>Ga0302226_10002821_pt1 | contig 12142 bp, 14 predicted proteins | sample II_Palsa_E3_3_FD_193524 | JGI IMG/M metagenome (GOLD analysis project Ga0302226, IMG submission 193524) | Peat permafrost microbial communities from Stordalen Mire near Abisko, Sweden - II_Palsa_E3_3 | ecosystem: Environmental > Terrestrial > Soil > Palsa > Peat permafrost | place: Sweden...
CCTGAACTGTTCATGTACTTTACCTTGATGTTCAGGCAACAGCCCGTGTTTCCTCCACCGCCTGGAAGCGGGGACGTGAAGATCAAGGACTACCAGCAGATGCTGGCGGTCATCCATCACGTCCTCACGATTGCCCCGGAATTCAACACGACCGAGATGGTGGGATTTCCCATCAACGCCATTCTGGATTTTCCGATGATCACTCCGGCCGGTCTGGCGGCGTTCCTGTTGCCGGAGGTCAACGCAATGTTCCGGAAGATATTGAAGGTCTGGACGGAGTATCTCGACTCACCTGCATCCACCTATGTCTTGAATGCCACGGAGACGGGCTGGCTGTCGCCTGCGGCGCTTAAGGCTATCCAGATCGATAATTTCGTCCATAATCCTCACGCACCCCACTTCGGATTCAAGTCCTGGAATGACTTCTTTATTCGCGAATTCAAGCCCGGAGTCCGGCCGGTTGCAGACCCGGAGAACGACAAGGTAATCGTGAGCGCGTGCGAGTCCAGTCCCTTCGCGATCAGTACGAATGTGAAAGAGACGGACCACTTCTGGATCAAATCGCAACCCTATTCGCTCAGGCATATGCTCGATGGCTTGTTTGTCGAGGAGTTTGTCGGGGGCACTGTTTACCAGGCATTTCTCAGCGCCGAGAAATACCACCGCTGGCATAGTCCGGTATCGGGCACCATCAAGAAGGTGCATCACGTTGCCGGTACTTACTATTCGGAAGCTGCGTCTGAACATTTCGATGAGGCTGGGCCAAATAACTCGCAAGGATACATTGCGCATATCGCTGCGCGAGCCCTGATCTTTATCGAAGCGCCAGATCCCATTGGACTGATGTGCGTGGTGCCGGTAGGAATGGCGGAAGTCTCTTCCTGTATCGTGACCGTGAAAGAAGGCAACGCTGTCAAGAAGGGAGATCAGATTGGATATTTTCAGTTCGGCGGCTCGACCCACTGCCTCGTCTTCAGAAAAGGCGTCATTGCGCAGTTCGCCGCAGCCGCGATTCCCCAGGGAGCGCATGGGCTCCATTCCGCCAACGTCGAGGTGAATTCGTTGCTGGCCATCGCGGGCTGATGCAGGCAGTCAAATCCTGGGTTTGCAGGCGTTCCGCGAGAGCCGGTTTTTCCGGATCGGGCGATCGAAACACGCTATAAGTGAATCGCGTGCTAGTCGCGCTCCACGATGGCATAGACTGGCGGATTTCCCCATGTCCCCCGGCACTCGAAGCCCAGCTTGACTTTGTCATCGGCCAGCGTGGCGGGAATGTCTGTGGTGAAGAACTCGGGTGCGATCTGGCGAATCATGCGTCCAGTGCAAGCCAGTAATCCGTGAGTCTCGAGTCACCTGGCGGCGCGCATCTTTCCACGCGGCAACAGCTCATAGACCTTGTCGCGCCAGACGATCTCGCTCGAAAAATAGCTGGCCGCCCAGAACCCAAATCCCATCAGATCGCGAATCGGATACAGCGCATAAAGCCCAAACCAGCTGCGATCGCAAACCACCTTCCGCCCGGCAGCCCAAGCAATCGCCCAACGGGTTACCACGCCCCAGGCGAAGAACACCACCCCCAGCACCGGCCTGCCCATCGCCAAAGCGGCTCCCAGCGCCAGCAATGCAAACGGCATGCTGAATGTAAGCGCCGTTCCAAAATGCCCTTTGGGCCGTGAAAACCGAGTTGACTTCATCCATCGCACCTGGTGCTTCAGCGAGTCCGCCATGCTCGAGTTGATTACCATGTGATCGATCGCATGATGACTCAGCGCAACCTTCCATCCCTGCTTGAAAACTTCGTTCCCCAGAATGTAGTCGTCAGCGCAGTAGTCGCCCAGCATCCCCATGCCGCCCATCGCGTCCACGCAATCGCGGCGCACCGCCATCGTCGGCCCCAGGACAAACTGCATTCCTTCCAGCATGTTCGCCACCAGCACGCCGGCCGTCATCTCCACCGACATGCCCGCAGCCTCGAGCCTCGCCCAAAGTCCTCCCTCCGCAGCCACGCCGCGATAGAGGCATGTCATGGCTCCTACATTCGAGTCGGCAAACGGAGCAGCCACGGCACGCAGATAGTCCCGCGCAACCCGCACATCCGAATCGCTGATCACCAGGATCGGATGCCTCGCCGCCTCCGTCATCACTTCGAGCGAATGCACCTTGGCATTGATGTACCGCAGCTGTCCAGTCGCAAAGAACCGCGCCTGAATATGCGGATATCGGGCCGCCACGCGACGGGCGACCGCCAGCCCCGGGTCGGCCTCAGTGCGAGCGCAAAACAGCAGTTCGTACTCCGGATAATCCTGCTCAAAGAATGTAGTGAGATTTGCTTCAAGCCCCGGCTCCGCGCCATGCACCGGCTTCAGCAAAGTAAGCGGCGGCGCAAATTCCGGTTGCGCCTCGCGGCTGCGGAGATGATGCCGCGCTCCAGCCAGCACCATCCCGGCAAAGACAGTAGAAGTGATCAGTCCGAAGATTCCAATTCCGAGCAGTGCGAGAAGCATCCGATTTCCGTTACCCAAGAATACTTGCCCGCGCTCGGCTACGCATCGAATACGCCCGGCCCTGTATCAAGTCAAAGATTGAAGTATGAATTTTGAATTACGTGTTCGGCCCGGCCATCAGCGCAGCCACCAGCCTAGCCCTTTGGCGTACCACGGCCGTTCTTAGCCCCAGCAGACGCAGGCCGAGGAACAATAATCGGCTTGCGCAACGGCACCATCGCCGACTTTGAGGCATTCCCCGCAGCTTGCGACATATGCGTCAGCATCTCTGTCCGCACGTACTCCACAAAGCTGTGCATCTGGCGGTTCATCTCCTCCATCCGCTCCCGCATCTGCAGAATGATGGCGATCCCGGCGATATTCACACCCAGGTCCCGCGCCAGGTTCAAGATGAACTCCAGCCGCTCTATATCCTCGTCCGTATACAGCCGCGTATTCCCCTCGGTCCGCGAAGGCTTCAGCAGCCCCTCGCGTTCATAGAGCCGCAGCGTCTGCGGATGAATGTCATACATCTCAGCCACCGCCGAGATCATGTACGCGCCCTTCGATTTTCGTTTTGCCGTCATGGGAGTAACCCAAAGCCTATCAAGATCCGGTCATGCCGCAATCAATATCCGTAAAGTCTGAAACCGCAAAATCCGTCCGCGAACCGCGTAATCCAGCGCCAACATCAAATCTTGTCAAAGAGCGTAACCCGCGGGTCCTGATTATTCAGCTTGGCAAACTCCCGCATAATCTCCCGGCTCCGCTCGTCGTTCAAATGCGGCACCACTACTTCGACGGTCACAATCTCGTCGCCGCGCTGGCCAGCATGCGCCGCGCTCTCCACACCGCGCTCGCGCATCCGCAGCTTTTGACCACTCTGCGTTCCCGGTGGAATCCGCAACTGCGACCGCCCATCGATCGTCGGCACATCCACCTTGGCCCCGAGCGCAGCCTCGGCAACCGTAATCGGGACGCTGAGATGGATATCGTCCGCCACCCGCGTAAACACCGGATGCGAGCCTGTCCGGACAATGACATACAGGTCGCCCGGCACACCGCCATTCACCCCGGCGTTGCCTTTGCCCTGCAGCCGGATCCGCTGCCCGTCCCTGGTACCCGCCTTGATGCGAAACTCGATCGACTCCGTCCGATGAACCAGCCCCTCGCCATGGCAGGTCGGGCAAGCATTGGAAATACGCCCCGAGCCGCCGCAACGCGGGCAGGGAATATTGAACTTCATCCGGCCGCCCATCTGCGTCACCTGCCCCGTCCCGCTGCACTCCGGGCAGGTGATGGCAGCGCCAGAAGAAGCCTGCCCGTGGCACGTAGGACAAACCTCCTGGCGATGAATCTCAATCCGCGCATTGCCTCCGCGAATCGCCGTCCAGAAATCTACCGGCGCCTGGTACTCCAGATCCGTTCCGGGCTCCGGCCCGCGGGCCCGCTTTTGCTGCTCATTCCCTGTAAAAATCCCCGAGAAAATGTCCCGGAAGCTGCCCCATGAAGCCGATCCAGCGCCCTGCGGCCCCGCACCCGCGGCCGGACCCTGGCCTGCCTGGAAGCCCGAAAAATCAAACCCGCCAAAGTCCACGGGCGGGGCTTGCCGGGCATTCGACTGCTGGCGCGCATAGGCCTCCGCCGTAGCCGGGTCAATCTGGTCCGAGTAGAAGCCCACCTGGTCATAGACCTTGCGCTTCTTCTCATCCGACAAAATGTCGTTGGCTTCGGAGATTTCCTTGAACTTCTCCTCGGACTTCTTGTCGTTGGGGTTCACATCCGGGTGATATTTGCGCGCAAGCTTGCGAAAAGCCTTGCGGATATCGTCCGGCGAGGCCGTCTTCTTCACGCCGAGGACGCCGTAATAGTCTTTGTTTTGTGTCGTGGACATGGGTTGCCGTGGCTCGATTCAGATACAGCGATCAGTCAGATTCTATTATCGACCAACTCCCGATCTTAGTCACTGTTTATCAACCTTTTTGATGTTTATACCCTCTGATTAGACTCATTCGCCTGGAAAATCGTGATGGTGTACCGATTTGCAAAATTCCATCCCCTTCGCTTTGAAACCGGGCATAACCGTCGTCATGCCGATTAAGTTCTTTCGAATCAATGGGTCTTTTACGCCGAGCCATCAGATTCTTGACTCGAGGTGAGATCAGCGTACTCTAAAGAGAGGAGTCGAAGCCATGCCCAGCCTGGATTGGTCTCAATGCCCCGCCGTCGAAAGCGTCCCTGGCAAGATGAGCGGCGCCTGGGTTCTGAAGGGCACCCGCATGCCCGTTTCGGCGATCTTCGAGAACCTGGAAGCAGGCGCGAATCTCGACGACCTGATGGAATGGTTTGACGGCCTTGATCGCGAGCAGGTAAAAGCAGTCATTCACTTCGCAACAAGTAGCCTCGAAAAAGCTCCCGTCTACGCGTAAAAATCGCGACGAATGAAGATACTCTTCGATCAAGCGACGCCTCTTCCGATTCGCCAATATCTACGAGGTCATATCGTTCGCACTGCAGCTCAGGAGGGCTGGTCGCGTTTGCGCAACGGCGATTTACTCCGCGCCGCAGAACAAGCTGGCTTTGATCTTCTTCTTACCTCAGACCGAAACATGGGCTACCAGCAAAATCTGACGGGGCGCAAGTTAGCCATCGTTGTGATTAGCCTGCAACAGTGGCCGCAACTACGTCTGCATATTCAATCGGTGGTTGACGCCGTTAACGTCGCACTGCCTGGCAGCTATATGGAAGTAGAATGTGGATCGAGTCATGACGGATAGTGCAGTAATTGAATTACCCAAATTCAGATACCACCCAGATCCCGTCGCGACAGGGTCCGTAGTCGCATCGGATGTGGGGTGCAAAGCATGCGGGCTTGCGCGGGGCTGGATCTACGCGGGAGCTATTCATGGCTCTACGGACCTTGACGATCTTATCTGTCCTTGGTGCATCTATGACGACACAGCTCATACAAAATTTGATGCTGAGTTCGTCGATCCAGAAGCCATCGGAGGTTACAGAGACTGCTCGAACGCGCCACAGTCTGTAGTGGAAGAGGTCAGCTTTCGGACACCCTCGTTTAGCGGATGGCAACAGGAGCGATGGTTCACGCACTGCAATGACGCCATGCGTTTCGTGGGCTGCGCAGGCAAATCGGAACTGGAAGAGCTCGGTACAGCAGCAATAGAAGCCGTCAAACTCGAATCCGGTTTCGACGGAGACCAGTGGACTGAATATCTCGAGCGAATGGACGCCGACTACGGCCCTACCGCATATTTATTTCGCTGCTTGCACTGCGATGCTTGGGGTGGCTATTCAGACTGCGCCTAAGAAACTGACTTAATTCGCACCCTGAATCGTAACCAACTCTGGCGTCTCCGCCCCGGCATGCCCGCCCGGCGAGATCGACCGCGTCTGCGGCGCACGCCAGTGATCGATGTAGCTGATCTGATGCACACAGCTTACCGTGCAATTGGGGGAGCAATCCTTGGCGGTCAGAAACTCCCGCTTCACGTCCGCGGTGGTGTATTCCGCAATCGGCACACCCGGATACCCGCGCTGCTGCGAGCAGTAATGCACCAGCCCGTCTTCGCAGATGTACAGGTACCGCGAACCAGCCCGGCAGCGCCAGTCATTCGGCTTGCCCTGCGCTATCGCTTCCTGAAACTGGTTGAAGCGCGAATAGCTCCGCCGCTCCAGATTCTTCACTTCAAAATAGATCTTCGCTTCTTCCGGCTGCAGCGGCTTCAGCTGTCCGCTGCCATCGTGAATGATCCCGATCGTGTTGCTGAATCCTAACTCAAGGGCGCGCTTTGAAATCACCAGTGCATCGTTGGGATTCTTGATGCCTCCGCCCACCACCGAGTTGATATTCACATGAAACTCGGCGTGTTCAGCCAGCATCTGCAGCTTCTTGTCCAAAACTTTGAGGCTTTTCATCGACACATCGTCGGGCTCGATATTGTCGATCGAGATCTGCATGTGGTCGAGGCCTGCCTTGTTCAGGCGCTCAATTCGCTCCACGTTCAGCAGATAGCCGTTGGTGATCATCCCGGCCATCGCGCCCACTTTGCGCATCCGCCGGATCACGTCGTCCAGCTCAGGATGGGTCAGCGGCTCGCCGCCGGAGATGGTGATGATGCTCGTCCCCAGCCGGCCAAGATGGTCGATGCGCCGCTCCATCTCGTCAATCGGCACCGGCTTCGAAACCTTGTCGTACTCATTGCAATACGCGCAGGACAGGTTGCAGAAGCGCATGGGCACAATCTGCGCCATCACCGGATGCCCGGTCGAAGCCAGCGCCTTGCCTACCAGCGCGAGTTCGCGCACCCTGCGCATCGCAGCCAGCCTGCGCCCACGCGCCGTCATTTTTCGCGAAGTACCCATCTGTACTATTGAACCACATCGCCACCGCAGGCAGCGAACCGTCAAATCCGCTCCGTTCTTGCCCTTGCGCTTGTCTTTCGAGCTGTCATTCTTCCCGAAGCGGGGGATCTGCTTCTGGTAGCGACAACACTCCAAAACGTCAAAGGCGTTCCGAAACCCTCCGGAACGCCTCATTCAACCCGAACTTCCCAGGATCACGCTTAAGACCGGTGCCGCTTCCCATCCACCTGCAGCAGCACCAGCTGCTTGGTCCGGTCGCGAATGATCTCCACCTGCACCGGCCTGCCCTCGCTTGTCCGCAGCAGCCGTTCCCAGTCGCTGGTGGTCACGACCGCCTCACCGCCCACTTCAAGCACCACGTCATGGGCCCGCAATCCGGCCACCTCCGCAGCGCTTTTCCGGGCCACGCTCTTGATCATCACCCCGCCTGTAACCCCCAGAAAATCAGCCATCTGCGCCGTCAACGGCTCAACCATGGCGCCCACATGCAAAGAGCCGCCGGAAAACGGGGAGTGAAAGCCGCCTGTCGAGGGAACATCCGAACCACCCGATCCGCTCGAACCAACGAATGTGTTGCCCGAAGTCTCCGTCATCCCCAGGCCGCCCAGCCGTTCCCGCGCCTCTTCCTGCACCTTACGCCGGTCAGCCAGCTGCACCGTCACAGAATGCTGCGCCCCATCCCGGCTCACCAGCAATTGCAATTTTCGCCCGGGAGGTGTGTCATGCAGAATCTGCTTCACCTGCTCCGCTCCGTCGATCGCCTGCCCGTTCACCTGCAGAATCACGTCATGCAGCTTCAAATCCACCTTGCCGGCCGGCGCATCGTGATCCAGGATCGTGATTTCTGCCCCATGCGTGTCTTTGAGATGCAGCGCCTGCGCGCGATCCTGGTCGATATCGCCTACATCCACCCCCAGAAACCCCTGCGCATGCGAGTGCAGCAACAGAAGCTCCGGTTCATCCAGGATCTGGGTCAACTGCATGGATTGAGCAATCGCGGATGCTGTCGAACCAAGCAAGATCGCGCCGCCAATCAGAATTGCCCCCGTCAGCCCGGCAGACTTCGGCAAGCCTCCCGGAATCTGAATATTAGCTATGGTAAACGGCCTCAAAAAGTACTTCATTTTGCGTATCTCCACGGTTGCCCAGCTATCCTGCGTGGCCATTCCATCCGCATTCTGTCTGACGGTGCGGTAATCGGAATGTGAGTAAAACGACTTGGAAAGAAGTCCCCGAAGTTGAAAACAAAGGAGCTACTGAAGCTCGGAAACGCGACGTAAAACCACCCTGGAAGCGTTCCGGATATGAGGATTTTGATCCGAAAGTGCCACCGTTGACAAGACCTGCCGTACGCTCGTGTCGGCTTCCACCGGCTGCAGCATCGAAATCGCGGCCGAACGGATATGCGCATCCGGATCATTCAGCAGCGTCTCGAGCACCGCGTCCCGCACCTGCATGTCATCGCCAACATACGGCTGCAAGCCTTCCAGTGCCTTCTGCCGCACTGTCGCGCTCCGGTCATAGCGCAACGCCACCATCAGCGCATCGCGTACGCCCGTGTCGTGTACGCCCGCAGCCTCGCAGCCATGTCCAGACTGGCACGCCGCGGCGAGCAGCCCAATCGAGCTGTCCCGCACCTCGGGATTGGCCCCATTCTGCGAAGCCAGCATAAGCAGTTGCCGAATCTGAGGGTTATCCAGTGGGCCTTCCAGCTTCTTCGGCTGCACCTGGTTGTAGCTCACCTGCACCACATTGGAGTTAGGCTGGCGCACGATGCTTGAGATGTTTGCAATGTTGGCAACATCCCCCAGCGTGATCGGACCAGCGGCTGGATCCGCCGCAACCACGGGTGGGGTTTCAGGGCGTCCCTGCCCATTGGAAGCGGCTGCTGCTGCATGCCGTGCCGAGAACTCGTATCCGCCCAGGCTGCCCAGGCCGGCTCCGGCCACCAGAAGCAGACAGGCCGCCACTGGAGCGGACTGCAAGCCTGTGGCCGTCCTAGTCATCCAGTCGCCAAGCCGGTCATACCACTGCTTTGGGGGTAAGGCGTCGAGCGACTCTTCAAGCCGGGTCCGGCTTCTCGCCACCAGATTTGCATTGGGTTCGAGCACCGGATTGGCCGCCGACAGGGTCTTCAGCGCCAGCAGCTGTTCCTGCTCTTCACGGCACTCCGAGCAACTGGCCATATGCAGCGAGAGCGCGTGCGCCTGATCATCCGGCAACTCACCGTAGGCTGCCAGCACAACCTTTTCGTGGATTTCTGCACAATTCATTTTGGATACGTCCTGTTCGCCTCAAAAAGTTGTTTCCTTCTCGGCCCCGGTTGCTGTCAATTGGCGCGTTTCGCGCTCTGCAGCAATCTCTAAAGAAGCCATTCGTACTTCAGTCCATCCTGCAATCTACCCCAAAGTCCTGAGCCGCTTAACGAAGCCCCGCCAACTGGCCCCGCAGCTTCTTGGTCGCCCGGAACAACGTGTTCTTGGCGGTTTCTTCCGTGGTGCTCAACATCTCTCCGATGGTTCTCAATCGGAGGCCCTGATAATGCTTCAATTCAAAAACCATCCGCTCGCGCGGTGTCAGCGTTTCCAGAGCCACCTGAATCCGCTCTCCCAGTACCTTCCGGTCCAGTTCTTTTCCGGGGTTCGAGAACGCCCGGTCATCGGAGACCGAAGCCATCAAATCAATCTCGTCGCCGGAGTGATCCACCACCACCGCTGAATCTTCGCGCCGCGTCTTCCTTCGCCGCAGCTGATCCAGGCAGAGATTGGTGACGATCCGGTAAATCCAGGTGTAAAACGAGCATTCGAAGCGGAAGTTGTTCAGATACCGGTAAGCCTTCAAGAAAGCTTCCTGGTAAATATCCTCTGCATCCTGCTCGCTGCCCGTCAGGTGCAAGGCCAGCCGCAAAACCTGATGCTCATACTGCCGGACCAGCGCGTCGAACGCTGCCCGCGACCCAGCCTGCGCGTCGCGAATCAGGTCCATCTCCGTGGCGCGAATCCGCAGCCGCTCTTCGTTGGTCTGCTGAACGTGGCTCTGTCCACGAGCCTGTCCTGCACCCCGTCCTGCGCTTTGCCCGCGTGCCTGCCCGTCGCTCGCTGTACTCGCCATACCTGGCAAGGATTGTACGCCCAAGGCGCGTGGCCATGCTGTTCCCGAGGGACCAGCAAAAGGGACTGCGTCTGTTGCCATACGTCTGTTCTCCAGGAAAAACGAGTGCCAGCAACGGAAAAACTTGTGTCGGATAGACGCGGCGCCGACGCAACGGTGAGCAAATCCGATCAACTCACGTTCATTCACGTCAATTCATAATCAGAGGGTGCTTGCCGGTAAACTGATCCAGATGAACTCCAGCCTTTTCCCCGAACCAGCCGCCCCGTCGACCCCCGCCGCGTCCTCCAACGAAATGCTCATCGCCCACTGCGACGGAGGCTCCCGCGGCAACCCCGGCCCCGCCGGCTACGGCGCCGTCATTGAAGACAAGAACGGCCGCATCCTCGCCCGCCTCAGCGAATACCTCGGCAAGCGCACCAACAACTACGCCGAATACTCTGCGCTTCTCGGCGTGCTCGCGTGGTGCCTGGAACACAAACACCGCTGCATTCGCGTCGTCGCCGACTCCGAGCTGATGGTCAAACAGATGCAGGGCAAGTACAAAGTCAACAGCCCCGACCTGCGCCCGCTGTGGGAAGAAGCCCGCCGCCGTGTCAATCAGCTCGAGCGCTTCGAGATCGCCCATACCCTGCGCGGCGGCAACAAGGAAGCCGACCAGCTCGCCAACGACGCCATGGACCGCGGCATGGGGCGGACCTCGTCCGGCACAGCCGGAACAGTTCCATCCGCGGGCGCCGCAAAATCCGCATCCACACCGGCACCCAATTCGCAAAACCGCGCGGCAGCAGCGCCGGTGCGTCAAGCACCCCGCCAGATCCTCGAAGGCTTCGTGAAAAACGGCGTCGTCCACCTCATCGATGGCGAACTCCCCGACGGCATCTTCGTAAAGATCATCCGCGAATAAAGGCGCATGCCTGCAAAAAATGACCTCCCGGACGGGCAGAGATGCCGTATCCGGGAGGTGCGCCGGTGAAGGTACGTCGAAAAAATGTCTAAAGTGTAAGCAGCCGATCAAAGAACGAGCGGTAACGCTTCAGGGCCTGCCTGAGATCTTCGGTCGAAACCTCCGAACCACTATCCCACTGCTTTTCCAGCTTCTCGCGCTCAGCCGAAAACTGTTCCGCGATGCGCTTGACCACGTTGGCAACCAAGGAATCCGCCTGCTCCACGGCCTGCCGCGGCTCGTCGACAAACGAGGTTTGCACATGGTCCCAACGGCTGCGGAAAGTCTGCAACTCATCCTCTGGGAATAATGGACCTGCCACGTCCAAAATCTTCTCGCTATGGGTTTCTGGTTGATCGCCTGACTCAATGGTGGAAGCCTGTGAGCTGGCTCCAGAGCGTGCCGGGTAAGCAATATCGCGGGTGGTTAACGTTTCATCGTTAAGAAGCAATTCGTCCATGAGACACTCCTGTATTTTCAGATTTCGATGTTTCAAGCAATTCGTCGAAAAGCGACCGATAGTGAACCAGCGCCTGTCGCAACTCTTCGGTGGTGGCCTGCCCCTTGGCGTGGCGCGCAGATATCAGGCGCGCGGCCCGATAATTCTGCACGACCCTGGGGTAATGGACAGAGATGTCTGCGGAGCGCTGCTCAAAGGTGGCCATTGGATAGCCGCGAGTGGTCATCACGGCAGTGACAAGCCGGTCCGCTTCGTTAACAGCCATCGCAGGATCGTCGACGAATCGCTTCTGCACACTCGCCCATTCCGCGGCGTATCTCTGCCTGTCCTCTCTGGACAGCTCGCTGATCGACAGCTTTTCAACACGCTTCTCTCGATCCGCCAGAACCGCCTCCGCCATTCGCGGATCTCCCTGCTCTTTCAGCAGTTGGTCGTACTCCGGACCGAAGTGATCCTTCAGCCGTTGACTGCGACGCTTACGTTCGATTGAAAACACAAACACCGCAATGACAACGATGACCGCTACAATTGCGATCGCCACAATAGTCTTTGTATCCATTGCCCTGAACCCTCAGTGCAATCGGATGCCCCGGCCTGTCGCGGTGATGCCCCGGTGGAACCCTATTACCAAAGTAGCCTGAGCTGTTTTGACCAACGGTTCACGAGCAGACGACCTCCCTGTCAATCGCCAAATGGGTAGCGGCCTGGCAGCGCAGGCAGGACGAAGGGCACTGAATCGGGTACCTGAAGGATTCGTGA
>Ga0302226_10002825_pt1 | contig 12128 bp, 21 predicted proteins | sample II_Palsa_E3_3_FD_193524 | JGI IMG/M metagenome (GOLD analysis project Ga0302226, IMG submission 193524) | Peat permafrost microbial communities from Stordalen Mire near Abisko, Sweden - II_Palsa_E3_3 | ecosystem: Environmental > Terrestrial > Soil > Palsa > Peat permafrost | place: Sweden...
AAAAAAATTTTCCGGTGGCATGTGAAAACCCGGCTCGGTGACCATTTCACGTCATTCACTTCTCACGACACTCTCCGCTCAAATGTCCAACTACCCCAAGGTAACCGACCGCCTGCTCATTCATGCGCCAGCTGACTGGCTTTCCTCTCTCAGGCCGGCGACAAGCTCCCCGACGAGCCCATCCTGCTCGACATCCAGGCGAACTGGACGACCCTTCCCGAGCTGACCAAGGGCAAGAAGGCCGTGTTCTTCGCCATCCCCGGTGCGGCGCCCCTCTCTTTTTAACAACTAATAACACGTGCCCATACGAATGCAGGTGCCTACACTCCCCTCTGCACGACCCAGCACCTCCCCGGTTACAGTACGTTTCTTTTTTCTTTTTCTTTTGCGAGTGTTTTTCGTGCTGACCCCCCACGTGGGTGCAGTCAAGGAGTACGAGAAGATCAAGGCCTACGGCGTCGACTTTATCGGCTGCATCTCGGTCAACGATGCGTGGGTCATGACTGCCTGGGTACGTGCGCCGATTACGATTAGCCCCCCGCTGCTCCCCTGAATTAACTTCCCTCGTTCTTTCCTCGCAGAACAAGTCGCTCGACGGCGAGGGCAAGATCGTCATGATCTGCGACCCCGAGGCCAAGTTCACCAAGGCGCTCAACCTCGTCCAGAACATCAAGATCCTGGGCGATCGCAGCCTCCGCTACGCCATGATCGTCGAGGATGGCGTCATCGTCGACATCAAGGTCGAGGACCCCGGCAAGTTTGAGTGCTCGCGCGCCAGCGACATCATCACCCTCCTCGAGGCCCAGAAGAAGTAGAGGAGAAGAGCAGTCATGTTTTTGCATTGCATTGCATCAAATACGTGCAATAAATTCTTCTTTCTTTTTTTTTCCTCAACAAAACCAAAAACACAAAATGCGACGCGAAAAAGAAAAAAAAAGCAAAAAAGAGATGGCCGAAACGAAAGAGAACCTGAACGTACAATTAGTAGTTTAGATACGGTACTGGCATGTGCCCGCCTTGGTGAGGTAGCGGACCCACTTGACCGTCTGGTAGTTGCTCTTCTCAAAGACCTTGAGGAAGCGCACGTGGAGACCCGATGCGGGGAACATGGGCACCTGGAAGTCGATCGAGACGGGCGGGCGCGACCACGTCTTCTTGACGGTGGTTGAGGAGAGCTCTGCGTCGGCGCTGATCGAGAGCTCGAGCTCGCCCTGGAAGTTTTTGATCTTCCAGACGATGCCGTTGTCTCCGGGCTTGTACTTGGCCTTGCCGGCGGTCTCGCGTGTTCGTACTGCGGCAGTGTTGGGTGGTGTGGGGATGTGCACCTTGACGTTGGTCGCCGAGAGCTTGGAGTTGAACGTGGCCTTGACCAGAATCTTGTACTCGACGCGTGTCTTGCCAATCTCGTTCACGATCGCGTGGACGCGGAAGGGCAGGTTGATGTTCTCGGTCGTGCGATAGCTAATCCGATTGAAAAAAAATACTAAGCAAAAAAAAAGTTCAATTTATTTTGGAACGCACGTACCGCATGAGTTCAAACTCGCCATCTGGGGGCACGAAAGAGATTGTGCGATCGACGTCAAAGCGACCCAGCTTGACGCACTGGTGGAACTGGCAGTCATCGAGCTCGACGGCGTTGGGCCTGTTTTTATTTACTAATTTTTAAATCACTTGACCAAAATGCATGTGCATACTTGCGGGCCTTGGAAGCACCGGCAGAGGACGACTTGTCCATGAGCACCTTGTCATTGAGACCAAACTTGCACTCGGGCATGCCCGACAGGAACGCCTTCATCATGACCTGGCCTGAAACATCGGCACGGAGGATGGCGCCCTTGGTCGACATGAGCAGGTTGAGCGACTCGATGACGTCGATAAAGCACTCGTTCTTGCGGTACTTGACGTCGTCCTTGCGCCACGAGACGGCGCCGGTGGCCTGCATCGTGATTTTTTTCGACTCGGACTAGGAAGGAGACACGATTAGTTCGACACGCGCAAGTCGGCTGGTTCCACACGTTACGGCAAGTTTGTCCGACTTGATCTCTTCTGTGCTAATGTACTGCTTCAGTGTCTCTGTTTCGCTGTTTTGTGGGTAGCCAAAGTCCATGATCTCTGCATAAAACGTACGGGGTCAGTTTGGCTAAAAAAAAAAATTCACAGACGCACCATCGAGCAGTTCGTAGACAAGCACATAGTTGTCCTTGATCGTGTCCTCGTCAAACTTGGCAAAGTACGACTTGCCGATCGACACAAACTTGTACAGGAACTCAAACACGAGCGCGACGTTGACGTTTTGTCGTGTCACGGCCACAATAAACGTGTTTTCGTTGCGAATGTGCATGAACCTGGGTTGGGTGGTTGTTTTTTTTTCAGTACGAGAAACGGGGAGCAGGGCACGCACGTCGTCGAGCCAAAGGTCACCACGGGCGAGCGCACGTTCGTGTTGGCAATGACGTTGATGCGGAAAATCTCGGCCACCGAGCGCCTGTTGTTGATTGGGTTTGGTGTTGTTACAAATGGGCAAACAACGCAGGCCCCCGCTTACCGAATGTCCTCGCGGTAGAGGCGGTAGATCAGCACCTCGCCCTTGTGGTTGAACACAAACAGCGCGCTGAGCATTGTCCGGTCGTTACCTGTTGAAACGAGTCCGGGGTCAGCACAACGACCGAGATCACGGAAGGAAAAAAAAAAACCAGTCAATCCCGAGCACACGAAAATAAAATTAAAAAAATATAAGTGCACGGGGGCGTCGCAAGGGGGGGCACGCCCAACGACGACACGAGCGCCAGCAAGCGGGCAAACCGGCGGACGCAAAACCCGCACAGCCTTGATTCGCGAACCCGACCACGGGTAAATATGGACCCCAATGTGCTGTCCCCACCAGTTTCGTGCGCACATGAAAATCGCGGTCGTTGGCAGCGGCCTCGCGGGGCTGCACATTGCGTGGCTGCTGAGCTGCGAGGAGCACTTTGACCCCAACGTGGAAGGCGGGCTGCCCGAGGTATAAATAAAAATAAAAAGGAAATAATCCAAAAATAACGTGCGCCCTTTGATTAATCAGGTGCACTTGATCGAGCGCGCGGCGACGCTGGGCATGGACGCCGCCTCGGTCAACGTCCTGGTACGTAGTTCGGCCCTTGTTGCTGCCGGTGGGGACGGGGGGGGCGTATCTCACCGTTAATACAGGACGGAAAGGCGCGCGTCGACGTTCCCATGCGTGGCTTCTTCTCGGGCTATTACCCCAAGCTGGTGCGGCTGTACGGGCTCGTCAAGGTGGCCATCACCCCGGCGTATGCGACAAAGCCAGCAGGGGTGCACTGACTGACCGTGGGTTGTGGGTTGCAGGTACCAAACGCTGGGCTTCTTTGCGCTGCGTGACACGGTCGACATGGCCAAGGCCGAGCCCGCGTGGCTGTACACCCCCACGACGTTTGCCGGTACGTGGACGCTCCTCCTCTCCCGACTGACACGGTTTACTCGACCGTAGGGATCAATGTGCCGGTGACGTTTCGCCTCAGTGCCCTCTTGGCCGACGTGCAGATCTCGCTCGCCTGGGCTTGGTTCATCTACTATTGCAGCTCGGCGGCGACGCACCGTGAAGAGTACGATATGGGAAGCGAGCGTGTATCCTAATGCTTCTCGTGTAGCTCCTTGCCGGCACTCATGGAGATGACGATCGAGGACTACCTGATTGAGAAGGGCTTTAGCAAGACGTTTCGCGAGGACGTGCTGTACGGCTTCCTCGCGTCGATCTGCACGTGCTCGGTGGACGACATGAAAAACTACCCGGCGTTTGTCGTGCTCGAGTTTTTCGGCATGGGGGTGTTTACAGAGGGCATGCACGTTGTCCAGCGCGGCGTCCAGGAGGTCTGCAAGACGCTGTCAAAACGGGTGCACAAGATATCGCTCTCGTCGCCGGTCGAGTGGGTTGAGAGCTTTACCGATACCGACGGAGTTGTGAGGGTACGCCTGCAACCCGGCCGTGAACTAACTGTATTTATTAATTCACCTAGGTCCACTTGAAAATGGCCACCAAGGCAGAGCCCGACGTGTTTGACCACGTCATCTTTGCATCGCAGGCCAACCACGCCCTGGCCATGCTGCGGAATCCGACGTCCGAGGAGAAGGCTGCCCTGAGTGCGTTCACGTACGTCAAGAGCTCGATGGTCGTGCACACGGACACGTCGTTCATGCCGGGCGGCTCGGCACGGTCGGACTGGCAGATGATGAATTTCGTCACGTTCCACGACGAGCAGAACAAGGCCATCAAGGTCACGTCCAACCAGTTGATGAACAGTGCGTTCGCTAGCATTGCCAACGTAAGGAGGACATTTAAAAAAGAACTTTTTTTTAACTAATGGGGAATCGCTGCTTGCTTAGGACAAGCCAGTTATCTCCACCTGGAACGCGTTCAAGAGGCCAGCCGAAGGCACGCTCATCTCGGAGAGCCTCTTTGAGCGGCCGCTTGTGACCATAAGAACACCCGCAAATCTCAAGGTTTTTTTTTTTTCATTTCGATTTACTGTATTTAATAATCATTTTCTTTTTTTTCTTCGACGACAGAGGCTGTGGCAGATCCAGGGCTCGCAAAGCAAATGGTTTGTGGGCGCGTACGCCTACCACGGCATCCCGCTCCTCGAGGGCTGCGTCGAATCTGGTCTACTCGTTGCGAAGAACTTTGGCGTGCGGGAATCCCGCGTCTACTACTCTGCCGCCGTGCATCCCACCGCCAGCACCAGCAACGGCCAGAGCAACGGCCACGTCGACGCCTCGGCCGACGCAGACCCAGAGGTCAACCCGTGCGAGCCCCACAACCCCCGGAACGCCAAGGGGATGGCCAAGCCCCCGTCGAAATCGCGCATCGTCACTTTTTTCATGTGGCTCTACCATTTTGTCAAGCTCCTCCTGGGTCTGATCCCCTCCGTTTACAAGCAGCAGTAATCCACACGGCAACACAATGTACATACATTTTTCAAAGTCGTCAGTCGAAAAACTTGAAAAAAAAGAGACAAAAAACAAAAACATGCTCGGTCGTGGATACGTGATCTGCTCGTCGACAGGTACCGTCAGTGACCTCTCCCTCCTCCTAAACCCGTTTGCCTTCACGGTAATAAGGACACTACGTGCACGTCGAGGGCGGCTTCGGCGGCTTCGAAAAGTACCTCGTGCTGTGCCCCGAGGGCCGGCAGGAGCGGCTGCTTTTTGAGGTGGACCGCGAAGGGCATCTCAGGCACGTCCAGTCGGGCCTCAACGTGGTCTACAACAAGAGCAGTACTGTCCAGCTGTTGGCCCTCCCTCCCTCCCCGACTAACGCGCCCCTCTTTTTCTGCAGACGTAACAGGCATGTTCCTGTGGCTGGGGGAGGGCGAGGCCAGCAACGATTCGCGGTTTGAACTGCGCAACAACCAGCTCGTGCACGTGTCGTCGGGCAAACGTGTGGAGCCACAGAAGATGGTGCTGAGGCCCAACACGTACCTCGTCCTGTCCCGGCCGGGCGTCGACCTGGCCGCCCGCCCGCCAGAGCACGTCATGTTTGAGTGGGAGCCTGCTTTGCCTAGCATTGGTGCGTGCTTAATTACCCCTTCCCTCGTCCAATTAACCCTCCGATCAACGCCAGATCGGCTGCTGTCCAGGGTGCCCACTGTGGGCTACCTCGAGCACCGCCAGAGCTCGCTGGTGGTCCAGATCCCGAGAGAGAACGGGTACGACAGTGGGACGCCGCTGGTGCTGGGCCCCTTGCCGCCGCCGACGAGCACAAAGCACCTGTTCTCGCTCCTGCCCGAGGCCGACGCGGAGCTCAAGCACTGGGCGTCGGGCGTGGCAGTGGGCCCCGAAAACGACCCGCAGATCAGGTTTATCCACAAGGAGGCAGCGGCCAAGACGAGGTACACGTTTGACGCCGCGGCGGGTACACTGCTGCACTCGGAATCGGGCAAGTACGTGCGCCCCCTCACGATCCCTGCCACCAAGGACACAAAGTACGTTCCCCATGGTACCAACAGACTGAACTGGCGAGTCGCTTTCCAACAGGATAGTCCTGGGCAACGCAGACAAAGGTGCTCTGTTCAACTTTAAGCAACAGGCACAGAGCCCGTCGGGCTGGATCGTCCATGCCTCGAGCGGATTCATTGTGCACCCCGTTGGCGGGAAGGGCGTGGCCGACGTCGGACTGGTGCTGCACAACTGGACGTACGAGGACAGGCTGCGGTGGCGCTTTGTGGACGGTTGCCTCATGCACGCACAGTCAGGCCTCCTTGTCCGGCCCAAGGCCGTGGTTAACGCCGCCACGGCCTACGACGTCGACCTCATCCTCGCAGCCAGGGCGCCCAACGACGGCGATCTGCTAATGCTCAATGACAACCGGATGCTCGTCCAGAACAGGTTCAAGCTGGCTGCTCGGCCAAAGGGCGGCGAGAGGCAGAACGCCGGCGACTACTTTGAAGTCGTTCTGTCGTTCAACAGGGCCCAGCCGTCGCCCGGGTCCGAGTTCTTCTTTGTGCCGCGATACGAGGAGGGCGTCGTGAGCATCGCGGCTGTCCACATTGCGTGGGCTGCCGTCAGGATTGCTGCGGCTGGCTGGCCCCGCGGAATCTTGCTCGAGCACGTCGAGTATTTACGGAACGCTCTCGTCCGTACGTATCCTGCCGTTTCGAATACTCAAACAAAGACACCGCAAAATAGAGACAAAGATCAAACTGCACATTGCGCCCGCATCACAGTTCCCTGACCTGTGGAACGCAGCCGAGAAGGAGTTTGCCCCCTTGCTTGCCGTCGTGGACAAGATTGTTCACCTTGCCATCAAGGGCGAGGCGCCAGCTGGTTCAGAATTACAAAAGAAACCGTCAAGATATTTAAAAAAAAATTATTTTTTTTTTAGGCGAGCACAAGGACACTGTCGACTCGATTTGCTCGGGAATCGACCAGCGCCAATCCTCCTTGCTGTCCTTTATGTATCCTCACTCGAACTAGAACAAAAGCGGACTTCATTTTTCATTTTGCAGGACGAGGTTTGACATCAAGGCCGCCACCGTCAAGCTGCAGCAGCCCGCCTATCGCGCCCTGAGCCCTGTGGATTTTGCGACCAAGTTGGGCGACGCACTGCAGTCGTCCTCGGGCAGTCATCTTCGCGCGGTGGACTACCCAGAAGACTACGCGTCAACGCTGGGGGAAATGCAGGCAGACGCTCTCCTGTCCGAGTTCACTCACATCGAAAGCATCACCAGGACGCTCCGAGAGTTCCTTCTGCAATGCAAGCAGAACATGGTCGCACTAGATGGCCACGTCAAAAAGTTTATCGTGCTCGTGCAAGTGGCCGAGGGCGGCAATAAGTTTAATCAGCAAGCACAAAACGACATAGTACGCATTATTTTTCTCCTCCTCCTTTGGGACTAATAACGAAACTGCAGCGGCTCAAACTTCTCAAGGCACAAAATTCTATCCTACAGTTTATCAACGAAAAGAGCCTCAACATGTATGCCAAGCACGAGAGCATCATCAAGACCTTCAACAACTCGAGCAAGGTCGACCTATTGGTACATTTAACATGAGTTTTGCGTTTGTTTCGCTCATGCTGCATCCCGTCCAACCAAGAAATTCATGCTGTTCCAACAAGTCAGCATGGTGAGCCTCGACATTGAGTCGCTCGTGCGAATGCTGATGGAGACGTTTGCCGCGTCGATCGCCCATGTCCGCGTCTACGACTCGTGCGATCGCACCACGTTCCTTGAGCTTTTTGATGCCGGCAAGCCGATGGCGCGTCTCCTGAACGACGACGTCATCAATGCGCTGCAGACATTTGCGAACCGTCTCCCTGTTGTCACTCCGCCAGACGATGCAAGGGTATATTTTATTTATTTTTTTGGCTTTGGTCCTTCCCCAACTCAACTTTTTCATTGCAGGAGGACGATGAATATTTGCGAGCTCTACTCGTCAGCCAGATTGACGCTTTCCTCAGGAACATTGCCCACGAGCATGGCTTCCTCTTCAATGTGATCACGGGTCTGTTTGGAAAGCTGGATGTGACCAAGTCGGCCTTGATGCAAGCAGTCTTAGCATGAATTTTGTTTTGTTTTGTCTCCTTGCGCATTTTGTTTTGCATATGAAAAATTCATCATCATTGGGAGAGAAAAGAAAAAGAAAAAGAAGAAGAGGAATCGCATACTTTTATTTACATCAACACGGCAGAGAAATTAGTGGGACTTCTTGCCGGCTCCACCCCTGCCGCGTCCTCCGCGACCGCCACGTCCGCCGCGGCCTCCACGACCTCCACGTCCGCCACGGCCTCCGCCACGTCCGCCCTTGTTGTTGTTCTTTTGGCTGTAATGGAGCACACACACAAAAAAAAATTGGATTACAAAAAAACGGCTTTTGAATTGCGTGATCACGTACGCCTTGCGCTTCTCGGCCACCTTCTTGTAGTACTCCTCGTTCTCGGCGCCCTCGAGAACCGAGAGCGTGAGCTTCTTGCCCTCGATCTCGGCACCCTTCTCAGTCACGGTGGCAACGACCTCGGCAGCCTTGGCCTCCTTGAGGCGGAGCTGGCCCTCGGCATCGCCCTGGTCGAAATCGATAAAGGCGACGCTGCCAAACGGCTCAAAGAGCGCCTAACACATAAAATGGTTAAGAGACCGCGAAAGAGTACGAGGTGAGCGTCACCTTGACGACCTCGCGGGTCACCTTGACGCCGTCGAGTCCGGAGAACTTGATGACCGAGTTGGCGACGACCTCGAGCGGGGCAGGCTCCGACTCTGTTGCCTCAGCGGCTGCTGCGTCGGTGGCGGCAGCAGACGAGGACTCTTCAGCATCAGCGGCGGCGGCAGGAGCGGCGGCAGTCTTCTTGCCTGCACTGCCTCCTTTCTTCTTCTGGTCCCTCTCCTCCTTCTTGAGGTTGTCATAGTCGGCCCTGTTTTAATTGGTTGAGTATAAACTAGGAGGGGGTGGGCGGTGCAACATACTTCATGTGGACGACCTTGCCCTCGATGGGCTTGGCGGCAAAGGCGGTTGCCTCCTCGACCGTGGCAAACTCGACAAAGACGGATCCCTTGAAGATCTCGCGCTTGTTGGGGACACGGCGCATGCGCACGGCGAGGACGGTACCTGCGCCGGCGGTCAGCTCCTTGACCTGCGACTCGACCAGGTCCTGCGAGCCGTCCTTGGGGAAGCCCTTGATGTAGACTGTCTTCTGCTCGCTCTTGAGGTCCGAGGGCAGGGGCGTGTTGCGGCGCACCTGGTGGTCCTTGACCTCGAGCTTGTCCGACGCCTGCAGCGCCTTCTCGATCAGCGCCTTGTCGGTCGAGAGCGCGGCGAGGCGCTTGAACTTGAGCAGTGTGTCCACAGGGATCCCTAATTAGCCATTAGTTTCGCCAAAGAGCAAGCAGGACGTACAGCCTTCGTTCTCGTCCGCCGTCTTCTTCATAAACTTGTCGCCGGGCATGTTGCTGTCGCTAAAGTAGAACTCGACCTGCTTGACGATCTGGGCCTCCACGTCCACGGAGGACGACCCAGCCGCACCGGCAACAGGGGCCTCGTCGCCCTTGACCTTCTTGTCCTGCTGATCCACACCGACATCGTCCTCGGCCTGTAGAAGAGAAAAAAAAAAGGTCAATAATCCCATTGTTGCTGCTGGTTGGTCTGCCTGCCTTGCGCTTCTCGGCTTGAACCTATGCACGTTTGGTTAGTCACAAGGGCGAAGGGGGGGGACGGTGCAACGAACCTGCTCGACAGCTGCGCTCATTCTTGCGTCGTCCCTTTGGTTCGAAAGTGGGTGGAGCCACGTGGCGAAAAAGCCCTCTGTGACGCCGTAGCTAATGTTTCGGCGATTTTGCCAGTTGCGTCATGTTGTGCACGTCGATTGCGTCTGCGTCGATTGCGTCGGCCTAACCAACCCTCCTTTCTTTGATCGCCCAGGCTCTAAAATAAAAAAAATCTGACTTGAAGAATATTTACCTAACCGAGAAAATGGTAAATAAATAAATCAATGAGAATTTCTCCACAGTAAATGAAAAAAGAGGATCACAGGTGGTCGTCGCTCAGAGAGGCAACAGAGTCGTTGCCGAGTTCGTGTGCAGACGACGGGCCGTTCGAACTGGGGAGGCTGGGAGCGTCGACGTAGTTGCCTCGTTTGGTCGACAACGACGGGGTCCTTTTGAATGCGATTTCGACGAGGATCATGAGCGCTGTCAGCAGCATCTTCTCCGTCGTGACCACGTTGGAGGGGACTGAATGACAAAAAATACATCAATATGAATGAAGAAGAAAAAACACTCCCATTACACTCGACGTTGACATCGTTGACGTTGCGCACATGGACAAGGGTGGACTCTGCCCTCTGCCGCACCGAGTTGATCGACGCGATGTTGTTTGAGCCGTCGTCCGCGTCCCCGCCAACCCTTCTTATCTGGAGCGCAGGCGTCGACCACGGCACGCACCCCAAAAAGGCCAACCCGGGCCAGCCATGTGCCCTGTACATCTCCTTCCCGATCGAGTGCTTTTTGCGCACAGAGTAGACCGAGTACGACAGCCCCACCGGGCTATAGTTCTGGTGGATGTAGCCCATGACCCTGCCCGACACGACGTTGATGATCGTGGCGCTCTGCTGGAACCAAAAGTTCGTGGGCACGGGGCAACACGGCATGCACGACGTTGCCCACCCTAGGAATACATGAAAAAAAAAAAAACACGGCGCGGTGTATACAAAGACGGTACCTGGATCGCGCTGAATTAGGACGACATCGCGCCCGGTTAAGTCCGTCAGGCGGATATCCATCTCGCACACGTGCTTGCCGCACCACGATGACGCACTGCAGCAACACAGAGCGCACCCATCCGGTTCTTTCGTAGTGGTTGGGGGGGGGTTTAGCACCGGCGACGGAGCACGCGTACCTTCGTGGCCAAAGTACAACAGCTCGCCCTGGGGGCTATACAAATGGAACGAGCCCAAGACGTGCTGGTGGTTGTTATGCTGCCGCCGTAGCTGCTGCAGCTGCTGTGCCGAGGGCTGCTCCCGTTTGAGCACAACGCCGTCCAGGGCCAGCAGGTACTCGAGCCCCGGTGGACACGAGGCCGCTCGTGCTGGGTCCACCTCGACAGGTCTGCGAGGCACTTCGCCACTCGACCGCGCCAGCCGCGCCAGTGTCTCTGCCGTGAGCTGACCCACGTGCTGCGCGAGGTCCGGTGCAAGGTGCTGCGCGTGCAGGTCGACGTACTCGTCGTCGTCGTCTTCGTCCTCGTCCTCGTCGTCGTACTGTGCGTTGGTTTGTTTTGTTTTGTTTTCATGGGGATTGGCGCTTAATTTAGCCAGTCCTGTTCAGCGTACCTGGCGGAGCAGGTCGGCAGAGGACTCGCTCGTGGTGCCCGTGCCCGGCTGGCCTGCTGTCATGGGGGCCAGGGCGGTTGGCGAGTCGGTGACTGGGCCGGCGCCGTGGAGGTCGCTGAAGGTCGCCGCCATGTGAATGGTAAGCAATTTGAATTTTTCGCCACGTGGAACTCGGTCCGGTCCCTAAGTTCTCAATAAATATGGCCTCCAATGTGGGTTTTTCATTCTGGAAAACTGCGCTGAAATGCCCAAAGTAGCCAAGGCGGCCAGCCAGGCGACGGGCTATTTCCTCATCAAGGGCGAGGGATCGTCACGGTAATGGCCTGCGGGATCAACGGGGGGCTCACTCAATGCTGTGCCTTGAACGGCTTGAAGGATCGAAAAGGGCATCGAGCTCAAGCTGGACATTGACGACCTTGCGGGCAAGCCCAACGGGACGACGCTGTGGGATGGCGTGGTACGTGACCGAGCGAGTGACCGGCCCGCTCGTGCTCATCGCCCCTTTTGCAAAGCAGAGAAACTATGAGGCGCGCAACATCCTCAAGGAGATGAAGACGGGCGATCGGCTGCTGTACTACCACTCGAGCTGCAAGGTGCCCGGGATCGCGGGCGAGGCCGTGGTGACGCAAGAGGCCACGCCCGATGAGACCCAGTTTGACCCCAAGCACCCGTACTACGACGCAAAGGCCACGAGGGAGACGCCGCGGTGGGTCCAGGTCCAGGTCAAGTTTGTGGCCAAGTTCCCGACGTACGTTTCCCTCGAGGAGCTGCGGGAGATCCACAGGCAGAGCGGCGGGCCCCTCGCAGAGATGGA
>Ga0302226_10002829_pt1 | contig 12114 bp, 9 predicted proteins | sample II_Palsa_E3_3_FD_193524 | JGI IMG/M metagenome (GOLD analysis project Ga0302226, IMG submission 193524) | Peat permafrost microbial communities from Stordalen Mire near Abisko, Sweden - II_Palsa_E3_3 | ecosystem: Environmental > Terrestrial > Soil > Palsa > Peat permafrost | place: Sweden...
TCTGCATACACGCCCAGCGCAGTGGCATTGATCGCGCCCGCCGAGGTGCCGCAAATAATCGAAAAGGGTATGCCTTGCTCGCCCGGCCGCACCTTTTTGACGATCTCGACCAGGCCTTTGATCACACCGGCCTGATAAGCGGCGCGCGCGCCGCCACCCATCAACACAATCGCTAATCGCATGCGTCCTCCCTTAAACCAGCGCGCCCCTGAATCATGGATCGCCCGATTCACGCACTCGTGGCGCGTTGCTCCCGCATGGTCTGCGGGTTATGGCTTTTATTCTCGACTAACGCTATGTACAACTCGATCGCGGTTATAGCGGCCTGTGCCGACCTTAAGCTTTCCCCGGTGGAACCTCGGTTTTGGGTCGCGTGGATTTGCGTACGGGTTTGGCTGCAGTTTTTGCAGCAGCAGCCGCCTTCACGCCGGCAGATTGGGGAGACGCCGTCGCAGTTTTTCCTGCGGCGGAGGTCGTGGTTTTCGATGTTGTCTTGGCGCTTGTTTTAGATGCCGAAGCGCTCACGGGTCCTGATGGAGGCTGTGCCGCCATGGCAAGCCCGGCGATCTGATTAAACTGCGCCTGCAGCAGATTCCACCACGGTGTCGGGTCCATCGTCGCCAATGGGTCGGCGGCAGACGATGCATCGGTGGCACCCGGCGTTGTATCCGCGCCCGATTTCGCCGCAGCCTTGGGCATCTCGGGCGAATTCGCCGCAGCCTGCTCCATCGACGATTGAGCGAATGCGCCGAAGGCTTTCAAAGTAGCCAGCGTGGCGCGCTGCACCTCAAGTGCTTGAATCGCCGATTGCAGCATGTTGAGATTGAGCTTGAGCCATTGCTCGACCGCCCGCATATCGGTAATGCGCTTATCGAGCTCGTCGATATTGGTCATCGGCGCCATCATGTCGGACATCATCGAAGATGGTGAGGGTGTACCGCTTAGCCCCGGCACTTGGATCATGCGCCACATTTTTTCCATCATGTCGAAACCCGAGGCCGATGAGAATGCGGCAAATGGTGACGACGACGACTCCGGACTATCACTCATAACATCTCCTGAAAACATATGCATGATGCGCATCCGATTGCCAGCTGCACAGCATCCGATATTCCGATAATACGCTGTTCAGGTAGCTCGCAATACGACTTAAGTGGGCTAAACCACAAACAAATGGCGGCGCCTCTCACGGTCAATCAAAAAGGTTCATCGCCTTTGAAATTCGGGGCGCGGCGTTCGCGCAGCGATTGCACACCCTCGCGCAAATCCGGTCCGTCAAAGCCCATAAACTCCAAGGCAAGCGACGCATCGAAGGTTGGGCCGGCCAAACGCAACCAGTTGTTCAAGGCATATTTGGTCCAGCGAATCGCACTTTGTGAGCCGCTCGCCAAACGCCGGGCTACCTCGAACGCGCGCTCCAACAATTCATCGTCATCGACAGCCAGCGAGACCAAGCCGATGCGCTCGGCTTCCTCGCCGCTGATGGGCTCGCATAGCAGCAGGTAATACTTGGCCTTGGCCATACCGCACAACAACGGCCAGATGATGGCGGCGTGATCGCCTGCAGCCACGCCGAGCCGGGTATGGCCATCGATAATCCGGGCGCTTTTGGTGGCAATCGAGATGTCGGCCAACAAACCTGCTACCAAGCCTGCTCCCACCGCCGGACCATGCATCGCCGAAACAATCGGCTTGCTGCAGTTGATCACGTTGTACACCAGGTCGCGCGCCTCGCGCCAAACACGCGAACGCACTTCAAAGCTATCGGCCATCGCCTCGACCAGATCAAGGTCGCCGCCGCCGGAAAAGCCTTTGCCTTCGCCGCGAATCAGCGCGACCCGAACATGCGGATCGGTATCGATATCACGCCAGATTTCGGCGAGCTCGCGATGCATCTTATGATCGGCGGTCGCCAGCCCACTGCGATTCGTCGCGACACCATTCATCACAATTTCCAGCACGCCGCCGGGGTGGCGCCGCAAGACCAGTGTCTGGTAGCGGGCATAGTGCTCCATCGCGGGCAGATCATCCGGCGTAGGCTCGTTCGAACTCGGGGTATCCATCATCAGTGGCGGTCTTCTATACGGTTATTCATGGAGCGGGATCAGGGTTTATAAAACCATTTTCCGTCTTCGATCTGCACCATGACGCGAGCCCTTTGATCCAGTCCAAGATGATCATGCGGACTCATATTGACAACACCGTTGCTGTCGTTCAGGTTGCTCGTCTGTTCCAAGGCATCGCGCAAGGCATGGCGAAATTCCGGCGTGCCAGGCGCGGCTTTTTTCAATGCCAGCGGAATCGCGTGGTTCAACAGCACACCCGCATCCCAGGTATAGGAAGCGAAAGCCGAAACCGAGCCCGCGCCATATTGCGTCTCATACAATTTGATAAAAGCGAGCGCGGGCTTTTTCGCGGGATGATCGTCCGGCAACTGACCGGCAACCAGCACCGGACTGGTCGGCAGGAAGGTGCCGTTGCAGGCTTTACCGCACACGCGCAGAAAATCCTTATTGCCGACCCCGTGATTGTGATAAATCGGGCCTCTGAAACCACGCTCCACCAAGGTGCTCGGCGGCAATGCGGCAGGCGTGCCGGCCGCGCCCACCACCACCGCGTCGGGATGCGCCGCCAGGATTTTCAGAACCTGGCCGGTGACGCTGGTATCGGTGCGATTAAAACGCTCATTGGCCACCACTTGAATATGATGGATTTGCGCGAACTTCGCGACCTCGACGTAAAACGCTTCGCCCAAAGCATCGGCCTGACCGATATAGGCAATCGTCCTCACGCCGTGATTGCTAGCGTGTTCGGCAATCGCGGAGGCCATCATCGCATCGGTTTGCGGGGTCTTGAAGACCCAAGCGCGCTTCTCGTCCACCGGTTCGATAATCCGGGCCGAGGAGGCAAGCGAGATGGTCGGGGTCTGGCCTTCGGCCACCACGTCGATCATGGCCAAGGAATTCGGCGTAACCGAGGAACCGATAATCGCATCGACGTGTTGTTCGGAAATCAACTTCTTCGTGTCCTGCACGGCCTGAGTCGTGTCGGAAGCATCGTCGAGAATAATGTAATCGACCTTCTGACCGGCGATGACATGCGGCAGCAATGCGACGGTATCGCGCTCCGGTATGCCCAGCGATGCGGCGGGTCCGGTCAGCGACAGCACCAGGCCGATCTTGACCTGGCCCAAGGCGCTGCTGATTGGCGTGACCAGTCCAAGCGCCAGACATGCGGCGGTTAGTAGCGGGCACGTAAGAAATTTGCGCATAGCGCGTCTCCGTCTCTTATTGATTTTAATTTTGGGTGCAAAGTATATCGTCATGCCGCTGTGCGGAAGCGCCCGGCATTTCAATTCTAGCGACCCGCAGCCCCCGCCGCATCGGGCTAAACCAGCATGCTCCGGGTGCCGCGACGTGGCTCAATCTGCTTCAAGCGGCGCCACCGACTGCTCAATCGCACCGAATATCGACTTGCCGCCGGCGTCGAACATTTCAATCCGTACCCGGTCGCCATAACGCATAAACTCGGTCTTGGGCGCGCCGTTTTCTATGGTTTCGATCATGCGTTTCTCGGCAATGCAGCAGTAACCGCGGCTACGATCGACATTGGAGATGGTTCCCGAGCCGATGATACTGCCGCCGCGTACATTGCGTGTACGAGCAATATGGGCAATCAGTTGTCCAAAATGGAACACCATATCGGTACCGCAATCGGGATGCCCAACTTTCTTGCCGTTCCAGTGCACCGTCATCGGTCGATGTACCCGCCCCTCGCGCCAATCGTCGCCCAGCTCGTCGGGAGTCACCGCAACCGGCGAAAATGCCGAAGCCGGCTTACTTTGGAAAAAGCCGAAGCCTTTGGCCAACTCGGCCGGAATCAGATTGCGCAACGATACATCGTTGACCAACATCAGTAAGCGCACGCCGTGCAGCGCCTCGGCCGGCTTCGCACCCATGGGGACATCGGTCGTAATCACCGCTACTTCGGCTTCGAAATCGATGCCGAAATCTTCCGAGGCGCAGACAATATCGTCGCAAGGGCCGATAAAATCGTCGCTTCCGCCTTGGTACATCAGCGGATCGGTCCAGAATTCCGGCGGCATTTCGGCACCGCGGGCGCGGCGCACCAGTTCGACATGATTCACATAAGCCGAGCCGTCGGCCCACTGGAATGCGCGCGGTAGCGGCGCCATACAATTCTCGGGAGCAAAAGCAAAGGTGTTGCGAGCCCGCCCTTGATTCAGGGCATCCGATAGCGACTGCAGTTGAGGCGCATAAAAAACCCAATCATCGAGTACTCTTTGCAGTGTGGGAGCGATACCATCGGCAATCGCCGCCGTCTTTAAGTCACGGGACACGACCAATAATTGGCCGTCACGGGAACCGTCTTTCAGGGTTGCAAGTTTCATGGTTTTAAAATAAACGGGAATCAGGCTCTCTTTATACACGTGTCGCTATCTTTTCCAACCAGCGTCCCTCACAGAATTTTTATGTCCGCACCTACCACCCGCCGCCGCGCTGCCGCCCTATCGACCGCCGACGAGGCCGGCGAAATCGAACTTGAGGCCCGGGAGCATCCGGGCGTCGAGGAAAAATTGCGCTCCGGCATCCAGTCGATCGAAGTCGGCTTCCGGCTGCTGGAGGTACTCACACAAGAGCGGCGCGCCATGATGCTGCGCGACCTGGCGCTCGCCGCCGGCATGAGCCCGGCCAAGGCCCATCGCTACTTGGTCAGTTTTCTGCGGCTCGGCGTAGTTTCGCAAGATCCCGTCTCGGGGCGCTATGAGCTGGGCGGCTTTGCCCTGCAAATGGGCCTCGCGCGGCTGGCGCGCGTCGACGGTGTAAAGCTGGCGCGTATCGCCTTGACGCTGCTGCGCGATCAACTCGACCAAACGGTAGGCATCGCCGTCTGGGGCAACCAGGGCCCGACGGTAGTGCATTGGATGGAATCGAGTCATCCGGCCAAAGCAGCACTTAAGCTCGGCGACGTGATGCCTTTGACCAGCTCGGCAACCGGCTTGCTATTCAGTGCCTATCTGCCGCGCGGCAAAACCCAGGCGATGCTGGAACTGGCTTTAAGCGATGCGCGCAAACAGCATCAGCCAGGCGTGCCGCAAAGCGCGGCTGAACTCGAAGTGTTACTCGATGACGTCCGGCTCCACAAGGCTGCACGGGTAGCCGGCATGTTGCTGCAAACCATCCATGCGTTTGCCATGCCGGTATTCGATGCCAATGGCGATCTGGCACTAGGCATTATCGCCTTGGGACAAGAGGGACTGTTCGATATCAACTGGGGAGGCGAGGTCGATCTGGCACTGCGCGAGTGCGCCAACCGCCTGTCGTACGAACTCGGCTATACCCCCGAGGCACGTTGAATTGCAGAACTCATCGCCCCGGCTCACGCCCTCTCCGGCCTCGGTGTCAGCCCAGCCGCAGACGGGCCGGGCATGGCATTGGGTGTATCTCGCCGCGCTGATCTCAACGGTGCTGCTATTGCATCTGTTGGCCGGCCATTGGATTCGCGGGCAACAACGCTTAGTTGGACAAACCGTGGCGGCCAAGCCCCCGGTCGAAGTCATTTTGCTGCAACCTCAGGTGATCCGGCAAACTAACGCCCAAACAGCCTCCATAAAGTCGGCCGCTCGCCCCAAAACCCGTGAAAGCCGCCCGGCCGCAGCCGCTACGTCGACCGAGGCGCCCGCCTTGCAAGCCATGAATACGGACCCGGCTCCCGCGAGCGCTCCGGCGGCCTCCGCCGTGGCAGCCTCGGCTGGAACCGCGAGCGATAGCGCGGCAGTCGCTACACACTCAAGCCGCACGCCGGAGCCCAGCGACGGTGAGCAGTTCTCCCTGCCGCCCGCGGCCGATCTACGCTACGACACCTTTATCAACGGCATGCAGAATATGCCCGGCACCATCAGTTGGATTAGCGACGGACAAAGCTACGATCTGATCGTTTCGGTACCCGTGCCCTTCGCCGGTAAATATACCTACCAGAGCCATGGTCATGTCGACGCGTTCGGCCTGGCTCCCGAGCGCTATAGCGAGCAACGCGGCACACGTGCTCGCGACGAAACCGAATTCGATCGGAGTGCAAAACGTATTGGATTTTCCCGCACAGCCACCAGCGTCGCGCTGCCTAACGGCGCGCAGGACCGTTTCAGCATGGTGTTCCAATTGGCCAGCCTGGTACGCGGCAATCCCGTGCGCTACACGCCCGGCGTGACGCGCTCGTTTTACGTGGTAGATAGTGACAGCGGCGAGAACTGGCCGGTCGAGACCGTAGGAGTTGAATCCGTGCGCATCGGCGAAACCTATGTTGAGACCCTGCATTTTATGCGCCTGCCCCGGCATGCCGGCGACAAGCGTAAAATCGACGTTTGGCTTGCACCGGCCTTGGGTTATTTCCCAGCCCGGATTATGCAAACCGAACCGAACGGCACCCAAATCGAGTTACTGCTGCATGATGCACCGCAGCGCCTGGAAGCCTTGAGCGAAAGCGCCGGCAGCAGCGCGGCGGCGCCGAAGCGCCAAGCGCTGCCGGCCGAGTCCGGCTCTTTAGCGCCCTCGGCAATACCCAACCACGAGCATCCGTAAACTTTTTATTCAATCCCGGCATTCGCGAACGACTTCAAGCCTCTTCCAACACAGACCAACCCGCACACTCCAAGGAAACCGACACCATGATCGACCTGCGTAGCGACACCGTCACCCGCCCCACACCGGCCATGCTCCAAGCCATGATGACCGCACCGCTAGGCGACGATGTCTGGGGAGACGATCCGTCTGTACTTCGTTTGCAAGACGTCGTCGCCGAACGCGCCGGCAAGCAAGCAGGTCTGTTTTTCCCCAGCGGCACACAAAGCAATCTTGCGGCACTGATGGCGCATTGTGCACGCGGCGATGAATACGTCGTCGGCCAGCTCGCCCACACCTACAAATATGAAGGCGGCGGCGCTGCCGTGCTTGGCAGTATTCAACCCCAGCCGCTTGAAAATGCCGCGGACGGCACGCTGCCGCTAGCAAAAATTGCCGCCGCCATCAAACCGATCGACAATCATTTCGCTCGCAGCAGGCTACTGGCTTTGGAAAACACCATCGGTGGCAAGGTCTTGCCGGCAAGCTATGTCGTCGAGGCGGTGCAATTGGCGCGTAGCCACGGCCTGGCGACTCATTTGGACGGTGCGCGGGCCTTTAATGCCGCAGTTGCGTCCCAAGTCACGTTGGCCGAAATCTGTGCGCCCTTCGATTCTGTTTCCTTATGCTTTTCGAAAGGGCTCGGCGCACCGGTAGGCTCGGTATTGGTCGGCAGTCCGGAACTGATCGAACAAGCCCAGCGTTGGCGTAAAGTCCTTGGCGGCGGCATGCGCCAAGCTGGTCTACTGGCTGCGGCATGCCTGTATGCGCTGGATCATCATGTCGCACGGCTCGCCGACGATCACGACAACGCAGCCCGGCTGGCGCGTGGTCTGGCTCAGATCGACGAAGTCTCGGTTACGTCGCAAGCCACGAATATGGTATTCGTCCAATTCCCGCAACAACATTGCGCGCCGCTGGAAATTTGGCTGAAAGAGCGTGGCATTTTGTCGCAAATGCTCTATGCCTCGCGCTTTGTCACGCATCTGGACGTGTCCGCCGCCGATATCGACACATTTATTGCCACGGTCAAGTCGTATTTCAGTCAGTCCAGCGCCCGCTAAGCGATTCGAGCCGAGAAAAGCCTTAGAATCGTTACGTTTTTTGGGGTGTAGATCGCGCCGCCGACCCTATCCGGCTGCAGACCTTCGGGTTTTTCCTGTGCTTTTTTGCTACAACAAACATCTCAGGGGCAAGCAATCGGGCGCATTTGCGGCTATGCTGGAATTGTTGTGGCAAACGTCGGTCTTACCAAGGGGTATTCGACAAGAGGACATAGATATCCTGCATTATTGGATATCACGGGGCGCCCTCTTGAATTTTGTCCAAATTGCGCCATCTGATTTGGACTGACGTGTAACCCGATTGAAGTCGCGGTATTGAAAGATCGTATCGAGGTAAGCCAAGCGGTGTGCAAACCCGGCACCGATGCGCAGTCCAGGCATATAGCAAGCCTTTATACGGCAAGCCGCCCTCAGACTCGCTGGATTTCCTTGATGCTGTCGCATAAAAGGAGTGTTGCCATGCAAATGATCTATAACAGCCCCAACTATTGCGTCGTTGAGTTTCCGGCGCTGGATGGCAATGTGGCCCTGATTGACGGCGGCTACGAAATCGTCGACAAAACCAATCAACGCGAGATTTTTATCGATGGCGCCCTTGCGGCCCAATTTCGGGAACATGTGCAACGCTTGATAGACGAACAACCGTCGGTTGAAGAGGTCGATGAATTTCTGGGCCAATTCGACAGCTTGATGAACCAACCCGTTATTTTGCACTAAGTACCAATCGTACTCATGCACTAAGCTTGCGGCCCAGGTTTGCGCCTGGGCCGGGCTTCGCTTCTTTATAGCGCCGGCCTAGGCATGACACCGCCCATCCCGGCCTACCTCCGCATTCCACCCGCAGCACTGCAAACGGCGTCCTACATGCGCGCACGAGCCTGCTCCGGCTAGTTTACAATGTAAGGTCCTTCGACCTTATCCCGCCATCATGACTCTGTCCGCCCCACAGCCGGATACCGCGCCCCTGGTCAGACCAGCCGGTACCAAGCCGCGCCCCTACACGCGTGGCGCGCAATTGCCCGAGCTGCTCAAGCAACGCATCCTGATCCTGGACGGCGCGATGGGCACCATGATTCAGCGCTATAAACTCGGCGAAACCGAGTATCGCGGCGCGCGATTCGCCGAATTTGACCGCGATATCAAAGGAAATAACGAATTATTGTCGCTGACCCAACCGCAGATTATCAGCGAGATACACGAGCAATATCTGGCCGCCGGCGCCGACATTCTCGAAACCAATACTTTTGGTGCAACCCGCGTGGCCCAGGCCGACTACCGGATGGAAGAGCTCGCGGCTGAAATGAATCTGGTTTCGGCCCGCCTGGCACGCGCCGCCTGCGATAAATACTCCACCCCTGAGCAACCCCGCTTTGTCGCCGGCGCGATTGGCCCGACCCCGAAAACCGCCAGCATCTCGCCCGATGTCAATGATCCAGGCGCGCGCAATACGTCGTTCGACGAACTCCGCGAGACTTACTACGAGCAGGCTCGCGCACTACTCGACGGTGGCGTCGATTTATTCCTGGTCGAAACTATCTTCGATACGTTGAACGCCAAAGCGGCCTTGTTTGCGCTGGACGAGCTCTTCGAAGATACCGGTGAGCGCCTGCCCATCATGATTTCAGGCACCGTCACCGATGCTTCCGGACGTATCCTGTCGGGGCAAACAGTCGAAGCATTCTGGAATTCGCTGCGCCATGCCAAACCGCTGACCTTCGGCCTGAACTGCGCACTGGGTGCGGCCCTGATGCGTCCGTATATCGCAGAACTCGCCAAACTGTGCGACTGCTACGTATCGTGCTACCCCAATGCGGGCCTGCCCAATCCCATGAGCGATACGGGTTTTGACGAAACCCCCGACGTCACCTCGGCACTCCTTAAGGAGTTCGCCGATGCCGGCCTCGTCAATATAGCCGGAGGCTGCTGCGGCACCACGCCGGAACATATCGCCGCGATTGCGCAATCTCTGAAACAGGTAAAACCGCGCCGTTGGCCCCAACATTACCGGGATGCAGCATGAGTCACGACGAAATACTTGATAGCACAACAGATCTCGACGACGCAGTCGCGCAAGCAAGCGATCGCCCGATGCGCTTGGCCGGCCTGGAGCCATTCAATGTCGATCAACGCACGCTCTTTATCAATGTCGGCGAACGCACCAATGTAACGGGCTCGAAGGCTTTCGCCCGAATGATCCTGAATAATCAGTTCGACGAAGCATTGGCCGTGGCACGGCAGCAGGTCGAAAACGGCGCGCAAGTCATCGACATCAATATGGATGAAGCGATGCTGGACTCGAAAGCGGCGATGGTACGCTTTCTGAACCTGATCGCGTCCGAGCCCGATATTGCGCGCGTACCCATCATGATCGACTCGTCGAAGTTCGAGGTCATCGAGGCCGGCCTGAAATGCGTGCAAGGCAAGGCCATCGTCAATTCGATTTCGATGAAAGAGGGCGTCGAGCTGTTCAAGCAGCACGCCCGACTGATCCGTCGCTATGGCGCAGCGGCCGTGGTGATGGCATTCGACGAAAAAGGCCAGGCGGATACCTACGAACGCAAGACCGAAATCTGCCGGCGCAGTTACGATATTCTGGTCAACGAGGTCGGTTTTCCGCCCGAGGATATTATTTTCGACCCGAATATCTTCGCCATTGCGACCGGCATTGAAGAGCATGACAATTATGCCGTCGACTTTATCAACGCGACGCGCTGGATCAAGCAAAACCTGCCTTACGCCAAAATCAGCGGCGGCGTCTCCAACGTGTCGTTTTCGTTTCGCGGCAACGATGCGGTGCGCGAAGCGATCCACACCGTGTTCCTGTACCACGCGATCGGCGCCGGTATGGACATGGGCATCGTCAATGCCGGCCAGTTGGGTGTCTACCAGGATCTCGACGCCGAGCTGCGTGAACGTGTCGAAGATGTGGTGCTGAATCGCCCGGTGCCGGGCGAAATGACCGGCACCGAACGCTTGCTGGAAATCGCCGACCGCTTCAAGGGCGGCGGCGCAAAACGTGAAGACAACCTGGAATGGCGCGGTACGCCGGAACATCCGGTCACAGTCGAAAAGCGGCTGGCGCATGCGTTGGTGCATGGCATTACCACCTTCATCGTTGAGGATACCGAAGAAGTCTGGCAGAAAATCGCCGCCGCCGGCGGTCGCCCGATTCAGGTTATCGAAGGCCCGTTGATGGACGGTATGAACGTGGTCGGCGATCTATTCGGCGCCGGCAAAATGTTCTTGCCTCAAGTGGTGAAGTCGGCACGCGTGATGAAGCAAGCGGTGTCCCATTTGCTGCCGTACATCGAAGAAGAAAAGACTCGCATGGCGGCCGCCGGCGACGATGTGAAAGCCAAGGGCAAGATCGTCATCGCCACCGTCAAGGGCGACGTACATGATATCGGCAAAAATATCGTCACCGTGGTGCTCCAGTGCAATAACTTCGAAGTCGTCAATATGGGCGTGATGGTCCCGTGCAGCGAGATTCTGGCGCGAGCCAAAGTCGAAGGCGCCGACATCATCGGTTTGTCCGGCCTGATCACGCCGAGCCTTGAGGAAATGGCTTATGTTGCGTCCGAAATGCAGCGCGACGATTATTTCCGGATTCGCAAAATCCCGCTGCTGATCGGTGGCGCAACCACCTCGCGGGTGCACACCGCAGTCAAAATCGCGCCGCACTATGAAGGTCCGGTGGTTTATGTGCCGGATGCCTCTCGCTCGGTATCGGTCGCGTCCAGCTTGCTGTCGGACGATGGCGCGACGAAATATTTAGCCGAGCTGAAGACCGATTACGAACGGGTACGCGAGCAGCACGCCAATAAAAAGGCGCTGCCCATGGTGTCGCTCGCCACCGCCCGCGCCAACAAGACGCCGATCGACTGGTCGTCCTATCGCCCCGTCAAACCGAAATTTATCGGGCGGCGCATCTTTAAGAATTACGATCTGAGCGAATTGTCGAACTACATCGACTGGGGCCCGTTCTTCCAGACCTGGGATCTGGCCGGCCCCTATCCGGCCATCCTGAACGATGAAATCGTCGGTGAATCGGCGCGACGGGTGTTTTCGGATGCCAAGACCATGCTCGCGCGGCTGATGTCGGGGCGCTGGTTGACAGCCAACGGGGTCATTTCCTTCTTGCCGGCCAATACCGTCGGTGACGACGATATCGAAATCTATACCGACGATAGCCGCACCGAGGTCGCCATGACCTGGCGCAATCTGCGCCAGCAAAGCGAACGCCCGGTAATCGACGGCGTACCGCGCCCGAATCGATCGCTGGCCGACTTTATCGCCCCCAAGGAAACCGGCATTGCCGACTATATCGGCCTGTTCGCGGTAACCGCCGGGATTGGCGTCGAGGTCAAGGAACTGCAATTCCAGAAAGATCAGGACGATTACAGTTCCATCAT
>Ga0302226_10002830_pt1 | contig 12108 bp, 9 predicted proteins | sample II_Palsa_E3_3_FD_193524 | JGI IMG/M metagenome (GOLD analysis project Ga0302226, IMG submission 193524) | Peat permafrost microbial communities from Stordalen Mire near Abisko, Sweden - II_Palsa_E3_3 | ecosystem: Environmental > Terrestrial > Soil > Palsa > Peat permafrost | place: Sweden...
CGCGGTGCTGGCCGCATGACCGGGCGCACCAGTTCTTCTCCCGTGCCCGCTGGAATGCCGATGACCTGGGCCTGGCGACAGCCAAGCTGGTCGCGGCACTGCCGGCCCGACCGGGCAGCCTGTCACCGTCGCGATCGACGACACCCTGTTCCGGCGGCGCGGGAAGAACGTGTGGGCCGCAGGCTGGTTTCATGGCGGCTCGGCCCCGGGGCCGGCCACGACCGGGTACGGCAACAACTGGGTGATCGCGGCCATCGTGGTCAAGCTGCCCATGGTCAAACGCCCGGTAGCGCTGCCCGTGCTGGCCAAGCTGGTCATCAAGGGCACGGACTCCGCCTCGCGGTTGTGGCTGACCTGCCGCATGGCGCAGGTGCTGGCCGGGGCGCTGCCCGGGCGCCGCATCCACGTGGTGGCCGACGCCGCCTACGCCGGGGAAGAGCTCAAGAAGCTCCCTCCCGGCGTTACCTGGACCACCCGGCTGCGCAAGGACGCCGCCCTGTACGAACTGCCGCTGGCCCGCACCGGCAGGCGGGACCACGAACCTTCCGCACCTCCAGGTGCCCGAGGGCGGGCTTGATCGTACGGCGGATGAATCCCTCGTTGGTCTGCCGTGTGGATACATCCCAAGGTGCGATGGCCGCATACTCGTCCAGGAGCTTGGCCACGGTCGCATCAGACTCTGCGTACGGCCTTCCGATGCTTCCTTGAGCAGTCTGCCGAGGAGTTACCGCTGGGCGCTCGCACATCCCACCACCGGCGCCATCGGGAACAATGCAGTAACTCCGCGCCGCTGCCGGCCATCGCCAAGGTGGGTAACCACGCCGACGCGCCACGGACAAGAAGAACCCTGCCGATTCGGCGTGCAAGGTGAACAGCTGCTGCGGCGGTACATACGGGTACAGATTGCCAAGTTCGGCGCGCTGCGGAGCCTTACACGACGCTGCGGCGTGGCTCGGCCCTTCATTCCTTGCACCGCAGACGGGAGCGGTCTGCAAGACCGTCGCCATTACCGTTGAGTCGGAGGATGGACCGGCCCACGGCGCAGCCGGCCTTCTTCCGCCCGCCGCCGGGGCGGGAGGCAGGCGGCGGAAACGCTCCCCAGAGGAACGTGTCCGTGTTCGCCGCGGCGTAGGCGGCCAGGACAGCGATCCGCTTGGCGTAGGTGTTGCCGTGCCCCTTCTTCCCGGCCCTTGCGGGGTCCGGACTGGCGCGCGGCCGGGGTGAGCGCCGCCCAGGACACCAGGGCCTCCGGGGTCGGGAAGCGGCTCATGTCCAGGCCTGATTTCCGCCGGGCGCTTACATCCGGGTGTGCGGGAACTCGGCGGAGCGCCGCTGGAACGAAAGAATCTTGGGATTGCGGATCACGCCATCGCGGATCTCGATCGCCCGGCTGATGGTCTGGTCGCGGTCCCAGGCGCCGGGCCCGTCCATCACGGTACACAGGTGCGGGATCAGCGCCTCGCTGATCTCCCAGGTGGCGGAGTTCCACAGGTAGGACGGGCTGTGGTCGACTCCGTAATAGTGCATTGCCTCGCCTACGGCGAACATCGGCTCTCCGAATGAGGTGGGCCGCGCCCACTCAAAACCCATGCCCTCGTCGCAGGACACATCGACGAACAGGCTGCCAGGTGCGAACAACCGCAGCTCGTCATAGGTGACAAACATCAGCGGCGCGTCGGTGTCCTGCAGTACGCAATTGACGACGATGTCATGCCCGGAGAGGAACTCCGCGATTGGCACCGGACCGCTTGGCGCCAGCACCAAGATCCGTGCCGGGTCTTCAGGCGCGGGCTCGAAATGAACCATGCGGACCGACGGGATAGGCGAGGCGACGGCAGTCACGTTACGGTGGGTCAGCACGGTCACGTCGGGGATCCCGAGTGCCGTCAGCGCGTTGACCGCCCCGCGGGCGGTCGCGCCGAAGCTGATCACAGCGGCCCGGACGCGCCGCCCGTACGTCCCGGTCATGCCCAGCAGCTGCAGGGACTGCAGCACCGAGCAGTAGCCCGCGAGTTCATTGTTCATGTGGAAAACGTGCACGCCGAAGCTGCCGTCAGCCGTCCAGTAGTTCATTGCCTCCCATGCGATCAGGGTCAGCCGGCGGTCGATGCCCAGCTGGGTGATGGCGTAGTCCTGGACGCAGTGCGGCCAGCCCCACAGCACCTGGCCCTCCCGCAGTCCGGCGACGTCGTGTTCGGTGGGCTTGGGCAGCACAATCACGTCGCAGTCCGCGATGAGCTGCTGCCGCGAACACACGCCGGCCACCATCGGGGAGAGCTGCGCGTCGGCAAGGCCGAACCGCTCGCCGTAGCCGCGCTCGAGGAAGATCCGCGCCCGCAGGCCTGGTTCGATCCGGTCTAGATGCAGCGGGTGGATCGGCAGCCGGTGCTCGTTCTCCTTGCGGGAGATCCCGCATACGCCGAGGCTGAGTTGTTCCATCAGTACTCCCATCCCCTCTGCCGGACGCGACCGGTACGCGACCATGCCCCTGCACCCAGGCATGGGCTACTAGCGTTGCCCGGGCCTAGCCGCCGTCTCCCGCGTGCGCAGGTGGCTCCGTCGTCTTACCCACGACAAGGCCCGGCCTGCCGAATGTAGCGTGCGCCGACTCACCTGGGCACGTCCGGCTGGACACCGACCGGGCGATCCCGCGACGCCAGGGCATTGCCGTTCCCGCGCCGACGCCAAGGCGCCCGGCAGACCTGGCCCAGTTGCATAGCATGAGCGGCCAGGCCGGGCCCCTTGCCGCTGGGGCAACGGATTAAGCTCGCCGCCCAGTGTCGGGCTGGGCCGACGGTCCCTGCTCCGCAGGATGAACGTTGCAGTGGTGCCCGTAGCCCTTCAGGACAAGCATAAGGCCGATTATTTGACTGGCAGAATGGCCAGCCGCATCAGTGCGATGCGCGCAGATCGTCCATTGCGGTGCCGCTTACCTTTGGCCTCGCGGCCGGCTGATCAGTCCGGTAGTTCTCGTCTTTGCCGGATGGCGGGATGCATCGGCAGCTGATCCAGAGCGCCGTTCCACGAAACGTTCCACGCGGGCGGCAGGCAATGGTCCATGACCGTAACCGAGCGTAGTGACCCGAACGCCGCAGTGGCCGCCCAACTTGACGACATGGTCCCCGAAGTGACGCCTGGCTTTGTGTCAGTGGTGTGGTGGTGGGCCGAGGATCTGCATGCCATGCAGGGTTGCGGCGTCGCCGAGCGCGGGCTGGTCGAGTGGTGCGGGGTCGGGCAGGCGTCGTTCTGTGGCGGCCCTGCCTGCGGCTGCGGCGAAGTGCTCGAATCCGGATGGGGTCGTGATCTGCAGGGCGTGCAGTGGCTCGCGGTTGCCTACGAGGAAGGTGTGGGGTTCTCCTGCCGGAAGCAGGACGAAGTCGCCGGCCGCTGCGGGTAGCCGCTCGCCTTTGCAGCGGAACTCGGCTGCGCCGGACAGGATGTAGAAGATCTCGTCCTCGTGCAGGTGGCGGTGCAGGGGCGGGGCGAATCCGGCGGGGTGGACGAATTCGGCGATGGTGAGCCGGCCGTGGGTCTGTTCTCCGGTGGCCTTCCAGGTGACCAGGTTGCCGAGGAACCACAGGTCCTGCCCGTCACCGGCTGCCAGCAGGTAGGGCGTGCCGGCCGCGGGGAGCCGGTGGGAGCTGTGTGCCGGTGGCCGCATACTGGCGGTGGTCGTTGCTGTTGCCGGGGTCTGGCTGTTGGCACTGTTCATCGAGTTTCCTTCGGTATAACGCAAGACGGCGAGCATGCCGGGATGCTTCCGAGCCGTTGGCGAGGAGCCTGGTCATCTTGGTGACTGGTATTACGAGGACGACGCGGGCTGCCGCTGCGGCGGGCATCACCCGGAAGTGCGGTCGCAGGGTTCAGCTGGCCGCGGCCATGACTGGCCGGGGCGAGCCTGACTCGGGGTTGATCAGCGCCGCGATGGCCGGGTAGCGGCGCATCCTGTCCAGGCAACGACTGCGGGTCGGGCCGATGCTGCCGATGGGTATGCCGAGCCTGGTGCTGATCTCGGCGTAGGGCACCGAAGGGTCCGCGACGAGCATGGCGATCAGCCGCTGGCCTTCCAGCGGCAGATCAGTGAATGCCTCGCGCAGCGCCGCATGGCGCTCGACCGCGAGCAGTTCGTGCTCGACCGCTTCGGCCTGCCCGTCCGGTATGGTCTCGGCGTCGGGCGCGCAGGCAACCGCGTTCGGTTCGCGTGCCGCGCCCACGACGCGCCAGCACTCCCGCCGGGTGGTGGTCGCGAGCCACCCGGGCAGCGCGGCTGGATCGCGGATCTTGTCCAACTGGTCCACCAGGCACATCCAGACGCTCTGGCCGACATCGTCGGCGTCGGCACGGCCGAGCCGGTACCTGCGGCAGATCGACCAAATCAACGGGGCGTACCGCTCGACGAGCGCGTCCCATGCCTGTTTGCCGCCGCCTTTGGCGCAGGCTACGAAGCCGGCGGCTACCGAGTCATCACACGCCTGTCCGGCGTCCTTTTGCGCGGTTACCCAGGGAGCACGGGCGGTCGCAGCGGTCATGATCTGTTCTCCTCAGCAGTTACTGGCCGATATGAAGGCCGAGCCATCCGGATCCGGGCTGACTGATGCCCGGTCAGGCTGACGTTAGGAATTTTCGCGGCTCGCCAGATCGGGCCGCGCCCTGAATTCCGGGCGGGCCACCCCGGAAAGGCGTCAGGGTTTGCCCTGATGCCAAGGGCTGGGCTCGGTGCCAGACTGGACGCGTGCATCTGCGGCGATCTCGATCGTCGACGACCACGACGGCTTCCGGACATTTGCCCGGGGGCACGCTCGAGCCCGCCGGCTTCACGGTCGCGGAGGCGGCCACCGGCGCGGAAGCCGCCGATGCGGCCCGGACGATCCGGCCGGGCTTGGTGCCACTCGACATCCAGTTGCCGGACTCCGACGGCTTCGAGGTGGCCAGGCGGCTGGCCGCGGCCCCGGCCGGGGACCCGGCTCCGGTCGTGGTGCTGACCTCGACCCAAGTGGCGCGCGACTACGGCGGCCGGACCGCGGCCAGCCCGGCCGCCGGCTTCCTGCCCAAGGATCAGCTCCCCGGCGCGGCGCTGCAACGGTTCCTGGCCCGGGACGCGCCGTGAACCGCCGGCTGCCGGCCGCGCTGATCGCGGGCGCGATCGCCGCGGTGGTCGGCCTCGTCGCAGCCGGCCCTGTCCCGTCGGACTACCGGCTTTCGTCAGGCTGTGACATCGTGATCAATCTCGACGCGCTGCGGTGGTGGATTAGAAGGTTGCACAGAAGGTGTCATCGTGCAACGCCTTTTATCCATGTCTGGTCTCGCGGGCCTCCCAGCGACCTTCACGACCGGTGAGGCAGTAGCGCACGGAGTCCATCCCCGCGATCTATATGCCGCGCGGGACTCGGGCGCGATCATCGAACTGTCCCGCGGGGTCTTCCGCCATGCGGAGGCATCGCTGGCCACCTACCCCGACTTCCTCGCGGTTGCGCACCGCGCGCCGCGGGCCATCGTCTGCCTGGTGTCGGCGGCGGCAGTACACGATCTGACCGATGAGATCCCGGCTGCAGGCCGCTCTTGCCGCTCTGCGCCGGTACCTAAGGCGCCGCGACGCACAGCCCGCAGCGCTGCTCAGGATCGCGGCTGCGCTAGATGTGTATGGCCCAGTCAGGCTCGCAGTGGACATAGCGAGGGCAGGATGAAGCGGCCGACACGAGCGACGTCGGCCGGCCAGGCTTACCTCGACCTGCAGAACCGGGCCCGGGCAGAAGGACGACCGACCCAAGAACTCCTGACCCTGCACGTCGTCGAGCGCTGGCTCGCGCGGCTCAGCATGTCGCCCTACGCCGACCAGTTCATCATCAGGGGCGGCATGTTGCTCGCCGCATACGACGCCCGCCGGCCCACTGCTGGATCTAGACGCACTCGCCCACGCCGTGAGCAATGACCAGTCCGCGGTCGTGGAGCGTGTCATACAGATCGCCCGTCAGGCTCCCGCCTACGATGATGGGGTCGAGCACCGAGCGGACACGGTCAGCTCCCGCATCATCCGGGACGAAGCCCTTTATTCAGGTGTGCGCATCGCAATGGACTTCAGGTGTGCGCATCGCAATGGACTGCGCCATCGCCACGGCGGTGGTGAAGTTCCGGCTCGATGTCTACTTCGGCGACCCGGTCACGCCCGCACCGAGACATCTCAGTTTGCCTTCGCTGCGGCCAGGGATGCCGCCTGTCCGAGTGCTCGGCTATCCCATCGAGACCGTACTTGCCGAAAAAATCACCACGGCCATCGGCCTCGGCCCGGCGAATACGCGAGTCCGCGACTACGCCGACATCTACACCCTGACGCGGAACTGGCCGGTCGACCATGGCGTCGCCCGTGAGGCCTTGCTCGCCACCGCCGCATTCCGTGGCACCACGCTCGCGGCGCTCTCCTGCGCGGTTGATAACCTCGCTGACCTCCGCCAGCAGACCTACGCGGCGTACCGAGCGAATCTCGGCACCGCGGGCGAGGATCTGCCGGCAAATTTCAGCGAGATGGTAGAGGCCGTCATCGCCTTTGCTGACGTGTTGGCGTCAGAAGCTTCTGCAGGCACGACCTGGAGCCCGCAACAACGCCGATGGACACGCACGAATCTCTAGCAACAGGACACGGACACCGTCGCCGCACTGCCGAATTCAGCCGTCCCGGCATACACGGAGACCCGGAACGACCGGTCGGCAGTTGCTCTATGTGACCCTTGGCATCGCTGCATGCACAGATCCGGCCCGTGTCATTCGTTCCACGAACCGAGACACACTGAAGGTACTTACCCTCTCTGACCTGGGAGCCGGTGCCCGGATTTGAACCAGGGACCTGCCGTTTACAAGAAGTACGGCCTCGTGCGTCATGCGCGCTAGCTGCCCGGATGACACGGGTTATCGCACTGATGGCGCTCACTGCGCTGGGATTATCTGAAGCACCGGTCCACGAACCGGTCCACGGGAGGCGGCGGGCGATACGCGTAGCGCCAGGCTCTGCCTTGGAAGGCCCGCCCGGCACACGCTGGGCCACACCCACAGGAGGATGCGCAACGCCTCCTCCATCAGCACAGTTTCGTCGCCAGCGCCCGGACCTCGCGTTCGGCGATCCGCTTGAGCATCCGGATGCCCTCGACGCCGACTCCGGCTTCCAGCAGCCTGCGGATAAGCCCGGCGATGGCTATGTCGCGCGGGGATAGCGCAGCACCCGCGGGGCCGCTCGGTGTCCGGGCGTGCCCCTCCGCTTCCGCCGCGCTTCCGGCCTGCGGTGGGCATCCAGTCCATCAGGTCCTCGATGTCGGCCTGGGTAACTGGACTGGAGCGGACGGGCGGTGCATATGGCGGGTAGGCGAGTGGACGAGGCGGTCGTCGGTGGTGCCGCGTCGCTCGCATTGTTCGACGTCCTGGGTCGGCGGTGGGCCTTGCGGGTGGTGTGGTGGGAGCCCCAAGCCAGCGGGCTGACCTACCGGGATCTGGCCGCGAGCATTCCGGACATGTCGACCAGCGTTCTCACTCAGCGCCTGCGGGATCTGCGGGCCGCACGCCTCGTCGACCAAGAGCGCCTCCGCTGCTGGCCACCCGGGCGAGTTGCTCCCCGGCCGCGGCGAACACGCCATCATCGTTGGCGACCGGGCCTAATCATCAGCAGCCCTGCCACCAGGACGAACGGCAACCAGTTTGTCGGCGGCCCCGTGACGCCGCTGCTGCCGCGCCAGCCGGGCTCGCCACCGCCTGCGCCACCAGCCCCGCGACACCCGAGCCGGTAAGCAGCCAGAGAGGCGATCTCGCGAAAGTCACTCTTGAGCATTGCTCCCCGCCCGGCGGTACTCGCCCGCTGGCGCTCCCTGCGGGATCGAGTGGACAGCCGAACTTTGACCTTCCATTGAGGTCGCCGTAGCCGCCGCTCGATACGAAGCGGACAAGGATCCGGCTTCGGGGCGGCTCGTATCGGTTGCATCTCCGACCGAGCTCTAGCGTACTGTAACGTATAGTAATGGATCAGCTACTTCATGTAGCCATCGGGGGAACAGCGTGCGATCACATGAAATAAGGCTCGTGCTGCTCGCGGCCATCCCGCGGCGGCTCCGGCAGTGGTGGCTCGACCTGTCGGTGCGGTCGAAAGGCATGATCGTGATCGCAATCCCGCTGACCGCCCTGATCGGTACCACCTCGGCCAGCCTGGTGCTGCAGCACAACGAACAGCAGGCCCGGACCGTAGCTGTGGCAGGCCGCGGCCTGGCCACCGCCGCTGCTCAGGTCTTGTCCGACGCAGTGAACGCGGAAACAGGTATCCGTGGTTACGCCGCAACGGACGAGCCGCTGTACCTCGCCCCCTACAACCTCGCGCTGACACGGATCGGCGCGGACCGGACCTCGCTGCGGACTGCTGCTATCGCTGAAGGTGACAGCGGCGCGCAGCGGCTGGCAGATGGCACTACGGCCACGGCGTTCGCCGAGATGGCACAGCTCCGTTCCTCGGTCAGCCGCCATGTGTCCGTTGCAGGCCTCCGCACAGAGCTGGCCCCCGAGAAGAAGACCATGGACCGGCTTCGCCTCCAGATAGCCGACCTGGCCGACGGTCCGGCAGGTTTGGTCGTCACTCGTTCCGAGGCGATCACCAGGCAGGAACAGACGATCGACTCACTCAACATCGCAGCTCTGGCGCTGGGCCTGGTCGCCGGGATCATCGGCGTCGCGCTCTTCACCCTGGGCATCTCCCGCCGGGTCGCCGCGGTCGCGGCGAACGCGGACCGGCTGGGTGAGCGACAGCCCCTGGAACCGGCCGATCCCTCAGAGGACGAATTCGGCCACCTGTCCAGGGCCCTCGCCCGGGCCGAAAGCCTTCTCACCGACTACGCCGGGGAGTTGACGACCGCCCGGGATACGGCGCTGAAAGCCACCGAACTCAAGAACGCGTTCCTGTCGCATACGAGCCACGAGCTGCGGACCCCGCTGAACGCCATCCTCGGGTTTACCCAGCTCCTGGAGATCTCTGACCTCAGTGACGAAGACCACGACAGTGCCGGACGTATTCTCGGCGCCGGGCGCCATCTGCTGACCCTCATCAACGAGCTGATCGACATCGCCCGCATCGAATCAGGTGACCTCGGCCTGTCCCTTGAGCCGGTCTCGCTCCTTCCGCTCATCGAAGAGGCCAGCCAGCTCATGGGCCCCCTCGCCGCCGAGCGCTCGATAACAATCACCCAGCACTGCACGCGACCCGCTCTCGCGGCGCACGCCGACCGGCACCGCCTGGTGCAGATCCTGATCAACCTGATGTCCAACGCAGTTAAGTACAACCGGCACGGGGGCACCATCACGGCAACCAGCCAGGAAGAAGGCCCCGACCGGGTCAGCCTGATCATCTCCGACACCGGGCCGGGCCTGTCGCAGGACGACCTTGAGCGCATTTTCATCCCCTTCGAACGGCTCGGCGCCGAGCAGACAGCAGTCGAAGGCAATGGCATCGGGCTCCCCCTTGCGAAGTCCCTCGCTGACGCAATGGGTGGCCAGCTGAGCGCATCAAGCGTGCCCGGTGAAGGATCAGCCTTCACCATCAGCCTCCCGCGCGCCCCGGATATCAGCCACGTCGCGCCAAGCAAGGTGACACCGGCCATACCAGCAGAGATGCGTGGCCACGCTGGAGGCGTCATCGACATCCTCTACATCGAGGACAACCCGGCCAACATCGAGGTCGTCTCCCGGTTCCTCAACAGCCGGCCGGACGCGAGGCTGCAGTCCGAGTCATCTGGCCGGGCCGGCATCGAGCGCGCCATCCAGGACGTCCCCGACATCATCCTGCTCGACCTTCACCTAGCCGACCTTCACGGAGAGCAGGTCCTCAAAGAACTCAGAGCCGAACCGGTCACCGCAGCGATCCCTGTGGTGGTCCTCTCCGCTGACGCAAGCCCCGGTGTCGTCCGCCGCCTCCTCGCCGACGGCGTCCTCGCCTACCTCACCAAGCCTCTCGACCTCGCTGAAATCGGCGGGCTACTCGACTCCTTCTCGCCCTCTGCCCAGGACCACGAGGCCAGTACCGCGATGCGAAAGACACCAGCATGAACCCGCCGACCGCCTGCCTGCGACCGGCGTGCCCGCCCCTCGCTTTTCGGACTAGCCCTCCCGGCGCCGCCTGGACGCACTGGGGTGTCTCGGTTCCGGTCTTGGTGAGGGGCGGGTGCTTCACGACAGCTTGGCAGAGAGGGTAGTCATAGCCCGCCACGCCAGCAGGCGCGACCTACAGCTCCATGTCTGCCTCGTAGGAGGCTTGGGCTTGCACAGTGCGCTCGGGTTCTGCACAGGCATCTCGGTCGAGACGAGCGGCGCACTCGGCTCTGGCCTCCCGGGCCGCCTTTTCGGCAGTGAAACGCCGGGCTGCCTCGGTGGCCTGGCCACGTAGCCCGTCAAGCCGGGCTGCCTGGTCATCCGGGCCGGACCGACCATCGGCTTCCTGACCGGCTCCGGGACTGCTCTCCGGCTCCGAAACGGGCTCCGCCTCGGGCTGAGGGTTGCGCTCGGGCGGCCACGGCTCGCCCGCGGCGATCGCGGCCTGGTGCTCGCCCTCGATGGCCCGGTGCACGGCAGCGAGATCGGCTTCGAACTGGCGCCACCACTCCACCACGGCCGGTGGTTCGTCTTCGGGCTCGGGGTGCCGCTGTCCGGCTGTCTGCTGCGCGAGCTCCCGCCGCCCACGCCGACGCGAGGTCCGCCACGCCCTGGCCTTCCCAGACCGCACGCGACAGCAAATGCTGCAGCCGATGCGGCCCGCGATGCCCGGCCGCCTCCGCGATCGTCCAGCAATTATGATCTTCCAGCTCCATCAGCAGCCCGGTGACCATCTGGCCGGAGCACTGCCGGGTCTCCCGCCGGGAAAGCACCCGGCCACCCGCCCCAGCAGATCCGCCAGCAGCGCGGACCGGGCATCATCGGCTACCGTGGCCGCAGTCTTGATCGCGTCCCACAACCCATCATGATCGCGGCAGCCGCACTGTGTCAGGGGAGCCCGGCGTGGTGGCGTGACATCGTGCTCCGCCTCAGGCCCAGTTGGTGAATCCGTGGCCCCGTTGGAGGGGTTTCCGTGCTGAGCGGTAACGTTCCCGGAACGGTCCGGGCGTAGCGTCATGCCCATGGGCAGGGAACAGCGGCCGGCCGGGCGGCTACCGGTTGCGGCGAAGGTCGCGGCCTGGCGTTTGGCCCCGTCATTGGCGACGGTGGCAGCGGGCGCGGGTTTTGTGGTGCTGGCCCTGGCGGTCGTGTATTTCTTGCTGGCGGGCCTGGTTCATCAGCTGACACCGCGCCATATTCTGGTGGCGGGCACCCTGATTGTGGCCTTCGGCGGGGTGGGCGTGGTGGTGGCTCGCCGCCAGCCGCGTAATCGCCTCGGCTGGATCCTGCTCGGATTGCTCCTCCTGCTGGGACTGGGCGACATCGCCGCGTTCTACGCGGTACTGGACTATCGGCTCGGACATCACGGGCTGCCGTTGGCTCCGGTAGCTGTGGTGCTGGGCAACACGGCGCAGTTCCTTGCGCTCCTGTGGGCCCCGCTGCTCATCTTGCTGTTCCCGGACGGGCGCCTGCCGGGGCAGCGGTGGCGGTGGGCGCTATGCGCTTATGCCGGGCTCGGTGCCTGCGTAGTGATGCTGACCGCCGCCGCCCCGGCGATCGCCACCGTCGCCGGCCACGACATCCATCTCGACTCCTCCGGCAACCTCACCAGCACAGGTCATCTGCCGGGATGGCTGGCCAATCCGCCGGCATGGACAGGTGCGGTCATCGTCTTGCTGCTCGCGGGGATCTTGCTGCCGATCGTGGGCCGCCAGGTGCTGAGCTGGCGGCAGGCTACCGGCGAGCGCCGCCAGCAGCTGAAGTGGCTGGCGTTCGGCGCCGCAGTCAGTGTCGCCTGGCTGATCGCCATGTTCTTGTTCAGCCTTCCCATTGTCGGAATCGCGGCGCTGCCCGTCAGCATGGGCATCGCGATCCTGAAGTACCGGCTGTACGACATCGACCGGATCATCTCCCGCACCCTGGCGTACGCCATCATCACCGGCCTGCTAGTCGGCGTGTACGCGGGGCTGGTGCTGCTGACCACCCAGGTGTTCCGGATCC
>Ga0302226_10002834_pt1 | contig 12099 bp, 10 predicted proteins | sample II_Palsa_E3_3_FD_193524 | JGI IMG/M metagenome (GOLD analysis project Ga0302226, IMG submission 193524) | Peat permafrost microbial communities from Stordalen Mire near Abisko, Sweden - II_Palsa_E3_3 | ecosystem: Environmental > Terrestrial > Soil > Palsa > Peat permafrost | place: Sweden...
CGCTCCGGCGTAGAGTATCGCGGTCACAAAACCTGACTGAAACCAGAATAGCCGCTCACCCTGGTCCAGCCCCACGAGCAGGCAAACGAACCCGCCGGCTCCCAACAGCATCCCGGCATGGTCGCCTCGCAACGTTGATGGGGGATAGGGCTCCTTAGGAATGGACAGCGCCACGAAGGCGATGAACGGCAACGTCAGCGCGGCATTCTGCCAATAGAACCAGTGCCAGGTGAGATGCTCGCTGTACCAGCCCTCCAACGTGGCCGAAACGTTCAGTGACATCTCGATGTTCATCGCGTATGCGGCGATTCCGAAGGGAAGCCACTTCGGAGGCAGCGTTCTCGCAATTACCCCGATTGCGACGGGAACAAAGACCCCGGATGAAAGCCCGGACACCACCTGAATGAAAATCAGCGTCGCAAAGTTGGGCGAAAAAGGCAGTGCCATCTGCGATATAAAAAATATTGCCGCGCCGTAGATAAGCAGCCTTCTAACCCCGGTCACAAAGGCAGCCCACACGGCGATAGGGCCGATGAACATCTGGCCCGCGTTGAACGCCGTATTGATCCAGGCACCCTGGTCGAAGCTGATGCCAAGCGCGCCGCGCAAGTCTGCTAACCCCAACGACGTCAGGCGTGACGTGAACGTCGAAATAATGGTTCCAAGCAACACGGCTCCTATTGCCGCATACGGGCGCAAGCTTTCCCGCGCAATCGCAGCAGCAATGGTGGGATCGACTCGCTCAGTGTCTGGTTTCATTGCCGATGTAAGTTCTCGCCTGTAGACTTGTGACTTCAAATATGAAAGCGTAGCATACGCCATGTTTCAGGATGCGCAACCGAGGAGTTGAAATACCGTGGATGGAGCTGACAACGAGGAGGTATTGGCGTCGAACAGGCGCAGGATCACAGCGATCCTGGGGCTGGTTGCCTTCGCGGTTGCACTCGGTGCAGTACTTGCCTATGCGTACGGGTCAGGCGACCGCGGCACAGACGACGCTTATGTGACCGGTCATGTCCATACCATTGCGGCAAGAGTCAATGGAACGGTTGAGCAGGTGCTGGTGCGGGACAATCAGTTCGTCCACGCCGGGGACAAGCTCGTTCGGCTCGATACACGCGACTTCGACGTGCGCGTTGCATTGGAGAAATCGAGGGTCGAGCAGGCACAGGCGGATCAAGCCAAAGCGCGGGCATTGATAGCGCAGGCAAGGGCGGCGATCGTAGCGGCCGCCGCAGACGCGAAACGTGACGATCTTGACTTCGGGCGGGCACAGGAACTCACGCGCGAGACGCCTCGCGGTCTGTCGCAACAGGAATATGACGCAGCCGATGCAACACGCAAATCTGCCGCCGCACGCGTGCTTCAGGCACAGGCGCAACTCGCTATATCGGAAGCAACGTTAGCGTCGTCGGTGGCCACTGAAACTCAGGGCAAGGCCAACCTGCGGGATGCTTCGCTGCAATTGAACTATACGGATGTCGTTTCACCGGTGGATGGTTTCGTCGGTAAGAAGACGGTCGAAACCGGGCAACGTATCGTGCAAGGGCAGGCGTTGCTTGCCGTTGTTGAAAACGATGCGTGGGTCGTGGCGAATTTTCGTGAGACCCAGTTGAAGCACGTTCATGTAGGCGATACCGTGAGCCTTCGCTTCGACGCATTGCCGGACGTGGAGTTGACGGGCCACGTAGAGAGTTTCGCACCTGCCACGGGAGCGCAGTTTGCGCTGCTGCCACCGGATAACGCGACGGGTAATTTCACGAAGGTCGTGCAGCGCGTTCCGGTCAAGATCTTGATCGACGATCCGGATCTTGCAAGTCGACACATTGCGCTGGGCATGTCGGTGACTGCCAGGTTAGGCGTCCGGGACAAGAGTCCATGACCCGGTTAAACCTTTGGCTCCTGGTCGCCGTGTGCGCAGCATCAGGATGCACGTTGACTCCCCAGCCGGTGCCGGACCTGGCGCTGAGCGGCCAGCCTTTTCGACACAGCGAAGCCGCGTTGGCAGCGGGTCGCGTCGCCAAGCCCTCCGATGCCATCGAGCTGTCGAATTGGGTCGGTCTTTTCGCCGATCCTCGGCTCACCAGTCTGGTCGATTCCGCCCTGAGGGAGAACCTTGAAATCAAATCGGCCAACGCCCGCATCGCTCAGTCGCGGGCGCTGTTCGACGTGGACAAGTCTTACACCCTGCCCACTGTGCGTACAAGTCCGGGTTTCGATAGAAGCCGTGTCTCCGGTACCGTGAATGAAGCGCTCCCCCAACGGACACTGCATAACTGGGCCATGCCGGTCGACGCCAGCTATGATGTCGATTTATGGGGGCGATTGAGGGGCGGGGTCGAGTCGGGGCGCGACAAGCTTCTTGCCGCGCGAGCCGATTCCGACGCCGTCACGCTTCGCATTTCGACGGAGGTCGCGAGCGACTATCTGACACTTAGGTTTATTGATTTCGATCGCACCGAATTGCTGCGTTCAATCGAACTTCGGCAGACTGCGCTCGACCTGATCAATAGGCGGGTGACGGCTGGCTCCGCTGGTGACCTCGACGCGCTTCGCGCTACAACAGAATTGAAGACCGCATCCGCCGAGCTGGAAGAGAGTGACCGGCTTCGCGAAAATCTCGTCGATGCCATCGCTGTACTGACGGGAAGCTCTGCCACCGATCTCTCGATTGCGAACAGGCAGGACGATGTCGTCCTTCCCTCGGTACCGGTGGGATTGCCGTCCGAGATACTGGGAAATCGCCCGGACGTGTTCGCTGCCCAGCGGCGCCTGGATGTGGCTTCCTTGCAAATCGGCATAGCGAAAACGGCATTCCTTCCATCGCTTACGTTGACTGCCAGCGGTGGGTTTGCAAGCGACAGCTTACGAACCTTTCTCGACCGAAACAGTTCGATGTGGGGATTGGGAGTCAGTGTTGCCGAGACCTTGTTCGATGGCGGCCGCCGCCAGGCAGCGGTGGATTCAGCTAACGCGGGATACCTGATTGCAGAGGCGGACTACCGCTCGACGACGCTTCAGGCATTCCGCCAGGTGCAGGATGCGCTCAACGACATTGCGGCCCAACGTCTTCAAGCCGATGACTACGGCGCCGCGTCGAACGCTTCTTCTCAGGCCGCGGCGCTTTCACGCAGTCGATACGAACACGGCTATGTCAGCTATTTTGAAGTTGTCGATTCCGACCGTAGCGCACTCGCCATCAAGCGCCAGTTGATCCGGAGTCATCAGGCGCAGGCAGTGGCCACGGTTTCGCTGCTACGGGCGCTTGGCGGTGGGTGGAATGGGGTCCGTCCGGGCCTGTGATAGGGGAAAGAGAACCCATGTCGCTACGCCGTGGCCCTGGTTTGCAGTGATCGCTGCAGGGCGGCGGCGCAAGAACCGGCAAGCATCACGCTGCTTTCGATGCTTTCTTGATCGGGGACGTTTTCTTTCTCGCAGGCGGCCGCGCAATCGTTAACCCGGCTTTTTTCGAGGCGGGTTTGGCCACCTTGATGCGCGGCTTAGCGGACGCGTCCGCTTTTCCTTTTGGCGCAGCTTTTAGTGCCGTTTTCTTCGCCGGCGTTGCAGCGGTTTTTGCCGCAGCACTCGACTTTCGCGCCGGTTTGTCAACGGCCTTTCCGCGGTTGGCCTTAAAAGCCGCAACCCTTGCTTCTCGTTCTTTCGCGAATGCCTTGCTGACCTTGCTTTCAGTGTCGGCGAAAGAGAATGGCTTTTTGCCGCGAGGGACTTGCCACAGTGCGTCTATAGTTTCGCCCGTCTTTCTATACACCAATGCGACGGCCGGCTCTGCGCCTTCCGGCAGGCCACCCCAGCGCAAAGCCCATGCGCGGATCGCGAGCAGGACGCCGTCCAGTTCCTTGCCTTTCTGGGTTGCGTAGTATTCGAACCGGTTCGAGTGCGAGCTGTACTGCCTGCGCTCGATGACTTCGTCTTCCTCCAGGCGTTTCAGCCGCATGGAGAGCAGGTTCGAGGACATGCCGGTCTGCACCTGGATGTCTTCGAAACGCCGGACGCCCATGCTGATTTCCCGCATGATCAGCAGTGTCCATCGATCCCCGAAGACGGACAGTCCGCGTGCAATATCGCAAACACTCTCTGACGTTGCATCCCAGCTCATGTCGTTTCCCTTCCCGATGATTCGCGTCGTCTACTTGGCATCGTCGCTATCACTATAGCCTTGAAGCGGTCTGCAGCTTTTTGACCGCGATGCTGAGTAGCTGCCTAATTTGAAGGCAGCTGAAAAATAGCTGCTATCCACACATATTATAGCTTATCGTCAAGGCGTGTCGGGCGTACCTAAAGGGCGCGCTGTGGTCTCAGGCAGGCGCCATCGGCGCTTGTCATGACGCGCTGGTTTAAGTTTTTTTGGGGGGGCGCAGACGCGACGCGAACGAGACGGGCCAGCCCTTAGGGCATGTCTCATTCACTGGTTCGAATCTGCCTTTGAAAGACGCTGACCTGAACGGACGATATCCGCCCAATGCGATCGATCGATTGACGAGAATTGAAAGTCTAAGCGGCTGTCGACTAAGCGGCCATCAATCTTTCCGATTCCATCGGACGGCTCGGAAGCGTCATATAAGCCCCAGTTGGGCCCTTGCTGATTCGATCGTTGATCGAGGCAAGCGCGAGTTCATCGAGGAGGTAATCAATGAGCTTGCGCACGCGCACAGGTTCGAGTCGACGCGGCCGGTAAAGAAGATGCACGTCGAGCGATTTCGACGACCATCCGGAAAGGACCGGCAGCAGGTGCGCCTGCTGCGCCAGGAGCGAAGGAACGAGCGCCACTCCCGCACCATGGATTGCCGCCCCAATCAGCGCATCCGCATTGTTGGCCCTCAGCGAACCATTCCTCGGAATGGCAAACCGGCCGGCGCTTGACGCCTCGAATAGCTCAAGCTCCCCGCACGTCGACCGGCTCGCAAGCGCCATGCAGTCTTCGGGATTCAGGTCGCGCGGGTGCTGAGGTATCCCCACGCGCTCGAGGTAGGACTGACTCGCGTACAGCCCGGTCTTCAGCGGCGTCAGCGCGCGTGCTATCAACGTTCCGGGTATGACGCGGTCGACCGAGATAGCCACGTCGGCAAAGTCGCTCAGGGCGTTGGCGTCGCTGTCGTTCGCGTGAAGATCCACGTTGATGCTGGAATTCTCGTTCATGAATATCGCGAGCATACCCCCAAGGCGCTGCAACCCAAACAGCGCGGGCGCGTCGATCCGCACGCAGCCACACGCGTCAGTCGCGTTTTGCTGACCCATGAAAGCCAGTTCTTCGTAGGAGCCGATCACCGCCGTCGCGCGCTCGAAGAAGCACTGTCCAAACGGCGTCAATGACACTTTCCGGGTCGTGCGCACTAACAGGCGCGCTCCCAACTCGGCCTCCAGATCCTGAACCACGCGAGTGGCGATTGACCGGGAGACGTTCAATGCGTCAGCGCCACGTGAAAACCCTTTGTGGTCGACAATGGCTTTAAAAACCTCGAGTGCTTTCAAGCGGTCCATGGCGATTCTCCAAGTTGGTCCGTGTTTGGACCGGATGCGATTTAGACAAAGCGACGTATCTGCGGCGCGTAGCCTGCTTTCGTCCGCTTGTTGCAATCTTGGTGCGCACGACAAAGGACGTCGAGTTAAATGCTATTAATGGTTGTTATTGCGGCTATACACAGCAGCAGGGCAGTGGATGTCATTGCATTTGCGACGCTCTGTCGTGTGTCCCTGGGCCTGTGATCGTTCACGCCAAGGTAACGGTCATTTCACGAAATTTCCGTGAGTCGTGCATATGCATGCGAGTAGCATTCGCTTCGAAGCGATGACGTCAGGCGGACCGTGATATTCAGATTTTATGTGTTCACTTCAAAAAAGTAAGCGAACAACCGAGGAGTCGGCGGGGCTGCCCTGAGCAGCCACTGTTGAGCCGGTTCATGCGCAGCGCGGGAGGCAGACTTCAATAAGCAGAGTGTAAATCGCTTCTTGACAATGTTTCGTTATGGCTTCAATATTTGAAGTGAAAGTTGCGCGCCACACACTGTAGCCTGCTCGACCGCTAGTGAGTCCCGTGCAGTCAGGTAAAAGCTTCACACGGGTTCGCAGGTTTTCGCCGCGTCGCGAACTCGCGAGACCTCCCATGGTGTTGCAAAACGAATTCAGAGGCCTATATGGCAAATCCGACTTATCCTACGAATGTTTCCGCGTTGATTCTCGTCGACGTTCTCAACGACTTCCTGTCGCCGGAAGGCAAGATCAATCCCGGAATCAAGGATCAGATCGAGAAAGTCAACTTGATCGAAAACCTCACCCGGTTGATTGCGGGCGCGCGGGCCGCCGGCGTTCAGATCGTCTATGCGCCGCACGGATTGCATGAGCATAGCTTCGACGATTTCAAGTACGTCCCGTTGCGGATGCAAAGAGCGATGGAAAACAAGATGTTCTGGGAGGGAGAATTCGGCGCCGATTTTTATGAGCCGTTTCGCCCGCAGAGCGGTGACATCATCATCGGCCGGCACAAGACATTCGACGCCTTCATGGGTACCGACATGGACGCGCAACTCAAGGAGCGCGGCATCGAGAAGGTGATCCTTGCCGGACTGACGTCGCAGACATGCGTTGAAGGTACGGGACGGCACGCTACGGAGGCGGGCTATCACCTGACCTTCCTGAAGGATGCAGTGGCGGAGTTCACCGAAGAGGCTCACAAAGCCGCGCTTGAAATCTCTTACCCGACTTTTGGCCACGAAGTCCTGACCGTTGACGAGTTCCTGGCGGCGGTCCACAAGTCGGGCGAGTGACTCGCATTGCCGGACGTGCAACGTCCACTAAAAAAAGCGGCGATGCTTGTTCGAGCAAGCATCGGGTCGAGCTTTATAGCCCGGCATCACTTCCCACCACTCCGGCAATCTGTTCCCGCAACCACCGGTGCGAAGGATCGCGATGTGAACGTTCATGCCAGACCATCGCCATGGTGTAACCGGGTACGTCGACCGGTGCGTTAACCCGTTTCAACGTAGGTCTGTCGGCAATGAGTCTTGAAGGGAGCATCGCCACGAGATCGGTTTCCTCAATAACGGAGATCGCGACTAGAAAATGCGGCACCGAACAAACTACGCGTCGCGACAAGCCGACTGCGTCAAGGACGGCATCAGTCGCACCCTGAAAGCCGCCGCCGCTCGGCGATATGATCGCGTGCTCCATGGAACAGAATTGCTTGATGGTAGGCCGCCGATTCAGTTGCGGGTGCCCGATCCGGCCAACGAGGACGTAGTGTTCGTCGAAGAGTTTTTGCGCTCTCAGCCCTGCGGGTACGGAATCCATGGTCTGCAGGCTCAAATCGATCTCGCCGTCTTCCATACGCTTGGCTATACGTAACGGATTAGTCTCCAGAACGGCCAGCCGGGTTCCGGGCGCGCTTGTCCGAAGGCGTCGAAGCGTGGGAATGAGAACAGCCAGCTCGCCGTAGTCTGCCGCCGCCACTCGCCACGTATTCGTGGCGGATGCAGGGTCGAACGCTTCGTTCGCCATCACGACACGTTTCAAGTGTTCGAGCGCGTCCCGCAGCGGCTCGCGCAGTTCATCGGCTCGCGGGGTGGGCAACATGCCTCTGGGGCCCGGCAGCAACAGGGGATCATCGAACGCTTCGCGCAACTTGCCCAGTTGAATACTGACCGAGGGCTGGGACAGGTTCAGGCGCGTAGCGGCGCGCGTCACGTTACGTTCGCTGAGCAGCACGTCGAGCGTGATCAGGAGATTGAGATCGAGTCGATTGAAATTGTGCATGGCTATACCTGATATTCAGAGAATTCATTTCAGTTATACCAGCCTCGCCTATACGCTACAAAGCACAGTCAACTCAATCAGGGTATATATGAACGTCCTTATCGTCTACGCGCACCCCGAACCGACCTCGCTCAATGGCTCGCTGCTGGACTTCATGGTCAAGCGCTTCGAAAGTGCGGGACATACGGTGCAGGTTTCGGATCTTTACGCCATGAAGTGGAAGCCTACGCTCGACGCCGATGATTTCCTGAATCGCGAGCCTGGAGCGCCCTTCGACGCGATGCACGATTCCAAGCGTGCCTATGCAGCCGGTCAACAGACGGAGGACATTACACGCGAACAGGAGAAGCTTGTCTGGGCCGATGCAGTGGTCATGCAGTTCCCGTTGTACTGGTATTCCATGCCGGCGATCTTGAAGGGCTGGGTCGAGCGCGTCTACGCCTATACCTTTGCGTACGGCATTGGCGAACATTCAGACAAGCGCTGGGGCGATCGTTTTGGTGAAGGGAAGATGACCGGCAAGCGGGCGATGTTGCTCGTGACGGCTGGTGGCTGGGAGTCCCACTACAGTCCGCGCGGAGTGAATGGACCCATGGATGACCTGCTGTTTCCCATCCAGCACGGCATTCTTTACTATCCGGGCTTCGATGTGCTCCCGCCATTCGTCGCCTACAAAATTGGTCTTGGGCGCGTGGACGTTGATCTGTATACGTCGTTGACCGAGTCACTGGGAAAACGAATCGATGAGTTCTGGACGGCCGAGCTAATTGCGTTTCGACCGCAGAACGGCGGCGATTACGACATTCCCGCATTGACGCTGCGCCCGGAGATCGCACCGGGACAGGTCGGATTCGCCGCCCATCGATCCGGCACGACGTCCTGAAGCAGTGACTGGGGAAGGCAAGTTGAGCGCAATGGAGGATGCGCTCAGTCGTCAAACTTTCTCCACTCATGCGGCCCGGCGACGTTTCGCCGACGTGACTCTTTTTCGCTGACGGGCTGCGGAGGAAAGGCTTCGGCGCCCACCATCCAGCGGGCGGTGGTACGGGCTATCCGGCGGCCAAAGCGCTCCGCTGTCAGAAGGTCGCCGGGGTGCGGCGCGTTGTCGGGGGTACCGTCGCCAAAGCTTTGAGCGATAAGACCAAGCCATGCGCCATTGACGTTGACGTCCGTGTATTGGCTGGCTGAATAGTTGCCGCCCGGCTGATCGCCTACACCGACCCAGACCATACTCATCTGGGCCGCGAAAATAGCGATCTGTTCGAGCGCGATCAGCTTGTCGCCTGAGCGCGATGCAGAGTTGGTAAAGCCGGCAGCAATCTTGTCCTTCCACACTTGATCAAGCCAGGGAGTGAAGCCGGTTTCGAGGAACAACTTGAACAGTCCATGGGCGGATCCCATGTAGGTAGGCGCACCAAACACGATGGCGTCGGCTTTAGCCAGGCGAGCCATGATGTCGTCGTCGTGCCAGCGGCCATCGGGTTTCAACTGACTGGCCGTGATCTCGATCAGTTCGGCCCTGGCGCCCGGGAAAGAGTCGGCGCCTTGCCTGATGTGCTCGGCTACGGTACGGGTATGTCCGTGACCCGACGAATAGACTATGGCGATACTGGTCATCCTTTCTCCCTGCTGTTGGTGTTGAAGACGGAATGTCGTTTTAGCTCAAGGCGGTTTTGCTCAAGACGGTTTTGCTCAAGACCTTGCTGATAGGCAGCATAAGGCCGGAGGACCGGTCGGATGAAATTCAAACTTTATGGTGCGGGTATCATCGACATGGATGACAAGAGGCTCGACTTAAATCTGCTCCTGGCCCTCGAAGCGCTGCTTGCCGAGTTGAACGTCACGCGTGCGGCCAGACGACTCAACCTGAGTCAACCCGCGTTGAGCGCTCAACTGTCGCGACTTCGAACGATCTTCGGTGACCAGCTCCTGATCCCGACTTCGAGGGGCATGCTCCCCACCGCGATGGCCGCTGATCTCGAGACGCCGTTACGCCTGGCGCTCGACCAGGCGCGCGCCCTGATTAGTCGCGCTCATGCGTTCGATCCGGCAAGCGCAAACCTGACCTTCTCGATCTCGGCCAGCGACTACATGCAGGTTGCCATCCTGCTTCCCTTCCTGTTGCAACTGAATAGCAGGGCGCCCGGGCTGCGCGTCATGATGAGGCTAGGGGACATCCGGGTAGCCGCAGCCGAACTTGAACGAGGTGACATCGACGTAGCGTTCGTGCAGTCCGGAGACGTGGAAGGGCGCGACCTGCGAAACGTCGATGTACTGAGCGAACGGTACATCGGCATCGCGCGCAAGAATACGGTGCGCGACGGCGTCATGCCGATTGACCGGTTCATGGCCGCGCGACACATCATCGTGTCGCCACGTGCAGAGGGGTTCGCCGGACCGACAGATGACGCACTAGCCTCCCTGGGTCTTACCCGGCAAGTTGCGTTTGCGGTTTCATCCTTCGTTTTCCTGATCGAGGCTGTATCCAGGTCTGATCTGGTCGCACTTGCGCCGGAGCGGCTGGTCGCGCGCTATTCGGATCGGGTCGATACATTCGAGCCACCCATTCCGGTTGCTGGTTTCAAGATTGCCATGGTCTGGCATGACCGCACACACGCCCATCCCGCCAGAGTATGGTTCCGGGATCAGATCCAGGCGTTTTGCGAGGAAAACCAGGCACTCCCTTCCAGCGGTTTCGAATAGTGGCTTCTAAAATGAAAGCTATCCATGAAACTGATAGGAGGCGAGAGCTTTTTCGATTTCCGGTAACACCCTGTTCGACGTTAAGCTGGTCACCCTACTAACGACGAACCTCGACTGAGGAAGGAGCTGGCCATGGAATCCGCAAAGCAGGTCATCGTGGATCATTTTGGCGGCCCGGACGTCTTGAAAGTGGTCGATGCAGTCATTCCGTCTCCGGGCCATGGACAACTTCTCGTTCGCGTCGAGGCGGCAGGTGTTCTTTATGGCGATATCATGCGTCGTACTGACCGATATCTGACGCCCACGTCCTTGCCTTACGCACCCGGTACTGAAGTGGCCGGAACAGTTGCCGCGATGGGGCCAGGCGTTTCCACCGCTGCCGTAGGCGATCGGGTACTGTGCCGGGTCGCCTCGCACGGGTACTCGCAATACACGCTGGCCGACGCCACCTCAGCCCTTGCGTTGCCCGACTCGATCGAGTTTGGGGAGGCGACCGGGTTGCTTGCGCAAGGCTTGACGGCTTACCTGTTGACCCACGATGCTGCGAACCTGAACGGCAAGTCGGTGTTTATCGAGGCGGCGTCCGGAGGCGTGGGAATGCAGATGCTCCAGATGGCCCGTGCGCAGGGTGCGACGTTTATCGCAGGGTCAGCGAGCTCGGAGGAGAAGCGCGAACTGGCTCGCCGCAATGGTGTGGATCTGATGGTGAGTTCAGTGACCCCGGGATGGTCGCACGAGGTGCTCGAGGCTACGCATGGTCTGGGTCTCGATGTCGCTTACGAGTCATCCGGCGCGATGTTTTCCGAGTTGCTCAAATGCCTGGCGCCGTTCGGCACGCTGGTCAAGTTCGGGCGCGGGGTCAATGAAAATCAGACTTTCGATCCGTCTCATCTGCTTGGTAAAAATCAGTCGCTGCGCGGCTTTTATCTTCCTGGCTACTTCGACCAAGCCCATCTGCCGATGATCAATGCGGCGAGCCACGCGCTGATCGATTCGGTGCTCCGTGGTGAACTCAAAGTGCGGGTGGGCCACCGCTTTGCGCTCAATGAGGCGGCGCTTGCACACCATGCAATCGAAGGGCGCCTGACCACGGGGAAAGTGGTCCTGGAGCCGTGGCGGCTGGCGGAGTAATGGCTTCCTCGTCCGGGTATCCGCGCCGTGGCGCTGTTGTCGTCATGGCCGCAGGATGTGGAAACACAGTGGGAAATGTGTACATTTGCCAACCGCTGTTACCGGCAATGGCGGTCACGTTCCACGCAACGCCCGGTGCTGCTGCACTGGTGGCAACGGCGGCCCAGATCGGTTACGCCATAGGCATTCTGCTTGTCATTCCCATGGCGGATCGCGCGGACCCGCGCAAGCTGATTCGGATACTGCTTGGCCTGACTTGCCTGATGCTTGTCTGCGCGGGGTTGAGCCCTTCGATAAACGGGTTGGCGTTGTTGACACTGCTAGTGTCCACGGTGACCGTGATTCCGCAGATCCTGATTCCGATCGCCGTATCGAGTGCGGCCGATGGCCAGTCGGGACGGGTTATCGGCGCGATGCAGACGGGACTCGTCCTCGGAATATTGCTTTCCCGCGCAGTCTCGGGCGCAATAGCGCAATTGAGCGGCACATGGCGAGCGT
>Ga0302226_10002844_pt1 | contig 12078 bp, 22 predicted proteins | sample II_Palsa_E3_3_FD_193524 | JGI IMG/M metagenome (GOLD analysis project Ga0302226, IMG submission 193524) | Peat permafrost microbial communities from Stordalen Mire near Abisko, Sweden - II_Palsa_E3_3 | ecosystem: Environmental > Terrestrial > Soil > Palsa > Peat permafrost | place: Sweden...
AGCAAGATGGCCACCGAAGAGTTTGACGGAGCGATCGGTATCGATCTCGGCACAACCTATTCGTGCGTTGGTGTCTGGGTCCAGGACCGCGTTGAGATTATCGCCAACGACCAGGTAAAAATAAAAAAAAAACTCCAAAGTTTTATTAAATACCTTTCTGCTCTTCCCCTTTTCTCTAGGGCAACCGCACCACCCCTTCGTACGTCGCCTTCACCGAGACTGAGCGTCTCATTGGTGACGCTGCCAAGAACCAGTCGGCCATGAACCCCAAGAACACTGTCTTCGATGCCAAGCGTCTGATCGGCCGCCGCTTCAACGACGCCTCGGTCAAGAGTACGTCTTTTTTTCCCCCCTTCTTTCCTTTGGCTAATTGCTTTGTGTGTGTGTGTGTGTGTGTGTGTGTGTGTTTTCAGAGGACATGATCAACTGGCCCTTCACCGTTATCGAGAAGGACGAGAAGCCCTACATCCAGGTCGACTACCTCAAGGAGCAAAAGGAGTTCAGCCCCGAGGAGATCTCCTCCATGGTCCTCATCAAGATGAAGGAGACCGCTGAGGCCTACCTCGGCAAGTCTGTCAAGAAGGCCGTCGTCACTGTCCCTGCCTACTTCAACGACGCCCAGCGCCAGGTATTACAAAAATAATATTTCACTCGCAGTTGAATTAAAAAATTCTCCTTTTTTCAGGCCACCAAGGATGCCGGTCTCATTGCCGGCCTCGAGGTCCTCCGTATCATCAACGAGCCCACCGCTGCCGCCATCGCCTACGGTCTCGACTCGAGCAACGACAAGAAGAAGAAGGAGCGCACCGTCCTCATCTTCGATCTCGGTGGCGGTACCTTCGATGTTTCCCTCCTCACCATCGACTCTGGCATCTTCACCGTCAAGGCCACCGCTGGTGACACTCACCTCGGTGGTGAGGACTTTGACAACCGCATGGTCGAGTACTTTAAGGGTGAGTTCAAGAAGAAGCACAAGAAGGACCTGAGCGAGAGCGCCCGTGCCGTCCGCCGTCTCCGCACCGCCTGCGAGCGCGCAAAGCGCAACCTCTCGGCCGCCACCCAGACCACCATCGAGATTGACTCGCTCTTTGATGGCATCGACTTTGCCAGCACCATCACCCGTGCCAAGTTTGAGGAGCTCAACATTGAGCTTTTCACTGGCTGCCTCGAGCCCGTCGACAAGGTCCTCAAGGACTCCAAGGTCAAGAAGGAGGCCGTTGACGACATTGTCCTCGTCGGTGGTTCCACCCGTATCCCCAAGATTCAGTCGCTCCTCCAGGTAAAGAAGAAGAAGAAGAAGAAAAACAAAAAACAAATAGAAACAATCGTCTGTTCTCACCCTATTTTCGTTTATTTTATTTGCACATTTTATAGGAGTTCTTCAAGGGCAAGTCTCTCAACCGCTCGATCAACCCCGACGAGGCCGTCGCCTACGGTGCCGCCGTCCAGGCCGCCGTCATCATGGGCAAGCAGAACGAGAAGACTGAGAACCTCCTCCTGCTCGACGTCGTCCCCCTCTCGCTCGGTGTCGAGATGCAGGGTGGCGTCTTCTCGGTTGTTGTCCCCCGCAACACCCCCATCCCTACCATCAAGAAGAAGGTCTTCACCACCACCCAGGACGGCCAGACCACTGTCGAGTTCCCCATCTATGAGGGTGAGCGCCCCATGTGCAAGGACAACAACCTCCTCGGCCGCTTTGAGCTCACCGGCATCCCCCCGGCACCCCGCGAGACCCCCGAGCTCGAGGTGACCTTTGACCTCGACGCCAACGGTATTCTCCACGTCACCGCTGAGGACCGTGCCACCCACCGCAAGAACGACATCACCATCAAGAACGACTCTGCCCGCCTCTCGTCGTCCGACATCTCGCGCATGCTCGCCGATGCCGAGAAGTTCAAGGAGGAGGACCGCAAGAACCGTGAGCGCGCCGCCGCCCGCGACGCCCTCAAGCACTACGTCTACCAGATCCAGGACCAGCTGAACGACCCCCAGGTGCTCCTCAAGTACCACGGCGATGTCGACGCCCTCACCGAGGCCCTTGCTGAGGCCCTCGTCTTTGCCGAGTCTGACGAGTCGGCCGACAAGGCCGAGATCCAGGCTAAGCAGAAGGCCCTCGAGAAGAAGGTCGGCCCATCCTTTGGCCGTGTGTACAAACAGAAGTAAATGCCTAGTTCCTCTGTCAGCCTTCCCAAAAAAAAAAACAAAAAAAAAGACCACCGAAATTTTTCATCCACGTGGCCAATGTTTGCGTACGCAGTCGCGGTGGTCCTGGCTGCAGCAAGTGTCGCGACGGCGACGGCAACGGCAACAGCAACGGGACGGCTCGATGGTAAGCTCGTACCCACGCAGTTCCTTGTGGACATCGCGATGCTGGCTCCGACGACAAAAGTCGTGCTCAACAATGGCGAGTTTACGGCCTTTGTCCGCGAAGACGGCGGCTTTACATTGTACGTCCTGCGCACACGGGGGAGCAAGCAGTAATTTATAGCTTAAATACAGCCATGGCGTGCCCACGGGCAAGTATACGCTCGATGTCTACAGTGGGACGCACTCGTTCGACAAACTAAGGATTGACTACGTCGCCAACGACAAATCCAAGACTCGTGTGGCACTTGCGACCATCAGCACCGAGGCACCCGTCGGAGACTCGCTGCCCTACCCTGTTCGCCTCGAGGTCAAAACACCTGTCGACTATTTTGTGGTAAAGAAAAGGTACAACTCGCGTTCTTTATCTCATGGTATATTCTGCTGGGTTTAGAAACGAGAAGGCTGGAGCATCATGAGCCTCTTGAGCAATCCCATGCTCTTGATGATGGCTGCCACGATGGGCATGGCCTACCTCTTGCCAAAGATGACTGAGGGCCTCGGTATCTGCAAATCCTCGAAGGAAAGCAAAAACTAAGATATATTATTTTTCAGACCCCGAGGCTCTCAAGGAGGCCCAGCAAGCCGCGGATATCTTTGTAGGACAATAAAAATCTTCGAAAGTCAATCTGACACAACGAAAATAGGGCAACAGTGGCGACGTTTCTCAGAAGCTGACCCAAGTGTTTTCGGGGTCAGCACCGGCTGGTTCCACCACCCCTTCTTCGAAAAAGGAGGCGAAAAAGGCCAAATAAAACGTTTTTTGTCATCGCGAACCAGCAGAAATAAAATAAAAAAATTTTTGAAGACAAGAAAACGCAAAAATGACATGGGAAATTATACACACATTTAGAAATATTTAAAGAAGGAACGACATTACTTCCCACTGCTAATGACAACGCTTTGGTTCCATTGCTGGTTTAATCTTTCCGTCTCCTCGTTCAAGAGTTCGTCACGATCTTTCCTTGTTGGCGCGTAGTGCATGGCGAGGCAAGCAAAGACCAGTCCTATGAGCTAAAAAAAAAAAAATTTTTTTTTCAAGTAATAGCAGGTTCAGATTTGGCAGCGTGACAATAGCAAGACGTACCTGCACAAAACTGGCAGCGAGACCTGTTATGCGCACGTCGTTGAGCGCATCGTGGTTCACCTCGTACAGATCATTATGGCATCCTTCCACCTCTGTCACGATCAAGTCCACGCAATTGTCTGGCACGGGCATGTCTGTCGAATTGCCAAAGCCACAGCAATAGTACTGTTTTAAACAGAGGGTGGAGCGTTAACTCATAAACCCCCCAGTGAAAGACATATACGTTGTTTTCTATCACCCACAGATTCGACTCGACGTACGCAGTCTTGTTTGACATATACAGCTCGTATTCATCCGCCCATTTGGACCTGAGGTTTGGGGTGATCTGCAGGATGTCCTCGTTAGAATGTAATCCATCCCAGACCTTGCATGCCTGCCTCTCGTCCGAATAGAAGGTGACGACCGTCAGTGAAAACACGATGCATATGCTCACGACAATGAAAAAGATGTACTGCCGACAAGCACCGAGGTTAGAACCCCACCCCTCCCAGCTCACAAACGACTGTACCAATGCAATGAGACGTGCGCTCTCGCGGGTCGAGCTGTACCAACCGAGAAAGGAGACAACAAAGATGAAGACACCCGTGACGATGAACGCTGCAAGCGTATATTTGTTAAAGAGGACTCGGTACGCAGTGAATGCACGTACAGACAGGCAGTATAGAAGCAAGCACATTCAGCGGGTTGGCCATGAACGCCCACGTCGAGAACCCGATGAGGACAAGGCCCGTCAGCTAAAAATGCAATTAGCCTTTTTTTTTCAAGTTTTGCAAGTTTGCCAGGGATTTACCAAGAAGATGACACTGAACCAGTACACGGCCCCGCGCCACTTTTCAAACTGCTCGGACCTCCGTTGCCAGTTGGACGGCATTCCTGCGGAAAGGCGGAGTGCGAAAAGCGGGAAACACCCAAAATTAAAATGGCCTCCAAAGACCCTCCCCCAGAGCTCGTGCAGTCGGTGGCCGTTGAGGTGAGCCGGGCACTGAACCTGCCGGGCAATCCCAACCATCTCCTGGCCAAGAAGATGATCTTCTCTGCCCGTGGCGCGCCATCGGCCAAGCAGTTTATCGAAGGTACCAGCCCTATGCTGTATCGGACGGGACTAATCGCAGCAAATTGGGCGGGGGGGGGGGGAACAGACTGCGCAGAATTTGGCAAACTCAAGCACGACTTTCTCGAGGTGCTCTACGTCAAGATTGTCAACCATGAAGGGGAGGCTGCGACGTCGTCTGTCGGGGCATCCTCCTCGTCGTCGGCATCATCAGCGGCGGCCGCTGCACAGTCTGGCTTTGGCACGCACGAGCGCCTGCCGGAAGCCAAGCCCATGCGTGGTGGCCTTATCCTGCCCGCCAGCGCGTCTTCTTCTTCCATTGGCGGCGATGCTGACGGAGGCCAGCAGCAACAACACAAGTCGCTGCTTGGCCTCGACGCTCTAGCGGAACGCAAGCGCCAGGAGCAACGTGACGCCGCGCTCGAAGAGCGTGACGACCGTGGTGACGATGCAAGGGCCTCCAAGCGTCACCGCGCAGCGTCCCCGGATCGCAGCAACTATCGTGAGCGTGAGCGGAGCCGCGGTGCTGACAGTTACCGTGAACGGGATCGTGCACGTCGTGGAGATGGCCAGCAGCGCGACCGTGAGCGCGAAGACAGCGTCCGCGAACGTGAACAACACTACCGCGATCGAGAAGGGGACAGCAAGGACAGAGATCGCAGCGAGCGAAACTACCGCGAGCGCCGCGCCGAGACACCCTCAAATCCTGGTGGCGTCTCGGACGATGCCCTCGACCGCGTCCGTGATATTTCGCGACGTGCCAAAGGGAGAGGTAAGCAAACCCCTTTTTTTTCTTCTGCTTTTGCATTTTTTAATTTTAAAAAAAAAAAACTGACGACGATCAGATGGTGGAATTTCAGAAAGCAGTTCTCGCCGCACTGCCTACTCGAACGACTCCAGCGGCAGCAACAACAACGGAGGCTTTAAAGCACCATTGCCTCGCGGTCGCGAGTCTGTGCGACGGAGCGAATGGGAGGAGACCCCACGCGAGCGAGAGCGACTGGGAACCCCTAGTCGGCCTGGGTCATCTTGGTCTGCAGCATCCACCCCTTCTCTGCAATTCGAACGGGACGACAGTGTCAAAAAGGTGCCGGTTGGCTGGGAGAATGCCACGCCCCGGTACTCGTCGACATATGGCGATTTTGGTCCGGTATGGACGAAATGAAAAAAGCTGATAAAGGGTTGATTGAGCTCTTGTGCGCTAGGGGCTTTCTGACGAGGATGCGGTTTCCGGAAGTTGGGACAAGGAAGACAAGAAAAACGCAGGAGACGGTGGCAACAACAGCAGCAGCAAAACTGGTGACGAGCGGCGGTCTGGATGGCAGAAAAATCTGGACAAAAAAATGTACGAGGAAGAGCAACTCAAACTCGACCGCGAGTGGTACAGCGATCGCGAAGAGGACAGCGTCGTTGACGATGCCCACAATCCATTTGCACAACACGACGAATACTATGCACGCAAAGAACAAGAGCTGGCCAAGCGTCAGATCGTACTAAACACGATAAAGAAAATTTTATTCTGATTATTTTTCTTCCTTAATTTTTGGAAAAAAAAAAAAAACAGAGAAAACTCTCGATGCGACAGCAGCAAATCAACAAAGACAATGAAGCATGGGAAACAAGTCGAATGCTCGTTTCTGGTGTCGTCCAGCGAACTTCAGTCGATACGGACTTTGAGTCTGAGGAAGACGTATGAAACCCTTTTTTCGGAAACCTTGGTTTTTAAGCAACAAAGTGTTTTTTATTTTTTTATTTTGTAATGCAGGTCAGAGTTCACTTGCTTGTGCACGATCTCAAGCCTCCGTTTTTGGATGGGCGCATTGTCTTTACGCAGCAGTTGGACCCTGTGGTTCCCATCAAGGACATCACGAGCGACATGGCCATTTGCTCGCGCAAAGGCTCGCAACTTGTGCGTGAGAAGCGTCAGCAGCGTGAGCGCATGAAAGGACAGACGAAATTTTGGGAGCTTGCTGGAAGTCGTCTTGGCGATATTCTTGGTGTTAAGGAGGAGAAGAGCACTGATCCAAAGGGTACTGATTTTTGTGTGTCAAACCAAATTGAAATACTTTTTAATAAAAAACCAGCCGCTCTGGCCACTGACGACGACGAGTACAAGAGCGACTCGCAGTTTTCATCACATCTCAAGGACAAATCCGATGCCGTTTCAGCGTTTGCTCGCTCCAAGACCCTGAAGGAGCAGCGCGAATTTTTGCCTGCGTTTGCCGTTCGCAACGAGCTTCTCAAGATCATACGCGAAAACCAAGTCATCGTCGTCGTCGGTGAAACAGGCTCAGGCAAGACCACACAGCTGACGCAGTACCTGTATGAAGATGGCTATGGCACGTACGGCCTCATCGGTTGCACGCAGCCCCGCCGTGTTGCAGCCATGTCTGTTGCCAAGCGTGTTTCTGAAGAGATGGAGGTACTGTAGCAAAAAGTATTCTTCATCTGGCATTTACCCTTTCTTTTTTTTTTTTTTTTCCTCCCTCCTATCAACCACAGTCCAAGCTAGGTGATGTCGTCGGCTACGCGATCCGCTTTGAGGACTGCACGTCGGAAAACACGATCATCAAGTACATGACGGACGGAGTACTGCTGCGAGAATTCCTGAATGGGAAGGAGAGCGATTTGGACAAGTACAGCGCCATCATCATGGACGAAGCACACGAGAGGTCTCTGCATACAGACGTTCTTTTGGGCCTGCTCAAAAAGGTCGTGTCTCGTCGCCGCGACATGAAGTTGATTGTGACCTCTGCCACGATGAATGCCGACAAGGTGTGCGAGGGAGGGAATCACTTTGTTCTTCCACTCATTCTCATTTTCTTCCATTATAGTTTTCAAAGTTTTTCGGAGACGTGCCCGTCTTTACGATTCCCGGTCGCACGTTCCCGGTGGACATCCTCTTCTCCAAAAACCCCTGCGAGGACTATGTAGACGCAGCCGTGAAGCAAGTCTGTGCCATTCACCTGTCGGGCATGTCAGGCGACATCCTCGTGTTTATGACGGGCCAAGAGGACATCGAGACGACGTGCGAGGTTGTGGCCGAACGTCTTGCGCAGCTCGAGGATGCTCCTCCCCTGGCCATCCTGCCCATCTACTCGCAACTCCCCGCCGATTTGCAGGCCAAAATCTTTGAGCGCGCCGCCGACAGCGCCCGCAAGTGCATCGTTGCCACCAATATTGCGGAAACGTCGCTGACAGGTACGACCTCTCGAGAAAAAGAGGAAAGATTGTTTATGTCGTTCAATCAGTTGATGGCATCATGTACGTGGTCGACACTGGCTACTACAAGCTGAAGACGTACAACCCCAAGATTGGCATGGACGCCCTGCAAATTTACCCCATCTCGCAGGCCAATGCAAACCAGCGTTCTGGTCGTGCTGGACGTACGGGTCCAGGGTAACAGAAAAATAACAATCTACTATTCTTTAAAACAAAATATAAATTATATTCATTTTTTAAAAAAAAAGAACATGCTACCGTCTCTACACTGACCACGCCTTCAAACACGAACTGTTCCCCAACACGATCCCCGAAATCCAGCGGACCAACCTTGCCAACGTCGTATTGCTGCTCAAGTCACTGGGCGTCAAGGATCTGTTGCAGTTTGATTTTATGGACCCCCCTCCACAGGTACCGAAACAAAAAGCACCTTGAATCTTTCTGATATATCCATTTGTTGCGCTGGTCGACAGGACAACATTCTCAACTCGATGTACCAGTTGTGGACCCTCGGAGCCCTGGACAACACTGGAGAACTCACACCGGTGGGCCGTCGCATGATCGAGTTTCCGCTTGATCCTTCGCTCTCCAAGATGGTCATCGTCGGCGAAGAACTCGGCTGCACCGCAGAGATTGTGGTATGCCGTTGACCAATTCGTGTTGTTGAAAACGTTTCTTTTTTTCAAGACCATCGTTTCGTGTTTGTCTGTTCCGTCAATTTTCTACCGACCCCGCGAGCGCGAAGAGGAGAGTGATCAGATGCGCGAAAAGTTCCTCGTGCCGGAGAGCGACCATCTGACGCTATTGCACGTGTATCAGCAGTGGAAGGCCAACGGCTATCGGGACGACTGGTGCGACGAGCACTTTGTTCACTCCAAGGCTATGCGCAAGGCACGCGAGGTTCGATCTCAACTTGTCGACATCATGAAAACTGAAAAGATGGACTACTCTTCGTGTGGCACCGATTGGTATTTTCTAAAAAAAAGAGAGGAAATTAGTATGCTGATACTATATTCTCGCCAGGGATGTCGTGCGAAAGGCAATCTGCTCGGCGTACTTTCACCAGGCAGCCAAGCAAAAGGGCATCGGCGAGTATGTCAACTTGCGAACGGGCATGCCATGTCATCTCCATCCGACCTCGGCTCTGTACGGCCTCGGGTGTAAGTTGCTCTCTTAATCTATGTTGTTTTCTCATATTTTTATTTTAAATTCTACACAGACACCCCCGATTACGTCGTGTACAACGAGCTCGTGATGACTTCGAAAGAGTATATGCAGTGTGTAACGTCTGTGGACCCGCACTGGCTGGCAGAACTTGGTCCCATGTTTTTCTCAGTCAAGGAGTCTGATTATTCGCGCCTGGTATCGAATTTTTTATTTATTTTTTTATTTTAAACTGGCAATTTACTGTAATTTCACGCATAAAATCAATAGAAAAAGAAGCAGGAGCAAAAGGAGGAACTCAGCAAGATGCAGGATCAACTCGACCTTGCGCTTCAGGAGAAGCGCGAAAAGGACTCACAAGAGCAAATGGTCAAGGTTGAGTCGCGCAGCAAGATCGCCACTCCCGGCCTCAAGAGCTTGTCTTCCGGTGGTGCAACCCCCATTCGCCGCCGTGAACCCGGCACGCCCATGCGACGAACGTTTGGGATGTAAAGAAAAGAAAAAATTTTTTTGTTTTTGTTTTTGTTTTTGAAAAAAAACGTCGTGATGAACCGTGTGTTGTGGCTGTTGTCGCTGCTTTGCGTTGCAGGCACGGCGATGGCCTCGCAGGGCGATGAAGATGCACGTTTTAAAGAGTGCGTAGCGAAATGCATGATGGTGCCTCCGCACGCCCTAAGGTTTGTCTGCCAGTGTATCATCGGTTTGCCTGAAAAGTAGCCCTGTGCCCCCACTAGCCCCACCCTGCGCCTGACCCTGTGGACGTGGGAGGACAACTGCAAGTACGACTGCATGCATTCGATCGTGGCGTCGGATGTGGCGGCTGGCAGACCGATCATGCAGTACCACGGCAAGTGGCCGTTTGTGCGGTGGCTGGGCATGCAAGAGCCCGCGTCGGTGCTATTTTCGCTGCTCAATCTGCTCATGTACATTGTCTGTGGCTGGCGCTATTTTAAGCACGTTGCGGACAACCGCGATCACATGAACACGGTTACGTTGGGGTGCATCGCCTCCTCCTGTCGACTAACATGCACTACATTGCAGATGGTCGGTATCTACACCGTCGTGGGCGCCAATGCCTGGTTCTGGTCGGCTGTCTTTCACACCCGCGATCTGCTTGTCACCGAGCGGCTAGACTACTTTTCCGCAACCCTGCTCACCGTAGCAGGGACGTACATTGCCGCCGTTCGCGTGTTCAGTGTATGGTAATCCTCTTTGATTCGGTTACTTCAAAAAATCTATTCAGCTCCGGTCGGCGTTTGCACGGATTCTACTGGGCATCGGCTTTGCAATTCCCTATTTCGCACACGTGGGATACCTTGCCTTGGTGCGCTTCGACTATGGCTGGAACATGACTGTCAACATACTCATTGGCGTGGTCCACGGCTTGCTCTGGTAATAAATGGAAACGAAAAATATATATTTTTATTTATTAATAAATTGCGAAGGCTCGGGTGGTGGATCGCCAAGAAGCCAACTCAGGCCAAATGGGCACTAGCTGTGGTCCTCCTGCTCAGCGCGGGAATGTGCTTGGAATTGCTCGACTTTGCTCCGATCATGTACGTCATCGACGCGCACTCGCTCTGGCACGCCTACACGATCTTTGTTGTCCCCCTCTGGTTCAAATTTCTCGCCGAAGACCATAACGCTCGCCACGCTCTGTTTATGAAAAACGACTGATCCGACCTCACTCCTTTTGTTGTTGTTGTTGAAAAGATCACTGCTATAAATAAAAAAAAACTCCGATTTGTTGCCTTGCCAGAATTGGACGGGGAAGACGGGGCCTTCCACGGGGCTCTTATCTCCGGTCACTGCAAACAAACAATTTCCAGTACGGCAGCTTGAGGCTCCGCACCCTGTGAGGTCGACACCAATTTGCCAACAGGGCCTTTTTCCCTTTTTTCAGCACTCGGGCAGCCATGCAGCCCCTTCAACTTTGCCTGCAGAAGAGCACATCACAGTCCAGTCTCCTCTCGACGGCCAACAGCCCCACCAGCTCGCCTGCCACAACTCCACGTGGACAATGTGCCGGTATGAACGAAGTCGCAGCCTCTGCTGGCTCCGTCTCCGCTCCCGCAACTACGGCAGCAACAGCCATGCCCGGCAGAGGGTCAGCGCTGCCTGTTAAGCCCCATCGCCACTGCGGACCGTCCTTGTTGGCCTCGAGCCCGTCAATGACGACTGCACGGTGGACCAAGGACGAGCGCCAAGTGGCCGAACGCATCCCCCACGGCCGGCTTCGGAGGCGTGCACCCACTTCGTTACTTACAGCCATCATCGAAGAGGACTGATGCGAGTTCCGCTCTTCGACAAAAAGAAAATTCCAACTGTGTTGGACATTCATTCATCATCATTCTGCACTCAGTTTCACTTCAACATCCTGCTTCAATCCATTCATTTGCCCTGCATTTTCTGCACCCGCCCTCCTCAAAAACCATCATTTTGTAAACTGTAAAAAAAAAAAAAACTTGCATGAAGAGAACAAAAAAAAAAGAAAGAAATCAGCTGTAGTTCTTTGTTAGTCCCATTCGTCGTCGTCGTCATCGTCCGACTCGGAGTCGCTCGCCTCGATGGCGATACGACGCGCAAGAATGGCAGCAACGTTGTTTCCGCTGTCTTGCTGAGCTTCGCGTTTCTTGGGCTGCTCGACCACCTTGCGCAGTGGAATCTACGAGAGAATTAAATTAAAATAAAATAAAAATTCATATTCAAAAAAAAAAAAGAGAAACATACACCACGCTGAATTGACGCAAGAAGATCGGTCGTGCGAGCTTCGAGCGAGTCAGGATCATGGTTAATGGCTGCTGCTGGTGGCGGTGGAGCGTTCGGTGCAGGAGGAGCACTCGGAGGCGGCGGCGGTGGGGGAGGCATACCGCCTGATGGAGGCGGCGGTGGCGGTGGGCCGCCAAAACCGGGCGGCGGTGGTGGACCGCCAAAGCCAGACGGGGGAGGTGGACCGCCAAAGCCAGACGGGGGTGGTGGACCGCCAAAGCCAGACGGGGGAGGCGGTGGCACTGCACCAAATAGGCTGCACAACGACAACATTAATAAATAAAAAAAAAATTGCTGCTATCTATAGGCCATACTTTGAGGCAGAGCCACTCGGCGGTGGGGGGAGGGGAATCGAATCCGACGGAGGTGGTGGGGGCGGGGCATTACCAAAGATCGATGCCACCTATGCTCACCATTAGTT
>Ga0302226_10002847_pt1 | contig 12070 bp, 8 predicted proteins | sample II_Palsa_E3_3_FD_193524 | JGI IMG/M metagenome (GOLD analysis project Ga0302226, IMG submission 193524) | Peat permafrost microbial communities from Stordalen Mire near Abisko, Sweden - II_Palsa_E3_3 | ecosystem: Environmental > Terrestrial > Soil > Palsa > Peat permafrost | place: Sweden...
ATTGCCGATACATCCGCGCCACCCCTATGTGGGCGATCTGGTGTTCACTGCCTTCTCGGGTTCGCATCAAGACGCCATCAAAAAGGGTTTTGCAGTCCAGCAGCCCGATGCCTTGTGGGAGGTGCCGTATTTGCCGATCGACCCGAGCGATCTCGGGCGCACCTATGATTCGATTATTCGTGTCAACAGTCAGTCGGGCAAAGGCGGTATCGCGTATCTGCTGGAGCAGGGCTATGGTCTTGCTTTGCCGCGTCGTCTGCAAGTTGAGTTCAGTACTGCGGTGCAAAAAATTACCGACGATAGCGGACGGGAAATTACCGCGGCCGATATCTGGGCCTTGTTCAACGAGGAATATATTCATGCGGCCGAGCCCTTCGACTATCGTCATCATGTACTGACGCAACAAGACGGCCGTGAACACATCGCGCTGTCCGTCGTGGTGGCGGGTGTCGAGCGCGTCTTGCACGGCGTAGGCAACGGGCCGCTCGATGCGCTGGTGAATGCGGTAAATCGTATCTTGGCTGCGCCGGTGCGAATTCATCACTATGAAGAACGCGCCACCGGCCAAGGCGCCGATGCGACGGCGATTGCCTTTGCCGAACTGGCATGCGATGCGGTGCCCGGCAGCGTCTTCGGCGTGGGGATGGACGTGAATCTGGTAACGGCCTCGATACGCGCGGTCATCAGCGGGATCAACCGGGTGTATATGCGCGATGCGCAGGGCGGGTTTTTTGCGCCGGCCGATGCCACGGCATTCGAGCCGGTGGGCCAAATTGCATGATGTTTGTTGTTGATCGAGGTGAGCATTCCCGCAACCGACTTGGTTTGCTTGAAATACGAAGTGTGCCGCCTTTACGATAGGCAAACTCACGTTCGTAAGCTCGCGCATCGGCGTCCATGTATGATCTACTTATGGCACGCCGATGCGCATTTCACCGATAACAGGAATTAAATCATGCTGAAAATCTGGGGACGAACCAATTCAGTCAATGTACAAAAGCTTCTTTGGTGTTGCGATGAGCTTCGGATTCCCTACGAGCGGGTCGACGCCGGTATGGAGTTCGGTAAAAACCATGATCCCGAATACCTCGCGAAAAACCCGAACGGCCTGATTCCACTGATAGAAGACGGCGATTTTGTGCTTTGGGAGTCGAATTCCATTTTGCGCTATCTGGCGATGAAGCACGGCGGCCGCGGCTTATATCCGGTCGAAGCGCGGGAGCGCGCCCTTATCGACCGCTGGTTGGATTGGTCATTATCGACATTGCAGCCGGCAGAACGTCCGGTATTTGTGGGTATGGTCCGAACCGCTCCCGAGGAACGCGATATGACGGCGATCGAGGCTGCCGTCGCCAAGGTCGCTGCCGTCTGGGCCGTGCTCGACGCGCATTTGGCCGGGCGGCGTTTCGTCGAAAACGATATGTTTACGCTGGCGGATATCGTACTCGGTGCGTACGCGCGCAGGTGGTTCGGCATCGACGGGATCGAGCGGCCTGCCATGCCACACCTTGAGCGCTGGTATGAGCGTCTGGCCGAACGTGCTTCGTTCTCACGCCAGATTGCCAAGCCGCTGCGCTGAAGCAAATGCAACAAGGCGCGCGGGCGCCGCGCCGTGGCTAACTGATCGTCGACAAACGCGCTACACTATTAACAGCTGGGCGCGTTTTTTATGCATCTGCTTAAAATCTTCGGCAAGTGAACACCGCGAACTTCATCCGGATTTCCCGCCATGCTGGTAGCCATCAAACCGGACAACGAGATCAGCCGCACTCAGACCTTGCGATCGCTGAATATTCTCGATACGCCCCATGAGGAACGCTTCGATCGCTTAACTCGCCTAGCCAAGCGTTTGTTCGATGTGCCGATTGCTTTGGTGAGCCTGGTCGATGAAAACCGGCTATGGTTTAAATCGCGAGTGGGTCTTGAGATCTCGGAGGCGCCGCGCGATATATCGTTTTGCGGGCACGCGATCTTGGGCGACGACATTCTAATGATCCCCGACGCGCATCAAGATAGCCGCTTTTCCGATAGCCCGCTGGTGGTCGGCGACCCATATATCCGCTTCTATGCCGGAATTCCGCTGCGCGTCGCGAACGGCAGCAAACTCGGCACCTTATGTCTGCTCGATACCGAGCCCCGTACCTTGGATGCCGACGATCGCGCTTTATTGCGCGATCTGGCCAATATGGCCGAACAGGAACTGGCGGCAGTTCAATTGGCGACCCTGGACGAGCTCACGCAGATTTCCAATCGGCGAGGTTTTCACGCCCTGGCGCAACATGCTTTGAATCTGTGCCGGCGTACCGGGCGCGCTGCCTCCTTGTTTTTCTTCGATCTCGATTATTTCAAGCAAATCAACGATCGTTTCGGGCATGCCGAAGGGGATCACGCACTGCGCGCATTTGCCGATCTCTTGGCGCGTACCATGCGCGACTCGGATTTAATCGCGCGCCTGGGCGGTGATGAATTTGTGGTGCTGACGACTAATCCCGGGCATGACCGCGATCGCCAGATATTGGCGCGCCTGATGCAAGCCGTCGCCGCGCATAATCTCGAAGCCGGGCGCGGATACGAACTCCATTTCAGTGTAGGTACGGTGCATTTCGACGCCGCACACCATCAAACTATCGATCAACTATTGCATGAGGCCGATGCGCTCATGTATCAAAACAAGCAGGCGCGGCGTTTGGCAAAAGCGCCGCATTAAGCCGCGCGGTTCGTAAGCGCGACCGCGCGTCTCCAGGTTCCTGCATGCTGTCAGTGCTGGGGCGGGGGATGGGCGGATAGGCGTTGACGGGCGCTATCCAGATCGCGACACAGTTCGGCCGCGCCGTCAGCCAGCCGGGGCGTCGGCCGGTCGATCAGGTCGCCGTTTATCACAAACAGATTGCCATACGCGACGGCTGTGAGTTTGGGCCAGGCCAGCCAGCGATCCAGACTGGGTTGCTTGTCATTGGAGCGGGTCGCGCCGACGCCTGAGGTCATGATCACGTCGGGGTTGCTGGCGACTACCGCCTCGGTCGAGATGGTCGGCACCAGCGGCGCCAACCGGCCAAATACATTGCGCCCGCCGCATAAGGCGACGGTATCGCTGATCCAATGCTCATCATTAAGTGTCATCAGCGGACTATCCCAGACTTGATAGAACACGCTGACGGGGGCTTGCTGAGCATAGCGGGCGCGCAGCAGGGCGATTTTGCCGCGGTAGTCGCGCGCGGCCTGCCGGGCGATGCTTTCGCTGCCCAATAATTGCCCCAGTTTTTCGAGTGTTGAGGCGACGTCGTCGACCTTGTGGGGCGCGCTGAGGTAGAGCGGAATATGCAGTGCACGCAAGGCATCGAGCTGTTGTTCGACATTGGCATGTCGCCACACCAGAATCAAGTCGGGTTTGAGCGCGACTATCCGTTCCAGGTCGAGGGCGCGATTGTCGCCGACACGCGGAATCTGTTTGGCCGCTTCCGGGTAATCGCTGTAACTGACGACGCCGACCAATTGGTCGCCGGCTCCCGCTGCGAATACCAATTCAGTCAGGTGCGGCGCCAGGCTGACGACGCGTCTTGCGGGTCCGGCCAGACTGACGCTGGCGCCGCTGTCGTCGGTCACGCTGATGGTCTGCGCTGCGTGGCAGGGCCAAGTGAGCGCGGTAACTGCCAGCAGGCTTGTCGCCAGCCAGCGGGTTGCACGCTGAAGCAGAGTTCGCGATTCGAGATTCGGCATAGGTTTCAGTTCAAGGGAGAGAAATCGTCGGGGCAATGCCGAGGATCAGATCTGCGCAATCGTGCAGCGCATGCTCGAGGCGTTGCCAATCCGCCGGGCCGGCGGGTAAACCCAGACGTAGGCTGGCGGGTGTATCGAAACGCCGCACCCAGATGGCATGATGCGCGAGTCGTTCCTGAAGTGCCGCAGCTTGGCTGTGCCGTAGCCATGCGAAGAGCGGCGTGCCGTGCGCCTCGAAACCATGCCGGCGCAATAGCTGCACCAGCCGTGCGCCATCCTGGGCCAAGCGGGTTTGTGTCGCCTGTTGCCAGGGCACATCCAGTAGCGCTGCGCGGACGGCTTCGCGGGCTGGGCCGCTCAAGGTCCACGGACCCAGTTCGGCGCGTAGCCGTGCAAGCCAGGCCGGATGCGCCAGCACAAAGCCGGCACGGGCGCCGGCCAAGCCGAAGAATTTGCCGATCGAGCGCAATACAATCAATCCGCTGCGCTCGGCATAGGGTGCAACACTGTATCCGGGCGTGGCATCGCTGAAGGCTTCGTCGACGATCAAACTTCCGCCGCGCGCGGCAAGTTGCGCGTGCCAGTCGAGGAGCGTTGCGACGGGAAATTGCGCGGTGGTCGGGTTGTTGGGATTGACCACGACCAAGTGCTGCAATTCGGCAGGGAGTGCTTGATGTGGACGCAGTATCAACGGCGCGTCGGCCTGCGCTCCCGGCAGGCCGGTTGCGGCGGGCGGCGGCGTGCTGTCGGCTTCGAACTGGCTGGTATAGCGCAGCACCTGGTGCCCGGCGCGCTGGAAGGCCGGTAAGTATTCGCCGTAGGTCAGGGTTGCGATGCCCGTGACTGCGGGCTTGTCACGCTCCGGCATGCCCTGGTTCAACAGTGTGGGCAAGGCACGGATTACGGCTTGGCTACCGGCTACCGCGAGTGCATGTGCCGCACCGTAATAGCGCGCCGCGATTTCGCATAGATCGTCGTCGTCATCCGGTAAACGTTGCCATGCCTGGGCGCTGGCTGGCGCGACGGGATAGCCGTGCGGATTGATGCCGGTCGAGAGGTCGAGCCAGGTGTCGCGGGCTCCGCCATAGCGCTTGACGGCCTCGGATAGATTGCCGCCATGCGCCACCCAGGGGCGTTCGTTCGGCAAAGCTGGAGGGGGTGGATGGCTGACGCTGTGCGGCACGCGGTCGTTCCTATGATGAAGGGGGGGCGGAGCTTTAGCGTCAGGCATGGGCGGCACTCCAGGCGAGCGCCAGAATAGCGCTGCTGAGTAATGCACCTAACCAGATGGTCAGGCTGTGCCGCAGCAGTCGCAGTGCTCGAAGAATATCGGCGGCGACCGGGGGAGATCCGGCGCCGAGTTGGGGCCGGGCCTCGTCGATACCGTGATAGCGCGCGGTCCCTCCCAGTTGCAGTTCCAGACTGCCGGCGCCGCTGGCCATCACCGGTCCGGCGTTGGGACTATCCCAGGCTGGGGCTTGAGTGCGCCAGCACCATAGTGCGCGGCGCCGGTTACCGCAGAGTGCGTAGCTTGCGGCAGTCAGCCGGGCGGGCAGCCAGTTAGCCAGATCGTCGAGACGCGCGGCAGCCCAGCCGAAATAAAGCAGGCGTGGCGTGCGATAGCCCCACATGGCATCAAGTGTGTTCAAGAGCCGGAACGCGAGTGCGCCCGGACCGCCTGCCAGCACAAACCAGAACAAGGTTGCAAAAATGGCATCGTTGCCGTTTTCCAGTGCGGATTCCACCGCGGCACGCGCCAAGGCTGTTTCATCGGCGTCGCGAGTGTCGCGTGTCACGATGCGCGCAGTCAGTGCCCGTGCCTGGGACAGATCGCCTTGCGCCAACGCTTGTGCTATCGGGTGCAGATGATCGCGCAAGCTGCGCGCGCCCAAGGCGAACCAGAGTAGCAGCATATGCAGGATGCAGGCCGCCGCGAACGGCAGCCGCTGAATCGTCAGTACGGCCAGCGCGACCCACGGTATCACTGCCAGCATCCAGGCGCTCAGTCCGGCGAGCCGCAGCCCAAAAGCGCGCCAGGACGACGTGGTGGCAACGCAAGCCAAGCGGTCGCGATTCAATATCTGCTCAAGTCGGTTTGCATATCGGCCGAAGCCGATCAAGGGATGTGCGTGCCGCGGTTCGCCCAGCAGTTGATCAAGTGCCACACCGGCGCAGGCGAGTATGGCGGTCCATGGCAAAGGCAGGAACACGCGGCCGGGTAAATCCAGGAGTCGGGAGGCTTGGGTATAGAACGCAATCATCCGGCAATTGTACCGGGCGGCGGTGCGATAATGTCGCCGTATCTTCCACCTTGCGCGGCTCGCCTTGACTCCTATCTCTACTTTGTCCTCCACGTTGCAAACGCCCACGCTTGACGAGCGCGCCGCGCCATTCAGGTCCGATGATGCGGCGCGCAGCCGTTTTCCCATGGGTACGTTGATGGTCCAGGGCACGACTTCGGATGCGGGCAAAAGTACCTTGGTGGCAGGTTTATGCCGTCTGGCGCTACGTGCCGGTGCGCGGGTCGCGCCGTTCAAGCCGCAGAATATGGCTTTGAACAGCGCGGTCAGTGCCGATGGCGGTGAGATTGGCCGGGCCCAGGCATGGCAGGCATTTGCAGCAGGCCTCGAGCCGCACACCGATATGAATCCGGTGTTGCTCAAGCCGAATAGCGATACCGGGGCGCAAGTCATCATTCACGGCCAGGCGCGCTTTAACCTCGATGCCCGCGCTTATCACGAATATAAACCGGTCGCGATGCAGGCCGTGCTCGAATCGTATGGACGCCTGAAGGCTGCCTACGATACCGTGCTTGTCGAAGGGGCGGGCAGTCCGGCCGAGGTCAATCTACGCAGCCGCGATATCGCGAATATGGGTTTTGCCGAAGCGGTCGATTGCCCGGTGATCATCGTCGCCGATATCGATCGCGGTGGCGTATTCGCGCATTTGATCGGTACCCTGGAGTGCCTGTCCGAGAGCGAGCGGGATCGCGTGCAGGGCTTTGTGATCAACCGTTTTCGCGGCGATCTGTCCTTGCTGCAGCCGGGCCTGGATTGGCTGGAAGCTCGCACCGGCAAGCGGGTGTTCGGCGTATTGCCTTATCTGCAGGGTTTGTTGCTGGACGCGGAAGATATGCTGCCCGCGCAAAAACACGTCAAGTCCAAGCGCGAGCAAGCCTTGCGGGTGGTGGTCCCGGTCTATCCGCGGATTAGCAATCATACCGATTTCGATGCGCTGCGAGCCCACCCGCAAGTCGATTTTCGTTACGTCGGCCCGGGCGAAACCTTGCCCGCTGCCGACCTGGTGATCCTGCCCGGCAGTAAAAGTGTGCAACACGATTTGGCTTGGTTGCGTGCCCAAGGTTGGGAGGCAGCCTTGCTAAGGCATTTACGTTACGGCGGAAAAATTATCGGCATTTGCGGCGGCATGCAAATGCTGGGGGCTAGTCTGAGCGATCCCTTGGGTCTTGAAGGGCCGGCTGGCGATATCCCTGGTTTAGGACTACTTAATTTCAACACCACCTTGAAATCGCGCAAGCAACTGGTCAATGCAGGAGGTCGGCTGGCAGCCGGTTTGTTGCCGACCGCAGCCGCAGCTACTACGGTGGCGGTGCGAGGCTATGAGATTCATATGGGCGAGACCGAAGGCCCGGCGCTGGCGCAACCGGCCTTGTGGTTGTCGACGGTCGACGGCGAGCGTCCGGACGGCGCAATTTCGGCCGACGGGCAAATTGCCGCGACTTATCTGCATGGCCTGTTCGACCATCCCGAGGCTTGCGCTGCGTGGTTGAGCTGGGCGGGGCTTGCGCAAGCCGAAGCGCTCGATCACGATGCCCGCCGCAATGCATCCATCGATCAACTGGCCGATGCGATGGCGGCGCACCTCGACATCGAGGCGCTGTGGCGGGCTTGTGCTTAAAGCGCCGCCAGTCAGCGGGTTTTATCCCGCGCGGGCTTGCTCCGCGATGGTCTCGTGCACAAAACGCAGCTTGGCGATCACTGCCGGCTGCAAGGTGAACGGATAGCCATCGGGCAGGCCCAGGCTGCGATTCAAACTGTTCATCACATAAGTCAGCGGAAACCACTGCTCTATCATGGAAGCGAAAGAACTGGCCGCGGCGTCGGGGTGAGTCATCACGACGGGCGGCAGCCAGGGGCTTTGCGGGGTCAGCGTGACACCGCAGGCATGCGCGGTTTCCAGGGTTGCCGCCATATGCAGGTAATGAGCCCAGGTTTCGGCCCAGTCTTCCCAGGGGTGGGAGGTGGCGTAGGCGCTGATATACGATTGTTCCCAGTGTGGCGTCGGGCCTTCGCGGTAATAGCGCTCCAGGCTTGCTGCATAGTCGGTGCGCTCATCGCCGAAGCTGGCACGAAAGGCGGTCAATTGCGGAAGGCTGCGGATCAAGCGCATAAAGTAATAATGGCCCGACTCATGCCTGAAATGACCCAGCAAAGTCCGGTAAGGCTCTTTCATCGCCGAGCGGATTTGTTCGCGCTGGACGTCGTCGGCTTCCGCGATATTCACGGTAATCAGGCCATCGTCATGGCCGGTCAAGACACCTTCGCCGACACTGGCTTCTTCGAGAAACTCGAAGGCCAGGCCATGTTCCGGATCGTCTCGCTTCGAGACAATCGGTAGATTAAGCGTGACCAGGTTGTATAACAAACGACGCTTGGCTTGTTCCAGTTTGTACCAGTAAGCGCGATTCTGTTGTTTGCCGAGCGCCGGTATGACGTGTGTCAATTGGCAGGATCGGCACAGTGCGTCGGCACTCTCGTCGGCAATCATCCAATTACAGACATTTTCCAGCGCGTAGTTGCTGCACTGACGATAGAGGTGCTTTGCGGCATTGCGATTGAGGCTGCGCCACAGTCTTTCGCCGGCAGGTTCGAAGGCGCTGATATCCTGGATCTCGCTCAGATAGCCGAGCATGCAGCCGCAGCGTTCGCACAGTATATTTTCGAAAAATACCTGTTGCCCGCATTGGTCACAGTGAAAGATTTTCATGTGCGTTCTGCCTTGTGAATCCGGCCGGAGTTGGCCGCGCGCATCAAGTTTGGGAAAGCTCCAATTCGTCGAGCGGCAGCATGGTCACATTAACCTTCAATTCATGCGTGCCGCCACCGAGTATCACGCCACGCAAGGGCGATACATCGGTAAAGTCGCGGCCCCAGGCGAGCGTCACATGCTGGCTGCCGGGCAGCAGATTATTGGTCGGGTCGGTGTCGATCCAGCGATCTTCGCCGGCTATCGGACACCATACCGAGACCCAGGCATGTGATGCATCGGCGCCGATCAAGCGGGTCTGGCCGGCAGGCGGGGTGGTCAGAATGTAGCCGCTGACATAGCGTGCAGCCAGGCCCAAGGAACGCAGACATGAAATCATCAAGTGCGAAAAGTCCTGGCATACCCCGCGGCGCGCTTCGAAGACTTGGGTGACGGGCGTGGCGACCGTGGTGGCTTCGGGATCGAAGGCGAACTCATGGAAAATTTTGGCGGTCAGGGCCCGGACTCCGTCGAGCACGCTGATGCCCGGCAAGAAACAGTCGGCCGCATAAGCTGCGAAGTCATGTTTCACTCGGCCGTATGGCGATTCGAAACGATAGCGCGCAGCGTCCAAGTCCCGGGCATTGAGCGGTACGCCGGGATGATAGTTCAATAGCGCGCGTACCGCCTCCCAATTGGGAATTTCCTGCTTGTCAGGCAACTGCTGACCCAGCACGTCGACCGTGCTCTCGGCGCGCACTCGCAAGATTTCATGCGGTGCTTCCAGTGCCAATAAGGTCACCGGATTGCCGAATACATCGCATCGCTCCAGGCGGCGCGCGAATGCCGGCAGGATCTCCAAGTGGTGGTCGAGACAGCGTTGCCATGACAGCGTGCGTGGAGTCAGATGCAAGAGCTGCCGCGATAGCGAAACCGGCGCCGCGTAGCGGTATTCGGTGTCGTGAATGATGCGATAACGGGCCATGGCGATGACGTATCCGTGCCGGTGTCAAGCCGCCAGCGTTTGCTGGCTGATATCGCCGATGTGGGTGAAGTGGCGCATCGCAAGGCGATCCGAAAGCGCCCAGGCATTGCGGGCGATTTCGTCGAGCAGGCGTGCCAGATTGCGACACACAGCCGGGCTTGCATTTTCGAAGCGGGACAAGTCGAAGCCGTTTAGCAGTTTGAGTTGAGTCGGCAGCACGCCGGTGGTTTCGATACGATCCTGATTTAAATTGTCCGACAATTCATTCAGATAACTAATCAATTGCACCATCTGCAGCACGATGCCGTGCGGGTTGGTGTCATCGAATACGATCAAATCCAGCACCGGTAGCAGCTCGGGCTGAGCACGGTAGCGATGCCGATAGGTAATGATGCTGTCGGCGGTTTCCAGCAACCAGCCCAGGCTGCCGTGATAATCCGGGTTGAGACTCAGGGTATCGGCCAGATTGGACAAGAAGCGGCTGATCGCGCTCGACAAGAACGTGATGCGTTCGATATGCCGGCCGATAATCAGCAAGCGCCAACCGTCGTCGCGGGTCATGCAATCCATTGCGAAACCGGCCAGGGAGGCACTGAATACCATCATTTGATCCAATGAGCGCAAGGCTTCGGTCAAACCGGCACGGCCCTTTGCTTTAACGGCACTCGCGGCCATTGAGCGTTCCATGCGGTTCAGGGCGGACCAATTGTCGTGCGACAAACGCTCGCGCACCTGAGTTGCCGTCCACATCAGATGACGCAGGTTGCTGGCGACGCTGCTGGCCTGTTTGCTGTCGAAGACAGCCGCGACCAGGATTTGCTCGGCGTCTTGCGGTGTGAAGGCTTCGATCTCATCTTCGCGGTGCTTGGGCACCAAGGCCAACCAGCGGCAGATGTCGAGTGCCGCCTCGCGCGCCAGCGGCGCATCGCGGCTGGCATCGTCGAACCGTGTCAGGGCAACCCGCAGCAAGCGTGCGGTATTGTCTGCGCGTGCGGTATAGCGGCCCAACCAGAACAGACTCTCGACCACGCGCGAGGATAGGGCGGCTGGATTGCGCACCAAGTCGCGGGCGGTGGTCGCGCGTTTCAGCAGGCTCATGGTACTGACCGGACGTTCGGACAGTACCCAGGTGTCTTTGCTGCCGCCGCCGCGCTGCATCGAGATCAATTGCGCGGCCGATTGATTCGCCAGGCGCGTCAGGCCGCCGGGCATCACGGTATAGCCATCGTCCGCGGTACCCGTCGCGGTAGCGAGCAGGCGCAAGGCGACCGAGCGCCCGACGAGTTTTTTATCGGTTTCGAGGGAAACCACGGGTGCTTGCGACAAGGTAATCACTTCTTGCGCGACATAAGCATGCGGTTGGGTGCGCAGGCGCTCGATCAAGGCATCGCGTGCCTGGCCTTGCACGTCGCGGCCGAATACCGGTTCGAAACTGAATGAGGGATAGGCTGCCTTGATGACCAGCTCATCGAGCCGTTCAATCACATGTTCGAGTGCCGGGGCCTCACCGCACCACCAGGTGGCCACCGAGGGAATCATCAAGGGCTCACCCAGCAGGTGCTGGCAGATATTCGGTAGGAAGCCGCTAATCGCTTCCGACTCGACCACGCCGCTGCCTAAGGCATTGGCGATCAGCACATGACCTGCGCGTGCCGCTTGCAACAGGCCAGGCACACCCAAGGCGGAGTCGCCGCGTAGTTCGAGCGGGTCGCAATAGCCGTCGTCGAGACGGCGCAAAATGCCATGCACGCGTTGCAGACCGCTCAGGGTTTTCAGGTAGACCATATCGCCGCGTACCGTCAGATCTTGTCCTTCGACCAAGGGGAAGCCGAGGTAGCGCGCCAAGTAAGCGTGTTCGAAATAGGTTTCGTTGTAAGGGCCCGGCGTCAGCAGGACGATCAGCGGCGGCTCGCCATCCGAGGGGGCAAATTGCGACAGGCTTTGATGTTGAGTACGAAAGAATTCTGCGAGGTGATGGACCCGCAAATCGCGAAACAATTCGGGGAAAACCCGTGACACGATCAAGCGGTTTTCCAGTGCATAACCGGCACCCGAGGGAGCTTGAGTTCGGTCGGCGATGACCCACCAGCGTCCGTCGGGGGAGCGTGCCACGTCAACCCCGTAGATGTGCAGAAACTTGCCGTGCGGCGGCCTCATACCCTGGGCGGGCCAGAGAAAACCGGGGTGGCCGAAGACCAGCGCAGGCGGCAGTAAACCCAGGCTCAGCAGAGTTTGCGGGCCATACAAATCGGCCAGAATCTTATCCAGCAAGCGGGCCCGCTGGGCCACACCTGCTGCCAGCGGCTCCCACTCCGCGGCGGGCAGTACCAGCGGCAGGGGATCGAGTTCCCAGGGCCGGCTGACGCCTTGGGGCGAGGTGTA
>Ga0302226_10002855_pt1 | contig 12056 bp, 13 predicted proteins | sample II_Palsa_E3_3_FD_193524 | JGI IMG/M metagenome (GOLD analysis project Ga0302226, IMG submission 193524) | Peat permafrost microbial communities from Stordalen Mire near Abisko, Sweden - II_Palsa_E3_3 | ecosystem: Environmental > Terrestrial > Soil > Palsa > Peat permafrost | place: Sweden...
AGCTCTCTCCAGAGCTGAGTGGATGGGGAAAACAACCCAGACCTGCTCAGGCAACCTCATGTTGTTCTCACAGTGAAAACCACGTGGCCAACCTACAAGATTTTTAAACGGGTTTCCTGAGACTGTGCACCAGTTTACTTTGGTAGCCTGCTGTGCGTCCATGTCTGCGGCTAGCAGTACGTCAATGTCTGCGACCGCCACCATGATAGGCGCTGTGGGCGTGCTGCAACTGGGAGAGGACTCTGACGAACAACCTGTCAAGGAGGACGTGGTCATGGGGACGGTCGTCATCCGTCCAAGCGTGGAGTCAGCAAAGTGGAACGCTAAACAGGGCGTTTTCGTTCCACATATCCTCCTCGTTGTCGACTACCAAACGGGCCGCCTGAAGATCCCTGGAGGAGCGGTGGAGGTAAACGAATTGCTTCCGTCAGCGATGAGGCGCGAATTCAAGGAAGAAACGGGGATGGAACAGAACTTTGATGGCAGTGCAGACGGGAAGTCACTCTTCAAGTGGACCTTCAAGAAGGAGAGTGTGCAGAGAGAGAAAAAGAAAGGCGGCAAGTACCGTGTGGCCCAAACCGTGCACTACTTTCTGCGTGTTTTGCCCTGTGAACCCAGCTCTCCACAGTGGCGACCGTTTCTGCGCCAGAAACGTATGGGCGAGACCGCTGGGCTCGCCTGGCTTCCTCTGGAGGCGCCCAACATGATCAATCCCATCATCAAGGACGCCTTCCCCTACAGTGCGTTTCTCCTCTCGAATCCGGCCTACGATTCAGCCGAGGCAGATTACTATTCTCCTGCATTCTTTCTGTGGACATTTGCTCGAGTTATTCGGCCTGAGTACGACGAAAATAAACTTCTCCCTCCGAGCAACCTCAAGCTTAATCAGCTTAATGAATATCTCAAGGGGCTCCGTAGTCGTGTCATTCAGTAAAGACGACATTTTCTGTACGCATTGTTGTAGAATCCAAACCATCATTTTACACCTGTTGTCAAAATACATGTAGTTGCGAAGGACTGTTTGGAAGGAAGTAATGAATGAAGTAATGAAGTAATGAATACACGAATGCAAAATCACATCCCAGCCAATCGGATCGCTTTGCGTTTGCTTTTTCTCCCAATGGATGAACAGGACGTGGCCGGCGACGTGCGATGTGGACGGATGGGATGAGGACGGGAAGTCTTCTATGAAGAAGATGGCTCGGACGACAGAAACCTACCCAGAAACTCCCTAAATTTTTTTAAGAGCGTCTGTAATAAAAATCTCGACGAAGAAAGGCTAAATAAGACACGCTCGCCATTGAACGTCTTCAATTGGCGAGGGCGAGCAACGAGGGAAAAGTGGCGAAACTGACAAGAGCCGATTTGGAAGGAAACACCAACTAATATTTTGCCCGCCTTAGTTGGTTCATCTGATTCTTTGCAGCTGATGAAGAGGATGCGTCTTCATTTCCAGCTGCTGCTTCCAACGACGACGAGACATGTCGACGCCTGCATCCGCTAGTACTACCGCCGGTCCCGCCGCCGGCAAGACGGCGCTCGTTGTGGGCGGCACCAACGGCATCGGCAGGGGCATTGCGCACCACCTTGTGAAGCAGGGCGTTTCGGTGACCATCGTGGGCCGTAACAAGGACAAGACCGAGAAGGTGGCGCAGGAGATCGGCGCGTCCGACTGGCTGCTGTGCGACATTCACGTGCAGGCGCAGGTCACCAAGCTGGCCGAGGACGTGCACGGCAAGCACAAGCACCTTGACATCCTCGTTGTCACGGCCGGCGTGTTGACCAAGGTCAAGGAGATGAGCCCGGACGGCATCGAGCTCGAGCTGGTGTCCAACTACCTCTGGCGCTTCCAGCTGACCTACCTGCTCAGGGACCTGCTGGCCGCCGCGCCCCATGGCGCCCGTGTGCTCAACGTCGCTGCCGCGGGCCAGAACGGCCAGGTGCACTTTGACGACTACAACTTTGAGAAGCCCGGCAACCCGTGGGCCGTGTTCAAGGCCTCGTCGCAGGCCATGCAGCTCGGCGATGTCTTCACCGTGGAGGCGCAGCGGCGCTGGGGCAGCCTTGGCAACGGCATCGCGTTCCACATCACGTTTCCCGGTCAGGTCAACACCCGCACCGGCAGCGAGTTCTTCGCCGCTTTGCCCGCCTGGGTCGCCATCATCTTTACCATCCTGATCCCTCTCAAGAAGACCCTTGCGCAGTCGGGCGAGGAGCATGCACCGCTCCTGCTGGGCCAGCTGGGCGAACAGGGCGGCAAGCTGTGGAAGGGCACAATGACGGGCTTCGGCATCGGCCTCACAGAGCTCACGCCCAATCCACGTGTCGCCAACGATCGCGAGTTTGCAGCAAAGTGCTGGGACTTTAGCAAGTCGCTCTTCAAGGTTCCTCTTCCCAACGAATAAAAAAAAATTATTTTTCTTTTCGCTCCCTACTCAACTTTGTTACAATTTAAGAAATAAGGGAATATTCTTGGCAGTTTATAAAGTACCATGTGAGCATTTAATTGGGGTTTCGATTCCAATACAACACGCATTTACTGATTATGTAACTGATAGGGGGCATTCATTAGGTGGACTTGGAACGATACTCGTCGATCAAAGCCATGGAGTCGTTGAAACCCTTGGCGTTGTCGTGGGCGCACTGCCACGCGGTCTTTCCTTCGGCATTGACGAGACTCGGATCGGCACCGTGCTCCAGCAAAAGCCGGACGGTAACGGCGTTGCCGCTGCTGGCGGCGAGGTGAAGCGGCGTGTCGCCGTTGCGATCAGGTAGGTTGGTGTTTGCGCCGCTCGCCAGGATGAGCTTGTATACGTCCTCGTTGGGCGGCGGGCCTCTGACGTCGATGTGCAGCACGCTGCGCTGGACGACGTTGGTCGCGTTCACGTCCACGCCGTGCTCGATCAGAAGACGCGCGACCTCGATCGTGCCCTGGGTGTTGCGGCCGGTGCAGTGGAACAGCGGTGTCACCTGCATGAGGCGATCGCGGTGGTTGGGATCGGCGCCGGCCTCCAGCAGCAGCTTGGCCACGTCGGCAAAGCCCGAGATGGCGGCCATGTGCAGCGGTGATCCATTGACGGCGACCTTGTTGAGCGGTGCGGCCGCCTTGTCCTTGCCGCCGTACTCGAGCAGCATCTGCACGACCGCGGCCTTGCCCGCGCCCACGGCATGGTGCAGCACGTTGAAGCCGTCGGGCCCGCCGTCGGCGCCGTCCAGCGTGATCTCGCCCTCGTCCAGCATTGTGCGCACGGTGGCCACGTCATCTTGCTGGATTGCATTGCGCATCTTCATCTCTGTGCGGAGCCGCGCCATCATCGCCTCGTACTGTCCTTCTTCTTGTGACATTGCGACTAGAAAAAAGTCAGGACGTTAAGAAAAAAGTCATGAGAGCAGCCGTGTGAGTCAGTGGATTTCTCCACTCGGAACGAATGGCGGCGCCACACCCTTCCGAATGGCTGGCACCGGACGACGGCGCAGACGAACTGCTATCGGCTGCCGGGAGCGGCGACGTTGACGCTCTTGTCAAGCTGCTTGACGAAGGCGTGGACATCAACTCGACCATGGGCAGTAATATACGCCGTCTTTGCAAAGAACAAGCTAAACAAAACAACAACAAAACAACAGACGGCTACACCGTGCTGCACCGTGCAGTCATGGCGAATAGTCTCGAGTGCGTCCAGGCCCTCGTGGAACGCGGCGTGGACGTTGACAAGAAAAGCTACTGCACGCCGCTGCAAATGGCTGCTGGAAGCGGTCTGCCAGAGATAGTGCGTGTGCTTGTGGATGCGGGTGCTGACGTCGCGTGGAAGGACTACCGTGCGTATTACTCTGTGTGGTCTAGACTATTAAACTACGTATTCGTTGAAGGAGGAAAGACGGCACTCGACGAAGCAAAGCCATCTCGTTCCGACAGCCAAGAAGTTCGTGACGGCAAGGCCGAGTGTGTGGCCATCCTCGAGGCCGCTGCCGAGGGCTTGAACACCAGTGAAGACGAAGAAGACGATCAAGAGGAAGAGGACGAAGAAGGCGGAGAAGATGAAGATGCATGGCAGGATATTTGGTTCGAGGAGGACCCGATCGCCGACAAGATCCGCGATGCTGCCTCAAATGGACGCACCGACGACCTGCGCATGACCTTCGAGACTGAAGGCAGAAATGTCGACGATCCCCTGAAAGGATCCGAGGACAAATACAACGCGCTGCACTATGCTGTCTGTGCGGGAAAGATCGAAAGTGTGCGCTTGCTTATCGAGATGGGCGCAAACGTCAACAAGAAAGAAGGACGTACGTCTTTCGATTTTATTTCTTTTTAATTAATTTATTTCTTCTATACAAAGTTTCCAACACCCCTCTCCATATGGCTGCTATGGGATCCTTGGATAACTCCTACCAGCACATGGTGGTTCCCGAATGTGTCACACTTTTGCTGGACAAGGGTGCCAAGATCGATGCGCGAGACTACGGTATTGTAATAGACCTTGACATGGAAAAGTACTGATCGGTCATATAGCCAAAGCAACACCACTGCACCTGGCTGCAACTCATGCCAGCATCGGCGCCATGCGTGTGCTTTTAGATCGCGGCGCAAACGTCAATGCGACCGACGGAGGTATTTTTATTTTATTTATTTATGAATTTTCATGCTTGCTTTTTTTTTAGTGAAAGCGACACCGTTGCATTTGGCTGCAGAGAATGCAAAAGATGTCGACGACGCCATTGAGTGTATGAAGCTTCTTCTTGACAAAGGCGCTCAGATCAACTCACAAGACAGACGTAAAAACTTTTTATTTTTCTTCTTTTTTATTTGCTTTGATAACAGACAAACAAACTGCACTCCATCGTGCACGACAAGTCAAGGTGGTTCGTTTTCTCTTGGGGCACGGTGTGGATGCCACTGTCACAAACATCGGTATGATCAAGCAATAAAAACATTGTTTTTCTAATTATAAATGCACCAGAAAACCAAACAGCACTCGAGTGGTTTATCGAGCAAGGCTGGACTGATTGCGCTGATGCCGTCCGCGAGCACACTAACAATGCTTCCTCGTCTTAGGAATTTTTATTTTTTTATTTTTTTTTCTCACTGGCTGTTTTGTTGCTCGAGAACAAGGGTCTTCCCAGCAGACGTTGGGGCAACGAGAAATGCATCAAACCCACGGACAACTTACCTTTGTTCGGCAATGTCGTTCCCACGACGACAACGTCTCCATGGACGAAATCAAGGCTCAGCTCGACGTCACTGACCTCCTTTTTATTTTTCTTTTGCACTACACGTCATGATGGACAAGCGACCGCCGCTGCCCCCGTTCACCCTCGAGAGCGCCAGGCAGAAGGCGCGCGCCGCCGAGGATGCGTGGAACACGCGCGATCCCGAGCGTGTCGCAGCTGCGTACACGGCGGACAGCCGCTGGCGCAACCGCTCCGAGTTCATTGTGGGCCGCCCTGCCATCGTCGAGTTCCTGCGCCGCAAGTGGGCCGCCGAGCACGAGTACCGCCTGATCAAGGAGCTGTGGGCGCTGCACGAGGACCGCATCGCCGTGCGCTTCCAGTACGAGTGGCACGACGACCGCGGCCGCTGGTTCCGCACGTACGGCAACGAGCTGTGGGAGTTTGACGCGCAGGGGCTGATGCGGCGGCGCGAGGCCAGCGCCAACGACGTCCCGATTGAGGAGGGCGAGCGCAAGTTTCGCTGGGAGCCGAGCGGGCCGCGGCCGCTCGACCACCCGGGACTCACCGAGCTCGGCCTCTAAGCCCTGAGCAAGGAGGAATGCATACAAAGTTTTCTGCCTTTTTTTTTCCTTCTTTTTTTTTTTGTACATAGGACGACGAGCCGTGCAATGAAGTACAGTAGTACCTCCAATTAGTGTGTACTCCAATTAGTGGTTTCTTCAACCGTCGCACGGAGAAATGTTCTAAATGTAAATAGGTTTTAGAAAAAAAAAAAAACAAGTGAAAATCAAAATACCTGGGGCATGAACACGGTAGTATTTATCGACAGCACTGTCCTCCACAAGACCTTCCGCTTTCGTCGACATAACCTCCTTCGTGGAATTTGCGAAGCCGAAACCAGGAGCGATGGAGGGCATTGCCATGCAAGTCTTTTTAGCTTTTTTATTTTGCTCAAAGCTGGGTGCTGTCCTCGTGGCTGCCGTCGTTGGGCTGCGTGTCATCCTTGGAGTCCGAGATGGTAAACTTGCGCTTGCAGATGAAAACGGCGATGTCGACGATGCTGCCGACGATGATGCCTGCGATTATACCTTTTCACCTTTGTGTTTGTCCAGCATGCCTGGAGACATTTGCACACGACACCGCACCCTACGCTGGATGCAGACGCTTCGCGATGCAGCCCAGCAGCGCCGGCTGGCGGCACGGCTTGGAGAGGTAGTCTGTCATGCCGGACGCGAGCCCCGCCTGCACATGCTCCTCGCGCGCGTTCCCCGACAGGCCGATGATCACCGCGGGCGGCCGGCCCTGCTCGCTCTCTCGCGCGCGGATCCGCCTCGTCGCCTCGAGCCCGCCCATCACCGGCATCTCCACGTCCATGATGATGACCGCGTATTCGGCGCGCTCCGTCGCGTCGACCGCCTCCTGCCCGTTGCCGGCCACGTCCACGACATAGGGCTTCCCGGGCGCCATCTCCAACTGCCGCCGTAGGACGCGCTGGTTGATATTGTTGTCCTCCACCACGAGCACGCGCAGCTGGGAGGACCGTGGCAGCGGTGCTGGAGGTGGTGGAGACGGCGGACGTGTCGGTGAAGGCAGTGACAATGATGGCTGAACTTGCAGAGTAGATGGTGGCTGCCCGTGTTGTGTTGGCGGCAGCGGCTCAGCGTCCCGGCCGGCGGGTACGATGAGTCCCGGCACGTCGACATCGATCGGCGTGTCGTCCGGCAGGCGCTCGCACGGGATCACGACCGTGAAGGTGGTGCCGCGCCCGGGCTCGCTCGCCACCGCGATGCTGCCGCCCATGACGTCCAGCAGCGCCTTGGTGATAAAGAGGCCCATGCCCGACCCGCCGTAGCGGCTGTACGTCCGCGTGTCGGCCTGTCCAAAGGGCACGAAGAGGCGCTGTAGCTCCGCCACCGACATGCCGATGCCCGTGTCGCGCACGCGCACGATCAAGCACGCGGTCTCGCCAACGCACGGGCTGGGCGGCTCCACGTCGACCTCGATGGCGACCTCGCGCGCGCCAGGCTGCCGCTGGGTGAACTTGACCGCGTTGCTCACCAGGTTGATCAGGATCTGCGAGATACGCTGCGGGTCGCCCAAGGCGCGCAGCAGGCGTGCGCTTGTGCTCGAGAACGTGCAGCCCAGGGTCACACCGCCCGCGGCCGCCTCGGCACGGAACATGTTCACGATCGCGTCCATCAACTGCTGCGGCCAGAATGCCGTGTTGAGCAGGCTGAAACGGCCCTCGCGCAGCCGTGATATCTGCAGCACGTCGTCGGTGATGCGGCGCTGGTGGCGTGTGCACAGTTCGATCGCGTCCCACAGGTCTGCTGTCTCATCCAGCTGGCGCAGCAATTCGACAGCAGACTCGTCGCTGGGCGGCTGGTGGCGCAGATGGTCACGCACGCGCGTGTGCAGCTCGTGCAACGCGTCCGCGCTGTTGACAATCCCGTTGAGCGGGTTGCGGATCTCGTGGCACACAATGTCCACAAAGCGCGCCTGCTCGCGTACGTGGGCCTCAGCCTGGCTCGCCGCGAGCGTCAGCACGTCCATCTTCTCCTGCTCGAGCCGCTTGCGCTCCGTCACGTCGCCGAACGTCCCGATCATGCCGCACACGCGCCCCTGCTCGTCCACCTCGGGCCGCGCCTGCGCATGGATCCACATGCCCAGCTGATCAGGCCGCTCGTACAGGAACTCGGTCGAGACCGCGGTCGTGAGTTGGTCCACGGGTTCCGTCAGGGCTCGCCACCACTGCTGCTGCTCCTGCGGCCAGCTCTCGGGCGCCACATGCTCGATCCAGCGGTCTAGATCGCCGTCGCACAGGCCCGTGATCTCGCACCAGCGCTCGTTCACAAACATGAGCCGCCCGCCGGCGTCCGTGCGGAAAATGCCGTTGGGGTTCAGCTGCGTGACCTTGGAAAGCTGGTCGGCGAGTAGGCCCAGCTGCTCGTTCTTGGTGGTGAGCGCCTGGACCATGTGGTGGATGCGGCGCTCGACGGGGATGTACACAAACAGGACGTCGAGCACGATCAGGCCGATGATGATGCTCAGGAAGATGAACTGGTTCCTGCGCGCACGGTACAGGTCGCTGGTACTGACGCCAATCGTGCTGTTGCGGATGTCCAGCAGCAGCATGTTGATCACGATCGATTCGATAATGACGGTGTTGATGGCGGCGGTGGTCGTCGGACTGAGCGACGTCTCGCCGAGCACGAGGATCTGCTGCTGGATGACCGCGATCGCCTCTAGCGTGGCGTTTGCGGGCTGGGCCATCGCATCGAGGTCGCTCGTGATTTCGGGGGAGACAACGGGCTCGGGCGCGCCCAAGCTGGCGTTGCCGACGCGCAGCGCGGGCAGACCAAAGGTGAGCGCCTGCGCTGTGAGCGTGAGATCGGTGGCGGCGGCCTGCAGCACCGTCGCGTTGTTCGGGAACGCTAGCATGGTGAAGGCGTACACGCGGCCGTTGCGGACGTTGATGCCCACGTCCGCAATCAAGTTGAGGTAGAGTCCGTCGTTGTATACGGTCTCGATGTCGTTTGTCACGACGACCATGGCTGCGATGGCCAGGCCCAGAATCACCGCGAGCGACGTGAGGAAGGTGATGCGCACCAGGCCCGTGACGCTGCCCATGTTCGCCAGCAGCACGTGCCAGCGCGGGGTTCGGTCGGTGCCACCGCCTGACGGTCCTGCGACACTTGCCATCCACTAATGCGAGCCCTTGGAGAACTGTGCTCCTAGCGCAATTCTATTGGTGCACGTGACTCGGCAACTATTGTTGCTGATCGCGTCATCGACCTGGACGTAGCCATCCTGGGCCACCGGCGAACGGGAACCAAGCTTTTCGTCCGCAGCGTCTACTCTTGTCTCCGTGACAACATTTACGACGTCCTCGAACAGGGAGACCGTGTCGCTCTTCTCGGTACCCCGGGGATCGGCAAGACGTTCTTCGGATACTTTCTTCTCATTGATCTCATCGTCCGCGGCGAGACGGTCTACTACAACCACAAGATGCAGAAGGCCTTCCTCTTTTCGCCTGAACAAGTCGATTGCGCCGCTTCCAGAGTATGCGACGCGCTTACTTTCTGGAGAGAGATTTATGTTTGGGTCAGGGTTGGTTTGCGGCATGTTTTTCTGACGTTTCTTACAGTGCCCGCGTTTTGGGTGGGATGTGAGGGTTTATGCAACATAAATTCCATTTTAAAACAGAGAACACATCGGAGAAATATGGCCGACACACCGATTCCGACTCAGGTTCGTGCCTCCTCCCGTCTCTGCTCTCTCGTCCTGCTGACCACCCTCCCTCCCTCCCTCTAGATCCTCCACAAGCTCAGCCACAAGGAGTACACGAACCGCAAGGCGGCGGCCCTCGAGATCGAAAAGTGCGTTTACTGTTTCTTCCTTTTTATTTTACCCGGTCTTCCCCCCGTTCATTGTTTGTTGCAGGCTCGTGCGCGACCACTTGGCCAACGGCGACACCGCCAAGATCAACGGGATCATCAAGTACCTCGTGGACGACTTTGCCACGAGCCTGAACCAGCACAACCGCAAGGGCGGGCTGATTGGTCTTGCTGCGACGGCGATCGCGCTCGGGTCCGACTGTCAGGCGTACGTGCCGCAGCTGGTGCCGCCCGTGCTCGCGTGCTTTGCCGACAACGACAGCAAGGTGCGCTACTACGCCTGCGAGTCCATGTACAACTTGGCCAAGGTCGCGCGCGGGCTCGTGCTCGCGTACTTTAACGAGATCTTCGACTATCTCAGCAAGCTCGCGGCAGACCCGGACACGGGCGTGAAGAACGCATCCGAGCTGCTCGATCGCCTCGTCAAGGTAGACAGGCAGTCAAAAGACAGACCAAGCATTAACGTGATATTTTATACTTTATTTTATTAGGACATTATTACCGAAACAGGCAAGGTCGACCTCCAACGCTTCATCCCGCTGCTGAGCGAGCGTGTCTACGTCAAGCATCGTAACGCTCCCCTTCCCCCCTTCTTCTTCTTCTTCTTCTTTGAAGCCTCCCTTTTTTAAATATTCTTTTTTTTTTTTTCACCTTAGCCTTTGTAAGAGAGTTCCTCGTGTCGTGGATCAGCGTGCTCGACAGCGTGCCCGGCCTCAACATGGTCAGCCATCTGCCCGCGTTCCTCGACGGCCTGTTCCAGTTTCTGTCTGACCCGAGCAAGGACATCCACGTGCAGACGACCAACGTCCTCGCCGAATTCCTGCGCGAGATCAAGCACCAGGAGAAGGCCGACTACGCCAAGATGACAGAGATCCTCGTCAAGCACATCAACTCCAAAGGTGCGCGCGACTGATTAGCGCTATTAAATCATTATAACACGGGGCCTTGGTTTTCTATCTAGATGCCATTACGCAAGCAACCTCCCTCACCTGGATCAACGACTTTATCCTGCTGTCTCGCGAGACCATGCTTCCCTACGCCTCGGATCTCCTCGTTGCGATCCTGCCCTCGCTCGCCCACAAGAACGCCAGTATGCCCTCTTTTTATTTTACCGCACTACGGAAAGCAAACCATAATTACGGATGGTAGACATTCGCAATATCGCCCAAGAGGCAGACGTCAACCTGATGAACCTGCTGATGGAGACCACGTCGTCGATCGACTATGACCAGCTCGTGTCGGTGCTCATCCTGCAGCTCATCGACGAGGCAGAGGACACGCGCACCGCCGCACTCGAGTGGCTCATGGTCCTGCACCGCAAGGATGCCAAAAAGGTTTTTTTCCCCTTGGGACTTTTCTTTAATACTCCTTTTATTTTTTTGGGCACACAGATCGTGCAGTCCGAGGACGAGATCTTCCCTGCGCTGCTAAAGACGCTCTCGGACGCGAGCGAGGAGGTCGTGCGCCTGGACCTGCGACTACTGGCACAGATCTCGCTGGACGCGGACGACACCCACTTTAAAAAATTTGTGACCAACCTGGCGGGCCTCTTCAGCACCGACCGCCGGTTACTCGAGAACCGCGGCGCGCTCATCGTGTGCCAGCTGTGCCTGTCCATGGGTGCCGAGCGCATCTACCGTGTCTTTGCGGACGTCCTCCAAAGCGAGGAGGACCTCGAGTTTGGCTCGCTCATGGTCCAGCACCTCAACCTGATCCTCCTCACCGCGCCAGAGGTCTCGGACCTCCGCAAGCTCCTCAAAAACCTCAGGCAGAATACCCAGGGGCAAAAGCTCTTCACCGCCCTGTACAGGTCCTGGAGCCACAACCCCGTTGCCACGTTCTCCCTCTGCCTCATCGCCCAGCTGTACGAGCACGCGTGCGACCTCGTCCAGATCTTTTCCGAGCTCGAGATGACCGTGCTCTTCCTCGCCGAGGTCGACAAGCTGGTGCAGCTGCTCGAGTCGCCCATCTTTGCCTGTGATTTAAAAAATATATTTTTATTTTTATTATTGACCAGCATACTAATTTGTGGTGACTTCTAGATTTGCGGCTGCAACTGCTCGAGCAGGAGGAAAGCGTGTACCTGTTCAAGTGCCTCTACGGGATCCTCATGCTGCTGCCGCAGTCGAGTGCGTTCATGACCCTGCGCAACCGCCTCAACAGCGTCTCGTCCATGGGCGTTCTCCATTTGCTCCCTTCAAAGTACCGTTAACCGACCTCTGAATTTTATTTATTTTCCTTTTTTTTCTTTTCGTTAGGAAAGCAAAGGACGAGGGCTCCCAATACAAGGAGATCGCGTTCAAGGAGAACCTCGAGCACTTCCGGGCCGTCCAGGACAAGCACGACGCGGCCAGACGGCTCGCCATCGTCATGCTCTCCAAGGACCCCAGCCGCCGTTCCCGCATCGCCAAGAAGCCCGCGACCCTCCAAACAGGCGCCGACTCGACCAAGTAGAACCACAAGGACCCATCAGCCAAAAAAAAATAAAAA
>Ga0302226_10002865_pt1 | contig 12013 bp, 12 predicted proteins | sample II_Palsa_E3_3_FD_193524 | JGI IMG/M metagenome (GOLD analysis project Ga0302226, IMG submission 193524) | Peat permafrost microbial communities from Stordalen Mire near Abisko, Sweden - II_Palsa_E3_3 | ecosystem: Environmental > Terrestrial > Soil > Palsa > Peat permafrost | place: Sweden...
TTGCAGCCTGTGATGACTACCTGTCCAGCTACATGGCCTGTCACCGCGCCGCCAACATTTTTGCACCGAGTCAGCTGCAATCGCGCTATGACGCCATGCGCACCAGCCTGCTGCGTGATTCGCAGGATCCGGACATTCGCCCGCAACTGGCCGCTCGCTGCAACTCGCTCGCCAGCCTGCTACGCGATGCGCTCCACGGCAAGTCCTGCGACGCGAATCCAGCGCCCGCCAGCACCACGCCTTGATTCATCGATATCGATAAATCAAAGCGCTGCGATCAAGGCAACGCAAAGCGCTTTTGTCAGCGCAGTCGATTGAGTGTTGGTGACTCGAACCTCAGGCGTATCGTGCCACCGGGCAGTCGTGATAATCGCTGATGCCACAGCAGCCAACAAAGCCGGGACCGCCTTGACGCCCTGCTCCAGGAAAAACGACTTGATCTCAAACACGCCATCGGCACGATGTGCCTTGGCATCGAGCCGTCCGACCAACCTCCCCCGATGCAGAATCGGCAGCACGAAGTAGCCATAGCTTCTCTTGGCCTCCGGCGTGTAGCACTCGAGGGAGTAGTCGAAGCCGAACATGGCCCGTGCGCGGGCACGATCCCACACCACCGGATCGAATGGCGAAAGCAGCGCCGTATGCGTTGCGCGCAGTCGGCCAAGGCTGGCTTTCTGCAAGGCGTCGGCGTGATCCCGATGCACATAACCTGGCTTATTCCAGCCTTGCACAGCCATGGCCAGCAGTTCGCCATTGGCCAGTAGCGGTGCCAGCTCCTCGTCGGTAACAGCCGGCTTCAACCGATAATAATCACCGACCCATGCGGCCTGCGTCACACCTAGCGCACGCACGCTATCCGCGATGAAACGCCGTCGAAGCTCGGCTGCCGACTGGGGTTCAGCGGTGTGATCAAAAGGCGGATCGAGTCGCGTCAGCACGTTTTCGGCGAGGTCATACACACGCTGAAATCCGTCGCGCCGTGCCACCATCAACTCACCAAGCGCAAACCACGCTTCCAGCCACCGCTTCTCCGGCTTCCAGGCCCACCAGCCGGATTTGACCGATCCCCTGTCAGCCTCTGCTCGCGCGTAATCCGCAGCGCGCACCGGACCGGAATGTCGAATACCTGCCAGCAGTTCGTCCATGCCGGCACGTTGATCGCGATGCATCTGCCCGGCATTGCGATAAGCCCAGTGATGTGCACGCTGTTCGCGCCAACCGCGATGCAAGGCAATATCCACGGCAGGAACAAAACACGCCTCGTGTGCCCAGCATTCGACCAGCTGGCCGTCGGCAAGCGCCTCGTCCAACCACACTCTCGGGTAATGACCAAGGCGCGAATGCAGCACCAGATAGGGACTACGCGCGACAACGTGGATGGTGTCGATCTGCAGAAGCCGCATCCGCTCGATCATGGCCACGACATCGGCACGCCGCGCACGCCGCCGCAACGGCTGCAACAAGCCCTGCGCATGCAGATGCAACAAACGCGCCTGTGTGAGCGTTATCGCAGGGCCTTGGGTGTGCGCAGCATTCAACGACACAGAAGCTTCACGGATTCACGAACAGGATAAGAGGGCTTCATTAGATCAGGTCTTTGCTGGCATCAGCATTGTCCGCCCTTCCGGCCAACAGTATCTTGCTGAAAAGGTTTCGGACGCCAGTAAAGTTGGGACGACGCTTTGTTCAAGCACCTTTATTCTGGCACGGAGTATCTACGATGAAATCTCGCAAACCACTGATCTCTGCCTTCACCGTTGGCATGCTGCTGTTCGCCGGCGCATTGCTCGCACAAGACATGTCGACACCGCCGCCTGCGCCAGCGAGTACCGCCGCTGCCATACCATCTCCCACTACAGCCGCCATGCAGACTCCGCAGGGTGAGGTAATCGTCAACAGCGCTCCAGCGAGTGCACCTGCCATTCCACCCCCGCCATCGTTCGAGCAATTATCCGGCGGCGGCAAATCCATCAGCGAGAGTCAGGCGGATGCGTATCCGCCACTGGCCAATGACTTCATCCATGCGGACAGTAATCGTGATGGCAAAGTCAGCAAGGCCGAATATCAGCGCTGGTTAAAACAGCTTTAAGCCGTCGTGGCGAGAAGCCGGTCGCAGTAAACGACGACGGCCGGCTCTTTGCTTGGTGTCGTTATGAGAAACTTTCCATCGCGCGCCGGGGATGCGTGGCACAGAAGTCTGGCTTGATCCTCGCCATCAGATTTTCTGGAGTTCTTCATGAAGCCTCTTTTCATTGCGGCGCCACTGGCGTTACTGACCGGCGTTATCGCCACACCGGCGCATGCGCAGAACCCTAGCCCAACCGATATACGTGCCTGCACCGGCATCGAAAGCGACGCGCAACGACTGGCCTGCTACGACCGCTCCACCGGCAGGGTCAACCTTCCCGCGGCACAGAAACGCGGCGACCAGCCCAGCACCAGCGCACCGACCAGTATCTTTGGCCACGAAAAGCCCACCGCCGCCGTACCTAGCGACGCGACGGCCGGCAAGCCGCTGTCTTTGCTCGACAGCCGCTGGGAGCTTTCTCCGGAAAGCAAACTCGGCACGTTCAATATACGTGGCTACAAACCGGTGTACGTCATGCCAGCTTTCGCCACCAGCAATCAGAACGATGAACCGCATAGCCCCAATCCCGTCAACACGGTGACCACGCCGCAGCAACTGGACAATGTGGAAGCGAAATTCCAGCTCAGCCTGAAGACCAAGATATGGCAAGGCGTGTTCGGTGACGCCGGCGACGTGTGGGTCGGTTATACCCAGGACTCACACTGGCAGGTCTATAACACCGAGGCTTCGCGCCCGTTCCGCGAGACCGACTACGAGCCCGAAGCCATACTGATGTTCAACACCAACTACCAGCTATTCGGCTGGGACGGTCGACTGCTTGGCATTGGCGTAGACCATCAGTCCAACGGCCAATCCGACCCGCTTTCCCGCAGCTGGAACCGCGTGATGGCCGACATCGGTTTCGAACGCGACAGCTGGACGGTGATGTTTCGTCCGTGGTGGCGCATTCCCGAGTCGCGCACCAGTGATAACAACCCGGATATCAGCAATTACATGGGCCGTGGCGACATGCAGATCATCCACGAGTGGAATGGTCAGGAATTCGGCCTGATGCTGCGCAGCTCATTGCGCGGCGGCAGCGATGCGCATGGCGCTGCCCAGTTCACCTGGAGCTTCCCGCTGATCGGCAATTTGCGCGGCTACATGGAAGCGTTCAAGGGTTACGGCGAAAGCCTGATTGATTACAACCACAATGCCACTTATGTGGGCGCGGGCATCACGCTGCTCGACTGGTATTGATCGTCGCGTTCGCCAAGGCGTGCTGACTTAACGCCACCACGCTTGTTTTGTACCGGTGAGTATCTTCAGCATCTGGCCGCGCGCCAGCGGAAACCGGCCCAACGGACCAAAACAGGCATCGCGTACGCGCGCAAGCCCAGCACGATCTGACTGGAACAACGGGGTAAGCCATCGGCTCAACTGCTGATAGACGGCCAGATGCTGCTTGCGCAAGCGAGGATAAGCGCGCAGCGCATCATCGATATCGCTGGCATCCGCCAATGCATCGGACAGCGCTTCGGCATCCAGCAGCGCCATGTTCACGCCCTGCCCCAGCTGCGGACTCATGGCGTGCGCCGCATCGCCAATGAAAACCAGCCTTCCATTTACCGGCGCACGCAACACCACATCGCGATAACGAGCGCGATTCAATTGGGCCGGCTCACGAATGTGATCGAGCAATGGCAGCGCCTGCGGCCAGAGCATGCGTGTCCTGTCGCGCATGTGGACCAGTGAGTCGCCATCAAATCCATCCACCTGTCCGCCTGGCAGACTGAAGAAAAAGGTCAGCCAGCGGCCATCGCCATCGGCGCGTTGCCCCACCGGCAGCAGGCCGATCATTTCGCGGCTACCTCCGTAGCGCTGGTGCAGCGTATCCGGATGCGGCCAGCTCTCGGCCGGTAGCAGGCACCACATAGCTCCCCACGGATACAACGCCTGCCGCCGAACGATCTTCGGAGCAGAGTCGCGCAGCCGCGAGTTTGCGCCATCGGCTATCACGATCAGATCGAATGGGCCGTACCGCTCGCCCATACTGTCGATCAGGTGTTTGCCGTCCGCGTCGATCCGATCCATCCGAATGCCTGTACGCAGCTGTGCCGCATCAGGCCAGGCATCACGCATCAGCTTGAACAGACTTCCGCGCGTCAGGCCGAGCCCAAAGCAGCCAGGCGAATGATCGCTGTAACGCATGTCCATGACGCCATGGCCATTCGCGTTGCAACCATACAGCCGCTCGATCCGCTGACCTTGGGCCATGACCTGCTCAGCCAGACCGAGTCGGGCAAGCACACCCAGTCCAGTCGGCTGCAGCAAAAATCCAGCACCCACCGGTCCTGGCGAGTCGGCCTGTTCGAACACGCTCAGCGCGTGTTCTTGTTTCGACAAAAACAACGATGCGGCCTGACCAGCCGCACCGTAACCCACAATGGCGATATCCAGGCGTCGTTCCATGTCGCCCCCGTACAGGCAAAACTTAGTGGTGATGACCACCCGCGCCGTGCACATGACCGTGCTCCAGCTCTTCCGCCGTAGCCGCACGCACATCAGTCACTTCGATGGCGAAATGCAACGCCTGGCCGGCAAGCGGATGGTTGCCGTCGATGAACACGGTATTGCCTTCGACCTTGGTCACGGTGACGTTGATCTCACCTTGTGGGCCGCGGCCCTGAAACTGCATACCGGGCTGAATGTCTTCGACACCCTGGAAGGCATCCTTGGGCACTTCCTGAATCAGCTCGTCGTGATGCACGCCATAGCCCTCTTCAGGTGATACGTCAGCGTTGAACTTGTCACCGACGCTGCGACCTTCCATCTGCTTTTCCAGTCCCGGCACAATTTGCCCGGTACCGTGCAGATAGGTCAGTGGCTCGCGACCTTCGGAGCTGTCAACAACCTGACCCTGGTCATCGGTCAGCGTGTAATGGAAGGCGGCAACGGAGTTGTGGGCAATCTGCATGGAAGTCTCACGAATAGTTGTAGGTCCGCCGGCCAGGTGCCGACACGAATGACAAAGGCTACCAGATCACCGCGAAATGGCAGTAAGCAGGATGCCGCGGGATTGGCGATACTAAAGTCATGATTCCCGCACCAAGCGTGAAATATCGCCATTTTGCCGCCGGCCTGCTTGTCTGCGCCTGCTGGTTTGCCTTGGGCTCAGCCACAGCATCCTCATCGGCCAGCACGGCCAGCGCTGCGGGCTTGGCGGCAGACATCGATGGGCAGATCAGCCAGCCGCGTTTCGCCGCTGCCAACTGGGGCATCGCCGTGGTTTCACTGGACAGTGGCCGCACGCTGTACACCCATCACGCCGATCAGTTGATGCAGCCAGCCTCCACTGCCAAGCTGTTCACCGCCGCGCTGAGCCTCTCCACGTTGGGCGCGGATTACCGTATGCCGACCCGATTGCTGGCCAATGATGATATTCACGATGGCCGTCTGAATGGCCCGTTGATTCTTTATGGCATGGGTGACCCGACACTGGGCACGGCAACCAGCACCGACTGGGCCGATCAATTGGCCAATCAACTATTCCAGCGTGGTGTACGACAGGTGCGCGGCGATCTGATCGCCGACGACAGCTACTTCACTGGCCCCGCATTCGGATCCGGTTGGGAAGCCGGCGATCTGCAGAGCTGGTTTGCCGTGCCGTCTTCCGCCTTGAGCGTGGACGAAAATATCGTCGACATCACGGTGAGCCCGGGATCGGCAACCGGGCTGCCCGCCAGCCTGACCTTTGATCCGGTCGATGCGCAGATGCCCCAGCTAGGCCAGCTGACGACGACACTGTCGCGCCTGCCCAGTGATATCAATCTCTACCGCGCGCCGGGCGACAGCACGCTCTACGCTTTCGGCACCATCGCAGCTAAAACACCGCCACAGCATTTCAAGCTCGCCCTGCCGGACCCCGCCTTGGTAGCGGGCTCACAACTGCGACAGGCGCTGGCAGATCGAGGAATCCACTTGACCGGCCAGGTGCACGCACTGCACTGGCCGCAGGACGATACGGCGCTGGTCGCGCGCGCCGATACGCTGGCTGAAATCCAGTCACCGCCGTTGATGGATGTTCTGCAGCGTGGGCTAAAGCGATCGCAGAATCTGTATCTGCAGAATCTTTTTTTGAGCGTGGGCAAGCATCAGCAGTCGATGGAAGCTACCCCCGGGATCGTGCCTTTTGCCAGCACCGAGCAATGGTCCGTCAAGGCGTTGCATCAGCTATTGGCGCAGATCGGGATTCCGCCATCGGCCGGCTTGATCGACGAGGGCACCGGACTGTCGCGACGCGATCTGGTGACGCCCGATGCGATGGTGCGACTGCTCGCCTATCTAGCCGCGCAGCCTTATGCCGCACAGCTGCACGAAGCTTTGCCTATCGCCGGCATCGATGGCACCCTCACCGGGCAGATGCGTCACACCGCGGCCGAAAATAATGTACACGCCAAGACTGGCAGCATGACCTACGTGCACTGCCTGGTTGGTTATGTCACCAGTGCAGCAGGCGAGCGGCTGGCGTTTGCCATCATGCTGAATAATTACGAGCCGCCCACGAACGGACCCAGTGCGGGCAGCGACGTCAACGCGATCGCTCTGCTGTTGGCGAATTTCCACGGACGGAGTTGACTGCCACCTCGGCCAACGCCGCATTCCCGGAAAGCGTTTAGCCGCCCAGACGGGCCAAGGTGTCCTTGCCGATCTTTTCAGGTGTATCCGTCGGCGCGTAGCGCTTCACTACCTGGCCATGTTCATCGACCAGGAACTTGGTGAAGTTCCACTTGACCGACTCACTGCCCAGAATGCCCTTGCCTTCGCTTTTCAGCCATTGGTAAAGAGGATCGGCATGATCGCCGTTGACTTCGACCTTGGAGAACATCGGGAACGTCACATCGTAGCGGGTGCTGCAAAACGTCTTGATCTCCTCCGCATCGCCCGGCTCCTGATGACCGAACTGGTCGCAGGGAAAGCCCAGCACCACCAGCCCCTTGTCACGCTGATCCTGCCAAAGGTTCTCCAGCCCCTTGTATTGGGGGGTAAAACCGCATTTGGAGGCGACATTGACGATCAGCAGGGTTTTTCCGCGCCATTCGCCGAGCGAGCGCTCGTTGCCGTCGATATCGCGGACTGTGAAATCGTAGACGCTGGACATAAGGCAAGCTCCTGCTGGTGGGGTAACTCTGCCGAGTCTACGCCATCCATGATGACGCTCGTGACATAGAATGACGGTTTAGCGCAAAAGCCAGGCCATGCCGTGATCCGCTTTGTCGATGTCCACAAGTCCTATCGTGTCGACGGTCACGATATCCCTGCGCTGAAGCCTTTCAGCCTGGAGGTCGTCGATGGCGAAGTCTTCGGCATCATCGGCTTGTCCGGCGCCGGCAAATCGACGCTTATACGGCTGATCAACCTGCTTGAGCGCCCCAGCGGTGGCAGCATCTTCGTCAACGACACCGAAATGACCGCACTGGCCGAACCGGCGCTTCGCGCGCAACGGCGGCGGATCGGCATGATTTTCCAGCATTTCAACCTGCTCGCCTCGCAGACAGTGGCCGATAACGTGGCGTTTCCGATGCGATTGGCGGGTGAGCGCAATGCAGTGACCTTGCGCAAGCGCGTCGACGAGTTGCTGGCGCGGGTTGGCCTGACCGACCATGCCGACAAATACCCCTCACAGCTTTCCGGTGGCCAGAAGCAGCGCGTGGGTATTGCGCGTGCGCTGGCCAACCGACCATCCATTCTGCTGTGCGACGAAGCCACCAGTGCGCTCGACCCGCAGACCACGGCCTCGGTACTGGAGCTGCTGGCCGAGATCAACCGAGAGCTGAAACTCACCATCGTGCTGATCACGCACGAAATGGATGTCGTACGCCGTGTCTGCGACCGCGTCGCCGTACTGGATGCCGGCGAAATCGTGGAGCGCGGCAGCGTGATCGACGTTTTCCTGCATCCGCAGCATGCCACCACCAAGCGCTTCGTCAACGAGGCGCTGCCAGAGGAAGCCATTGGTGAGGAGGCTGCCTTTGCACGTGTGCCCGGACGCATCCTGCGACTGAGCTTTCGTGGTGACGCGACATGGACACCGGCACTAGGTCGGGTCGCGCGTGAAACCGGCATCGATTTCAACCTGCTCGCCGGGCGCATCGACCGCATCAAGGACATGCCTTATGGTCAACTGACGCTGGCGATGCAGGGTGAGCGCGTGGATGCAGCCATGCTGGCCCTGCGCGAAGCGGGTATCGAGATCGAGGAGTTGCGCCGATGAGCCACGCACCGATTCTGCAGACGTTGTTCCCGAACATCGACGATTGGGGCGAAATCGGCCATGCGTGCATCGATACGCTGTTGATGCTTGGCGGCTCGCTGCTGCTCACCGTACTGCTTGGCCTGCCGCTGGGTGTACTGCTGTACCTCACTGGCAACGGTCAGCTACGCCCGATGCCAAAGCTATACGCCATCACCTCGTTGCTGGTGAACATCCTGCGCTCGGTGCCTTTCATCATCCTGATGATCGTGCTGATGCCAGTTACGTATTTTCTGGTCGGCACCAAGCTCGGTATACGCGGCGCGATTCCGCCGCTGGTGATCGGCGCGGCACCGTTCTTCGCTCGGCTGGTGGAAACCGCGCTGCGCGAGGTGGAGCACGGCGTGATCGAGGCCAGCCAGGCGATGGGTGCCAGCCTGTGGCAGATCGTGCGCCATGTATTGCTTCCCGAGGCACGCGGCGGCCTGCTGGCTGGCGTGACCGTCACGGCCATCGCCCTGGTCGGCTACACCGCGATGGGCGGCGCGGTCGGCTCCGGCGGCTTGGGCGATCTGGCCTACCGCTACGGTTACCTGAGCTACAAATCCGACTACATGCTGGTGACCGTGGCACTGCTGATCGTGCTGGTGCAATTGCTGCAGATGCTCGGCGATCGCATCGTGGCGCACTACGGTCGGCGTTGAGCCACAACACATGGCACTTTGCATTTGGCAGTATGGACGGCTATTCTTGTGCGCCGCACAAAGTTCATCGTCATGAAGAAACTGCTTGCCTCCCTCGCTGTACTGCTCGCCTTGGCAGGTTGCTCCGCCCATGATGGCGGATCCTCCAGCAGTGACTCGAATACGCTGACGGTCGCCGCCACCGCGATCCCGCACGCGGAGATCCTCAAGCAGATCAAGCCGATGCTCGCCAAAGAAGGCGTCGATCTTGAGATCAAGGTGTTTGCCGATTACGTGCAGCCCAACTCGCAGGTGGCCGAAAAAAACATCGACCTGAACTTCTTCCAGACCAAGCCCTACCTTGATGCATTCAACCGCGAACGCGGCACGAAACTGGTGATCATCACCGGCGTGCACATCGAGCCGTTCGGTGCGTATTCGCGCAAGTACAAAAACATCGATCAGCTGCCGGATGGTGCCAACGTGACCATTCCCAATGACCCCAGCAACAACAGCCGCGCGCTGCTTTTGTTGGCCAAGCACGGGCTGATCACGCTGAAAAATCCGAACGACGAGATGGCCACCTTGAAGGACATCACCGCCAACCCGAAGCACCTGAAGTTTCGCGAGCTGGAAGCGGCCATGCTGCCGCGCACACTCGATGAAGTAGACCTGGCGCTGATCAATACCAACTATGCGCTGGCTGCCGGATTGAATCCGACCAAAGACGCGCTGCTGATCGAAGACAAGAACTCACCGTACGTGAATTATCTGGTTGGCCGCGAAGACAATCAGAACGATCCGCGCGTACAGAAGCTGGCCAAGGCGCTCACCAGCCCCGAGATCAAGACCTTCATCGAACAGAAGTATCACGGTGCGGTGTTGCCAGCATTCTGAGTGCTGAGTTTCTGAATGACTACAACCCCTGCGTCGCCGGAATCTCGAACACCTGGCGCAGATAGGTAACGTAGGCTTCGTCGTCGCACATGTTCTTGCCCGGCGAGTCGCTGAGCTTGGCTACCGGCTGGCCGTTGCAGCGGGTCATCTTGATGACGATATTGAGCGGCGTCGGGCCCACGTCGTTGGTGAGGTTGGTGCCGACGCCGAATGCGAGCAGGCAGCGATCGCGGAAGTGCGCGTAGAGCTGCATCACTTTCGGGATATCGAGCCCGTCGCTGAACACCAGCACCTTGCTGCGGGGATCGACGCGGTTGGCATGGTAATGCGCCAACACCTTCTCGCCCCAGTCGAACGGATCGCCGGAGTCATGCCGGGTACCGTCGAACAACTTGCAGAAATACATGTCGAAATCGCGCAGAAACGCATTGAGTCCGTAGACATCCGATAGCGCAATGCCGAGATCGCCGCGGTATTCCTTCGCCCACGCCTCCAGCGCAGCCACCTGCGAGTCACGCAGCCGTGGCCCCAGCGCCTGGTGCGCCTGCAGGTACTCGTGCGCCAGCGTGCCCAGCGGCGTCAACCCAAGCTCACGTGCCAACCATACGTTGCTGGTACCCGCCAGCTGCTTGCCCAGGCCATCGCGCAGCGTAGTCACCACTTCGGCTTGCCATGCCCGTGAATACCGGCGCCGCGTCCCGTAGTCGGCGATGCGGCAACCGGCGTAATCGGGCGTGTCGCGCAGCAACGCAATCTTGTCGTGCAGCCGCTGGCGGCCTTCGGCCATATCCAACCCCGCGCTGACGTGACGAAAATACACCTCGTTGACGATCGCGAGCAGCGGCACCTCGAAAAGAATCGTGTGCAGCCAGGGACCGCAGATACGGATATCTATTTCCCCGTTGTTCGCGTTGGACGGCGTGATCTCGACATATTTTTCGTTCAGATGGAAAAGATCGAGAAAATCGACAAAGTCGCTTTTCAGGAAACGCCAGGTACGCAGATACAGCAGCTCATCCGCCTTGAAGCGCAGCTGGCATAGCGCCGCGAGCTCGGTACGGATTTCATCGATATAAGGCACCAGGTCGATGCCGGGATTGCGGCACTTGAAGCGATACTCGACCTGCGCCGCCGGATACTGGTGCAGCACCACCTGCATCATCGAAAACTTGTACAGGTCGGTATCGAGTAGCGATTCGATGATCATCAATGGCTCTTGCGGAGAATGCTTGCGCAGACAGATGCTGAATCATTACCCATCCTGCAGGGCAGATGTAGGGAGCGGAGCGCACCGCCCCTGCGTACCGAACAACTCAGGGCAAAAAAAAACCCCACTGGCCAGGGGAGGACCGGTGGGGCTTGTCAGGCTGCGTCCAGGGGAGGAAGAGCAGCCCCTCAGTGAGCGGTGTTTTGCGTCACTTATGGTCGCCGTCACGGCGATGCATGGATGTAGTGTGTCCGCGGGTACGTGACTTCAACGTAAACGTCCCAGACTCGTTCAGCTAAGCGACAGGCTGGCTAGACCGTCGCCGCCAGCACAATCTGATTTTCAATAGCTTGAACAAAGGCTTGCGTGCCAGGCCACTCGCTAATCCGTCCCATCTTTCGCTCACCGCGAAACACGAAGAACGCAGGTACGCCGTGCAACCCAAACCGCGTGGCCATGGTCGGATCGTCGTAAACGTTATCGTGCAGCCAGCGCACCCGTGGCCACTGGAAACGATCCCGCGCCAGCAGCATGGCGCGCTTGGCGATATCGCAATTGGGGCAGTCGCGACCCCACAGAAACAGGATGCTGAGCGGCGCTCCCTCCTCGCGCAATACATCGTCAAGGACACGCTGTTGACCTGTTGCATGAGGAGTCGCCCGAAGAACTCGGGTACGGCGGTATCGGACATGATCAAGTCGACAACCCTGATTCCTGCAAGCCAAAGAGATGAGTTTCAGTATGTGGAATGACAACTGGGTAACCATCCTTGCTGGTGCCAACCACGTTGCACCGACACATCACGATCGCTTGTGCATCATGGCGACTTCAGCCTGCCAAACTTGGTGCGCAAGCCATCCGCACCCATCCATGCAGGATATTTCCGCGACCAGCAAGGATTCACC
>Ga0302226_10002869_pt1 | contig 12007 bp, 19 predicted proteins | sample II_Palsa_E3_3_FD_193524 | JGI IMG/M metagenome (GOLD analysis project Ga0302226, IMG submission 193524) | Peat permafrost microbial communities from Stordalen Mire near Abisko, Sweden - II_Palsa_E3_3 | ecosystem: Environmental > Terrestrial > Soil > Palsa > Peat permafrost | place: Sweden...
ACGTCGACGCAGACCTGATGGCTTCGATCGATGGCAATGCCGAGCGGTGTTTGGCCGGCTAAAACGTAGCACGATTAGCCCTGGCCATCGCACCTGGAAAAAATGTACATTTGTCCGCGATAGTCGCATCGGCACCTGCGGCTATGAGGCGTTCGAGGATGCTGGCGTGCCCAAAGAATGCCGCCGCGTAGACGGGCGTCTGCTTGCTTCGCGTCGCGAGAAGTGGCCGGAGCGTGCGGCCTTGAGCAGCTTCGTCATGTCTGCATCCGTGTTGCTGTTTTGATTTTTTAAGAAACCCTTTTGGACGCGAGGGACCAAAAGGGCTGTATAGGTGCCAAAGGCGTACCTGTTGAAAGTGCCCACACCGGTCCAAAAGTCCCTGGTTTATCCAGCGAATCCACCCGCAGACATGGCTTGTGGGATTTTTAAGACTTTTTATGAACTGAAAAATGCCGCCAAATCGTTCAAACTCGGGAGCCGTGCGCTCGTCCGTTTGTCCGTACGCCTCCTGGTCGCTGCACTTTCCCGACCGCGGTAGGGGGGCAAGGGTCTGCCCAGTCTTACACCAAACGAAAAACACACATTAGGGTACGACCCCAACGACAGGACGGTGGCGCTCATCCCAAAGTTCAAGGCCTACTTTGAAAACTTTGTGGACGTGCTGTGCAAGAGCGACGTGGACGTCCAGGTCGACTTTGGCGAGCTGGTGGAGCACTGCGGCGTGCGCGACCTCGTCGAGACCGTGCGCGATGAGCCGTCGGTCGTGCTGGGCGCCCTCTCGCTGGCCGTGCACGAGTCGCTGGCAACGCTGGCGACCTTGGCGACGGCAACAGCCTCGACCTCGTCCTCCTCGACGTCACCACCGCCCAAGGTGCACCGCGTCTCCCTCACAAACTATGAGCCGCTGACGCACCTGCGCGATCTCAAGGCGAGCCTTGTCGGTCCGTTTCTTTTGCCCTTTGTTGGTGTTTTGGCCGCTCTTAATTTGCCCCGCGCGGCTTGGCAGGCAAGTTTATCGCTGTGAGGGGGACGGTCGTGCGAGCCGGCAACGTGAGGCCGCTGGTGGTGCAGGGCGACTTTCTGTGCGCGCACTGCGGCGCCTCGCAGGTCGTCCAGTTCCCCGACGGAAAGTACTCGGTGCCGACGTCGTGCCCGGGCGCGGGCTGCAAGAGCCGCACGTTCGAGCTGCAGCGCAGCTCTCCCGGCACCAGGAGCGTCGACTGGCAAAAGATCCGGCTGCAGGAGCTCGCGGACGACGACTCCAAGGACTCTGGCCGCATCCCGCGCTCGGTCGAGGTCGAGCTGGCCAACACGCTCGTGGACACGTGCGTGCCCGGCGACGTCGTCACGATCGCGGGCGTGGTCAAGGTCATCACGACCGAGGACGGCGGGCGCAACAAGGAGCGCCGGACCATGTACCTCCTCTACCTCGAGGCCAACTCGCTCACGAACGCGTACGACAGACACGACTTTGGAAAGGAAAGGGAAAAAAAAAAAGTAAAACGCGCTTTTATGCAGAAAGAGCTCGGAAAAGAGCGACAGCAACAACGGCGGCGTCGACCTGATCCAGTACTCGGCCAAGGACCTGTACATGATCGAGGAGATCCAGAAGCAGGTCGGCCTGTTTCGCCTGCTCGTGCACTCGATCTCGCCCGGGATCTTTGGCCACGAGATTGTCAAGGCCGGGCTCGTGCTCACGCTGTTTGGCGGGCGGAGAAGGTACTCGGACGACAGGCACCGTGTGTCTGTGCGCGGCGACCCGCATTGCCTGATCGTTGGCGACCCCGGCATGGGCAAGAGCCAGATGCTCACGTCCGTGTCGGTGCTGGCCCCCAGAGGCGTGTACGTGTGCGGCAACAGCGCCACCTCTGCCGGCCTGACAGTGATGCTGCACAGGGACAAGGACACGGGCGACCAGACACTGGAGGCGGGTGCGCTCGTGCTCGCAGACCAGGGTGTGTGCTGCATCGACGAGTTTGACAAGCTGGGCGCGGACCACGACGCCCTGCTGGAGGCGATGGAGCAGCAAAGCATCAGCATCGCCAAGGCGGGCGTGTGCTGCACTCTCCCCACGCGCGCCTCGGTCATCGCGGCCGCGAATCCCGTTGGGGGCCACTTCAAGTATCGACACCCCTTTTTTTTTTTCCCTTGGTTCATATACACCAATGCAAATTGCAGCAAAGCGAAAACAGTCTCGGAAAACCTCAAGCTGGGCAGTGCTCTGCTGTCCCGCTTTGACCTGATCTTCATCCTCATGGACAGGCCCGACCAGCGGATGGACCAGTTTCTGTCTGAGCACGTCATGGCGGTAACCCTTCATCGCCGTCTCGCTCCGATATTTATTAACACGGAAATTAGCTGCACGCGCACAGAAAGTCGTCCACTTCCAATTCATTCCATCGGGTGAACGAGCGACAGGACGAGGGCGACGACGCGGCAGAGACGGTATCCCTCGAGGATCGGCTGAGAATACGGCGCGGCGAAAACCTCGACTTGATCCCGGCCAACCTCTTGCGCAAGTACATTAGCTATGCGCGCAAATACGTCCAGCCCACGTATGTTCAGTATTATTTATCGTTTGATTTTGTAACGTAAAATAACACAAAAAGAATGACTCCACGGGCCGCAGACGTACTGCAGAAATTCTACCTTGAGCTGCGGCAAAAGCACCGGTCGGTTGATGGCACGCCAGTGACCACACGCCAGCTCGAATCGGCGGTGCGGCTGGCGGAGGCGCGGGCGCGTGTGGAACTCCGCGAGTCCGTGACCGAAACGGACGCGCAGGACGTGGTCGAGATCATGTAACACCAACAGTAAAAATAAAAATAAAAAAAATTAACTCCCAAGTCTCACAAAACAGGAAGCAGAGCCTGTTCCAGATGGAGAACGCGGCCGAGGACGAAAACTGCTTCTTCCCCAACGTCGACTACACGCAGCTGGCCGGCGCAGGCACGGGCATGAGCAAGATGGCCATGGGCAAGCGCTTGGTCGCTGAGCTGCAGCGCCGCGCCGATGCCCACGGCAACAACCTCTTTACGCACCAGCAGCTGGTGCAGATCTCCTCTGGTAGAGCACAAGTCCAATAAATAAATAAATAATATTTTTGTCTTCTGCAGAGCTCCAGCTCAAGACGGCCAACTTTGACGAGTTTGTGGACATGCTCAACCAGCAGGGCTTTCTGCTGAAGCGCGGCAATCGGGTGTACAAAGTGCAGCAGTCCTGACCTTATGATTTCCATTGAGAGTGGCAGTTTTTTTCATTGGGATTGTATTTTTTTTTAGTGGCCGAAACCACTGGCAAAAATTCGAAATGTCGTGAAACACTTCGGGGCAATGGGATTGTAGTTTGCAATCAGCAATAATAATATCTCGGATGAACCTCATCGATATCATATAGTCCCTGCGCAAAGATTAAAGGTGCCCCGGAGGGCGCGCGGGTGCTAGACGAGAAAATGCATGCCAGGCCGCGTCGCAAGTGGGATGCACAACTAACCCAAAAAAAAAACAAAAACTGAAAAGTTTGTGGTCGCGCAAAAAGTACTTTGTCGCAGTTGCTATGAACAGCGGTTTCGTGGCTCTGTCGGCTGCGGGCAAGGTGGCAGTGCACGATGTCGATGGGTCTTCGCGCGAGACGGTCGCAGTGGCCCAGTCCATGCAGGTACTCCTCCTCCTCCTCCTCCTACTGACAACAACTCGAGGACAGGTAACGGCCGTCGCCTGGAGCCCCGACAACAGCGTCCTCGCCGTCGCGACGCTGGGCAAGGTGCTGACGATCGTGTTGTTTGCGTCTGCGGCGCAGTGGCAGGTGGTCGAGACGATCCTGTTGGACGTGGTCGAGGCGAGGGGGATACGATGCCTGTGCGTGGGCGAAGGCGCACGCATGCTGTGGTTTGGTGGCGATTCGATGCTCGTGAGGGCCTATGATCGCGCTCAGCGAAAGCTTGTGTGCGCATTCAAGGTATGAAGGCAGCGGGCAGTACGATGTGCTTGACACATAACGTAGGGACTCGCAGCACCCGTATCGTCCATGGCCCTCAACGTGGCCAACTCGCACATCGCCGCTGGCTCCTCCGCGGGCCAGCTCCTGCTGTTCAACACGACCACCGGTGCAGCAACAGCCCTCACCACGGCCACGACGCAGGAGATCACATGCGTTCAGTTCTCCCTGCACAAGAAACGCGGGCTGCTGGTGGCCGGATCGGATGATGGCAAGGTGCGCCTGTGGGAGACACAAGACTCGACGGCGCCCGTGCTCACGTTTGACGCCGTGCACGTCGCGCCCGTCAAGGGCGTCGCCTTCTCGCCAATGAACTCAAACCTCCTGCTCTCGGCAGGCCTCGACAAGCGACTGGTCATCTACAACCTCGAGAAGCGAGCGCCAGTCAAGACCGTCCACACGCCCGAGCAGCTCACATCGCTCTCGTTCAAGTACTCGACCACCTCCAACGTCGTTGCCGTGGGCTCGACCGCGGGTACACAGCACAATTATGTCGTATACTTACCGGTACTTCAGGTACCGTCTACCTCTACGATCTGCAATCGCTCGCGGCTCCTGTTATGAAGCTCGCGTTGTTTGCGTCGGGCGGCGACTCGGTCCAATCCCTTGCCTTCCAGTTTACGCCTGGCCTCGCCGCCGTCGCCGCCAAGGCTGCTGCTGCTGCTGCTGCTGCGACCACCTCGTCCTCGTCGTCCTCGTCGGTGGCGCCAACACCCCGTGACGGCAAACCACCGCTGGCATACAGCGTTCCCTCGACGCCCTCCACCTCTGTTTTGAGCAACAAGCCCGCGGCAACGGCAACGGCAACGGCCGCAAAGCCACCAGCAAGTACATCAACAATCAGTAAAAATCGACTTGCCCCACTCGTCACAAGTACGCCCGCCGCCGCGACTGGGTTTGCGCCCTCGCTTCTCTCTGCGACAGCAACGCCATCGTCTGCGTTCCCTTTGATCGCTACGGGCACGCCGTCGTCTTCGACCTCAAATTCCCCGTCGCCCTCGCCCTCGCCCTCGCCGGCGGCGCCACCCGCGAGCCGGCCGCCCAACCCGCCGTCCACGGTCACAATCACGAGCACCACCGTCGACGCCTCTTCGCAGACGCAGCTGCGCCAGGTGGTCGAGGAGGCCCTGCAGTCGTTCCGCGCCAGCATCCACAACGACATGCAGAACATCCACCTCGAGATCCTGCGCCAGTTCCACCAGCAAAAGCTCGAGATGTTTGAGCTCATCAAGCAGAGCGCGCCCAATCAGGCCCTGTTGGACGAGCTCCGCGAACTGCGCGAGGAGAACCGCCGACTGAGGCACATGTATTAGTTTTGCGAAAAACAGGCCGCGGGCCATTCATTTCGGCCATTATTGAACAGTGCACCCCCCTGATGGCCAGCAAAAAACGCCATCTTCGCGAGCGCAGCGCTGGCGGCTGGAACGAGGACGAGGATGAGGGGTCCGCCGGTGACCAGCAGCAGCAGCAGCAGACGGGTGGTGAGGACGACGGCAGCAACAAGTTTCCCAGACTGGACGAGCCGTCAGCGTCGTCGTCCAGTGCTGTGCCCGAGACCTTTGAGGACTATGAGAAGGAGCGTCTGCGTGATCTGGAGGAGCGAGACGCGTTTGCCGGCCGTATCCGCGACCGCGACAAGGACAAGCAGCGCAAGGTAACAGCCACCCCCCGCCGTTGCGGGAAAAAAACACACACACGGGGATTTGACGCAGTTGCTTGATTAGTTGGAGGAGGCAAGAGAGGCCAAGACGGCCGAGGAGGCCAACAAGCGCAGGGCGATCGCCAACGACCAGGCCGCCAAGCAGGACATGATGCCAGAGCTCAAGGAAAAGTCGCGCCAAGAGTACCTGCGGAAACGCGAGCAGCAAAAGGTGGAGCAGATGCGCGCCATGATCCTCGAGGAACAGCGGCTGTTCCGCGGCGAGAAGCTGACAGAGCGCGAGCGCAAGTCCCTCGAGGAGAAGAAGAGGCTGCTGGCCCTGGCCGAAGAGCGCATGAACCTGACGGCCGAAGTCGACTACTACCACATGCCGGACGACTACATTGACGAAAAGGGCAAGCTCGACAAGAAGAAGCAGGCAGACGTGCTCACGGCAAGGTACGTCCCCGAGGACGACAAGGCCTTTGTCGCCGACGCAGACATCTGGGAGCAGAAGCAGCTCGACAAGTCGTTGCTCAAGTTTGGTGCCCTGGACAAAGTACGCACTCACATTGTCTGTCCCAATACTGAAAAAAAAAAAAATAAAAAGAAATCGAAAGAGTACGAGTACGTGTTTGACAACCAGGTCGAGTTCGAGCTCGCGCAGCAGATGGCTGGCGACGACATGAAGACGGCGCCGCAGATGAGCGAGGCAGAGAAGAAGAAACTCGACATCCAGGAGGTCAGGCGGTCGCTCCCCACGTACGCTTTCCGCGACGGCCTTCTCGAGGCGGTCGAAAAGTACCAGGTATGCCGCCTACTCTCTTGGCAAACGATACAACTAATTTAATGTAAAGGTCCTGATCATTGTCGGAGAAACGGGGTCGGGGAAAACGACGCAAGTGCCGCAGTACATGCACGAGGCAGGGTACACGAAGCGAGGCAAGGTCGGCTGCACCCAGCCACGCCGTGTGGCCGCCATGAGTGTCGCTGCGCGTGTGGCCGAGGAGATGGGCGTCAAGCTGGGCGCCGAGGTCGGCTACTCGATCCGCTTCGAGGACTTTACCAGCGACAAGACAATTCTCAAGTACATGACGGATGGCATGCTCCTGCGCGAGTTTCTCACCGAGCCTGTACGTTGGCCCTTTGAAAATGTATTTGCTGACCGTGGTCGTCTGTCCAGGACCTCGCTTCCTATTCCGTCCTCATGATTGACGAGGCTCACGAGCGAACACTGCACACCGACGTCCTGTTTGGGCTCGTAAAGGATATCGCGCGCTTCCGCCCCGACCTCAAGCTGCTCATCTCCAGTGCCACCATGGACGCTGCCAAATTCTCCAAATTTTTCGATGACGCGCCTGTTTTCAACAGTACTCTTTTTATTCATATTTGGAAGGGCTCTTTGATGATCTGTGCTTTGCAACAGTCCCAGGAAGAAGGTATCCCGTCGACATCTACTACACCAAGGCCCCCGAGGCGGACTATTTGGACGCATGCATTGTCTCTGTCTTGCAGATCCACATTACCCAACCGCGTGGCGACATCCTCGTCTTCCTTACGGTATCGCTCTGTACACGTTTGCTTTTCACTGAAATGGCACGTGCAAAGGGCCAGGAGGAAATCGACACGGCCAATGAGATTTTGCAGCACAGGACGAGGCAATTAGGGTCCAAGATTGCCGAGCTCATCATCTGCCCCATCTACTCGACGCTGCCGTCAGACATGCAGGCCAAGATCTTTGAGCCGACGCCGCCGGGCGCCCGCAAGGTCGTGCTTGCGACAAACATTGCCGAGACGTCGATCACCATTGACGGCGTTGTCTACGTCATCGACCCCGGTTTTGTCAAGCAAAAGAGCTTTAATCCACGTACGGGAATGGAGTCGCTGCTGGTCACACCCGTAAAAAAAGCATTTTTCTCGTGTGTGCTTTCTGCTAAGCTTGTACGCTGCAGTGCTCCAAGGCATCGGCCAACCAGCGTGCGGGGCGAGGAGGACGAGTCGGGCCCGGCAAGTGCTTCCGCCTGTACACAGCATGGGCGTTCCAGAAAGAGCTCGAAGACAACACGGTCCCCGAGATCCAGCGATCCAACCTGGGCAACGTCGTTCTTCTCCTAAAAGTAGCGGATTCTTTATTTAGTTATACATTAACAATAACAACTATATCAGAGTCTGGGCATCAACGACCTCATCCATTTCGACTTCTTGGACCCTCCGCCAGCGGAAACGCTGATCAAGGCCCTGGAGCAGCTGTACGCCCTCGGCGCCCTCAACGACCGCGGCGAGCTGACCAAGCTTGGCCGCCGCATGGCCGAGTTCCCACTCGATCCGACCATGTCAAAGACGATCCTCGCCTCTGAAAAGTACAAGTGTTCCGAAGAGGTAAGCCGACCAGCGGGCTTGATCCACAATCTTAATTCCTGCCTTGTCCGCACAGATCATCTCCATCTGTGCCATGCTCAGCATCGGCAACGCGATCTTCTACAGGCCCAAGGACAAGGCCGTGCACGCGGACAATGCGCGTCGCAACATGTTCAAGCCCGGCGGCGACCACCTGACGCTGCTCAACGTGTACAACCAGCACGCCGAGACCGGGTTCTCGACGCAGTGGTGCTACGAAAACTACATCCAGCACCGGTCGATGAAAAAGGCTCGCGACGTGCGCGAGCAGCTGGAGGGCCTGTTGGACCGCGTCGAGGTTGAGAAGACGAGCGCGCTCAACGACGACCTGGCGATCCGCAAGGCCATCACCGCGGGCTTCTTCTACAACGTGTCCAAGCTGTCGGCCTCGGGCGACTCGTACTCGACCGTCAAGAGCCACCAGACCGTGTTCATCCACCCGTCCTCGTCCATCCACGACGAGAAGCCGCGCTGGGTCCTCTTCTTTGAGCTCGTGCTCACGTCCAAAGAGTTTATGCGCCAGGTCATCGAGATCGAGCCCGCGTGGCTGCTCGAGGTCGCCCCGCACTTTTACAAGCCCAAGGACGTCGAGGACAACTCCAAGAAAAAGCTGCCAAAGGGCCAGGGCAAGGCCAGTGTTGTCGCCGATGGCAAGCATTAGAGGAACCAAGTGTGTACAGTAAATAAATAAATAAAAAAAATCAATGAAGGAAAAAATTATTTAAAAAGATTCGACTATCAGAATGCAGCGGAAATCATCACGACAATTGGTCGGCCCGACGACAGAGGCCGGGGAGCTGAGGGACCAGGCGCACACCGAAGCCAGCCAGCTACGCCGACAGCGCCGCGATCGCCTGCTGTCGTCCAAGCGCGTCCGATTACAAGAGCAGCTTGAGCACGAGCACGAGCACGAGCACGAGTGCAGCGAAGAAGAGGTGCAGCAGCTGCGCAACGCCATGCTGACCCACGACCGCGAGGCAATCACCCAGGCGCTGCACCGGCTGCACCATGTCGTTGCCAGGCCCTCTGCGGCCGTGCGCCGGTTCGTGCTCGAGGGCGATGCCATGCACTTCCTGGGCACGTTTCTCCAGAGCCCCGTGCCCGAACACCAGCTGCAAACGCTGTGGTGCCTTTCCAGTACGTGAGCAACGAACGACAGCACATACACACACACACACACAGTGAGTTCTTACCCCGTTGTTTAGACATTGCGGCGGGGTCCACCGAGCTGTGCCACCGATCGCTCGCCACAGCGCCCTACGTCCTGCAGCTGCTGCAGAGCGCCAACCAGCACATCCAGGAGCAGAGCGCGTACGTCCTTGGCAACATCGCCGCCGACACAGACCCGGGCAACCAGAAGACGCTCATCGCCAACGGGATCGTGTACCCGCTCGTCGAGATCCTGCGGCCGATCAGGCAGTCGGCCGCGCTCGTGGTCGCTGCGTGCTTTGCTGTCGCAAACATGCTCAGGCGGAACCACGCGGACGCAAGGCTGTTTATGAGCGCGGGCGTGCTGCCGCTGCTGCTCAACCACCTGCATTCGCCCGATCCGTACGTCGCGGCCGAGGTGGCGTGGGCGCTCTCCTTTGTGTTGGCAGAGGACGAGTACAACAGCCATCTCTTGGTCACCTCCACGACCGTCATCCCCGCACTCGTGCAACTGCTCCACCTCGTCCACTCCACCGCAGCGGCATCGGCTGCACTCGCCCTGCCCGCCATCCGCACCCTCGCCAACCTCGTCGCCATCGACGACCTTGCCGCAAGCGCCCTCTTTCAAACGGCCGGATTCCTCGACCTGGTCAAGCACTTTCTCTCGTGCACGTCGTCGCGAGCCGTCGTCAAGGAGACACTCTGGCTGCTCGGCAACCTCACAAGCACACGCATCGAGCACATCCAGCAGGTGGAGCAGGCCGACGTCCTCACCCCCGTCATCGCACTCTTCCTGGGCCCGGACGACGAGTCTGACGCCATCGCCGTACGCAAGGAGGCGGCCATCATCGTCGCCAACGTCGCCATCCTCCAGGGCGAGCACATGGCCTTCCTTCTCGAGCACGGGCTCGTCCAGGGCGCACTCAGCCTCACGCACAACAAGGCAATGGACATCGAGGCCATCAGTCTCGGCCTCCAACTCCTCGAGCTTGTCCATCGCTCGCAGCCGGATCGCGTCCGTAACCTCCAGCTTCCCGCTTCGCTTCCTCCGACCCTGGCCGATTTTTTTTGAGAAAAAATAAAATAAAACAAATATTTTTTTTTGCGAAAGCACGGTGGTGCTTTGACAATGCATGACAAACAAATCCTAGATTTTTTTTTTTCTCACATTGACCAGTCCGGAGCCACCGGTTCCACCTCCCCAGTAAAAGATCTTTACCTGAAGGCCGTCTCACTGGGCCACTCATCCTTAGAATATTTTAGTTTCCTGCTTTTTTTTTTTTTTTTGGCAAGGCTGAAACGTTCGCCCGATTGGTCGACAGACCCCTTGTTTGGTTGCCCGATTAGGAGATCCATTGAGCAGGGAGAGCGGCCATATTTTCGATCGCGCGTTCCCGTTTGTCTCTTGCGCTTATCGCTCTCGCTTTTTGTGTCGGAGGAGGGCGAGCAATGTTGCGCGAGGTGTTTTTTTCATCACTACTTGTCGGCTGGTCGCTGATCAGTGCGCATGCGAGGACCAGTGGCCACCACCACCTCGCCCCCAAGAAAAAAATTTCTTATCTCTCTCTCTCTCTCTCTCTGGCTCGTTGCTACTATCTTTTTTCACACCCACCCGAATTTTTCAAAAAAAAAAAAATTTAAAAAAATTATGTAGGATGCCCCGCGGTGCACTGCTTGCCGTGCTCGGCATTGCCGCCGTGATATGCGCGGCCGCGCTGGCTGGTGCCCAGTCCGAACTGCCGCCTTGCGACGACGTGTACCCACTGAACAACACCTTTGTATGCCCTTGCTTCAAATATCGATGGTTCGCTCAAAGAAAGGCCCTCAATGTAGGTGGTGTTGGATGTGGACCAACCGCAGGGCACCGGTTACGCGTCGTTCGACGCAGGCGAGCAACTCAGCCTGATTATCCAAATGTGTACGTCTGTTGCCGCATTTGCATTGCCCCTTCATGACGGGGTGTGTGCTTTTAGTCAACAACAACACGGGAACAAACTTTCAGTGCGACCCGACCAACATCCCCGGATTCTACATGAACGCAGCATTCCAGGGCACCGGTCAAAACAACTCCTACGGAGGCTCGTTCACTCTTACTGGCCAATACGACTCGACGGTTCAGGGTGGTTCGTGGGTCATCGCGCAGACGGTCAACTACGCAGGGCTTTTCCAGGTCATCATTCAAACGAACCAGGTGTACGCCTCGCCAGGCATCTATGTTTACATGAACAGCACCGGTTCCCTCTTTGGCCGCCCGTACTCGTACAACGTGAATCCAGGTACTGTCGCAATAATAGAAGGTGGATTAAACTTTCCATCCGATGCAGGCGCGTTTTCATCGTCCTATCCCCTGTCCACTGTTACTCTTACAGGGCTCTCCAGCGGCGGCCAGCTTGCAGCTGGCTCCAGCTTCCAGCTCAAATTTATCTGCTATGACCAGTACGGCAACACGATCTACGGGTGCACTGGCAACAACCCCTCCATGACCATTGCCGCGACCCCAAGCAACTACGACTACGACTACTCTATTTCAGTCCTGTCGCCCTCGTACTCCATTATAATTACGATTACTCCGTATGCGGCAGTTACCACACCTGTATCTCTCGTGGTGGTCGACCCGAATTCAGGCTACCAATACAACGTCAACTTCACGACTGTGGCTGGTAACGCAAGAGAGAGAGACATCTCAGCTTTTCCTTTTTTAACACCTGCTTGCAGGAAATTTCAATACGGCCAACTCCAAAATAAACTGGGGCGCCCTGACAAGCAATCAGCTGACCGTCGTCGACAACCCTAATGCTAACGATCGTGTCATCACCATCACCCCCC
>Ga0302226_10002872_pt1 | contig 12001 bp, 9 predicted proteins | sample II_Palsa_E3_3_FD_193524 | JGI IMG/M metagenome (GOLD analysis project Ga0302226, IMG submission 193524) | Peat permafrost microbial communities from Stordalen Mire near Abisko, Sweden - II_Palsa_E3_3 | ecosystem: Environmental > Terrestrial > Soil > Palsa > Peat permafrost | place: Sweden...
CCATTCGGGTTTGTCGCCATGCTGGGTACGATCGCGATGTTCGGCATCATCATGCGCAACTCGGTGATTCTGGTGGATCAGATCGAGCAGGATATCCATGCCGGACATCCGCGCTGGGAGGCAATCATCGGCGCCACGGTTCGTCGCTTCCGCCCGATCACGTTGACCGCGGCGGCGGCTGTGCTGGCCTTGATACCGCTATTGCGCAGCAACTTCTTCGGGCCGATGGCGACTGCACTGATGGGCGGCATTACGGTCGCGACGGTGCTTACACTGTTCTATCTGCCGGCACTTTATGCCGCGTGGTTCCGCGTGCGCGCCGACGAACCGGCGCCGGAATCGGAGACCTCAGCATGACATCTGCAATCATGATTCGATCGATACGCGTGACGACCCTGGTCGTGGCGATGACCTTGTCGGGGTGCGCTTTTGCGCCGCTCGCCAAACCGCCTGCACCGCCTGCACCTGCTCACTATGCGGTACAGCCAACGCCCACGGATAGCGCCAAAGCCGATGGCGTTGCCCAGCATTTCAGTCTGGGCGCGCGTGCGGTACCGGCATGGTGGCGCTTGTACGGCAGCGACACACTCGATGCCTGGGTCGACGAAGGTTTGCGCAATAATCCATCACTGGCGGCAACCCGGCACACGCTGGAAGCGGCCCACCAACTGTTACGCGCGCAAGTCGGTGCCAACATGTTGCCGACGCTGGATGCGCAGGGGCAGACAACTCGACAGCGTGCCTTGGGTTTTCCTGAGATAGGTCCGCCGACCAATCTCTACGACGTCTATGCCGGACAACTCGCCCTCAGCTACAACTTCGACCTGTTCGGTGCGACACGTCATGGCATCGAACAAACAACAGCCCAGGTCGATCAACAGTCCTACGAGTTTGATGCGGCCAAGCGTGCACTGGCGGCGAATATCGTGATCGCCGCGATCAATGCGGCATCGCTGGCGGAGCAGGTGAGTGCCAGCGAGCGACTATCCACATTGGCGCATCAGCAGGCCACGCTGACCGAGCGCTCCTATGCATTGGGCGCGGCATCACACGAGGATGTGCTGACGCTGCAGCAGCAGGCGGCGAGCATCGATACGTCGATTCCATCAGTGCGCAGCCAAGCCGTGCGCGCGCGCCATGCATTGGCCGTGTTGATGGGACGTACTCCGGATCAGGCACCATCGAATCTGACACTCACTGAGCTGCACTTGCCGACGGATGTTCCAGTCAGTGTGTCCTCCGATTTGCTGCAGCAGCGACCGGATGTGCTCGCCGCGGAAGCATCGGTACATGCGGCCTCGGCACAGGTTGGCGTCGCCACCGCCAACCTGTTTCCGCATATTTCGCTGTCTGCGTCACTGGGTTCAGAGGCGTTCAAGCCGGCCAATTTGTTCACCGCTGCCGGTTCGGTCTGGAGTGCAGGCGTTTCGCTCACACAACCCATTTTTCACGGTGGCGCATTGATGGCGCAGCGACGAGCCGCGATCGCGAATTACAACGCCGCGTTGTCGCAATACCAGCAGGCGGTGCTCAATGCTTTTCAGAACGTTGCCGATACGTTGACCGCATTGAATCAGGATGCACTAACGCTTCAAGCAGCGACAGACGAAGCGGTGATCGCAACGCAATCGTTTACCGACGCCGACACGCGCCATCGCCTGGGTGCGGTTTCCTATCCGGAGGCCGTGCTCAGCGAGCAACATTTGCAAAGTGCGAAGTTGACCGAGATTCAGGCCAGGGCTGCCCGCATGAGTGATACAGCAGCGCTGTTCCAGGCGATGGGAACGCCTCCGCCGACCCAGAGTTTAGCTTGGGCTGATTCAGGGAAGGGGGCACAACAGCGCAACAGCAGATAGACCAGCTAATAAGTGATCCTTGGACCGCTTCGTTTACGAGCACGGCGTTACGCTGGATTATTCGCGGTCAGTTACCCGACCTTGCGCTCTTTCGCCTGCTCGCGAGCCTTGACGTGCACGTATTCGATGACGTCATCACACAGCAGCACGGTGTGGCGCTGGTTCAACTGCAGTGCCGGCAGGTTGCCACTCTCGATCTCACGCTGCACGACGGTGTAGCCGCACCGCAGGATCTCGGCGGCTTCCTCGATGCCGATGGTCGGGCTGGTTGGGTTGGTGGTCTGCGGCTTCATGTCTCTCCCTCGGCGTGTGCGCGTGGATCAACGCGTACATCCTCAAGGATCTCGAAGCCGCCAAGACCAAGCTCGAAGGGCTCAACGAGAAGTGGGACCGCGACTCAGGGAATGACCCCGACAAATACCGCCCTGCGATGCGCGCAGCGATGCACGAGGTCGAATGCATAGAGCGGCGCTGAAAGAGCGCGGTGAGCTTCCCTGGAGCGCACAGGAGCTTCTGGAGAACGAACTGGACGCAGCTCACCCAGACGCCCAGAGCAAGCAGGTCGTCGAATACCGCGGCAAGCGCTACGAGCGACGCTGGGTTCCCATTGAACGGAACGAGGGCGGTCTCGTGTCGCGCTGGAAGGACTACTGGGTGGAGCTATGATGCAGCGTCGAGCTCGACCAGTAATTGAGCGCGTTCGTTTCAATACCAGGGGGCACGTATGTCCGAGACCAAAAACGAACGTCAGCCGTGGCAGCACGCCCTGACTGACGGCCTTTTATCCGTAGCTGGTGTCATCTGCCTAGTTTGCGGTGTCGTCGCGACGATGATGGGCAACGCTGTCAGAAGCCCAGTCTTTCTGGGAGCGGGACTGGTCTTGATGTTCGCAGGCACGTTCGATCGATTCGAGTCGTTCAAGGGACTCGGCATTGACGTCAAAGCCCGGATCCTCGACCACAAAATCGAACAGGCGGACGATGCGTTACAGCGGCTGCGTGAGCTCGCAGAGCTATCGTGCGAGGCGGTCATGACCCTCAGCGCTTATGCGGGGCGCTGGAATCACCACCAAACCCAGTCAAGCGGGTACACGCTTGCCACTCGGGTCACGGCCATGCTTTCCGGCTTGGGCAGCGACACACAAACGATTCGACATGCACTGAAGCCCTACGCTGAGATAGCGTGCTGGGACGCAGCATCGCCACTTGTGACACAGCTGAAACAGCTTCTCGATAACAGGCTCAATAATTTGAACGGTTGGCTGGGCTTCGCAGTCAACGGCCCCAACGCGCAAGATCCCGCTGTCGCTGTCGGGGTCGCAGACATGGACGCTGAGCGAACGAAGGTTATCGCTTTCATAACCCACTTCAACAACTCACTGCCGATACCCCTAGCATCGTTTCCCGACACCTTTCTCCAGCTTTTCGATGACGCACCGCTAGAGGCCACTGCGGAGTTGGACGTGCTGCGCCGCAAAGCCCTCAGCCTCAAAGAGGGTATGCAGTCGTTGAGCAGCACGAGCACTGTCGGCGATCCTGATAGCTGGTTCAAAGCCGTGGCCGCGGCTGAGGCTGAACTGCCGGCAGCGTGAGCCGGGGTGACTGAATGTGTTCCGGTGTTTTCGGGTACTTAAAATGCTTTTACAGCATCATTACGGATTCTCACGGGTTACGATGTCTGCACACCGACCTAGTGACGCCGGGCCCATGTCGATGATTACCGTTCACAAGTTCGTAGGTTATGACTTCAATACCGACACACCATGCATGTCCAGGAGATGGGGTAGCCCTGAATGGATTGCACGCCATGGATTCGGGATCGCACCGAACACGGCCATCGAAGTTCGAGAGCAGATTCTTGAGGAAGGGGGCCTAACGCCCCGCAGCTACAGTCCCGATTCGCAACTGGGCGACGGCGGCTTTCAGAGACAAGTCCGTTAGTTCGTGGAATGGAAATCCTGATTAGTCTTTAGTTGTGAAAAAGTCCAACACCCGAAGCGGGCATATGCCGTGTGGCGGACATTTTTCGGTGTCCGTTTTCGGATTACAGGGGTCGTTGTCCATGAAGTCTTTCAGCGAGCGCCAAGGCATCAAGCAGGTTGCTGACGTTGTGCAGGTTGGCGCGATGAATGACGCACTGCGTAATTCACTTTGGAACGCCTTGGATTCGGTTTTTTGGTCCGCTGAGGGGTTCATGTTTGGGCGGCACAATACCGAAGGGGAGATCAACTGGTTCAGCCGTATTCTCTGGTCTGACTACCTTAAGCTGCCAGTCGATTCGAGACCGGATGGTGCCTATCACAATCGACCGGGAAGGATTCTCGCAAGCATTCGTGAATATTTCTTTTCCTGTCAGTGGAGCGAGGTCTACGATCTCATTCAGTTCTTGGTCGACAATTTCGGAAAACACAAGCCCCGGTTGGTCAATACGCTGAACCATATCCTCCAGCGCGAGCTGGCTGGCTATGCGTTCATTGACGGCATTCTCGTGGATATAACAGACCCACAAGAAAAGCAGATGCTCGCCGAAGCGCTGGCGGATACACGATTTGCTCCAGTAAAGACTCACCTTGAACGGGCATTGGGACTGTTGGCGGATCGCGAGGAGCCGGACTACCGCAACTCAATCAAGGAATCCATATCTGCAGTGGAGGCCATGGCACGCGTCGTCTCAGGAAATCAAAAGGCAACGCTGGGTGACGCACTGAAGGTCTTGGAAAGGAGCGGTCATCTGCATCAGTCGCTCAAAGACGGGTTCTCGAAGCTGTACAGATACACAAATGATGCTGACGGAATCCGTCACGCGATGCTGGACGAGCCGGGCTTGGGCCAGGCAGATGCAAAGTACTTCCTACTGTCCTGTACGTCGTTCATCAACTACCTAAAAGCGAATCTACATTAGTCTTGATTGCCAACTTCTCACGTTGGGCAATTCCAAAGCACGATTTCCTCCTTCCGACGATTCAGACGGCCGACGTTTTCTACGAGCAGGCCGTTGACGATCTCCTTCGTCCACCTGCGGAGTTGCGTTGGCACCGATGCGTAGTCGCCAGCATCGAGCAAGCGACGCAGCGTGGAGGTCAGGAAGGCATTCTCTCCCTCGTTGAACACGAAGGACAGGCGCCGAGAGCGCGTGGTAGGAAGGACGAGTAAGAGGCCGGCCCGAACGCCCCCGAACTCAAGGCGAGGGCGTGCGTTTCCGTATTTCGCTGAACGTCACCGATTCCAGAATGCGTAGACGGTCCCGTTGACGCGCTCGAAGTTCACTTCACCGCCGCACTTCAGATCGTTGAGGTAGCATCGCGAGATAGTCGCAGCACGTCGATGCTACTTCGGCATGTTCAGAGGCGGCTAGAGGGCCGCGGAAATTCATTTTTTTCCGGGCGTCTTTTTTGGGGGAATTGACATGCGTGTGTGGCTTGCTTCATTCATCATTTGTTGCTGTGGACTGGCCTCTGCATCGACAGCGCCGCCGAAGGTACACAGTCAATCGGAAGCATCAGGGTCAGTTTCAAAACAGAATCCTTCAGCCCCGCCACAGTCAGCAGAAGATTGCATAAAGGGAAGTACCCAATCCCCCCTTGTCGTTAGCATTCAGGAGAGCAGAGACCAAGCGCTAAGCGATCGCATAGACCGCTCTGAGCGTAGCAAGGTACAGGTCGACGCCAGACGCATCGGATGGGGAACCATCATTGTGTTGCTTGTCCAAATTGTTGTTTTTCTTTGGCAGGGATGGCAGCTTCGGTCGACTGTCACAACGATGCGCAACATTGCCGATGATGAAAAGAGACCTTGGCTTATCGTCAGCTTGAACAACAATCCGCCGGCGGGTATGGACCTCCCAGCTATTCGACTCCATGAGGCGGGTGGAAAACTAGGGGCAAACATTAATCTTGCCGTCAAGAACATCGGCAAGTCTCCTGCGTTTCACATCACCGATGTCGTTGAACTTAGTACCGCTGATACCGTGAATACTGACTTTCCGCAACTCATTGCGAAGTTTGCTCCGATCGTAAAACAGCAAATTCGACACAACAATCACAAGAACATGCTGTTCCCAAGCGACTCCAAAGGTCAATTCATTTCCAATAGTCAGTTCGACGTACCGATCGTCGGAAATAAGCGCCACGTTACGTGCGGGGTGAGTTATACCTCAGCATCCAACCCGGAAAGAATCTACACCACGCTCATCATGGTTTGGGTAAACGAGAGTTCTCCTACTACTTTTGTGCGCTACGACACCTACGCCGACTAGGTGGACTGCGGCGCAGTAGCAGGAACATAGCCGCACGCTGTTTGTACAGCCTCAGGGACCGGATGTTGTCACCGGCGACTTGCGATGGCTGTCCAACCTGGTGATCCCACCCTGGGCATTGTCAGAAGTAGTGAGGCAAAAAGATCGGTTCGACGAGCTCTTCTGCGAGTGCCCAAGTCGGTCGCCCTAGCCGGTGCTTGTTCCACCCATTGGGCGGTTCGGACGCGATGGCTCATATCTCATTTTTGCTGAAGTCTTGGAGTGGGCACCGGTTCCGCCCGTGCCTGCTGAGTGCCACTATCGGCGCAGCACTGGCCTGCTGTCGATCATGTTCGTGCGCATGCGCTGAAGCGCGGCGGTAAGGCATCACGCATGGCGTGTAAATTCCGCCGCCGATGATGCTGGCATAGGTTCGATTCTGGCTGTCTGCACTGGCTGATCACCGCAGAATTGAAGGACCCCTCAGGAACGGGGTTTTACGCAGATTTTTCACAGCAACGAAAAAGGCCACCCTGTGAGGCGGCCTAAGTCGTTGTATCTAGTGGTGGGCGATGCAAGGATCGAACTTGCGACACCTGCCGTGTGAAGGCAGTGCTCTACCGCTGAGCTAATCGCCCGCCGACAGCGCGCAAATATACGGGGAGAGGGGCTTCGGGTCAATCGTTGTCGACTTTGCGCCAGCATTTGATCGCTGCAGAGCGGATGGCGGGGGCATCCGTGGGGCTAAGGCTTGGTAAACTGCCGCGCTTGACTGACGAGGCCGCCCCGATGGAATTCCTGCAGCACGAGTTCAACCATATTGTCGCGGCGCTGCACGGCTTCGAGATCACGCCGTGGAAAACCGTCGGTCTGATCGGCTCGCTGATGTTCACTAGCCGCTGGTTTGTGCAGATGTACTACACGCGCAAGTTGAAGCGGGTGGTGATGCCGCTGTCGTTCTGGTGGCTGTCGGTGATCGGCAGCGCGCTGTTACTGAGCTATTTCATCGTCGGCAAGAACGACTCGGTCGGCATTCTGTCGAACTTCTTTCCCGCGTTTGTCTCGGTGTACAACCTGATTGTGCACATGCGAGAAGTGAAGCGTCGCGGCGTGGTGGAAAGCGAAGTCTGACCAACGTCAGACTTCGCTTTGGAGTCGATCACTCGACTTCGTATCCCAGGTATGGCGCCAGCCAGCGTTCGGCCACATCACGTGTCCAGCTCTTGCGTTTGGCATAGTCCTCGACCTGGTCGCGGCTGAGCTTCCCGACCACGAAGTACTGGCTCTGCGGGTGCGAGAAGTACCAGCCGGATACCGCCGCCGTCGGATGCATGGCGAAGCTTTCGGTCAGCGCGATGGTGGTGTGCTCGGTGGCGTTGAGCAGTTCGAACAGCGTGGCCTTTTCCGAATGCTCGGGGCAGGCCGGGTAGCCGGGGGCGGGGCGGATGCCGCGGTATTTTTCGGCGATCAGATCGTCGTTGGCCAGCGTCTCGTCGGGCTGGTAGCCCCAGAACTCCTTGCGCACGCGCTCGTGCAGCCGCTCGGCGAACGCTTCGGCCAGGCGATCGGCCAGCGCCTTGAGCATGATCGAGGAGTAGTCGTCGTGGTCGGCCTCGAAGCGGGCGACGTGCGGCTCGATGCCGATGCCGGTGGTGACGGCAAAGCCGCCAACCCAATCCTTGATGCCGCTCTCCTTGGGGGCGATGAAATCGGCGAGGCAGAAGTCCGGGCGATCAGCGGGTTTTTCCACCTGCTGACGCAGATGGCGCAGCGTGGCGAGGGGTTTGGCTTTCGGCGCGGCGTCGACCGCGTGTACTTCGATGTCGTCACCGATATTCGCCGCCGGCCAAAAGCCAATCACGCCCTTGGCGGTGAGCCAGCGCTCGGCGATCAGGGTGTCGAGCATGCGGTTGGCGTCGGCGTAGAGTTCGCGCGCCTGCGGTCCAACGACGGCGTCCTCGAGGATGGCGGGGAATTTGCCGGCCAGCTCCCAGGCGTTGAAGAACGGCAGCCAATCGATGTACTGGCGCAGTTCGGCCAGGTCGTAATCGTCGAACACGGTGATGCCCGGCGTCTTCGGTACCGGCGGTTCGTACGCCTGCCAGTCGCAGGTGAAGCGCTGCGCGCGTGCCTTGGACAGCGGCACCAGCTGCTTGCCGGGGCCGCGGTCCTTGTGCCGCTCGCGCACGTCGGCGTACTCGAGACGGATCTTGGCGATGAACTCTTCGACCAGATCCTTGCTGACCAGCGACTGCGCCACGCCGACCGCGCGCGATGCATCCTTCACCCACACGGTGGGCGACTTGTAGTGCGGCTCGATCTTCAGCGCGGTGTGCGCACGTGAGGTGGTCGCGCCGCCGATCATCAGCGGGATGTGGAAATTCTGCCGCTGCATTTCGCGCGCGACCTGGCTCATTTCTTCGAGCGATGGCGTGATCAGGCCGGACAGGCCGATGATGTCGGCATTCTCGGCGATGGCGGCTTCCAGGATCTTCTGCGCAGGTACCATCACGCCGAGATCGATCACCTCGAAGTTATTGCAGCGAAGCACCACCGCGACGATGTTCTTGCCGATGTCGTGCACGTCACCCTTGACCGTGGCCATGATGATCTTGCCATTGTTCTTGCCCATGTCGCCGGTGCGCAGCTTTTCTTCTTCGATATACGGCAGCAGGTAGGCGACGGCTTTTTTCATCACGCGGGCGGACTTCACCACCTGTGGCAGAAACATCTTGCCGGCGCCGAACAGGTCGCCGACCACGTTCATGCCGTCCATCAGCGGGCCTTCGATCACGTCGAGCGGACGCGATGAAAGCTGGCGCGCTTCCTCGGTGTCTTCGACCACGTATTGATCGATGCCGTGGACGAGTGCGTGGCTCAGCCGTTCGCGCACTGGAATCTCGCGCCAGGCGATCGTCTCGACGACCGCCTCGCCTTTCTTCTTGCGGAAGTTGTCGGCGATCTCGAGCAGGCGTTCGGTGGAATCCTCGCGGCGGTTGAGCACCACATCTTCGACCCGCTCGCGCAGCTCTGGATCGAGGTTGTCGTAAATCGCCAGCGAACCGGCGTTGACGATGCCCATGTCCATGCCGGCCTTGATGGCGTGGTACAGGAACACCGAGTGGATCGCCTCGCGCACGGTGTCGTTGCCGCGGAACGAGAACGACACATTGGAGACGCCGCCGGAAATATGGCAGTCGGGGAAACGCTTTTTCAGCTCGCGCGTGGCCTCGATGAAATCCACCGCGTAGTTGTTGTGCTCCTCGATACCGGTGGCGACGGCGAAGATGTTGGGGTCGAAGATGATGTCTTCCGGCGGGAAGTCGAGCTCACGCGTCAGCAACTCGTAGGCACGCGAACAGATCTCGACCTTGCGCGCGCAGGTGTCGGCCTGGCCTTGTTCGTCGAAGGCCATCACCACCGCGGCGGCGCCGTATTGCTGCACCTTGCGCGCGTGGTCGAGAAACTGCGCTTCGCCTTCCTTCATCGAGATGGAGTTGACGATGCCCTTGCCCTGCAGGCAGCGCAGGCCGGCCTCGATCACCGTCCATTTGGACGAGTCGATCATGAAGGGTACGCGCGCGATATCGGGCTCGGAGGAGATCAGGTTGACGAAGCGCGTCATCGCTGCTTCGGAATCGATCAGACCCTCGTCCATGTTGATGTCGATGATTTGCGCGCCGTTCTCGACCTGCTGACGCGCCACGTCGATCGCCTCGTCGTAGCGCTCCTCCTTGATCAGCTTTTTGAACTGCGCCGAGCCGGTGACATTGGTTCGCTCGCCCACGTTGACGAACAGCAGCTCCGGCGTAAGGATCAGGGGTTCGAGGCCGGACAGTCGGGTATAGCGTCTCACTTACGCGGCCTCCGCTTGTGTAGCGGACGGTATGACGCGCGGCGCGCAGTCGCGCACGGCTTCGGCAATCGCCCGGATATGCGCCGGCGTGGTACCGCAACAGCCGCCGACCAGATTAAGCAGACCATCGCGGGCGAAGCCACCGATCACCTCGGCCATTTGCTCGGGCGTTTCGTCGTACTCGCCAAACGCGTTCGGCAAACCGGCGTTCGGATGCGTGCTGACAAAACTGTTCGCGATGCTGGAGAGCGTCTGTACGTGCGGACGCAGATCTTCCGCGCCGAGTGCGCAGTTGAAGCCTACCGACAGCGGCCGCGCATGCGCGACGGAGTAATAGAACGCTTCGGCCGTCTGTCCGGACAGGGTGCGGCCGGAGCGGTCGGTGATGGTGCCGGAAATCATTACGGGCATGCGTGCACCACGTTCGTGGAACAGCTCGCTCAGCGCGAACAACGCGGCCTTGGCGTTCAAGGTGTCGAAGATGGTTTCGACCATGATGACGTCGGCGCCGCCGTCGATCAGGCCGTTGGCCGATTCGGTATAGTTCTCGCCCAGCTCTTCGAACGTGACGTTGCGAAAGCCGGGGTCGTTGACGTCGGGTGAGAGCGACGCGGTGCGGCTGGTCGGACCGAGCACGCCGATGACGAAGCGCGGTTTGTCGGGCGTCTTAGCGGTCATTTCATCGCACGCTTGTCGCGCCAGCTTGGCACCTTCGCGGTTCAACTCGTAGGCCAGATGCTGCAGCCCGTAATCGGCCTGGCTGACGCGGGTGGAGTTGAAGGTGTTGGTTTCGACCAGGTCGGCGCCGGCTTCGAGATACGCCGTGTGCACGCCGCGGATGATGTCGGGCTTGGTCAGGGTCAGCAGGTCGTTGTTGCCTTTGAGGTCGCAGCTGCTGGGGTGGTCGTGGGCGTGGCCGTCATCGGTCTTCGCATGACCATCATGGCCGTGCTCGAAACGGTCGCCGCGGAAGCTGCTTTCATCCAGCTCATGTGCCTGCAGCATGGTGCCCATGCCGCCATCGAGGATCAGGATGCGCTGATGCAGCGCCTGTTCCAGCAGGGCAACGCGATCGGGGTGTAGCCAGGGCAGGGTGCTCATGGTGGTTCCTTTGCTTTTCTTCGCGTGTGGCGAAGCGGTGTTCAAGATGGTGTTTGCGGCGATCGGTTCAATGCGGCTTGCGCGCCAGCAGGCTGATGACTTCGAAGTGCGGCGCCTTGCGCTCGCGGCTGATCTGGTGACAGCTTGTGACGTCCAGTTCCGCCTTGCTGGCAAATCCGCGAAGCTCATCACAGTGAAAACCGAGGTTGCGATGATCAAACGGTTCAACAGCGGCGCGATGGTCGTGCTGGCTTAGTGTGACTGCGAGCAGCCGACCGCCGGGACGCAGCACACGTGAAGCCTCGGCAACCGCCTTGGCGGGATTTTCGGCATAGGTCAGTGCATGCAGCATCAAGACCAGGTCGAAGCGTTGCTCGCCGAGTTGCAGCGCCTGCATGTCGCCCTGGACCACCTGCACGTTGGTGAATGCGCGCAATCGCTTTGCAGCGGCTTCGACCACACGCTCGCTGGAGTCCACGCAGGTGATCGAATGCGCGTGCGGCGCCAGCAGCTCAGCAGTGATGCCGTCGCCGGAGGCGATATCCAGCACATCGCCGGTTTCCAGCAGCTGCAGCAGCGAGCGCGCCAGCGTCTCCCAGGTGCGTCCGGGTGAATAGTGGCGCTCCATGTCGCCGGCGACAGTGTCGGCCCAGCCTTCAGTGCCGGCGCGCTGCGCCAGCACTGAAGGCAGGCGCGCGCTGTCCTCGCGCAGCAGCGCGTCATCGATGCTTTGGCGAAGTGAGTCGAGCAGCTTGCGTTGGGCTTCCTCGCCTTCGCTGTTGGCGCGGTAATAAGCCGACACGCCAGCGCGGCGATCGCGCACCAGCCCGGCTTCCTTCAGTTTGGCCAGATGGGTGGACACGCGCGGCTGCGCCAGATGCAACACGGCGGCCAGTTCGGCTACCGTCAGCTCCTCGTGTTCGAGCAGCGCCAGCAGGCGGACGCGGGTCGGATC
>Ga0302226_10002876_pt1 | contig 11993 bp, 6 predicted proteins | sample II_Palsa_E3_3_FD_193524 | JGI IMG/M metagenome (GOLD analysis project Ga0302226, IMG submission 193524) | Peat permafrost microbial communities from Stordalen Mire near Abisko, Sweden - II_Palsa_E3_3 | ecosystem: Environmental > Terrestrial > Soil > Palsa > Peat permafrost | place: Sweden...
TGTCCACGCGAAGACACCCCAGGCTGCTGTCACCATGGTAGCGCCCTGACCGATGGAGTAGGAAACGGCGGGTCCGACGACGCCGGTTCTCGAGGCAACGAAGTTAAGGGTTGCGCCCGTGCACCAGATGATGCCGCCGACGATCCCCCAGAGATGCCAGGAGGGTTTGGCCTGTGCGTAACCGGCCATGGACGCCGGAGGTTTGCCGTCGAGCGGCTTGCGCATGAGGAGGTAGTTGAAGGGGATGGCGCAGAGGGCTACTCCTAGGACGAAGAAGAAGCTGATGGCGTAGGGGCCGGGTGCGCCTTCTCCCGTCATCGAGCGGGATACAAAGGGGTAGAAGGTGCCCATGAGCAGGCCGGCTACGAGGCTGAGGACGATGCCGCGGAGGCTGGTGGCCTGCTTTTGGGATTCGCGGGCGCGGTAGGCGGCTGCGTCGCAGACGATGGCGGCAACGACGAGGGCTACTCCACCAAAAAGCATAAGCGGGTTGCCTTTGGGGGCGAGGAGATAGCTGGATACCGCGCCGACGATCAATGCAAGGCCGATGCCGATGGGGAAGGCTACGGCGAGGCCGGCGATGTCGATGGCGGCCACGAGGAGGAGGTTGGCGATGTTAAAGTCGATGCCGCCGACCATAGCCCAGAGAATGTTGTGCGCGCTGGCGTGGGCGACGTCGGCTAGAAATGGGAGGCCTACTGTGCCTGCGCTGCCCAGCGTTAGGCCCCAGGCGACGGCGCCGACGAAGAGGCCGATGACGTAGTCCCAGTAGAAGAGCTGGAAGCGGTAGCCGGGGGTGAGCTTGAGAGTGTTGGCCCAGCTGCCCCAGCAGAGCATGGTGATGATCATGAAGGCCAGGGCTATGGCGTAGGATTCAGGCTGGTACATGGGGCCTCGCGTTACGAAGGATCAAGCATAGTGATATACCACCCTTTTCGCAAAGAACGAGAAGAGGGTTGGACACCCAAATCGATTCGTTCCCCTAGGCTTCGGATTTTTCCAGTGCGGACTTCATGCCGGCCCAGCTTATGCGGCTGGAGGCTTCTGGAGTTCCGGCGCCGCGCCAGTGGGTTTCCAGGCTGACGGCGTCGCGGTAGCCGGCTTGCTTGAGGGCGCGGAATTGAGCTGTCCAATCAGGGTTGCCCTGGCCTACGGCGGCCCATGCGAAGCCGCTCTTGGTGCCGGGTTTGGTTACGGCGCATTTGACGTGGCAGTGTCCAATGCGGTCTTTGGGGATGAGGTCAAAGCCGGCTGGGAAGGCGTCGAGTTCGCCGCGGGCTACGGCGTTGCCTGGGTCCCAGTTGAGCTTGAGGTGCGGGGACTTGACGGCGGCGAGGGTCTTGGCGGATTCGCGGCCGGTTGCGGTGTTGCATTCATATTCGTTTTCGAGGACGAGCAGGAGGTTGTGTTTGCCTGCGCTCGCGGCTGCTTCGAGGAGCTTGGCGTTGATGGCTTCGCGATAGGGCTTCGGGTCATCGAGACGCCAGAAGTCGAAGCAGCGAATGCGGTCGGTCTTGAATTGCTTGGCGAGTTCGATGCTGCGTTCGAGGACTTCGTCCTGCTCTTTGAAATCGAAGCTGGCGCCGAAGTTATCGTTTTTGGGACTGTATTGCGAGCGGGGCGCCCCGGGGAAATCGACTTTGAAGAGCGGGCTGGCGATGTCGGTGACGCGGAGCTTGTATTTGTCGAGAATGGCATTTGCGTTGGTGATGTCGGCATCGTTGAGCTTGAGGACGTTCTTGCCCCACATACTGCGCAGCTCGATCCATTGCAGGCCGAAGTCGTTGGCGATGACAGAGCAGGCGTGATCGAAGTCGTCGGATATCTCGTCGTTGATGACGGCGACGCGGAAGGCGGATTGCAATTTGGCTGCTCTGAGCGCTGCGGGAAGGTTGGTGGCGACGGCTGCGGCGGCTGCGCCTTTGATCATGGTGCGGCGAGAGAGGTTGGACATCATTGCTCCTGAAGGAGAGACGGTTTAGGCGCGTGAATAGACAAAGCGCGTGGTTCTTGCTCTATGAATAGGTCGTGACTGCGGAGGGCGCAACTGGACAGCGCCGGCAGGCCAATATTAGTATCGCGGCCATGATGTCTGCAACGAGCCGCAGGAGTTTCCTGCGCGCAGGGGCTATGACGGCTGCCGCGGCGTGCGCGCTTTCCACCGATGAATTAAACGTAAATGCCGCAGTTTTAGAGAAGAAAAAAACTCCGGGAAAGATCAAGCTGGGGGTCTGCAGCTACTCCTTTCACAAGTTTGACCGGGCGCACGTGATCGAGTTTGTGAAGCAGCTCAACACGCCCTGGCTGAATTGCAAGGACGTAAACGATCATCTACCGATGAAGCCGCCATCGGCTACAGACGAGGCCATCGCCGCTTACAAGGCTGCGGGGATCGAGGTGACTTCGGCGGGCGTGATTTATTTCACGACGAAGGACGCGACTGATATTCAGCAGAAGTTCGAGTATGCGAAGCGGGCCGGGGTGAAGCTGATTGTGGGCGCGCCGACGCGCGAGGTGCTGCCGGATGTCGAGAGCTTTGTGAAGCAGTACGACATGCGCATGGCGATTCACAACCATGGGCCGGAGGATAAGCAATGGCCTTCGCCGCTCGACATTCTCAAAGTGATTGAGCCGATGGATAGGCGCATCGGGCTGTGCATCGATGTGGGGCATACGGCGCGGAGTGGGACCGATCCCGTAGAGGCGATTCACAAGGGCGGGGCGCGCGTTTTCGATCTGCATATCAAGGACCTGGCGGATATGAAGGTGAAGGAGAGCCAGGTTGCGGTGGGCGATGGGAAGATGCCGATTCGGGGGATCTTTGAGGCGCTTCATGCGATCGATTACCAGGGGTATGTGGATCTGGAGTATGAGATTCATGAGGACGATCCTCTGCCGGGGATGATCAAGAGCTTTGCTTATATGCGTGGGGTGCTGGCGGGGATGGGGTATGAGGATTAGGGAATAGGGACCAGGGAATAGACAACAGAGATCATAGAACAGGTGTTTCTTCCCATGTCGTCCGGTCTGTCGAACGACTGATTCAGAGCTAATTTTCTGTTTTAAAGTTGAAACTCACGGTTGAATAGCACGAACAACCTTCTACAGGGCATGTCATTTCTCCTCCTTTTGAAAAGTCCTGTCCGTCATACGCGATGACTATGTGCGGATCGAATGGATGACCGCATCGTTTGCAGTTCCCGTTCTCGTCGTCCGCGGACAAATTGTCAGGCCAGCTTGAAAGGATACCATTTGTTTTTTCGCCCTCGACGTCATCTTCAGGCTTACTTTGCGTCATGGCTCTTGCCTCGTCCCCGAAAGTTAGCAGTTTACTTGACCTCTTCGACGATGGCCAGGTCCCAAGGCTTCAAGGTGATTTGCTGATTTGCGGCGATTGTTGCGTCCGTGAGCAGGTCTTTTCCCGCTGCGTACGGGTATTGAATCGTCTGCTCATCGCTTGAATAATTCAGATAGTAGTGGAGTTGCTTGCCATCGCGGTTGGTGCCGTGTTTTACGTGGACTGCGGATGGGAGCTGCTGGTCGGGAGTGGTTAGGCCGGCGGACTTGAGAGCTTCAAGCACGATCTTCGATTGCAACGTGTCGGAGAGCTGTGTGCCTTCGTAAGTTAGCTCGCCGGAGCCGTAGTGGTTGCGGGTGATGGCTGGCCATTTGCCGAAGAATGGATGGTCGTAATAGGCGAGGGCTTGGGCGTGTTCGAGCTGGAGGAACTCGGCCCAATCGCTGACTTGATTTTTGTCGCCTGTGTGGTAAGGGTCGCCTTTGAGGGCCAACGGGTGTTCTAGGTTGGAGAACTCCTGGTAGTTGAAGCCGGCGGCTTCGCGGAGTGGGCCGGGCGCGCGCTGCCAGCGGACGGCGGAGTTTTCGTTGGTGAAGCCGCTCTTGAAGGTCATCAGCACATGGCCTCCGTTCTGGACGTAGTCGGAGATGGTCTTGAGCAGCGCATCGTCGGCTACGTAGAGGGATGGGACGATGAGCAGCTTGTACGGTGAGAGCTGCTCGGCGAGGTTCGCCGTGTCGGGAAAAACGAAGTCCGCGCCTACGTTGGCGTTGTAGAGGCTGCGGTGGAGCTGGACGATTTGATTGCCGTAGCTGTCGCCGGCTTTGCCTGGGGTCCAGCCTCGCTCGCCATCGCGCTCGTAGGGCATGAAGTTGATGCCGTTGTCGGAGTCGACGCTGTAGAGGATGGCGACTTGATTCTTGATCTTAAGGTCGACAAGTTGAGGGCCGATCTTCTGCAGTTCATGCGCTGTTTTTGAGACTTCGGCATAAGCGCGGTTGGGCTCAAGGTCGTGGCTGAGGACGCCCTTCCAATACGTCTCCTGTCCCGCGTGGATGGAGTGCCAGTGCCAGTACTCGACCATGTTGGCGCCGCTGGCTAAATAGCTGTAAACATCGAGGCGCATCTGGCCGTCGTAGGGTGGGAACTGGCCGGCGGAATCCCAGCCAAGAGTCTGAGCGTTGGTTTCGGTGACGAGGAAGTTGCTGTGCTTCAGGGATCGGGCGAAGTCGCTCTGTTCGGCTTGCCATGCGCCGTCCATGTGATCCTGCGTGCCGTGGTAGATGTTGTTGGCTACGATGTCGAGGGACTTGGCGGTTTCATTTTCATTGCGATCGTTGTGCATCATGCCGCCGAAGTCCTGGGTGACGAATTGATTGGGTCCGCGCGATTTGCGCACCAGGTCCGCCTGCCAGGCGAGGTAGTCGGTGACACGCATCTGCTCCCAGCGGGACCACTCGAGTTTGTAGCTGGTGCTGGTGGCGCGGTCGGGGGTGGGCATGTCTTCCCAGCGGTTGACGTCCTGGCCCCAGTAGTTGAGGAACCAGGCTTTGTTCATGACTTCGGGCGTCGAGAACTTCTGCTTGAGGTAATTGAGGAATCCGGCGAAGACGTCGGCGTTGTAGGCGCCATAGGAACCGGTTTCGTTGTCGATCTGCCAGCCGATGACGGTGGGGTTGTCGCGATAGTGGGCGACCATGTTGGTGATGAGGCGCTGGGCATAGGATCGGAAGATGGGGTTGTCGGTGTCCATGTTCTGGCGCATGCCGTAGGTGGTGTTGGTGTCTGCGCCCTGGTAGCGGACGAGGATTTCGGGGTGGGCGTGGACCATCCACGTTGGGACGCTATAGGTCGGTGTGCCGAGGATGACTTTGATCCCTGCCTTGCCCATGGCGTCGACGATGCGATCCATCCAGGCGTATTCGAAGTGGCCGTCTTCCGGCTCCCAGAGGCTCCATGTGGACTCGCCCATGCGGACGACGTTGATGCCGGCTTCCTTCATGAGGGCGACGTCTTTGTCGAGGCGCGCGGGCCGAAGTGCTGGCTCCGATTCCGGCGGCATGTATTCATTGTAGTAAGCGGCGCCGTAGAGGATGGTGGGCTGGTTTACGTTGGCTGGCGCGGTCTGCGCGAGGCTTGGGCAAACGGAAAATGCGCACAATAGAAACAGGGACTGTATTTTGAGGCGGATGAATGACGGGGTTTTACGCATAGTGGGCCCCTCCGTAAAGGTTTTCTCTGACTTCTCATGGTACAGGATGCAACACGGGATGGAACTCGGGATGGAATTCGGGATGGAACTCGGAATAGATCTGGGATGGGCCGAGCTGAATCGAAAGAGATAGAGCGCTTCGGTGCTTGCCGGCTAGCTGGATGAGCGGCGCGACCGGCGGCTCGGAAGTTCCTTTGTGGACAGATATCGTTCTGAACGAGCAGTGATACTGGACTGTGCGAACAATGTCTCCCGGATATCTATCGTCTCTACCACTTGCACGACAATTCGTACAAACAGGAACAAGATGAAGTAACGAGATAAGGAGCAATTTTCTATGAACCTATTCCCCCTTCGGCGTTTGAAATCTGGTCTTCAATATGGTTTGACCGCGGCTTGCCTGCTGATGATGTTGAGTGGCTGCAAGGCGAAGCAGGATGCGGCGATTGAACACGCGCAGCAGCAGGCTGCGAGCACCGGGCAGCCGCAGCAGGTGGTTTCGACGGATAAAGATGGAAATACAGTGACAACGCTGGTGCAGCCTCCTCCGGCGGGATCGAAAGACTTGAAGCAGGAGGTGGTCACGACGACGGTAACGCCAAAGGCTGGCACGGGCGGGGCCAGTGGGGCTACGGCGACAGGTCAGACTGCTCAGGCGCCTCAGGCTCCGCCGCCTCCACCACCGCCGATCAGCGTGCCGGCCGGGACAGCTCTGACGATTCGCATCGATCACACGATCAGCGCCAAGCATAGCCGCGCGGGTGAGAAGTTCACCGGCGAGGTGGTCGATCCAGTGAAGGACAGTGCTGGAAAAGAAGTGATTCCCAAGGGATCGCCGGTGGGCGGCGTGGTGGCAATGGCCAAGAAGCGGGGACATTTCGAAGGCGCATCTACGATTGAGCTGCGGCTGACTTCATTGACGTTGAACGGGAACGAATATCCGCTAGAGACGAAGGATCTTCGCGAGCGCAAGAAAGGCAAGGGAAAGCGATCGGCGGGACTGATCGGCGGAGGCGCTGGTTTGGGGATGCTGATTGGCGGCGTGGCTTCTGGCGGGGCTGGGCTGGTGATTGGCGGGCTTGCTGGCGCCGGCGCGGGAACGGCGGGCGCGGGGTTGACTGGGAATCGGGACCTGGTGATTCCGGCCGAGTCGATTGTGCATTTCACGCTGAAGGACGATTTGGAGATTCAGCCGCAGTGAACAACAGATTCCCTTAGGGAATAACAGTAAGAAGAGCAAGGGCAAAGGCAGAAAGGCAAGAGCAGAGACACAGAATCCTCACCGGAAATGGCGAGGATTCTGTGGGACACGCTATGTCAGGTTTCTATGGCTGAGGATCTTGATCCTCTGCTGATTCTTCGGCTGAGGGGCCGCTGCTGAGTGCGGCAGTGACTGCGGCGAAGGGCTTCATCTCGTACTCGTTGGGCGGGATATCGCCGGCCAGGTAACGGACGAAGTAGTCCCAGCGGCGGCGGGTCATGTACTGTGATGCTGCGCCGTAGCCGTGAGCGACGTTGGGGATAAGCAGCAGGTCGAAGTCCTTGTTGGCCTTGATGAGCGCATCGACGACGAGCATGGTGTTGTTGGGCGGAACATTGTCGTCCATGGTGCCGTGGGCGAGCAGAAGGTGGCCTTTGAGGTTTTTGGCGATGTTCTGGTTGGCCTGGGAGTCGTAGTTGCTCTTGCCGTCGGAACTCGTGGTGAGCAGGCCGGCCCACTTCTCCGCCCAGTCGTCTTCGTAGTCGCGCTGATCGTGATTGCCGCTCTCGGCGATGCCTACCTTGAAGAAGTCGGGATAGTTGAACATGGCTGCGCCGGTGGCATTGCCTCCGCCGGAGTGGCCAAAGATGCCGGCGCGATCGATGTCGATGAAGGGATACTGTGCGGCCAGCTGCTTCATGCCTGTGACCTGATCGGGGATGGTGTTGTCGCCGAGATTGGCGTAATAGGCCTCGTGGAAGCTCTTGGAGCGGAGGTCGGTGCCCATGCCATCGATGCAGACGACGATGAAGCCTAGCTCTGCTAGCGACTGATCGTCGCGATGGGCTGCTGAGAATTCGCGGCTGCCGCAGGAGCCGGTTTGCGGACCTGGATAGACGCTGTTAACGATGGGGTACTTCTTCGCGGGATCGAGGTGCGAGGGCTTGAACATCATGCCATAGAGATCGGTCTGGCCGTCACGGGCTTTGACTTTTATGGGGATGGGCGGAACCCAGCCGGCGGCGAGAAGTTTGCTGATGTCCTGCTTGGCGACTTCCATCGCGAGCTTGCCCTCGGCGGTGCGGACTACGGTCGTCTGAGGCTGGGTCGGCGTGGAGTAAGAGTCAACGAAGTAGCGGCCATCGGGTGAGAGCTTGATGTTGTGATCGGCGTCTTCGGGCGTGAGGAGCTTTTGTCCGGTGCCGTCGAAGTGGATGCTGTAGAAGTGCCGGAAGTAGGGATCGCGGCCGGGCTCCTTGCCTACGCCGAGGAAGTAGAGAGTGCGGGTTTTCTCGTCGATGCGAAGGACTTGCGTGACATTGCCGTCTCCGTGGGTGATCTGGCTTTTGAGTTGGCCGGTGGCGAGGTCGTAGAGATAGAGATTGCCCCAGTTGTCGCGCTCGCTGAACCAGAGGATCTCATTGGATTTGGGCAGATAGTGCCAGTTGATTTTGCCGTTGCCGCTTTCGTAGAACTTGGGGGTGGTTTCGCCCATGACTTCGCGGACTTCGCCGGTGGTGGTGTCGGCTACGCGGAGCCACTCCTGCTTGTGGTCGCGGGAAGTGGAGACGAAGGCGAGATGGGTGTTGTCGGGCGAGAATTCGACGTCGTCCCAGGTGGTGCCGCCGCAGGCTACGTCGTCGCAGAGCGTGGAGCGGTGCTGGTCGGGCGGCATCTTCAGACGCACGACGGCGTGTGTAGGCACGTCGATGACGACGCGCTCGATCATGGTGATGTCTTTGTCGCCGACGAGAGGGTATTTCCATGCTTTGAGCGTGGGATGGCCGTTGGTGACGGGAACCAGATACATCTCGCCGGTCTTGCGCTGGTCCTGCTGAAACGTCGCGATCTTTTTAGAGTCGGCGGACCAGAGGACGATGGCGGATTCGGATTGCTTCCAGCCTGCGTTGTCGGTAGCATAGCCGAAGTCCTTGACGCCGCCGGTGGTGAGCTGAGTTTCCGCGCCTGAGGCCATGTCTCGGAGCCAGAGGTTCCAGTCACGGATGAAGGCGCCAAGCTTCCGATCGGGCGAGAGGGTGAGAGGCGCGGGCTTTGCGCCTTGTTCAGCGGGAGTGAGGCGGGCGCAGGTGTAGGCGGGGAGCACGCAGCGGTAATCGATGTTGGCGTAGGTGAGGACGGTGTCGCGATCTGTCAGCGAGAGGATCGCGGTGATCTTGAGGTGACGCGCGTCTTCTTTGATTTTGCCTTCGGAGGCGGTGTGCAGCGCTGCCGCTAGTTTTTCCTGATCGAATATAGCGTTTTTTGCGCTCTTCGCGGGATCGACGAGCATGTAGGTGACGCCGGAGTCGTCGGCGGCGCGATACCAGAAGCGGTTTTCCTCGTCACCTGGGAGCCACGTGGCTCGTACAACGCCTGAGTAGGCGAGCGGGTTGACGTTATAGGGCATGAATTTTTCGGCGGCGGCGTAGTCTGCGTCGGTGTATTGGCGGGGCTGCTGGGCGTGCAGGGATGGGGCGGCTGCGAGTAACACGATCAAGGCGGCGGGGACAGTGGCGACTTTGAGCTTGCTGCATTTATTTGGGGACAATTGCTGGCTCCTTGAATTAGAAACTGCCTCGTCTGGATTTTTGTTAGCCTCGCGGCGAGGGAGCGAGTTCATGCGACATCTTTCAGCGGCGGTATCCATGAAAGATAAATGAACGCCTGCGTTAGCCTCCATTTCCAAGCCACGGGCGGCCGTGCTCGGCTATCCACGCTTCGAATTGCTGGAGGGCATGGTCGTAGCCGATCCTGGCCATCTCTTCGCCGCGGCTGAAGTCACGCAGCGAGAATTTGCCGAGTGGGATGGAGAGGTAGAGGTTGGCGCTCGCGCGGATCTGCTGGTTGTGGGCTACGCCGCCGAGGCGGATGAGGCGCATGAGGACGTCGCCCAGCGTTCCCATTTTCTTCTGGCGGCGAAGCGGGTTGAAGTTGCGCCGGGCGACGCGCCAGCCGGAGAGGTCCATGCCGAATTCCTGGCCCGCGGTGAAGTCGGTTTCAGGGGAGACATCGGCGGCGAAGACGGTACCGTTGCCGACCGCTTCGCGGACGATGTCGGCGGGGATGTTGTTAACCAGCCCGCCATCGACCAGGACATCGCCATCCCAGCCGAGCGGGGGAAACATGCCGGGCGCGCGGCAGCTGGCGAGTACGCTGAGCAGGGCGTTGCCGCTGCGATGAACAACCATGCGCGCGTGGACGAGGCTGGCGGAGATGGCGAAGTAGGGGAGCCAGAGGTCTTCGATATCCAGGCCTTCCAGATATTTGGCGAGGGCGAGGGTGACTTTCTTGCCGGTGAGCAGTGAGACGATGGGCAGCGTGTAATCGCCTTTGAGAGCCTGGGCGCAGCCTTGATCCATGACTTCGAGCATCTGGTCGTGGGTGTACTCCTGGGCGCAGGCGGCACCAATGATAGCGCCCATGCTGGTGCCGCCGACGAAGTCAATCGGGATGGCGAGGTCGCGCATGGCGTCGATGACGCCGATGTGCGCGAGGCCAAGGGCGAATCCTCCGCCGAGCGCGAGACCCACGGATTGGCGGTTGAGAGCACGTGCGATGCGGCCAATATCCGAGGGGCTGTTGCGGCGCACATGTTCATGGAGGTCGATGCCCATGGATTGCTTCCAGAGGCGAGTGTGGGAAACCGAGCCAGGCCCGTTGTCATGGATGAGGACCAGTGTCGTCTTAACCGAGGGAAGTGCCTTCTGCGTCAAGCGGAGCATGGTTCGCTCGCTTTTCTTGGGGTCGGAAACGCCGCCGGCGACGACAAGCAGGACGTCGGCCTGGCGGAGGCAACGGGTGGTCCAGGCGCTCTCGGCTGCGCCGGTTTGGTAATCGGCTTCATAGACTACGTGGCGGTAGACCATTTCCAGGTCGTCAAGCCATCCGAGGAGCCTGCGTTCGGCTACGTCGCTTACCTGGATGGAGTCTTTGGGTGCACGAGGCCCCATTGGACGTGAGCCCCCTTCCCTGCTGCCGTCTGCGCTCGAATTCCGGACGATGCGGTCCATGACGGAACGGTTTAGGTGCAGTGTGGGGCCGAAGGCGGAGAGTTGGCGAACCAATTCGCCGGTGAATTCGCTGGCGCCGCCGGCTTGTTCATTCGGGGTGAGAGGCAGGACGGCGATGGCGACGGGAGGGCGGTTTTCGCGCGTGGAATTGAAGCTTTGGAAGTTGGGATTGAGGTTCTGATCGCTCAGGCGGCGAGCCAGATGGCGGTTGAAGAGTCCGAGGAATTCCGTTGAGTTGGAGGCTACGATGCGGTCGAAGGCTGCCTTGTCCAGGCGGGCGAGGTGGGAGTCACGAATGGCGACGGCGGAGGCGGAGTGAGGTTCTCCGCTGAGCAGGGCCAGCTCGCCGAGGATGTCGCCTTTGCCTAGCTCTGCAATCGGAATTCTGGCCTCTTCGGTTGGGTCCCGGTGAGAGCTTTCCGGCGTTGCGGCGCGTTCCAGGCGCATGCGGCCGCTGAGGATAAGGTACAGTGCTTCGCCCTGTTGGCCATCGCGATAGAGTCGCTGGCCTGCGGTGAGGTCTACTCTTGCGAAGGCCGCGGCAAGGTCACGTTTGGCTTCGGCGCAGAGGCTGCGCAGCAGCGCGCTCTCTGCGATAGCAGCTGAGATCTGGTAGGCATCGAGACGGCTGGTCATCCAGGCTATGGTTGTCGCCATCTCGCCGGGGAACTGGGTGCAGAGGTGGTCGAAACCGGAGCCGGTGAGGGTGCGGACGACGGAGGGTTCAGCGGCTTGCATGGTGGTGGCGCTAGGATGGCCGGTAAGAAGGCTGAGTTCGCCAACGACCTGAGCTGGGCCGGCTGAGCCTAGATTCAGCGGTTGGTCGCTGGTTGGGGATTGCTGGGTGAGGAGCAGGCTGCCCGAGACGATGAGGAAGAGCTCGTCGCTGCGGTCGCCCTCGTGGACGAGGTATTCGCCGGCGGCGAGGGAGCGCTCGCTGGTGAGCTGGGCAATGCGCTCGCACGTTTCTGCGGAGAGCTGGGCGAAGGCCTCGGTGCGTCGCAGCAGGGATGCTATGGGGTCTGGCATTGAGGACACGTTGAGGGATGAGCCGATTGTACCCTCGACTTCAAAATATCGGATGTAATGCCTGGCTATGGCGTGGTCGCGGGGAGCATCTTGATGGTGCGGAGCCAGTCTTCTACACGGGCGGGCCAGGTGGTAACGGGCCAATTGGCCTGGGGACGGAGGCCGTAGCCGTGGCCGCCTTCGGCGTAGAGGTGGAGTTCGGCCGGGACCTTGGCGGCTTTGAGTGCGAGGAAGTAAGTCGTC
>Ga0302226_10002877_pt1 | contig 11991 bp, 16 predicted proteins | sample II_Palsa_E3_3_FD_193524 | JGI IMG/M metagenome (GOLD analysis project Ga0302226, IMG submission 193524) | Peat permafrost microbial communities from Stordalen Mire near Abisko, Sweden - II_Palsa_E3_3 | ecosystem: Environmental > Terrestrial > Soil > Palsa > Peat permafrost | place: Sweden...
CGGGAATATCATCGCTGCAAGGGTTAAGCGAAGGGCAATGACAGGCACTGCGGAAACCGGGCGCGGGAGTTGCGCAATGCGTCTTGCACGCCGCTCCGGCAATGCTTGCCCGCGACCCGTCCGCGTCGGCGTTACCCCGACCAGCAGGAGGTTCACCATGCCGCGTTTCGCCGCCAACCTCACCATGATGTACAACGAACACGCGTTCCTCGACCGTTTCGGCGCGGCGGCGCGTGATGGTTTCAAGGCGGTGGAATTCCTGTTTCCCTATGAATTTCCACCGGGGGAGATCAAAGCCCAGCTTGTCGACAATGGCCTGAAGCAGGTGCTGTTCAACGCGCCTCCGGGCGACTGGACCGGCGGTGAACGCGGCCTCGCTTCGCTGCCGGGACGCGAGGAGGAGTTCAGGCGCAGCATCGAGATCGCGCTGGACTATGCCGCGGCGCTCGGCAACGACCGGCTGCATGTAATGGCGGGGCTGATGGAAACGGCACACGCAACGCAGCACCCGCGCGAACAGCATCGCGATGTCTATATCAAGAACCTGACGCTGGCGGCCAGCATGGCGAAAATGGCTCGCGTCACCATCGTGATCGAGCCGATCAATACGCGTGACATGCCCGGCTACTTCCTGAACCGGCAGGATGAAGCGCAAGCGATCTGCGAAGAGATTGGCCTGCCGAACCTGCAAGTCCAGTTCGACTGCTATCACTGTCAGATCGTTGAAGGCGATCTGGCCGTCAAGCTTCGCCGCGACATGAAACGGCGCAACGCGGGTATCGGCCATATTCAGATTGCCGGCGTGCCCTACCGCAACGAGCCGGATACGGGCGAAGTCAACTATCCGTACCTTTTCGATCTCATCGATTCACTCGGCTATGGCGGCTGGATCGGCTGTGAATATCGGCCGCGCGCAGGTACCTCCGACGGCTTGGGCTGGCTCACGCCGTATCGTCATGCGAGCCGCGCATCATGACCAAGCCGGTCAGGTCCGATGCGCGATGGCCGGGCCAGCAGTTTGCTTTGACAGCGGCAAAGTAATCGCTCGAACCAGCGATGTAATTGCCCGCACGTACCTGAAACTTTCCTTGCGGCGTGAGAGTCCACGGAAAAAAGCGAGTTCGCTTAACGCCTCGTGTCATCTGTTTTTTTTTTACCCACGGCGCGTATCGCGATCCGCGATACGCGCTGCTTTCAGGAGAGTTCACATGCAGATCACCGGAGAAATGCTGATCGGTGCCACGGCGGTGCGCGGAAAAGACGCTACGCTGCATGCATTCGATCCGGCGCGCGGTGTCGACTTGGAGCCGGCTTTTGGCGGCGGCGCAGCATTGGAAGTCGCCCGCGCGGCCGATCTTGCCGAGCAGGCATTCGATACCTACCGGCTGACGCCGCTTGAAACGCGTGCACAATTCATCGAGGCGATTGCTGACAACATCGCAGGGCTCGGCGACACGCTGATCGAACGCGCACAAGCCGAATCCGCGTTGCCGAAAGCGCGCCTTGAGGGCGAGCGCGCCCGTACGATCGGGCAATTGAAAATGTTCGCGTCGCTCGTGCGCGAAGGCCGCTGGCTTTCTGCCACGCTCGATTCGGCGCAGCCGGAACGCAAGCCGTTGCCGCGTCCCGACTTGCGCTTGCAGAAGATTCCCGTTGGACCGATTGCGGTGTTCGGCGCCAGTAATTTCCCGCTGGCGTTTTCGGTAGCCGGCGGTGACACCGCCGCCGCACTCGCTGCCGGTTGTCCCGTGGTCGTGAAGTCACATCCGGCGCATCTCGGCACCTCGGAGCTGGTCGGGCGCGCGATCCAGAAAGCGGTCGCGGATTCCGGTTTGCCCGAAGGTGTGTTCTCGCTCGTAGTGGGCGCGGGCAATGCGATAGGCGAAGCGCTGGTCGCGCATCCGGCTATCAAGTCGGTCGGGTTCACGGGCTCGCGACGGGGTGGCCTGGCGTTGATCGAGATCGCATCCAGGAGGCGCGAGCCAATTCCCGTCTTCGCCGAGATGAGCAGCATCAATCCGTTCTTTGTACTACCGGGTGCACTGGCGGCGCGGGCTGAATCGCTCGCGAACGGTTTCGTCGATTCAGTCACGCTCGGGGTCGGTCAGTTCTGTACGAACCCCGGTCTGGTGCTGGCGCTGGAAGGCCCTCATTTGCAGGCGTTTATCGATTACGCCGTGAGTGCTTTCGAAAAGAAGGGCGCCCAGACGATGCTGACGGCGGGCATCGCGGCCGCGTATCAGGAAGGCATCGCGCGGCGCGATGAATCGGGCGTGGAGCGCGTAGCAATCGGCGCTGAATCCGATGCGTCGTGTCCGGCGCTGCCCGCGCTTTATACCGTGAGCGCCGAGAAATTCCTCGCCATGCCGCAACTCGAGGATGAGATATTCGGACCGACGTCGCTGATCGTGACTTGCCGCAGCGAGGACGAGATGCTGGATCTTGCAACGCGTATTGAAGGCCAGTTGACGGCGACGCTGCAAATGGAAAACGACGATGTGCCGCTCGCTCGCCGCCTCCTGCCCATCCTTGAACGCAAGGCCGGCCGGATTCTGGCGAACGGTTTTCCGACTGGCGTTGAAGTATCGTATGCGATGGTGCATGGCGGGCCGTACCCCGCTACCTCCGATAGCCGTGCGACCTCGGTCGGGGCGATGGCGATCGAACGTTTCCTGCGGCCGGTGTGTTACCAGGACCTGCCGCAGGCTTTGCTGCCGCTTGCACTTCAGGATGACAACCCGTTAAGCCTGTGGCGGCTGCGCGACGGCGAACTCGGACCCAACTGATCACGCGATGCGAATGAAACAAACGAATGAAGCAAACGAATGAAGCAAACGAATGAAGCAAACGAATCAATCAACCAGGAGATGAAAACAGATGGAGCGCCGCTATCCCGATCCCGCTGTCAGAGTACTCGATGCGCGCTTCAACGCGTTGCGTGTCGGCATGGCGTCGGTCGAATGTTTGTATCAGGGAGCTCGCTGGTCTGAGGGGCCGGTCTGGTTCGGCGACAGCCGTACACTGGTATGGAGCGACATTCCTAACAACCGGATGCTGCGCTGGGACGAAGAAACGGGCGAGGTCCGCACGTTCCGCAAGCCCTCGAACAATGCCAACGGCAATACCCGCGACCGCGAAGGACGGCTGGTGACCTGTGAGCATCTCACGCGCCGCGTAACACGCACGGAGTACGACGGTTCGATCACCGTGCTTGCTGATCAATACAATGGCAAGCCGCTCAATTCACCGAATGACGTGATCGTGAAATCCGATGGCTCGATCTGGTTCAGCGACCCGACCTTCGGTATCGACGGCTTTTATGAAGGCGAGCGCAAGGCCCCGGAGTTGAAGCCGGCGGTGTATCGCGTGGATGGCAGGAGCGGCGAGATCACCATGATGACCGACACGTTGATCGGCCCGAACGGACTCGCATTTTCGCCTGATGAGACGCTGGTTTATATCGTTGATTCGCGTGCGACACCGCGCAAGATCCTTGCCTTCGATATCTCCCACGACGGCCTCAAGCTGACAAATCAGCGCGAGGTGATTGATGCCGGGCAGGGGACGCCCGACGGTTTTCGCGTGGATGTGCTCGGCAACCTTTGGTGCGGCTGGGGCATGGGCAGCGACGAGCTGGACGGTGTCAGGATCTTCACGCCGCAAGGCGAGGCGATTGGGCATATCGCGCTGCCCGAGCGCTGCGCCAACGTATGTTTTGGAGGCCGTTATCGCAACCGCTTGTTCATGGCGGCGAGTCACGGCCTGTACTCGCTTTACGTCAACACGCAGGGCGTGATCGGCGGCTGAAACACCACTCCGACGTCACCGCGGCGCGCGTTTTTCCATCAGCTTTTCAGGCTGCGCAGGCACGACAAAACCGAAGCGGGCGTATAGCGTGTGAGCGCTCGTGGTTGTCAGCATCATCTTGCGCAAGCCCTGCAAATCCGGATGCGCCATCAGGCATTCCACCAGCCAAGTGCCCAGGCCGTCGCGTTGACGGCCGGGAAGCACAAACACATCGGCGAGATACGCGAAGCTCACGGTGTCCGTGATCGCACGGGCATAACCAATCTGCGTGTCGCGGTGGAACAGGCCGAACGCCAGCGAATGCGCGGCAGCCCGCTCGACCTTCTCGCGCGAGATGCCGGGTGACCAATAAGCGACCTCGCTCAAGTATCGATGCACGACGTCGAAGTCGAACGTCCTGATGTCCGTGGTGACGCGATAATCGTCCCTCGACCATTCGCTAACCATTCAACGCACCTTGTAGATACGGCCGGTCTCAAGGCCCTCCACGCTGCGGCTGTACGCCAGCGCAACGCGCGCACCGGACGCCGCTTCGAAGCCGCGGAAATACGGCCCGAACGCTTCACGCGCTTCTTCCAGCATGGTCGCGTTCACTACGTTGATGCGCAGGCCGCGCGGCAGTTCGATCGCGGCTCCGCGCACGAACCCTTCAATGGCGCCGTTGACCGACGCAGCGCTGGCGCCGTATTTGATGGGTTCGTCGCCCACGATTCCGCTGGTCAGCGTGAACGAGCCGCCGTCGTTCAGATAACTTTGCGCGACCAGCACGAGGTTGACCTGGCCCATGAGTTTGTCGTCAAGGCCAATGCGGAATTGCTCGGGGGTCATCTGCGAAAGTTCGCCGAAGTGAACATGCCCGGCGGTAGCAACAATGGCGTCGACCTGACCGATCGATTTGAATAGCGCATGGATGCTGTCGATCTTCGTCAGGTCGACGCGGTGCGCACCTCGCGTGGCGCCGATCTCGATGACTTCGTGACGCGGCTGGAATTCGGCGAAGACGGCGCGGCCGACTGTACCGGTTGCACCAATGACGGCAATTTTCATGAGAGGCTCATCAAAGAAGAAACGGGCTCTCATTGTGCGTTTTACAGGCCGCTTGAACAAGCATCCCGGCCGGTCTTTCTCATGTGGACCTCAACTTCCACCCCCAATTCAACGGGGCCCGTGCGACGCGCCCGGCGAGAGCAGGAAGATCGATGCCGCCAGCTTGAACACCAGCACGGCGCCGGTCACGAGCGCAGCGACATGGAGGGCACGCCATTCGGCGCCGAGCATGGGGCCTACCAATACGACCGACGCGAAGCCGAGCACAACGGTCATCCAGCGTGCCCATTGCAGGCGCAACGCCACGCAAACATACAAGCCGCCAATCAGTGCACGTGATGCAAACAGGGCAGCAGCGGGTTCGCCAGGTCCGGTCATCAACGCGAGGCCCATCTCGGCCCATGACAAGGCATAGGCCAGCCCGAGGCACACCAGTGCAGTGGAGAGCGCTAGCTCACGCCACGCTGCGCGCACGCCTTGCGTGTGCTGTAACGCTTCGATCGTGTACGTATTGGTTGTGTTCATGCCGACCCCCGCCGGTTGGTTTTCCGATGCATCGTGCTGCATTCGTCTGATTAGCGGGAGTGTTATGCATGGGTCGTGCCAGATCACAGGAAAGCTGGGAACAACGCTTGCGTTCAGTTACCTGAAGCCCGTGCGGCGGCGATTTGCCTGACGAAAGCCCGTTGCCCTTCCGGCGGTTTGGTTGGGACGGTTGGGATTACAGGTCAAAACTAGGCAGAAAGCGGCGACACGACATTGCAACGATACTGCATCCGATGGCAGGCTTTACACAGTCCACCGACCAGGAGTCAAGCATGACCACGACCAAACCGAAGGAACAACTCCCGCATTCGCATCGAGAGGAGGAGGACGTTGACCGCGCCGTGGAGGATAGCTTTCCCGCCAGCGATCCACCCTCGACGGGCGGCGTAACGCGGATTGAATCCGATGATGAGAAGGGCAAGCCCGAAAAGAAATAAATCGGACGGTCTGAAAGACAGGAAGGATCGAAGGCGCATCGAATGACGGCTATCGATCCTTCCAGTGAATAGCGCTGAGTTACTTTTCGCGCCGCTGGATCTCGATCAAGCGCGATGGCCTGACATGATTGATGGCGAAATGCTTGCGGCCCCGCAAGTTGTAACCGTGCGGATCGCGTTCAACAAATTCGTATTGCCGCTCCACCTCTTCCACGTCGGGCGCAACCATCCCTTTATCCACGACACTAAAACCTTCTTCCAATGCGAGCGCCAGCCCATTGCGAGCAGGGCGACTGTCAAAACCGCCCAGGCCGTCACCTTGTTCAAAGTGCGAATTCACCAGCGAAGCATCGACGCCGACAAAAGCGTTGGGGTTGTTCTGCAGCATGCTTTCATCGCGCGAGGCGTCGCGATTTTTTCCGTCAGCGTCGACGGTATCGTCCAGCGTGTCGTCGTTGAGAACATCCATCGCCTGATGCGTGACGTTGGTCTTGCCTTGCGGGCCGGCCTGTTCCAAAGACAAATCAGGCGTGTTGGCACCTGCTTGCCCGAGCCCGGCTTCGCGCCCCTCTGCCGCTGCCGCGACATCACTGGGTCTGGCTTTGGCGGTTTCGGTTTCAGGCTTCTTCAGCGGGCTGTCCGCCGCGCGCTGCGCTTGCTTGTCTTGCGATTCGTTGTTCTGTGCGTTGTCCATAATTCGCTCCACCTTGTTCAGGTTAACAAAGAGACATCACGCAAGAAACATTCCGGAGCATGGGATCGTGTCAATGCTGGGGCTACGCGGGCGTTGGAATAAACCACGGGATAAAACATCAGTAAATGTTCTAAGCCAAATTGATTTTTTTCAACCCAACGAGAGTTTTCTCAAGAGTATGATTTGTTGTTCGCCAGGCCTACGTGCGCCACCGGACGGCCTCGTGCCGCTTGCCGGATTCGCGCGTTTCAAGCGAACAGGAGACGACCATCGCGAATCCAGCGGGGCACTTAAAATCAGGGTGACTCATGCAATATGACGCGGCATTTTCACATCGCGGCTATTTACTCAATTGCGCACCGGCACGTCAGGGCGACGGTTGTTTCCAACCCTACGTGGTCATCTCGCGATCGAGCGATGGGGAACTGGTCGCGAATCGTTTTTTCCCCGCCGACCTGCGCTTCGGCAACGCCGACGAAGCCATTGCGCATGCCCGGGACTGGGCGGTCCGTTGGATCGATGCCAGCCACGTGAAGGTCGACCCCAAGTCCTGAGCGCGCGCCTGAACGGGTTTCGCGCACAGGGCGGCAATCTTGCAGAAAAACGGTTAATCTCGGGGCATCGTTTAGATCGTGCCGCTCAATGCGGCGTCATCCGCCCAAGCTCCCGACATGCCCAAGACTGTCTCCCTAGAAGATCAATTTCCCTCCCACGAATGGGGCCTCGACAAGATCGTGGCTGACTTGCGGGCATCGCGCGAACAGCTGCATCGCACGCGCCATCCGCTTGGAATCCGCGAATTGCCGTCGCGTGAAGCGATCGTGAAGATTGTGAACGGGCTTCGCTCGGCGCTGTTCCCCACCCACTACGGCGCCGCCGACCTGACCGCCGAAAGCGTGGATTATTACGTCGGCCACACGCTCGAGAGCACCTTGCGCCTGCTCTCCGAACAGATCCGCCGCGCGTTGCGTTTCTTGCCGGAGAACCACGACCTGAGCGATGCCGAGCTCGGCATGCATGCGTTCGGGCTCGCGCGTGAATTCGGCGCGCAGTTGCCGGCCATCCGTGCGCTGCTGGTAAGCGACATCCAGGCTGCTTTCGCGGGCGACCCCGCTGCGCAGCACATCACGGAAATCCTGCTTTGCTATCCCGGCATCTGGGCCATGACGCATCATCGTCTGGCGCATGCTTTGCACAAACTCGGCGTGCCCTTGCTTGCGCGTTTTATCAACGAGATCGCGCACTCGGCGACAGGGATCGACATTCACCCGGGCGCGACCATCGGGCCAAGTTTTTTCATCGATCACGGGACGGGCGTGGTGATCGGCGAGACCGCGGTGATCGGCCAGCACGTGCGGGTGTACCAGGCCGTGACACTGGGCGCGAAGAGTTTTCCGGCAGGCAACGACGGCGTGCTGGTCAAGGGCAACGCGCGCCATCCAGTAGTGGAAGACGAGGTGGTGATCTATGCCGGCGCGACCATTCTCGGCCGCGTGACAATTGGGCGCGGTTCCGTGATCGGCGGCAACGTATGGCTCACGCATAGCGTGCCGCCGGGTAGCAACGTCTCGCAAGGCAAGATTCGCGAAGGCGGTGCAGGCGACGCGCCGGACGATAGCCGAGGCGCGTGAACTTAAGCGATCCTCAGCGGGCTTGCTAGTTATTCGATACGCTGAACGCGCTCGAATGTCCGACGATGGAAAGGAATTCGCGGCGCGTGGAAGGGTCATCGCGGAACGTGCCCAGCATCCGCGATGTCACCATCGACGCCCCCGCCTTATGCACACCACGCGTGGACATGCATTGATGGGTGGCTTCCAGGATTACGCCAACGCCTAGCGGTTGCAGGACTTCTTCCAGCGTGTCGGCAATCTGCGCCGTCATCTTTTCCTGGATCTGCAGACGCTTTGCGAAGGCATCTACCAGACGCGCCAGCTTCGATATGCCCACCACTCGCTCACGCGGCAAATACGCCACGTGCGCCCGGCCAATGATCGGCACCATGTGATGTTCGCAATAACTTTCGAAGCGGATGTCCTTGAGCACGATCATCTCGTCGTAACCCTGCACTTCGGAAAAGGTGCGGGCCAGAATGTCGCGAGGATTCTGGGAATAACCTGCGAAGAACTCTTCGTAAGACCGGATGACGCGCGACGGGGTATCGACAAGTCCCTCGCGGGCGGGGTCGTCCCCGGCCCAGCGGATCAGAACGCGAACGGCGGCTTCAGCTTCTTCGCGGCTCGGACGATCGGCGTGATCAGTTTGATCGTGGATGTCCGAAGACGCGGTAGGGGAGTTGCGCGTGGCGCTCATCGGGGGCTCCGGATGCATGGTGCAAAGTCATGAAGCTCCCATTGTTCCACGTTTTACCCGTTGGAAGACCCTGGTGGAATGTCAGGTATGTCCAGGGTTGAGCAGGCGAGCAATCAAGTTTTCCCGCCGCCATCGATTCCCGAGCCTGTCCGCCATACTTTTTTTCCTTCCTCAGATAGTTCGCCCGAGCTGTGATGCTTGTCCGGTTCGGTGCCTTCCTGCGCCAGATGACCGCCCGGTTGTTCCTGCGCGCGCTGTTTTTCGCCCTTGCGTTGCGCCCGGCGTTCTTCTTGCGAACGGCCTGCATAGTTGGTGTCTGTCGGCTTGTCCGTCATGTCGCCCTCCTTGAGTGAGTGACATGCAAAGTGGCGCAAGAGCTGTTCCACCCGCCATGGCCGCCCGATGCACGGGTATCCGCCATACCGGGATAAATGCTCAACTGGTTGTCGTGAGCCAGCTTATATAGAGTGGCTCTACACTCAACCATCGGGTCCAGACCATGAAACGTTTCCACATTGCACTTGCCGTTGCCAGCCTTGAGGCATCGATTGCCGACTATACGAAGCGGCTCGGCCAGGAACCCACCGCAGTCGTTCCGGGTGCCTACGCCATGTGGCGAACGGATCTTCTGAACTTCTCGATCAATGAAAACCCAACCCAAGCCGGGTTGCTTCGGCATATAGGCTTTGAAGATGATACGGCGGCTGGTTTTGCGAAGACGCGAGACGTCAACGGGATCGAGTGGGAGCAGTTTTCCCCTGCGGAACAGGATCGGCGCATCGAAGAGACTTACGGCAATGCGATCCGCCAGGCCGGTCGGGCATGACAGCCAACCTAACGCAATGACAGATTGCTCATGCCGCCGTCGATCACCAGTTCGCTGCCGACGGTGAAGCTCGATTCGTCGGAGGAGGAACACGATGGCTTTCGCGATCTTCACCGGCTCGCCGAAGCGGCTAACCAGAATCTGGCTGCGAATGCCGTCGGCGACGCTGTCGGGTTGTCCCTTCTCCATCCCGAGCTTGCCGTAGATGGGTGTGGCAACCGGTCCCGGGCGGTCGCGCTGATGCCGGCGTTTCACATGGCGGATATCGATGTGCTCGCGATGTATCCTGGCCGGAGGCATTTGAGCTCACGCGTGAGGGTGATGATCGATTAGCTGGTCGAGGCTTTTGGAGGGGTGGCGCCGTAGGATAGAAGCTGAGAACTCCTCGTAAGCTGTAAACTCCGTTCAAACCCCGCATTTTTTCCAGGAGACAACCCGCATGCAATCCCCGTGGCGCACCATGGACCGCGCAACCCTCGACGCGGCCTATAGCAATGGCGATCCCCCCGCCGACTTTAAGACCCGCAGCGCAGCCTTATACGCATCGCATCCCGGGAAAATCGACGTCAGGTACGGAGCCGCCCCTCGCGAACGCTTCGACTTCTTCCCGGCGTCGAGCGAGAAGCAATACGCCGCGCCAACTTTCGTTTTTGTCCACGGGGGGTACTGGCAAAGCTGCGATAAGGAACTCTGCGCCTTCGTCGCGCTTGGACCGCTTGCCCGTGGCATGAACGTGGTCGTAGCGGAATACACGCTTGCGCCCACCGCGTCGATGACGCAGATTGTTGGCGAAATCGGCCGGTTACTCGACTTCCTCGTCGAGCAAGGCCACACGACACTCATACTCGGCGGGCATTCCGCGGGCGGTCATCTCACGGCCATGCATCGTCATCATCCGGCGGTCAAATACGCACTGCCTGTCAGCGGCCTCTTCGATCTCGAACCCATCAGCGCAGGCCGATTGAACGACAAGCTCGGGCTATCGGCGGAGGAAATCACGCGCTTCAGCCCGATGCGCCACGTCGATCACGGTGCCCCGATGATCGTCTCCGTGGGCGACGCGGAACTGCCCGAACTCGTTCGCCACTCGCATGACTATGCGCACGCATGCGCTGAGGCGGGCGAGCGTGTGACCTACGTGCCGGTGCCTGGAGCAGACCACTTTTCCATTCTCTACGACCTCGCCGATCCCGATGGTTTGCAACTCGGGGCACTCGCGCAATTAATGCAGGGCTGAAAGCACTACGCAGACCTTAGCGAACCATCGGCGATGAACCCAATCAAGGACGTCGTCGATGCGTAAGTCAGTGATCAGTCAAGCCTCCTTGGGGAATGGCTTGCTGAGAAATTTCGATCCGGCGAGCCCGAAGCGCCAGGGTACGTCCACTGCCTTGGTGATGCCGATGCGCGGTCCGGTCGCGAGCGGATAGTCCTCGTCCGGCGCTTCGATATGAAAGGGCGCTTCGAGCAGCGACATGCCGTTGTTGCCGTGCGTGATACCCAACGCCTGCGCGACGCGTCCCGGTCCGGAGCACAAGAGCCTTGACGGTTCGAGGCCGCGCCGTTGACGCATCGCATCGAGACCGGTGAGCGGTTCGATTGCACGGATCAACACCCCTGCACCGTGGCCTTCTTCGCGGCAAACGAAGTTCAGGCACCAGTGAATTCCATACGAGCGATACACATAGACGTGGGCAGCTGGGCCGAACATGACGGCGTTGCGCGGGGTGGGCCCGGAGAAGGTATGCGAGGCCGGGTCTATGCGATCGTAGGCTTCAGTTTCGACGATCCTGCCGCCGACGCCATCGACCGTGAAGATCGCGCCGATCAGGCGGCGCGCGACCTGTTCGGACGGGGCGTTGAAGTCGATGGGTTTTGCAGGACGGGATGATTTGAGCATGATTGGAGAAAGGGTTCACACCGGCGGATTGCTGTGCGGATTCCGCCACAGCGGGCGGGATTTCTCGTTTGCAACGGAGGTCCGGCGCCTCGATTTTGCCGCGGGCAGCATTCTCCGTCCACCGGCGCGTTTGAGTCCACCCGGCAATCGCCCCAGCCGTTGGCCGAATCTGTCAAGCGCCAACAAAACCGGGCTCATTCAGACGGCTAAACCACTTGGCCAATTCGCTGGCGCGCCATCGCTTTCGATGCAAACCACCAAACCAGCGCCGCTGTCAGCGAAACCGCCGCAGCCATCGTCATCGCGGTATGCATGCCCCGCTCAAACTGCCCCGGCGTTGTGAGCAGCGCGCCAAAAACCGCAACACCCAGCGCCGCGCCTGTTTGCCGCGCCGAGTTCAGCACGCCGGCCGCAATCCCGG
>Ga0302226_10002879_pt1 | contig 11984 bp, 10 predicted proteins | sample II_Palsa_E3_3_FD_193524 | JGI IMG/M metagenome (GOLD analysis project Ga0302226, IMG submission 193524) | Peat permafrost microbial communities from Stordalen Mire near Abisko, Sweden - II_Palsa_E3_3 | ecosystem: Environmental > Terrestrial > Soil > Palsa > Peat permafrost | place: Sweden...
ACGCGTCTGGCCGTGCGCGCGGACGCGGAACTCAGGCACGGCCGCCTTGTGGTTGCCCGGAACGGCACTATATGAGACGGGTAGCTGAAGCGTCTGGACCTGCTTCAAACTTGCGCCAGGGCGGCACGCAAAACTCGCGCGAATGGTGCCCGAGCGCCGCTTAAATGGACCATTAGTGGTCCATTAGTGGACCATCAGTAATCCGCTAACACCCTTCGCAACCCCGCCGCATGCTTGATTGACGCCGACGAGCGCGGGCAACGCCCCCTCGAAAAGTCGTTATAGTAGCAGGTTTAGCCCCCTTACTTTCCGCCCGGTTCATGGAAGAAATTCGTATTCGTGGGGCTCGCACCCACAATCTTAAGAACATCAATCTCGACTTGCCGCGTCACAAGCTGATCGTGATTACGGGCTTGTCGGGTTCGGGGAAATCGTCGCTCGCGTTTGACACGCTCTACGCCGAAGGCCAGCGCCGCTACGTCGAAAGTTTGTCCGCCTACGCGCGTCAATTCCTGCAGCTGATGGAGAAACCGGACGTCGACCTGATCGAAGGATTGTCGCCGGCTATTTCCATCGAGCAAAAGGCGACTTCGCATAATCCGCGCTCCACCGTCGGCACCGTCACCGAGATTCACGACTACCTGCGGCTGTTATTTGCCCGCGTCGGTACGCCGCACTGCCCGGACCACCACATTCCGCTCGAAGCGCAAAGCGTGTCGCAAATGGTCGACGCGGCGCTCGCCATGCCCGAGGAAACGAAGCTGATGATCCTCGCGCCCGTGGTGGCGGATCGCAAGGGCGAGCATCTCGAATTGTTCGAGGCCATGCAGGCGCAGGGTTTCATCCGGTTTCGCGTGCGTTCGGGCGGGGGAACAGCGAACGAAGGCGTGGCGAAGATCTATGAGATCGAGTCGCTGCCCAAGCTGAAGAAGAACGATAAACACACGATCGATGTCGTTATCGACCGGTTGAAGGTGCGGCCAGACATGAAGCAACGGCTCGCGGAATCCTTCGAAACAGCGCTGCGTCTCGCCGATGGCCGTGCGGTCGCGCTCGAAATGGATTCGGAGAAAGAGCATCTGTACAGCTCGAAATTCGCCTGCCCGATCTGTTCTTACTCGCTGCAGGAACTCGAGCCGCGCCTGTTCTCGTTCAACAATCCCATGGGCGCGTGCCCTGAATGCGACGGCCTCGGCCAGATCACGTTCTTCGACCCGAAGCGGGTGGTCGCGCATCCGTCGCTGTCGCTCGCGGCGGGCGCGGTGAAAGGATGGGACCGGCGCAATCAGTTTTATTTCCAGATGCTGCAAAGCCTGGCGTCGTTTTTCGAATTCGATATAGACGCGGCCGTCGAGGATCTGCCCGAGAACGTCCGCAAGATCCTGCTGTTCGGTTCCGGCAAAGAGGTCATCCCGTTCTCGTACATCAATGAGCGTGGCCGCACGACGGTCCGCGAGCATGCGTTCGAAGGGATCATCCCGAGCCTGGAGCGCCGCTACAAGGAAACCGATTCGGCAGCGGTCCGTGAGGAACTGGCGAAGTATCAGAATAATCAGGCCTGCCCGGCGTGCGAAGGCACGCGGCTGCGGACCGAGGCGCGTAACGTCAAGCTCGGCACGGGCGAGAACGCGCGAGCCATTTACGAAGTGAGCGGCTGGCCGCTGCGCGAGACGCTCGGTTATTTTCAGACGCTCCATCTGGATGGCGCGAAGGGCGAGATCGCTGATCGGGTCATCAAGGAAATCGTCGCCAGGCTCACGTTCCTGAACAACGTCGGGCTGGATTATTTGTCGCTGGAACGCAGCGCCGAAACGCTCTCCGGCGGCGAAGCGCAGCGTATCCGGCTGGCATCGCAGATTGGTTCCGGCTTGACGGGCGTCATGTACGTGCTCGACGAACCGTCTATCGGCTTGCATCAGCGCGACAACGACCGGCTCATCGCCACGCTCAAGCATCTACGCGACATCGGCAATTCGGTGATCGTGGTCGAACACGACGAAGACATGATCCGCATGGCCGACTACGTAGTCGACATGGGGCCGGGAGCGGGCGTGCACGGCGGAGAAATTGTCTCGCAAGGGTCGGCGAAGCACGTCGAGAACGACCCGAATTCGATGACCGGGCAGTATTTGTCGGGCAAACGCAGCATCAGCTATTCGACCGACCGCACGCCGCCGGATGAACGGCGGCTGCGGATCATCGAGGCCTACGGCAACAATCTGAAGCACGTGTCGCTCGATCTGCCGGTCGGATTGCTGACCTGCGTGACGGGCGTATCCGGCTCGGGCAAGTCCACGCTCATCAACGACACCCTGTACCACGCGGTCTCCCAGCATCTGTACGGTTCGTCCGCCGAACCCGCCCCTTACGAGTCGATTGAAGGGCTGGAACACTTCGACAAGGTGATCAACGTCGATCAATCGCCGATCGGCCGTACACCGCGCTCGAATCCCGCGACCTACACCGGCCTCTTCACGCCGATCCGCGAGTTGTTCGCGGGCGTGCCGGCGTCGAAGGAACGGGGCTACGATCCCGGCCGTTTCTCGTTCAACGTGAAGGGCGGACGCTGCGAAGCGTGCCAGGGCGACGGCGTGCTCAAGGTCGAGATGCACTTTTTGCCCGACGTCTACGTGCCGTGCGACGTCTGCCACGGCAAGCGCTATAACCGCGAAACGCTCGACGTCCAGTACAAGGGCAAGAATATCCACGAGGTGCTCGACCTCACCGTGGAAGCCGCCTACGAGTTCTTTAAACCGGTGCCAATCGTCGCGCGAAAGCTGAAAACCTTGCTCGACGTGGGTCTCGGGTATATCCGGCTCGGTCAGTCGGCGACCACGCTGTCGGGCGGCGAAGCGCAGCGCGTCAAGCTTTCGTTGGAACTGAGCAAGCGCGATACGGGTCGGACGCTATACATTCTCGACGAACCGACCACCGGCCTGCACTTCCACGACATCGCCCTGTTGCTCGAAGTGATTCACCGGCTGCGAGATCAAGGTAATACTGTCGTAATCATCGAGCATAATCTGGATGTAATAAAAACCGCGGACTGGGTCATCGACCTCGGTCCGGAAGGCGGCGCCGGCGGCGGCCAGATCATCGCGCAGGGGACGCCGGAGCACGTCGCACAATCGAAGGCCAGTTTTACGGGCCGGTATCTTGCGCCTTTGCTGCAAAGGCCGAGATCGGCTGCATGACAGATTCGCCCGCACCGCGACAAGGAGCCTCGCGCTGTCCGGGCGCGGCAATCACTAACCCGTTAGCGGCAGGAGACTGAAGGATTCATGGCAAAGCGCAACGAAGCGGCCGAAAACAGGCCCGCTGTCCGGCCCGTCCGGCTGACGAGCGACATGAGCATGCCGAAGTTGTCGGCGGTCGAGATTGGCAGCTATATCGCCGCGTTCGCCGGTTTGTTCCTCGTACTGCATTTGCAGCTGCTCGGCGCACTGCTGGCGGGGATGCTGGTGTTTCAGCTCGTGCACGCCATCGCGCCCCTGATCGAAAAGACCATGACGAGCGGACGTGCGCGCTGGGTCTCCGTCGTGATCGTGGCGGCGGTGATCGTGGGAGGGCTCGCGGGCGGGACGATCTTGCTCATCGATCATTTCCAGCGCGATGTTCCGAGCGTCCAGAAGCTTCTTGATCAGTTGATGAAGCTCACGTCGCATGCTCGTCTGCAGGTGCCGGACTGGATCGCGAATTATCTTCCTGTCGATGCAGAGCAGATGAAGGACAAGGCGACCGAGCTGATGCAAACGCACGCCGCCATGTTGCAGCAGGGCGGTAAGGACGCAGCGCGCGGTTTTGGGCATGTGCTGATTGGCATGATCGTGGGCGCGATTATCGCGGTGGGTGTGCCGCGGACGACGCATCGCCTGCCGCTTTCCACTGCGCTTGTGACGCGCGTGACGCGTTTCTCAGAAGCATTTAGGCGAATCGTTTTCGCGCAGGTCAAGATTTCCGCGATCAACGCGACGTTCACGGCGTTGTATTTGCTGGTTGCGCTGCCGGTGTTTCACGAGCGGCTGCCGCTGTCGAAGACGCTGGTGATGGTGACGTTTATCGTCGGATTGTTGCCGGTGATCGGCAACCTGGTCTCGAACGCGATTATTGTGGGAATTTCGTTGTCGGTGTCGTTCGGGACCGCTGTCGCTTCGCTGGCCTTCCTGATCGTCATTCACAAACTCGAATACTTTTTGAATGCGCGGATCATTGGTGGGCAGATCGAGGCGCGCGCCTGGGAATTGCTGCTGGCCATGCTTGCAATGGAAGCCGCTTTTGGACTGCCCGGGGTCATTGCCGCGCCGATTTTTTATGCTTATCTCAAGCGCGAGCTGGTTTATTTGAGGCTGGTTTGACCGAGGGGTTTTGCTCGCGCCATCTAACGGCGGAGTAAGTAGTTTCAGGCTTGGAGGTCAGCGGCAAAATCCCCTCAGTCCAAGCCCGAAACGCCATTACTTGAATACCACCGTCTTGCTCCCGTTCAGCACGATCCGGTGCTCAACGTGCCACCGCACCGCGCGCGCAAGCGTCACGCATTCCACGTCACGCCCGATCGCCGTCAACTGATCCGGCGCCATGCTGTGGTCCACGCGCTCCACTTCCTGCTCGATGATCGGCCCTTCATCAAGGTCAGTCGTCACGTAATGCGCAGTAGCGCCAATCAACTTAACCCCGCGATCGAACGCCTGGTAATACGGCTTGGCGCCCTTGAAGCTCGGCAGGAACGAGTGGTGAATATTGATCGCCCGGCCATTGAGCGCCGCGCACATTTCCGGCGACAGAATCTGCATATATCGCGCGAGCACGACGAGATCGATCTTGTGCTGATCCACGATTTCCAGCACGCGCGCTTCCTGCGAAGCCTTCCCCTCGAGCGTGGACGCGATCAACGGCAGATGATGAAACGGCACGTCATAACTAGCGGCGAGCTGATAAAAATCCCGATGATTCGAAACGATTGCCGGAATCTCGATCCCGAGTTGCCCCGTGCGATATCGAAACAGCAAGTCGTTCAGGCAATGCCCGATCTTCGACACCATGATCATCACGCGCGGTTTCACCGACGCATCGTGCAGTTCCCATTTCATGCCGAACTCATCGGCGAGCGCGCTGAACGACGTGCGCAACGCAACGAGACCAGGGTCACCGCCGACTTGCTGGAAGTGCACGCGCATGAAAAATTCGCCGGTGTGGCTGTCGCCGAATTGCGCGGAATCGAGAATATTGCTGCCGAGATCGAATAGGAATCCGGACACGGCATGCACAATGCCGGGACGGTCCGGACACGACAACTTCAAGATAAAACTATGTTCGGTCGACATGAACCGATACTCCTTTGAGATGTTTCAAAGCACGTTCAACGCGTGTTCACCGGGTGTTCAAAACACTGGCGGTAGATAAATCGCCGGCATGCCCTCGCACGCTTCTTCGTCTATCCAGTTACGGCGCAGCAGGCAATCCAGGGTGGCCAGACTGGCATCGACCGTCATGGCGCCTTCCTCAATCCATCGCGCGACTTCGTCGATACGGGCGAGCCGGTGTTCGCCCACTTCGCCATCCTGATTGCGCGGCGCGAAATCGGCGGGCAAGGTCAGATCGAAAACGTAAATCAGCTCTGCCTGGGTGCCTTCGGGCAGCGATTGCAGTACATGGAATTCGCGGCCGCGAACGGCCTTGGCAGCAAGCTGCGGCTGCATACCGGCTTCTTCCCAGCACTCCTTCACGAGCGTTTCCTCGACCCCCATCCCCCAGCCAATACCGCCCGCCACCACGTTATCGAGCATGCCGGGATCGGTCGCTTTTGTTGCGCTGCGCCGGGCGATCCAGAGCTGCGGCGCGCGGCCCGGCTCTTCGACAATACCGTTCAGATGGACGGCGTACGTCATTGTGCCGAAGAACCGCGACGCGGCCCGTTCGATGAACGCAAGCGGCTCGGCGTCGAAGGCATTGCGGATGGCGTAGGTTTCGTTGCGCCATCCGGGAATGCGGCCGTCCGCGGCCAGCATGCCGATGACTGCGCCGAGCGCGGCGCTGCGCGCGTTGAGATCGGAGAAGGTTTCAGCGAGACGAATTGACGTTTGATCGATATGAAACACGTCCGGCCATGCGTGCAGCGCGGGCGCATCGGCGCGGCGAACCCAGCCGACCCGTTCACGGTCGATGTAAAACGGCAGGTGCGCCGATGCATCGAAACGACGCGCAGCGACGATGGCAGGCAAGCTCATGATGGGCTCCGGCGGCGGAAAGCCGGAAATTGTACAGCGGGTTTTGTTCGGGGCAGATCGGGGTTTGGGGATCGGGAATCGAGATCAACGCCGCGAACACGCCGAAGCAATCCCCCGCCCGAATGCGAACTAAAACCCCTCTTTAATCCTTAAACGCCACGCGAAGCCCCAGCCCGATAAACGTCGCCCCGGCCAGCCGGTCGAGCCACACACCCACCTTCGGACGCCGCTTCAAATAAGCCCCGATCATCCCGGCGGCAACGCCAAAAACCGAGAACACCACCACCGTCTGCAACATGAACACGCCGCCAAGCTCGAACATCTGCAACATGACGCTTTGGCCGCCATGCGGATTGACGAACTGCGGCAGGAACACGATGAAAAACAGCGTCACTTTTGGATTCAGCAAATTGCCGATCACGCTTTGCCGAAACACCACGGCCAACGGCTGGCTGGGCCGCTCGTGCGCACTCGACAAACCCTTGCTACGAATCGCCTTGATGCCAATCCAGACCAGATAAGCAGCGCCGGCCAGCTTGACCGCTTCAAAAGCAATCGGAGAAGACTTGAGCAACGCGGCCACCCCAAGCGCGGCAAGCGTCGTGTGAAACGAAATGCCAGCGGCAAATCCAAGCGCTGCAACCAGCCCAGCCGCCCGGCCCTGCGAAATGCCGCGCGCGAGCACCTGGAGATTATCCGGACCGGGTGCCACGGTAATCGCCATGGAAGCCGCGAGAAACAACAGGAAATTAGGCATGGTTTAAAGACTTCGGAGAAAATTCAGAGTAATTAGTGGCCGCTAAATTCGCAGACGGTATAGAGCGGCAAACCTGATTCGCGCAGAAGTGTCGACCCGCCAAGCTCCGGCAAGTCGATAATCGCCGCGCCCTCAACGACCACCGCGCCGAGCCGTTCGAGCAACATCTTGCCGGCCATCATCGTGCCGCCGGTTGCAATCAGGTCATCGACCAGCACCACCCGCTCGCCCGGCTTGCACGCATCTTCGTGAATTTCGACGGTCGCGCTGCCATATTCAAGTTCATACGATTGCGACAACGTCCTGAACGGCAACTTGCCCTTCTTGCGGATCGGCACGAAACCCAGGCTCAACTCGTAAGCGAGAATCGGCCCGATGATAAAACCACGCGCATCGAGCCCGGCGATCGTGTCGATTCGTGCATCTATATAGCGCTGCACCAGCAGGTCGATCAGCGTACGCAACGCGCGCCGATCCTGCAAAACCGGCGTGATATCGCGGAACTGCACACCGGGCTGCGGCCAGTCCAGCACAGTGCGAATCCGCTCGCGGATGAAACCAGCAGAATTGGATAAATTGGGCACTGAGGGGACTGCGAACTCAGACATGAATGATGTCTCCTGGAAAACGTCAGGCTACCGCGCCCGCACGGCGATTGCGCGACAGCCGTTCTTCCGCCTGCTGCAACGCTTCGGGCAAACCGCGCAGCACCACGATGTCGCTCGCACGCAGCTTGGTGTCAGGACCGGGCTCCACGCCGCGAATCCCGTGCCGGCGGATAGCCGTAACTTCCACCCCGTCGCCCACCAGCCCAAGCTCGTCGAGCGTACGGCCGACCGCGTCGGCGTTTTCATCGACGGGAACCGATTGTAGCCGGACCTGCTCGCGACGCTCATCGTCGTCTTCATCCGCGCCGTGAAAATAGCCGCGCAGCATGCTGTAACGCTCGTCGCGCATTTCTTCCACGCGCCGGACCACGCGCCGCATCGGCACGCCCATCAGCACCAGCGTATGCGACGCCAGCATCAAACTTCCTTCCACGATTTCCGGAATCACTTCCGTCGCACCCGACGCAATCAGCTTTTCCAGATCGGCGTCATCGACAGTACGCACGATGGTGGGCAACGTGGGCTCCAACTCGTGGATGCTGTGCAGCACGCGCAACGCGGACGGCGTGTTCGCGAAGGTGATCGCGATCGTGGCCGCGCGATGTATGCCGGCTGCGACCAGCGCCTCGCGTCGCCCGGCATCGCCGTACACCACGCTTTCACCCGCCGCCGCCGCTGCCGCCACGCGATCGGGGTCCAGGTCGAGCGCGACGTACGACAAGCCCTCGTGTTCCAGCATCCGCGCCAGATTTTGCCCCGCCCGGCCGTAGCCGCAGATGATCACGTGGCCACTCTGCTTGATGCTTTGCGTCGCAATGCGCGTCATTTGCAACGACTGCCGCAACCATTCAGTGGATGAAAGCCGCAGCACGATCCGGTCGGCGTTCTGGATGATGAACGGCGCGGCCAGCATGGAAAGCAGCATCGACGAAAGGATGGCTTGCAGCAGCACCGGCTCGACCAGATGTTTATCGAGGATCAGGTTCAGCAGCACAAAACCGAACTCGCCGGCCTGCGCGAGATTGAGACCGGTACGCATCGCCACGCCCGGCGGCGAACCGAATAGCCGCGCGAGGCCGGTGATCATCACGGCTTTCAGCAGGATCGGCAGGAAGAAAAACGACGCCACGAGAAAGGGGTGTTCCCAGATCACGCGCGGATTGAGCAGCATGCCCGTGGTCACGAAAAACAGCCCGAGCAGCACGTCGCGGAACGGCTTGATGTCCTCTTCCACCTGATGCCGGTAAGGTGTTTCCGCGATCAACATACCCGCGATAAACGCGCCGAGCGCAAGCGAAAGGCCGAATTTATCGGTAATGAACGCCGCGCCCAGCGTGACCAGCAGAAGGTTCAGCATGAACAGTTCTTGCGAGCGCCGGCGCGCGACAATATTGAACCAGCGCGTCATGAACTTCTGGCCGATGAACAGCAGCACCGTCAACGCGACCACGATCTTCACGGCCGCAATCGCGAGCCAGAACGCCAGCTCCTTCGAATTCCCGTTGCCGAACGCCGCGATAATAATCAGCAGCGGCACCACCGCCAGATCCTGGAACAGCAGCACGCCGAAGATATTGCGGCCATGCTCGGATTCCAGTTCAAGCCGTTCGGCCAGCATTTTCGAAACGATGGCGGTGGACGACATCGACAACGCGCCGCCCAGCGCGATGCTCGCCTCCCACGACATGTCGGTCCAGAAGTTCGCAATCCATCCGAACAACAGCGCCAGCGCAATCGTCCCGGCCACCTGACTCGCGCCGAGACCGAACACAATCCGTCGCATTGAACGCAATTTGGATAACGAGAATTCAAGCCCGATCGAAAACATCAGGAACACAACGCCGAATTCCGCCAGATGCTGCGCGCGTTCGCTATCCGGCGCGATGCCGGCAGCGTGTGGTCCGACAATGATCCCGACCGCCAGGTAGCCCAACATGGGCGGCAGGTTGAAAAAGCGGAATACGACGACCCCTGCCACTGAACACAGCAGCAACAGCAACGTCATTTCAAGCGGGGAAGTCATCCGTCTAGCGTCCTCGTTTGTCGGCGGATGGCGGCTCGGGGAGCACATCCGGATCTTGTGTTTTTTAACGCGCGAGCGCGTTGCGCGCAACAAAACACACGGCCTTGCGGGGGCGGATGAGCGGCTGAAGGCCGCCCCGGGTCCGGCGCGGCGCAAAGATGCCTTTGTTATACTTCGCGCATGATAGCGAAAATCAATGGCGACCGGGCACTCGCGCTGGCTCGCACCGTGCTCGAAATTGAAGCCGACGCTGTGCGCGGCCTGTCCGCACAACTCGACGACAACTTCACCGGCGCCGTCGAATTCCTGCTCGGATGCAAGGGCCGCGTGGTGGTATCGGGTATCGGCAAATCCGGGCATATCGCCCGCAAGTTCGCGGCTACGCTCGCGAGCACGGGCACGCCCGGCTTCTTCGTTCATCCGGCCGAAGCGAGCCACGGCGACCTCGGCATGGTGACCGCCGACGACGTGTTCATCGCCTTGTCGAACTCGGGCGAAACCTCGGAACTCGTTGCCATTCTGCCCATCATCAAGCGCCTCGGGGCAAAATTGATCGCCATCACCGGGCGGCCGGAATCAAGCCTCGCGAAACTGGCCGACGTGCACCTGAATGCGCACGTCGACAAAGAAGCCTGCCCGATGAATCTCTCCCCGACCGCCAGTACAACGGCCGTGCTTGCATTGAGCGACGCGCTCGCGGTCGCCGTCCTCGACGCCCGCGGTTTCGGCCCCGAGGACTTCGCGCGCTCGCATCCAGGCGGCGCACTCGGCCGGCGCCTGCTCACTTACGTACGCGACGTGATGCGCGTCGGGCCGGAAGTGCCGGAAGTGCCACTGAACGCCACCGTCTCTGACGCCCTCTTCCAGATCACCGCCAAGCGCATGGGCATGACGGCCGTGGTCAACGAAAAGCGTCATGTTGAAGGCATCTTCACCGACGGCGACCTGCGCCGGATTCTTCAGCGCGACGGCGATTTCCGCGCGCTGCCGCTGATCGATGTCATGACGCGTAATCCGCGCACGATCGGTCCGGACCATCTCGCGGTGGAAGCTGTGGAACTGATGGAGCGTTATCGCATCAATCAGATGCTGGTCGTCGACGAAAACGCGATCCTGATCGGCGCCCTGAACATGCACGACCTCTTTTCCAACAAGGTAATCTGATGTCGACTTTGTCTTTCACGCCTGATATCGCCGCAACGGAAAACGCGCACGACCGGGCGAGCCGCGTGAAACTGATGATTTTCGACATCGACGGCGTGTTCACCGACGGCAGCCTGTTCTTCACCGCCGACGGCGACGCCATGAAGTCCTTCAATTCGCTCGACGGCCACGGCGTGAAAATGCTGCAGTCGGCGGGCATTCAGACGGCGATCATCACCGGGCGCAACTCCGGCATTGTCGCGGCACGAGCACGGGAGCTGGGTATTACGCACCTGCACCAAGGCGTCGCCGATAAAACCATCGCGCTTGCCCAACTGCTGCAAACCACGGGTATCCCGGCAACCGAATGCGGCTATATGGGCGACGACTGGCCTGATCTCGCCGTGATGCGTCTGTGCGCTTTCGCAGCGGCGCCCGCCAACGCACATGTCGAAGTGCTGAACCGCGTCCATTTGGCCACCGCCAAGCGCGGCGGCGAAGGTGCGGTGCGTGAAGTCTGCGACGCCATCCTGCGCGCGCAGAATCGCTACGACGGCCTGCTTGCCGCGGCTATCGGAGCCTGAATCCCATGCAACGACCGAAGAAACTGACCTCAGCGCTGCCGGTGCTCGCACTGGCCGCGCTGGCGGGCGTCACCTACTGGATGCTGCAAGCTACGCTTCCCAAGCCCCAGGAAACGGAGCGCCCGAAGGAACACACGCCCGACTACTTCGCGAACAACTTCTCCGTCTCGGAACTGGACACCACCGGCACGACGCAGTATCGGCTGACTGCGATTTCCATGGTGCATTACGAGGACGATGAAGTCAGCGACCTCACCAAACCCGCCATGCGCATGTTTCAGCCCCTGCGCCCGACCGTGACGGCAACATCCGAGCGCGGCACGGTGAACGGCGACGTCTCGGTTGTCGACTTATACGAGAACGCCCACATTTTGCGCGTGGCTGGTTACGGCGACCCGCAGATGACGGCGGATTCCGTGCACTTTCGCATCCTTGTGAACGACGATGTCATCGAAACGGAAAAGCCGGTTAAACTTCAGCGCGGTCCGTCCGTGATGACGGGCGACGGCATGAACTACAACAACGCGACCCGGGTAATGAAGCTGTTTGGGACGGTACGCGGCCAGATCGCCGCCTCTGATACCCTCGGCACCTCATCCAAATAACCCCGGCAGTTCCGACGAATTGCGCTTAATCCATTCAAGT
>Ga0302226_10002886_pt1 | contig 11965 bp, 19 predicted proteins | sample II_Palsa_E3_3_FD_193524 | JGI IMG/M metagenome (GOLD analysis project Ga0302226, IMG submission 193524) | Peat permafrost microbial communities from Stordalen Mire near Abisko, Sweden - II_Palsa_E3_3 | ecosystem: Environmental > Terrestrial > Soil > Palsa > Peat permafrost | place: Sweden...
GATTGGTCCCGGCAGCGGAAACATGACGGTCAAGCTGCTCGAGAGCGTCAAAAAGGTCGTCGCGGTCGAGCTGGATATTCGCATGGTGGGCGAGCTGCAAAAGCGTGTCCTGGGCACGTACGTTTTTTTTTAATTTTCCACTTTATTTTAAAAAATATTCAATAGACCGTACCAAAACCACCTCCAAATCCTCGTGGGCGACGTGCTCAAGACCGAGCTGCCGTACTTTGACGTGTGCGTAGCCAACTTGCCGTACCAGATCTCGTCCCAGATCGTGTTCAAGCTGCTGCAGCACCGGCCCCTGTTCCGCTCGGCCGTGCTCATGTTCCAGCGCGAGTTTGCCCTCCGCCTCGCGGCCCAGCCGGGCGACGATCTGTACTGCCGACTGAGCGTCAACACGCAGCTGCTGGCCAAGGTCACGCACGTGATGAAGGTCGGAAAGAACAACTTTAGGCCGCCGCCAAAGGTCGAGTCGAGTGTCGTCCGCATCGAGCCCCTCAACCCCCCGCCACCAATCAATTTCCAGGTACAATGAATCAAAATAGTAGTACTAATATGCTTATTTGAATGGTACTGCAGGAATGGGACGGTCTTGTGCGTCTCGCCTTCCAGCGCAAAAACAAGACACTCGCGGCCAACTTTAAATCGGACGCCGTCCTGACGATGCTCGAGCAAAACTACAAGACGTTTTGCGCCCTCAACAACGTCATGGCGGACGACTCGGTGGCGTTCAAGGACCAGGTCCTGGCCATTCTCGACGCGACCGGGATGAGCGAGAAGCGTGCGGCCAAGATGGACATTGACGACTTTCTGGCACTCCTCGCCGCCTTCAACGAAAAGGGCATCCACTTTAGCTGAACGCCCAACCAAGGGTCTGTACATAAGGAGCAAGAAATGATCAGCAGCAATGGCCGTATTCTTGTTTATTAGATTGAAACAAAGGACCACATCAAGTCTTCTTTTTTTTTATTATTCTGACTGCCGCGGCACTGTTATTTCTTGTTTGACGAGACGGCGATCAAGGCACGCAGGGTTGCCTCGGTCTGTTGGAGCACGTCACGGCGGTAGAGGTACATGTCGATCCGTCGCTCCAGCCGTCGCTTGGCCACCTCGTTTGTCGGGTCTGTTACTGCCAGTGCCTCGAGATGCCGTCGCAGCTCATCGTTGTCATGGTTCAATTGCTGAAAGTAACATATGAGAATAAGGGTTGTTTTTTCCTTCTTACCAGCAAGGCCACCTTTTCTTGCTCTTGCTGCTGTTCTTGCTCGTGCTCCTTCTGCTGCTGTTGCTCTAGCTCCAGTCGTCTCACTCGCTCTTGCTCTTGCTGCTCCTGCTCCTGTTGCTTGCGGCGCTCCTCCTCCTGCTCACGTTGTCGCTTCTCCAACTGCTGCTTCTCCAACTGCTCGAGTCGCTGCTGCTCGAGTCGCTGCTGCTCGAGTCGCTGCTGCGCGAGTCGCTGCTGCTCGAGTCGCTGCTGTCGTTCCAGCTCCCGCTGTTTGTCCAGCTGCTGCTGCAGCTTGAGCACCTGCAGGTCTAGCAGATCCTGTGAGGGCAGTGGTTGTGGCTGCTCCTTTTGTTGTGCCGGGGCAGGCTGCACGACGGGCATGGTTGGCTTGCTGTGGACGACCGGGGATCGAGCCAGGGCAGTCGACGGCCTGAACACCTCGCTGGGCAGCGGGGCTTTAGCAGTGGCAATAGCAGCAGTAGGAGGTGGAGGCAACAGGCTGCTTGGCTTGATGGGTGGACGCACAAAGATGTTTTCGTCAACGTCGTCCTTCACCACAGCAGCAGCAGGAACAGGAACAGCAGCGGCATGGACACGAGTGGGCGTGCGCTGCAGACGACGCGAGCTGCGAAAGGGGTCGTTGTCCATTTTCGTTCCGTAACCGTCTTTCGGAAATTCCGAAATTTTCTCGAACCAAAAAAAAAAAAATTAGTCGCGGCCCAATCGGCGCAGCAGACCGCGGAGCATTCGGCCCAAGCCAAGACATGTTTTATGTCGGCTTTGTTCCTTTCTCTTGTTCGGTCAGAAGCCATGGATTCCAAGCGGAGCGCCAAGAATGAAAATACCAAAGACACGTGCAGGCTTCATTTGACGCACGCTCTCGGGTGTTTTCACCTGCCTTTGTTTTCTTTTTCCGTCCTTCCTGTCGGCCGCCCAGTGATTGGCGTCGGTTTTCATGCGTTTTTGCTCTGCCCTGTTTGGAGATTTTTTTTTTTTCAGCCGGCTACAAAAGGCAAAACGCACCTGAAACGGACCGTCTATTTTTGGCTGTGTTTGCTGTGTTTGCTTCTTTCAACCATTCAAACCAACCCCCGCCACCCCCCTCTCGTAGACTCCCAGCCATGACGGACACGAGTGGAGACACCCCAGTAGCCGTAGCAGCAGAAGCAGCAGTATTAGCACCAGCAACAACAGAAACGGGAGGGGGCCATGCGCCACTATCATCATCCGCCGGCAACAGCGGCGGCGTAAACAACGGCGGCAGCTGGTCACGGGCAGAGCTGCGGAGACTCAAGGACGGGCTGACGGAGGAGCTGACGGGCGAGCGTGCTTCCCAGCTGCAAAAGGGTAACCCCAAACCGTCGTCGTCAGAGGAATTAACTTCCCTTTTCCCTTTTCTCTCCTGCGGCGGTGTTAATTAGACGAGGCCACGATCTACCAGCTGCAGGACCGCATCAACGGCCTGAACGAGGAGCGTCATGCCAAAAGGTGTGTGTCCTTTTTCGAGGGTGGTGGTTGATTCGGTTTTGCAGTCTCGAGCTGCGCAACGTCGACCGCAAGATCAACTTTCTCGTGCAGTCGCGGCTGCAAAAGGACGCACGCAAGGAAGAGCGCGACAAGGAGACCTGGTTCGAGTTCTTTGACCAGAGCGCGAGCCAGGACAACCCGCTGGGCCTCAAAAAGTCGGTATGTTTTGGTGTGGTGTGGTGTTTTTTTTTTTTTTGTACCTAATGAGAACCACCCAAAAAAGGACTACTCTGCGTTCCTGTACCTGCTCCGCTCCGAGGCGCAGATCCTCGGCAAGGCTCTCATGACTGTTCCCTATGGCGAGATGGACTATGTCGTCCAGGTAGTTTTTTTTTTGTTGTTGTTGCGTCTTTGTAACCTTTTTAATTAGATCCTCAACTTTTCGCTGTTTCCCGACCTGTTCCAGGCCCGCGAGGAGATCCTCCTGCTCGAGCTGTCAAAGGTAGAGCGGGATCGTCTTGGCATTCTTTTTTACAAATATTTTAATTATTTTTTTAATGCGTATGTAGCAAATCATCTGGAACCAAGTCAACCTGTCCAATACGCCGCAAGACATGTTCAGACAAAACTCGTTTGTGACCAAGCTGCTTGGCGGCTACACAAAGTATTACGATCTTTTTATTATGCAATTTATTTTATTGAGCCCTTGTTTTCTTTCATCAAAGGCGACATTACGGACGGACCCACTTGATCCAGTGCTTGAAAGAGGTCATTACCGTGTTCATCAACGAGGCCAAGGACGAGGGCACGTTTGAGTTGCGTCCCGATGCCGTACGATTTTTAAAATGGGAGCATTTCTTTTTTCACTAAGTAAATTAAACTATTCTAGATTTACAAGGCCATCACCAACGACCCCGCGACCAAGGCCGACGAGGAGATTGAAAACTACCCCGGCGTCAAGGAGCGACAGCTCAAGGCAAAGGAGCGGGTCGAGTCGTACGCCTTCAAGGTCCTGCAGAGCATCAAGGACAGCCTGCCCTCGATGCCCTTTGGCATGCGCTACATTTGCAAGCAGATGGTTGCGTACGTTGCGGGCACAGCGTACCTACAGACTAACGCAGACTGCTGTTGTTGTTTTTTTCTCAAGGATGGCTGCAAAGAAATTCGACCTGAACGACAAGCAAAAATTCACCCTCGTGTCGTCCTTTATTATCCTGCGCTACTTTAACCCGGCCATCCTTGTGCCCGAAGCGTTTGGTCTCTCGGATCGTGACGCGGGCGGTGGTGTTCGTCGCTCGCTGACCCTGGTAAATTTCTCTCTCTCTCCCTCCCTTTTTTTGTGTACTCATTTATTTTTCTTATGCCAGCTCACCAAGCTGCTCCAAAACTACGCCAACGAGATTGTCTTTGGCGGCAAGGAGGCGTTCATGGCCGTGTTCAACGACAGCCGCGACAAGGGCGTGCAGATCATGAAAGACTACTGCTTTAGCGTGACCGAGGTGCCCGAGCCCAACGAGTACTATGCCACCGTGGTCAACCTGCCCCAGCGCAAGGAGGACATGTCCATCTTCCACAACACGACCATCACCATGTCGCCCAACGAGCTCTACACGATCCACAAGCTGATCGAGTCCAACAAGGCCGACGTGGTACCGTCCCTTTCCTTTTATCTTATCCCTGAAAAAATAAGAAAACGGTAGGTCCCGCCGTACCACCCCATCGGCTTCTTCCTCGGCCGCCTCGCACCCGTGCCCGAAAAGGTGCCTCGTGCTGACGACAAGTTCTTCACGATCCAGCTAGCCGGTGGCGACGACGACGAGGGCGACGACGCGCCACCCAAGGACTCGTCGAAGCTGGTCCGCTTGGCCGCAGCGGCCGTGGCCGCAGTGCTGGCCCTCCTAACGCCCCAGGAGGCCGAGGAGGCGCCGGCCGAGCTGGAGCAGACCTCGCACCGCTTGGCGCCGTGGCTGGCAGGGCTTGCCGCCGCCCACCCCGAGTGCAAGAAGCAGTTTGATGCCGCGGCAAAGGCCATCGCCAAGCTGCCGGCCGACTTGCGCAACGACGCCACCATCCTGTCGGAAACAGACAAGGTACTGCAATGGCTTTTTTTTTGGAATGGATTATCTCATTTTTTTTTTTAAAAAAAAAAAGTTTTTGATGCACCGAGAGTCGTACCGGTCGTCGCTCGCCAAGGAGCGCGGCGAGATGGAAAAGTCGATTGCGACACTAGAGTCAGAGGTCAACGGCAAGAGCGAGGACCTGAAGCTGTGGTCGATGTACGTGGAGAACATTGTCCAGTCGTCGTTCAAGGGCAAGATCGCCTCCAAAAGGTACCGCAAAATATATTTTAACAAGTACTGACTACCAAACAAAAAAAAAAAGAGAGTACCAGGAAGACATGAAGATCGGGCCGTTCGAGTACTCGCTGTCAGCGCTGGACAAGGCGGGCTGCTTTGTGACGGTCAACAACCTGGACGTGTCCATGCGCAAGCATGCGTCCTTTGCCTTCACCAGCTCTGACGCGGGCGTGGTCGAGATGGTCATCAAGGTGGACAAGAAGCCGTCCAAGCCGTTCAAGCTGAGTGTGCTCACGCTGCTGGACCTGCTGGTGACGCAGGACCACATCAAGATCGACATCTTCCTCTTTGACATCCGCGGCCTGTGCGCCTTCCTCAACGGCGAGATCTGCTCGTGAGCCACGCAAACTAAAAACACGCACACTGTTCAAAACTAACCATGCTCAGCACGAAACAAGAAACATTGCACTCGGAACAGAAGTCAGTTTGAGTGTGACATTTTCGTTCAGCCGCAGGGATGAGCAGTGGCGACGAGCCTGCAGCCGAGCGTGCGCGCGTCCAGTGCAGTACAATTACACAGAAAGAAAAGAAAAGAGAGAAGTAATAATTATTATAATTCTATTGCTGTGGATGGTGGGCTGATGACTGGCGGGTACCGTGCCAGCTGCCGCTCGACAATGGCCCTCAGCTTGCCCTCGTCAAACAAGGCCGCTGCGACCCACGCCACACGGTTGTCCGACTCCCGTTGATCGCGCCTTGGCGGACCGCAGTGGACCTCTGCCGAGTACAGCACCGCGGCGGCCGCTAGCTCCTGTGGGCTCGTGTCCAGACACGTGTCCGGGTGGCCGTACATGTCGTTCACGAGCATCCACGCCAGCTGGGCCACGCGTCTGAACAGCGGTGTCGCGCTGGTCTCGCAGTCCAGGGCCAGCGACGTCCAGCGGGCGACGTAGACAAAGGGCAGCTCGACGTGGACGTCGAAGCGCAGCCAGCGCAGCACCAGCAGCTCGCTGCGCACCATGCGGTCGTGCAGGGCCCAGTACTCGTCGTTGACGGTCAGTGCTGGTGGTGGTGGTGGCGCCAGGGAGGGATCGACGGGATCCCGGTCGTCGTGCTCCCGGAACAGGCCCAGACGGTGCGCCACGTTGATGACGTCGCGCAGCTTGCGGGGCGGCGTGACCTCGAGCGTCTTGATGGCGAGCCAGAGGCAGCTGAGGGCGGTGAACGTGGGCGAGGGCTCGGCTGAGGACGCTCTGGAAGCCGACGAGGATGACGAGGACTGCTGGTTGTGCTGGGCACGCAGACAGCGGTGCGTCAGGACCAGCGCCGTCGTGGTCACGGCAACGGGCAGGTCCAGCAGTGCGCCACACGACCGCACCACTTGGACCGCGTGGGCGCTCATGAGGACAGCACCACTTTGCAAAGCGACCCGAACGAAATTAATGCGCTTCAGCGGCAGCACCGACACAGGCGCAGCAGCTGCGTCAACAGGGACGCTGCTGCGAGTGACCGTTGCACCTGGCTTTGCCGTTCCACAGGTGCGCAGGCCAAATGAACCCCCCTCGTCCCAATCCCGTTCTTGGGCGCTTACTTACGTCCCCAATCAATAGCACCGGCCCAGCGCGTTTGCCGTGCTGCCCGGGTGCCTCGCCGTGGGCACCGAGAGCGGCCATGTGCTGGTGTACGACACGCACGACGGGTCCTTTGTGTCGTGTGTGCCGCTGTCGCCGTCCCAATCCCCGATCACGGCCATGTGTTTGACGACGACAGCAGCAGCAGCACCAGGGACGGCAGCAGCAACCGGCAACGACAGCAACAGCAGCAGCCTACTGGGAGCAGGGGGAGGTGTCTTTGTGGTCGTGGCTGCGAGTGCCACGACGGGGATCACCGCGATCGAGTGCAAAGGGCGATCCCCCTTTGACCTTGGCGGCGTGCCCACGACCAGCACCAGCAGCAGCGTCGTCACATCCCTTGCCCTCCCCGGTGACTTTGCCCTGACCGGCAGCACGACCGTGGTCTACTTTGGCACACAAGGCGGGCAGGTGGCCAAGCGGACGCGGGGCATGATGTACGGCTTCAACGACACGGTGCTGTTCAGTGCGCCACCGCCCACGTCGTCGGCCACAGGGACGAGCAGTGCCGTGTGCTGTCTGACCGTCATGCTGCCGTACGTGCTGTTTGCGTGCAGGGACAGTGTGTACGTCTATTCAGAGGCCAAGCGCATGGTGCTGGCGCGCTTTATCCGTCCGACTGCGACGGGCCCACAGAGCTATGGTGCGGCTTCCCTTCCCTTCCCTTCACTCACCAAAGAACCCCATTAACGTAGGCTTCGACGTCGTGTTCAATGCCCAGCAGTTCATCGTCAAGCACGGCGCGTCCGTGTACTTTTGCCAGCGCGACACGGACAGCATCCCGTTCAAGGTGCAGGCGCACTACCAGGCGCCCAGGGAGATCGCTGCGATCGGCATGGTGGCAGAGTCGGTCCTGATGGTCGTGACGTCGGTCGGCAAGGAGCAAAGGAGGCAGGCGGAGCAGGACCAAGGAGACGTTCAAGAGGAAGAGCAGCTGCGGCTGGAGGCGCAGCAGGAGCAACGGGCATACGTCGCACTGCTGTCGTTGCCAGACATGCAGCAGATCGGCGGCACAGTGCTGCCCTTTGCGGCTGACAGCAACACGAGGCGGCTGATCGGCATGCGGACCATCCTGTGTCCCAAACCATTGGTATTGTACAAGATCCCATACATTCTTTTCTAATTCGCGGTGCCAGGCCGACACACTGCCCCAAAACCAGTACGACCGGATGGCCGACACTGCCGCGCCCACTGGCTCTGCCGGCCTGCACCAGCCACCACAGCAGCAGCAAGAGCTGGAGCGCGTCACGTTCATTGTCTACACGGACCAGCTCGTGATAGTGCGCCCCCTGCACGTCGCCGAGCAGATCGTCGCGCTCATGCTCAAGCAGCAGTACGCCCAGGCCATGACGCTGTGCCAGCGCTTCAAGCGGACCAAGGTGGTCACAGAGGTGGCAAACGAGTACGCGTGCCAGCTGTGGCGCGAGAAAAAGCACAACGACGTAATTGGTTGCATGATTGATTGTTTTCTTCACTTATTTTTTATGTCAGGCGATGCACATGTGGGCCGAGTACGTGCTGCCCCTCGCCGGCGCCGAGTTCTGGACCGCCTTTGCGCTCAAGCTGCAAAAGGCCGGCCGTCTGTCGCTGCTCGAGCCCTATCTGCCCTTCAACGACCGCTCGCTGCTCTCGGCCGAGATGTACGGCCATGTGCTGCAGGTCCACCTGGACGCAAAGGACTACGAGACCTTTTACAGCCGCATCTCGCGCTGGCCAGTCGTGTACGCGATCGACGACGTGATCGAGTCGGTCAAGGCAAAGGTGCTCGAGGTCATCCATGAACAACAGAACCGGCCAGAGGACCAACGAGAAAGCATTGACCCGGTCCGTTTCCTGCTGCGCTCGCTCTTCAAGCTGCTCGACTTCCAGAACGACTACATTGCCGCCGCGCAGGTCGTGGTCGAGGTCAGCCCCGACGAGGCCCTCGAGTACGCCGCGGCGCACAACCTGTGGCCCAAGATCCTCGTTGGCCTCGACCTCAACAGCAGCCGGCTCCCCAGTGCGAGCATGATCCAGCTGTGCGTGTCCACCCCCGTGCTCGCCTCGGACGCAGCCCCCGACGTCGTACGGCGGCTCCTGTGGCTCCCCAACGTGAGCAGCGACGACGAGTGCCTCCCGCCGTACCTGCGGCTGTTTACGCTGTTGCTCGCCGCCGCGACCGCGATCGAGCACCCAGTGCACGTGCGGCACATCTCGCAGGCGGCCGTGGCCGTGGCTGCGTCGGCGGCGCTGTCCGTGTCCAAGCTGCTGGACGTGGTGCGGTCCATTGGTGCGCCCCAGTACGCCCGCTTCCTCTTTGAGCACGTCAGCGCAAACATGGACACGACAACAGCACTCTTCCCAGAGCTCGTGTCGATCCTCGAGCAGCGCAGGCAGGGCCAACAGTGGCAACAGGAGGACGCCGTTCTGGCCGCGATCCAAGCACGATTAAAATAAAAATTAGTGACTATTTTGTTTGGATTTTAGCGTCGTCAAAATGCCTTATGGACCCAAAGCGGTCTTTTCCACCCAATTCCGCAACAAAACAGCAGGACTCAGTACTTGTGGTAGAACGCGGCCAGATTTCCACTGGCGTCGCGGAGGAAGAAGCTGATGTTTGGCAGGGACGAGAGGTAGACGTAGAGATCTGAGCGCGCGGCCTTATGCGAGGCCAGGTGCAGCGGCGTCTCGCCCTTGTGGTTCTGCACGTTGACGTTGCAGCCGCAGGCGACGAGGTACCTAACCGTGACGGCGTCGTTGGCCCGGACGGCGTAGTGCAGCGCCGTGTCGCCGGTGCCTGGGTGCGCCGAGTCAATCGGCACATGCTGCTTGAGGACGTCGTAGATTGCGTCGCAGTCCTTGTCCTTGGCGGCCTTGAAGAGGTCGTCCGCAGTGGCGGCCTTCTTGACTACGTACGAATAACAATTTTATTTTATTTAACAATAATTAGGTCAATGCGTTTATTTACCATCCTTGGCGCTCTTGTCGGCCGTCTTGAGCAGCGACAGGTGGCTGACCTGCGACACGAGCGCCTCTTGCGCGGGGTCGGGAGCAACTCCTCGGTACAGACTTGCCTCCTTGAGCAGATTCTTGACCGATCGGACCGTGGTCTGGAACTGCTCGGTGGTCAGGCTGGACCGGCCAGTGATGACGACGCGATCGACAGCGGCGGCAAAATTGGCGTAGCAATTCTGCTGCTTGGCGACGTTGATGATGCTGACCTTGAGCGCCTCGTTGGAACCGCCTGTAAACGAGTTGGATCCAACCAGCAGCGTCACTGTGGGCCTGTCAGACTGTGCCGGGGCCGACCTGGGGGCCGACGACGACGCTGCCCCGTCCTCACTGCTGCTGCCCACGCTGGCGGACGCGGCCTTCGCGGCGGCACCCCTCCTGCCCCTGGGCTGCTTGAACCGCTCCTCCTGGGCATCGAAAAGCGCTCCCACGTCGTCCAAATCGGCCTCGAGCAGCTCGCGCACGTCTTGCTCTGCCTTTTGGATGCGGTTGGTGGGGCCCATGAGCGTGGCCGAGTTGGACGAGGAAAAATCGATGAAGCAGCCATCGTACTTTTCCGCAGACTTGGTCACGAGCTCCTGGATGGCGTGGAAGTGGGGCCTACGGCCGATCGCGATGGTCACGGTCACGATCGCACCCTCCGCATCACCACCAGCACCACCAGGGTTCTTGGCTCCGGGCACGGCGATGCCAAGGTACGCGCAGATCGGCTCCTTGAACAGGCCCAGTGTGGCCGGCCCAGAGACGCTCAGGACAGCGGAACCAGGGACGTACTCGACCGTATTCGGCGCCACCATCGTCTCGATGTGCCTGACCTGGGACCGGCTCACGTGCAGGTCGGCTGGCAGCTTGATGTTCATGGAAGGGTACACCTTAATGGGCTTGGCCTCGGCTCCCCTCGCCTTGGGCTGGTTGGGAGCCTTGGGCGCCTTTTGTTTGGGATCCTGCTTCTTGGATTGCTAAATGTAAAAACAATGGGTATTAAAATTATTCAGTTTGGATTATCCTGTTGGTTTTACATTGCCCTTTGGCAATGGGCTGCTGCTGCTGCCATTGACAGTGTCGTCCTTGAGAGCACTCTATTATATGAACACGTCAGCCCAAGTCTATATTTTTTTTTAAGCCACCTCGAGAAGATCCTGCCAGGTTAGGTATCTCGTTGCGGCATGGCGCAGGGCAGAGTCTGAATTGCTGTGGACAACAGCAATGACCTGAATGAACTCGGCCAGAATGCCGTTGCGGAGGTCGAACAAGCTGGACGAGAAATCCTTGTCGCCCGAGATGAGCACGACCACCATGTGGTCGCGCACGCTTTGATACTTGCGCATTTCCTCCTTGATCTTGTCGTCGCTCGAGTCTATCCGTTCAATAATGGCATAATTTAAAACATAACTCACAAAGAATACCGGGGGGGGAAAAACCTTTCTTGGCGGACGGTGTCGTGATGGCCTGTGCGCCCATCTGATCAAAGACCGTCACAAGCGGCTTGAGGCCTTCCGCGGCCTTCTCGTGGTAGAAGAGCTTGAAGTGGAACTTGGGGGCAAAGTGCTCGCCTTTAAGGCCCTTGACCTCCTTGCGCAGCTCCGTGGTCAAGTGCTTGTGAAACTTGGCCGCGTCATACTTTTGGGTAGAGAAATTGCAGTTTTCAATGTCCCACAGCACCTCGACCGGGATCTCGGTCACCACAGCCTGCAATAGGGATAAACATAAATAAAATAAAAAAAATAAAATAAAAATACAGCAGAGGCGGCTTGAACAGCGACGGGCGGCTGGCCGAGTTGCTGCTGCTGCTGCTGCTGCTGCTGCTGCTGCTGCTGCTGCTGAAAATACATCATCTGCTGCTGGAAGTGGAACTGTTGGTACTGCTGCATGTCGTACTGTTGAGGCTGTTGCAGAAGCTGTTGTTGGAACAGCTGCGGCGGTTGTGGGGCTGACAGATAAGGTTGGAACGGCTGCACGATCGATGCTGCTGGCGCCGCTGCAGCCGTCGTGGGCATGCTCGGGTACGACGGGGCGAGAATAGGGTACGTGGGCTGCAGTGCGCTGGTTGGCTGCGTATTGACAGGCAGGAGCATGTTGGTGCCGTCATCCCCAAGGAGCAGGGACGAGGACGAGGACGAGGACGAGGACAAGGGCGAGGACCTGGATGAGAAGGACAGTGGCAACAGCAACGTCTGGCCCGGCGGCAACAACTTGGGGGGCGGCGGCTGCGACATCCTGCAGGCTCGGAAGTTTGCTGACAGCCTTGACCTGTGCCTTGACAACACTCGTCTTTCTGTCCCACACACGTAGAAAAAGGGAACCGTTTAGTCTTTGGGTGGGAGGGGGGGGGGGCGGCAGGGGAGAAAGTGCAA
>Ga0302226_10002890_pt1 | contig 11961 bp, 22 predicted proteins | sample II_Palsa_E3_3_FD_193524 | JGI IMG/M metagenome (GOLD analysis project Ga0302226, IMG submission 193524) | Peat permafrost microbial communities from Stordalen Mire near Abisko, Sweden - II_Palsa_E3_3 | ecosystem: Environmental > Terrestrial > Soil > Palsa > Peat permafrost | place: Sweden...
CCATCCGCACCACATGGGAGTTCCACCTGCGCGTGGACAAGGCGCACTCGGCCGTGGCCAACGGCGTGCTCGTGGGCACCACCACGGACGACGATGACAGCAGCAGCGGCACTAGGACGTTCCACTGGAAGCTGGACGTGCCGTGCCCGACGTACCTGGCGTGCTTTGCCGCGGGCGACCTCGTCACGGTCGACGACGGCGTGTTTGTCGCACGCGACAACAAGGAGGTGCCCGTGGCCTATGTCGCCACGAGGGACGTGCCGGTCGAGTGGCTCAAGCAGTCGTTCCAGGAGACAAAGGGCATGCTGGGCTGGCTCACCGACAAGCTCGACCAGCCGTTCCCGTTCCCAAAGTACTACCAGTTTTGTGGCATGCCCATGGCTGGCGCGATGGAAAACATCTCGCTCGTGTACGTAGTTTGTCTTGGCCCCCCTCCCTCGTCTTTGTCCTAACCATGACAATCGCCAGCACGTGGGGCACAAGGTACCTCGTCGACGCCAAGCTGGCCAAGGAGCGCCAGCACCTGTTTGACCTCGTCAACATCCACGAGATGGCGCACAGCTTTTTCGGCGACATGCTCGTCATCCGCCACTTTGAGCATGCGTGGCTCAAGGAGTCGTGGGCGACGTACATCGAGGCCTGCTGGTAAACCAGTTGTTAAGAATTGTTTAATCATTGATTATTTAAATAATTATTATTCAGGGTCCAGGATAAAAAGGGCAAGGAATGGTTCCAGTGGGAGATGCTCGACCAGGCCACGTCCTACATGCACGAGGTCGACTCGTCGTACGCCCGCCCCATCGTCACGCGCACGTACAACAGCAGCTGGATGATGTTTGACGCGCACCTCTACCCGGGCGGCAGCTGGCGTCTCCACATGCTGCGCACGCTGCTGGGCGATGCCGCCTTCTGGAGGGGCGTGCAGGCCTACGTGGCCACGTATCTCGGCAAGGTCGTGGAGACAGAGCAGTTCCGCCAGTGTCTGGAGGAGGCATCGGGTCGCAACCTGCACCGCTTCTTTGACGAGTGGATCTACGGCAAGGGCTACCCCGTCCTCTCAGTCGAGTACGAGCACAACACGGAGAACCACACGGTCAAGCTGACGGTGAGCCAGACGCAGCCCGCCGACCACACGACCTTTTCCATCGCCGTGCCCATTTCGATCGCCGTTGAGCTGGCCGACGGCAAGACAACACGCACGATCGACGTGGTTGTGGACCTGACCGAGCCCCACCACCAGCGCAAGGGCATCACGGTCGTGGCCCTCCCCGCCGACAGCAAGCCCAAGACGGTCAAGGTGGACCCCGACATGACGCTGCTGCTGTCCCTGGGCGAGTTCAACCCCGGCGAAGACATCCTCACCAACACGCTCAACGACACCAGCACGTCCGACGTCGTCTCGCGGGTCCGCGCGATCGCCTCGCTGGCCAAGACTGGCACCAGCACCGCCATCGAGGCCATCCGCAAGGCCGCCAAGAGCGAGCCCTTCTTCGGCGTGCGGATCAAGGCCGCAGAGGCACTCGCCGCCATGCAGTCCAACTTTGCACTCCAGGTCCTGGCCGAGCTGCTGGACAACGAGCAGGACCCGATGGCCCTCTGGGAGATCGGTATTACGGCCCACGCCTGAAACACATAATTAAAATAATAATTACTGTGCTTCCAATAGCGAGCCATTGCACGACGAAAGAGCCCTGTGTCCGTGAGGCCCTCCTTCGCCTGCTCGCCCGCACAGATCTCTTCACACGCGCCCACCAGTTCGCCCTCATCGCCCTCGGCAAGCACCAGCACGCCGCCGACCTGGACCTGCTCGTGAGCACGGGCACGTCGACGGCCTCGCCAACGCCGCACAACCTCGTCCGCGAGGGCGCGCTCATGGGCCTGGGCGAGCACGGATCCCTCAAGGCCGTGGAGGTGCTGGCCACGCAGATCGGCCCCGAGGTCGCCGGCCTCGCAGACTACAACCGTCCCTTCGTCATCGCCGCGTACGCCGAGGCCGTCGCCAAGCACGCGCCCGAGATCCGCCGCAAGGCCGCCGACGGCATTGCCCAGCTACTGCGCGATCCGTCGTGGCGCGTGCGCGACGCAGCGGCTGCGGCGCTGACCCATCTCGGTGCCGCCGAGAAGGTCGGCGACCTCGAGGGCCTGCGCCCCGTCACGGCCCAGCAGGACCTGCCCATTCTGGACAAGCAGATCCACGACATCAAGGCGCACGGCGAGGCGCCCGTCCCCGAAAAGGTCAAGCACGAGATCGACGAGCTCAACAAGCTCGTGCGCAAGCTCGCCGACCAGGTCGCGGCATTGGAGGCGGCGGGCAAGAGCAAGGGGGGCTCGTCGTAGACTGGGAAAAAAAAAAAAATTCTGATCAAGATCACCCCCAATCTTTTTTTATTATATCAGTACGGAGTTCTATTCATCAGAGTTCACCAAAAAAACATTCTAAACGACCTGGTCGTCTGGCAGCTCCAGCACGAGTGCCTCGAGGAGGTTGTCGAGGTACGTGAGCGTGCGCCAGGCGTCTGTGCGGATCGACACGACGGTCGAGTCGCGGCCGACCGCAAACTTGCACAGGATGTGGTTGCGGGGCGGGACAAAGAACATGGCCAGGAGCACCGAGTTGTGGTCGTGGTCGTGGTCGTCTTGGTAGCCTTGGTCTCCACCGCTTTTCTTGCCGATATTGGGCACGAGAAAGGGCTCGAAGCGGTCCTTGACGAGGCGCACCATCTCGCGCGAATTGACCACGAGGTACTTGACCGACTCGTACGCCGCTGCTGGTGCATCGGTGCCTTTGACCGGCACGACGACCTCCTCCTCTGCGTCGGCCTCTCCATCGGCATCGGCATCGGCATCGGCGAGCACACCCAGGTACGACCACAACCGCCGGAAGAGCGCATTGGTCAGGGCGGGGTCGGTGGTGGACGAGTCGGCGACGGGCAGAAGCAGGTCCTCAAAGCCCACTCGCAGCGGCTCGAGGGGCGCTCGTTGCGACACGCCATCGCCCCTGCCGAAAAAAAAAGGGTAGGTAGGGTGGCAATGTGAGCAACAAACTAGATGTAAAAGTTTCCCTTACGTGTTGAACTCGGCAGAGATCGTGAACCAGGCCGGCGAAGGCGCGCCAAACACAAACTCGACGGGGAGCGAGTACTGGTACGGGAACGTGTCAGGGATGGTCTCTGCCACGAGGGCGGTTGCGGACGTTGCCGCCTCGAGGTAGGGCACGTTGATCTTGACGGGCAGCTTGACGGGCACGGTCGTGACAAGGTCGAGGATGACCGAGAAGATGCGCAGGGCGTACGCGGGCACGTCCTTGCGCGAGAGCATGACGTCGTCGTAGCGCAGCACCAGATCGAGTGTGGTGGGGACCTGGCCCTGGCTCAGCTGGGAGACCCAGCCAAGGTACTCGCGCAGGGGCAGGGCAAGCTGCTCGTCCGTGTGCACGCGCCGCGCCGCCTTGAGCCGGTGCAGGTCCTGCCGGGGGATCGACGCACGCACGAGCGACAGAAAGGCAACGGGGACGTGCTGGATCGGCTGCACCTTGGGGTACGCCGACGGGCCGGCAGAGAGCCCGTCCACGGAGAAGTCGAGCGAGAGGCCCTTGGCCGGGGCGAGCACTCGCAGCATCTTTTCCCGCGAGAGGTGCGTCAGGATCAGCAGCAGAAACTTGGCCTGGTCGCGCACGTCGACGTCGGCATAGTACTCGGCCATGTGTGCCAGCAGGTCTCGCAGGGCATGGAAGACGAGGGACGTCGGATGGTGCAGCAAAATCGTCCGTATGAGCTAGAATACAAAAAAAAATAAACATACAAACATACATAAAACAATTTATTCTTTCTTACCTTGATGAGCAATACACCCACGGACCACGAGCCCAGCTCGCACACGGCCGATAACCGGAGCACGTCGAGGAGGTAGCGCGACGGCCGGACAGGGTCGATGTCGGCCTCGGTGGCGATGCGATCGAGCAGGTGGATATAGTCAAACCCGTGCCGCACAAAGTCGTCCACGTCGCACTCGCACAGCGTCGCGCTCAGCTTGCGCAGCACGCTGATGGGGAACTGGCTGGTGGGATCGGTCAGACGGATCCGCTCGGTCAGGAACGACAGCTGCTCGATAAACCTCGGCGACTCAAAGATGATGTCGGTGATATTGCTACATAAATGGTGAGGACCACCATGAACAAGAATCACATACGTCTGGATCGAGCCAGACAGCTCGGGGTAGGCCTTCAAAAAGACCAGGAGCGAGTCAAAGTAGACCTTGGCGGGCATGGAGTGCGTCGCCTGGACCTGGAAATCCTTGAGGCAGGTCAGGACGTCGAGCAGATTTCTGTACCATCGGGTCAACAAAACAAAAAGAAAAGAAAACCCATCAAAATAATACGACGGTGGGGCGATGGGAGAAGGGGCGGGCTGGAAGCAATTGGCGAGCAGCTTGAGCTTGGCCTGCTTGATGCGCAGCGAGTCAAACACGGTCGGGTAGAACCAGGCACGAACAGGGTGCAGCAGCACGGGCAGCGGCTGCGTCCCCCCAAAGAGCTCGTGGGCGCTGAGCAGCCACTCGGCGACCAGCAACCTCTCCTCCTCTGCCCTCTGAACAGACGAAAAGAGAACGACGACGCGTTGGAGGAGCGATCGGTCCTCCTCGTCGGTAAACTTGTCCTTGGGGAGCTCGCTGCGTAGGGAGAGCACGGCGTGGACGAGGGTTGGGTGGTGCGAGTTGCTCAGTCGCATGAATTGGTTCTAACAGGTAAACAACTTAGTTTTAAAAGGAACAATCGTCGTACTTTCAAGGCTTCGACGCCGCCGTAGCCCTCGTTGGTGGCGATGACGGCGAGGATCGTGTGGATGAGCTCGTGCAGCTGCGCAGGCCCGAGGACGGCCGCGTTCTCGACGAGGAAGGTGATGCAGCGGTTGGCGTCCCTCACAAACAGGGCCTGTCGCTCGTTCGCATTGGCAGGCACAAATAGTGGCATCGCGTCCTTGGTGCCACTCGTCGCCACGTAATAGTCGGGCAGGGCAAAGATGCCCTTGTTGACGATCGACAAGGGCGCCAGATGCTGCTGTTGCTGGGCCGGCAGCACGACGATATGGCGCAGGTAGTTGCCCAGCGACAGACCGACCAGGGCCACGTACTGCGCCGCGAGATGCGTCAGGTCCTCCTGGGCAAGCTGCATGAACAAGCCCAGTTTGCTGGCGAGGATGGCGGGGTACGCCCTCTCTATCTCCATGAGGGACTGGAGTGCCTGTGTGCGCCGTGGTTAGTCGTTGCCGCCTTGGTCCGTTTAACGTACCACAGAGCGCAGCACGCGAGCAACGGGCGAGTTGACCGTCCTGACGAAATCGAGCAGCTTGTTGACGAGTGCGGCCAGTAGCTTGGGCTGCTCCTTGGGCGCGTTGACGGCCACCACGACCACGGACGTCAGCGTCATGACCACCTGCGAGTACAGCGCTGCGTTGGCGTCCGTGGGATCCCCGCGGGCCATCAGCCCAAAGAGCGAGTTGAAGATGTTTTCGGTGCTAAAGCGCAATTACTAAGAAAAAGACGTGCGCCAAGGACGTACCGCTTGGACGACTGCACAAACAGCAGGGGCGCGTACTCCTGCCACAGCTGCAGCACGTGCAGCTTTGCGGCGTCGCTGTCCTTGGCTGCTGCTGACGACGCCGAGGACGACTCGCCGGCCGACAGCAGCACCACGCACTCGGTCATCCAACGGTCCAGATCCAGGCCCTGCGCACCCAGGAACGCCTCGGGGTTGCGCCGGAAGCGGCCCAGCACGCGCAGCACGTTGGCCAGGGGCTCGCCGGCGAGGGACATGGAACAGAGAGGAAGCAAATGGGAGTCACTTTTTAAAATGGCGCCAAAGCAGAAAAGCCCAAAACAAATCATAGATACAACCGTGACTAGCGCCAAACTGGGAGATCAGGGAGGTCTAGCTGGCGAGCAAACGTGAGGACGATGACGAGGCAGACCAGCGGGCCCGCCACGACCCACTTGAGGATGCGGTAAAAGTAGATGTTGAAGCCCATGGTGAACGTGTCGTAGAAAAACTCGTGCTGGTCGTTGGTCATCTCAACGCGAACGGGACCGATGAAGCGCTCGCTGGGCACGGTGATCGCGACAGTGTACACGCCCGGCTCCCGGTACGACGACGAAAACAGCAGCATCGACCCGGCCACGTAGATCTTCACCTGGTAGACGGCATAGTAGTCGGGCTCGCGCGCGACCGGGCGGTTGTCCACGATTTCAAACCGAATGTTGAATGTCCTCCCCGTGACGTGCATCATCTGGCGTGTCTCGTCCAGGACGTAGATGCCGCAGTAGCCGTAGCGGTACGGCGTGGGGGATTGCGACACGGGTTGCCTAATTTACAAAAATAACGAGTTTTTATTTTGATAATTTGAAAAACAAAAATGAACTTACGATGCTTTGAGGGGGTGGTAAGGTGCCTCGGTGGACAGGCAGATGACCTCGCCATCAGCCGTGGCCAGGACGAGATCCATCTTGCCGCGGTTGCTGACATTGTCTGCCATGACGCGCGAAAACACGCGGCTGCCAATGTCGATCTTGTCGATGCAGTCACCGGGGTGGATGAAATGCACGAGGCCGTCGGTGGAGGGCACGACAATCGTGAGCTCCTTGGTCTTGGTGTCGAGGGAAACAAGCGTGGGCGGCGCACGGATCGCCTCTTCGGTCAGTCGCACGGGGTAGCCGCTCTTGAACTGGCCTGTTTGCGCATTGATGATGTACAGCAGGCCTTCCGACGTTCCAACAACGACTTCGAGAACACCGTCCGCGTCCAGGTCACCCAGGGCCATCGCTTCGGGGATGTAGCCCATCACCTGCGTCTCCCAGACCTCGGTGCCTTCGTGGTTGTACGCGACAACGTTGCCGGAACGGTCTGCCACGATCAGGTGCTTTTTGCGGTTGTTGAAGACGTCGGCCACGAGGATCTGCGTGTGGATTTCGTCCATCGTCACAGGGAAGCCTGGCATGATCTCGCCTGCCAACACAGTTAGCTCTGTGCCCAGGTGGGTAGCAACATACCGTGGCCGCTGATCACGTAGACAAAGCCAACCGAGGTGCCCACGACAATGTCCATGACGCCGTTGTTGTCGACGTCGGCGATCGTGGGGGAAGCAATCATGTAGGCCGGCCAGTCGGCACGCGCCGTTGTCAGGTCGAGGGCTGATAAAAGGTGGGATTATTACCCTCCCCCGTTTCATTTGCAGTTGGTCTTACGGTGGTGGGCAATGATCGAGGTGTCAAAGAGGTCGATAATGAGAATCGAACAGGCGACGTACTTGCTAATGTCTATGCCGCCGAGCGCGTCCTTTTTCACCGGGTCCGAGTACTTGTCGCTGTGGGAGGAAAAAAAAAATGGTTTATTTTTATTCAGCAAAAAGAAAAAAAAAATGGTACGGATCAAAGTAGTAGGTCACGGGGATGATGAGCTCTGGCTTGCCGTCCTCGTTAAAGTCGTGGAGGATGGGCGTGGCAAGGACGTGGGGATCGACGTAGACGTACGGCGGCTTGGTCGCCTTGGGCGCATCACCCTCCAAGTCCATCTTGGGTCGCCTGTCGGGGTCGTAGTAGTACTGGTCGTAATAGTACAGCGGCTAAATGTGGGGGGCGTTCGTCAGTTTAGGGCGTTCATTTGTTTATCCGTTACGACGTATTGGCCCCCGACAAACGGCTCGCCCAGACGGTGATCAAAGAGGGAAAAGGTTGCCGACGCGTTGGGCGAGTCGATGCCGTCGGCCCAGTCGGTATGCACAGGCAGCTTTGGCAGCTGGAACGAATGCGAGAGCAGCCGATCGCCACTGGGCGCGAACAGCAGCAGCTCGCCCGACTTTGTCGCGACCAGGACCTCCTCCGCGCCGTCTCCGTTGATATCGACCACGATGGGCGACGCCACAAACTGCTGGTTCTCGGCGATGTAGGGCCATCCAGGCATCGGGTGGCCGTCGTCGCCGTCCAGGATCTCGAGATAGTACCGGTGCGACGCCACGACGACCTGGTTCTCAAATATCCTACCCATCCGACGTTTAGCTGACCTTGTTTTCGGCGATGTTTACCCCTCGACATCGGCGACCAATGGGGCGCTGATGACGCCACTGCCCACGTCGTTCCTCCACAGCACGTCGATGTCCAGCCGGCACTGCTTCAGCGGCGCCGCCTGCTCGTGCCCCTTTGTCTTTTCCACCACGGTAGTGATCTCGTGCTTGGCCTCCTTGCTCCTGGAGCGGTACTTGTCGGGCATCGCGCGCTCGTCCAGCCGGATGATCTTGCGCGCCTCCTCCAGGACGTCGCCGTCCGATCCGCCCAGCTGCGCGAGCGCCGCCTGGCTGCCCAGGAGCAGGCCCAGCAACACGACGACCAAGGCACGCATTTACAAGTGTGTGACCCATACCCTCCCCTTGAGTGCATCCCCTAGGACCCATGGCTGACTACGAGAACACCGGCTCGTTTGCCGAGGACGACGTTGCTGCGTCGCCCAAGCCGGCGCCAGCTGCTGCGCCCCAGGCAAGCGTGTTCCCTGCGCAGCTGTCGGCGGCGGCGAGCACGGCGGCAACACAGGCGTCATCGGCAATGTCGAGCGTGTTTTCGCTCGTCAACTCGAGTACGTTTTTCTTTCATTTTTTTTTTTTTTGGTGAGGTGATCTCTGTGCTGACGGCGGCCTTGTTTTGCTTGCTGTGCTTGCTCTAGACCTCGCCAAGGCACGACAGTTTGCCACTGAGAGCGTCGCCAAGGCCGAGAAGACAGAGCTGTCGGAAGAGTACCGCAAGCTGGAGACGGTAACACAACCGCAGTCACGGTGATATCTGGCGGCTTAGTTGGGGCCTATTTATAGCAATTTGGCCGCGTTGTCGTCGTGGTCGAGAACCTGGCCAAGGTCAGCACGATGTTTATCCAGCCTGGCTTGTGTACGTCGCGTTTTAGTAATTAATTGCAAAGTAATTACCCACCCCCTCTCGTAGTCACTGATGTCAAGCTCAGCGTCGCGTCGACCGTCGAGTCGGCCACGATCCTGCAGCCCGCCGTGGACAAGCTGCGCAGCGTCGACCTGCCAAAGTCGAGCGCGTCGCAGTCGCTGGGCGCCCACTTCCTGCGCAACGGCCAGGCCCTGGGCGAGGAGGTCCCCCTGGGTCTCGCTCTGCTCAAGGCCGGCGACGTCCAGAGCAAGCTGGGCCAGGCCAAGCTGCAGATGAACCAGGACATCCTGGAAAAGTTTATCAAGCCGCTCGAGCACCTGCAGAACGTGGCCATCCGCAACGCCCAGGCCGCCCGGCGATCCGTCCAAAACGCACGCGCAAACCTCGACTCGGCCAAGCTCAAGCTCAAGTCGGCGCTGCCTGCAAAGGCAGACCAGGTCAAGGCAGAGGTCGATGGGGCACAGGCACTGTTTGACACGGCCATCGCCAACTCGATCCAGCAAATGCAGGCCGTCGTCAACAGCGTAACGAAACTGTCTCTTTGTTTTTAACTTACTTTTCATTTCTTAGAACGAGACACTCGCCAGCCTCGCCGATTTTACCCAGGCAATGCTCGCGTACTACCGCCTGGGCTTCAACCTGCTCGAGGAGCTCGCCCCTGAGATCGACGCGATGAAGGCGGCCCAGGAGAACAGCTCCTAAGAGAGCAAAAGATAAAGAAGCAAAACGAAATATTGTTAGACGGGGTGCGGCTTTTTGAATCCGAGCGAAACGAGGGAAAAAAAAAAAATTATTGTGGATTTTGTGCCGTCCAGTTTTGGTTCAAGATGATTTTCACACTTTTCCGATTCATTTATTCATTTCATTCACCAGTGCTGGAATCGCTTGACGTAGTTTAGCATGCGCTCGGCGGTGGGCGTGACGGCGACCCTCGGCGCATTGGCGATCGCTTCACCAGGGACAAAGAAGGACTTGTGTGCTGTGGCAAAGGGCGAGACGTACTCGCCGTACTTTACGAACCGCAGGGCGTTGCAGCCCCAGTGACGGAACAGCAGGTGGTCGATACGGGGCGGTGGATCGATCGCCCGCAGGAACGGCAGGGTCATTTGCGCTGGGTGCAACGTGGGCATGTCGAGGAACGTGCGTTGGCCGGACTGGTCGACCTGGTAGACCACGGGCAAGGCCATCGCGGCAGCCTCGGGCGCTTGCTCCTCGAGCGTGGAGAGGACTTCGGGTGGGACGTTCTCCAGGCCAAAGTGCTGGAGGTCGGTGACGCAGACGCCCTTGGGCACGTCCGAGGTCGTGCGGAAGAGGATCCCAAGGGGGCCAGTGGCGACGCGATCGGGCAGGAGGACCAGCTCCGTGATGGGTCTGGCGCTGCTGAATATGGTCGTGTGCCCGTGATTCTCGACCGTCAGGTTGAGCGGGTGCAAAGTCAGTCGCGGAGAGGCCCTCTTGATCCCTGCCAGACCAAAAATATTGAACGTGCATCAAAAACAAAATTCAGTACCGGAATAGATTCGCCGAAACAGGATTGGGTCGATGGAGATGTTCCCGGCAACCCAGTGGACAATCGTGCGAACCAGGCACTCGGCAAGGACGGGTGACGACTTCCACTGGATCGACGGCCTGTCCACGAGCGCGACAAAGTGGTTAGGGACGCTCACGGTCGCACATTCACGAAGGGCGACCCAGGTCATTTGCTGCAGGGTGTGCGAGTGCATCTCGAGGCGGCCGTAGAAGCGATCCAGTGTCCTGGTCATGTCGGGATGTTTCTTCAAGAGAATTTGCATTGCTACAGAAAAATATTATTATTTCTATTGTTATTAAAAAATGCATCGTACTCCGCTCGACATGGGCTTTCCTCGTTGGCAGAAACACGTTGTGCTGGGCATTCTCGATCGTGATATTTTGCGCGAATTTCGTCTTCAAGTAAGCCGCCTACGAAGAAATAAAAATTACTATTACTTATTTTTCTTTCGCCTTCATACCGCGGTAAAATTCATTATGTTGACTACGCTCACTCTCACCAGTTCGCTATCTTGGTTGTAGTGCGTATTCGTGGTGACGGTGGGCAGCGCCACATGATCGATGTGCGGTCGTATCAAAGCGCGCACGGCCGTATAGATCCTCTCCTCCTTGATCGTGCACCGCACAATCGTGTCGACGTTCAGGTTGATGGCCCGACTAGATACCAAGAAAGACAATCAGAGCTGTGCCTTGGGATGGATGGTAGCAGAATGGAACGGAACGTACTGCATCAGGGCCGTCTGGTGGCTCTTGAACACCTTTGTGATGGCCTTGCGCTCGTTCAAATCCGTGTTGTCCACCAGGATCTCCTCCACGACGGGCTTGATGTCTGCACTTTCATTAGCTTAGCTCCCCCAATCTACGGACATACCGATCGTCTCAAGCCCTTTCACAAAGCGAGCCAGGTCGTCGTCGCACTCTCGCGCCCGCTGGACGTCGTGAAAGCTCATGAGACAGAACGTGGCCGCATCCTCGGCAAAGTACTCGCTGCACAGCTTGGCAAACACCGCATCGCGCGACGTCATGTGCAGCTGGACCACTGTTGTGTTCACGTTTTGAATGGGGAGAACGTAACGTCTTGCGTTCATCGAACGTACGCACTCTCGTGTCCGGTGCCACGCCCTGTCGCTGCATCGCCTCCGCAAACGCGGCCGAGGAGATGCCCTCGCTCTCCTGCCGCACCTGGACGTACCCTCGGCGCAACACCGTCACCAGCGGCGGCCGGCCGGCGGCAGCAGGCGTGACAAGCCTCCGCAACAGACCCCTCGACCACATGTTTGGCAAAATGAGCGTCATCAGTGTGCTGCCCTGAGCAAGCCACGTTGCGTTCTCTCTTTTTCAGTCTCAGTCCGGCCAGATGAACGCATCCACGCCATCGCCGTCGGTATTAGCGCCGCAGGACGAGGGCATGAGCGACCAGGCGCTTGGGTTCGTCTTTGTCCTGATTGCCATTACGATTTTTGGTACCGGTTTTGCTTCTATCCCTTCTATTGATTTTTT
>Ga0302226_10002892_pt1 | contig 11960 bp, 8 predicted proteins | sample II_Palsa_E3_3_FD_193524 | JGI IMG/M metagenome (GOLD analysis project Ga0302226, IMG submission 193524) | Peat permafrost microbial communities from Stordalen Mire near Abisko, Sweden - II_Palsa_E3_3 | ecosystem: Environmental > Terrestrial > Soil > Palsa > Peat permafrost | place: Sweden...
ACCCGCGCCCACGCGCACCTTGATGTTCTGCGTGATACGAGCCGTACCGCCAATGGCCGTTGCTGCATAGCCCTGGAACGTACCGCCGCCAATACCCAGCGACAGGGTCTTGTTCGCGTCAACGTCCGGGATCATCGTCAGCGCAGTGGCTGCCGCAATACCGCTGTACGCCTTACGAGCAATACCGCCAACTGCCGAGTTCATCTGGTTCAGGTTGACTGCGTCCGTACCTTGCGTGCCAGCTGCCACGTTCGTGATTTGACGTTGTTGATCAGCCGCTTAATGCGAAAACTCCTAATTTGATCGGCACAAAACAAAATCAGGTGTTTCCAAATTCAAATGTCGTGTAACTGGCTCGCATTTCCACACAACAAAACCCGGAAAAGCTTTGCTGGTAAAGGCCTCAACCTATTATCCATGGCCGACTTTTTGCCATTATCGAGATAATAGGAATAGTCTTATAAAGGTGAACCGTTGCATTGAAACAACCCGGCACCCAGTGCACACGCGACAAATAACTACAAAAACGAGCTTGCTTTATTTTTTTGGAATTTTATTTGAGATAGATACTTTCTAAAACAGACCCGCTTATATGAAAAAAAACCATTGGTGCGCTAGGCACCAATGGCTTTCTATAATCGATATCTTAAAATATCGCATTGCACTTCAATACCGGAACAAGTTTTCATACGCCTGTTCAAAAGCAATTCCTGTCAAGACTCCTGCAGCCACTGATTTAAGGTGCCGTTATTAAGATGAATTTTAAGAACTGCCTGATAGGCATCGAACTGGGTTGACGTTGCGCTAACCTGGTTGTTGTAGAAATCACTTTCAGCAGATAACACGTCCAGCAACGTCCGGCGGTTCAAGTGGTACCACTGCTCGAAAAACTGCTTGCGGATCAGGTCCGATTCCGTGGACTGTTGCTCGTACAGCTTGGCGCGTGTGCTCAGGGCCAGTGCGTCGTGATAAGCGTCGCGCACCTTGAATTCGGAGTCGAGCGCCAGTTGGTCCCGTTTGTCCAGGCTCGACGATGCGCGAGAAAGCGCAGCGCGCTCAGCAGCGCGTTGACTGCCACCCTGGAACGGCGTCCAGCTTAGTTGCAGCATGGTCGACCACGGTTGCCGATTACCGAACACATCGGGCGCCGTGTTCTTGTTGATCACCCAATTTAGTTTAGGCAAGGAATCTGCGCGGACCGACTGCGCACTCAGCTTGGCTGCGTCGGCCTCAGCATCAGCCTGAGCGATGGCCGGATTCTGCGCTACAGCCGCGACCGACGAATCAACACCATCGAGCATGAACTGCCAGTGCGTTCCGGCGGGCATGGGCGTAGGCTCCGAGCCCACCAGTTTCTGGACCGCAATCTCCTGCGTGCGAGCTTGCGCCGCGACCGTTTCCTGGGACGTCTGGGCCTGCAGCAACCGTGATTTCGCCTGCGTCAGCTCGCTCAGGCGACCTGGGTCAATCTTGACGATCTCATCCAGCATCTGCACCAGTTGCGACATGCGCTTGACGTAGTTCTCACCAATTGCATACACAGCACGGTTCTTGGCAAGCTCTACCAGGCCACTCGATGTCTCGTACGCATTCTGCTGCGCCAATGTCTGGAAGTAGAACTCCGCGGCTTGGGCTGTCTTCGTACGGCTGTCGATACTCTTGCTCGTCTTGCCGAAGTCATAGATCAACGTAGTGATCGCGACACTGGCGGTCGGGCGGTTGTACTGGTTGAAACTTGCGCTATCGCCGGTAATGGCAGGCGAATTCGCGCCGACCTGGATCTGCGGATAACGCTGGCCCTTCACCTGGTCGACGTCAAACTTTGCCGCGTCCCAGTCATTGCGAGCCTGCTTCAAAGCGGGGCTGCGCGCCGCAGCGGCGTCCGCCGCGTTGCGCAACGCTGCGCGGATGGCTTGCTCCGGCACGACTGTTGTATCGGCAAGCGCTTTCGTGCCGCGGCCATCGTCCAGCCAGTCCGCATAGTTCTCTTCCACGCCACGACCCTTGCGCGCAGCCTTTTGCATGGGTGCGCTGGCGCCGTTGACAAGCGCAGAAGATGCGCCACGACGGACTGGGGACTCGGCATCGTCAGACGACATCGAAGACTTGCCATCGCCATCGAATTTGTTCGCTGAACCTGAGGCAATACTTCCACGCAGCGAAATGATGTCCGCTTGCATGTCAGGCACACGCTTGATCGAGAGTGCCGGACGGATCGGCGACGCGGAGACGCCCAACGGCGCCGCCGGCGCGGCCATTTGCACCGCTACAGGCGTACGCATTTCGCGCGCTGGTTCATTCCGAACCGTAACGGCAACAGGTGCGACTTCTCGTGCGACCGAAGCCGTCTGCTGAGCCGCTTGCGCCTCACGCCGTACATTGGCGTCATTCGAGCTCGGCAATAGGTTATCCACCGGGATCAGACCTGCATCGGCGAAACCCCGCGAACGCGGCAGTGGCGCCGCTGGCTGAACGCGGCCCTGAGGCACCGCGTCGACCGCTGCCGCCTGTTTCTGTGCCAGCGCCCGGGGAGTGATGCCAAATGAGGACGTGGTCGCGGTCCCCGCTTGCAGTGCGGCAGGCATCGCGGTCGAAATCGGGGTACTAACCGCGCCCGGCTGCGGCAATATCGCTTGAGCGGGAACATTCGACATGCTGGCTGCTTCGTCCAGCGTGGTTCTCGCGACTTGCGCCACGGCCGGTTCCTGAGTCAGCCGAGCGTGCTGCTGCGGAGCCCACGCCATATCGTCAAGTGCAGATCTGGCCTGAGCTTGCGACGGCAGCGCCGACAATGCTACTGCTCCCGTACCCACCAGCACGCTGAATGCAGAAAACAGCGGCCGGCGACGGACTACATCCTTGATGAGTTGCTCTTCGCTGCGATCATTTCGCGCGATATGTGTTGAATTTGACATGGTGCTTATCTCTCGCGGAACGCTTCACGCGACTTGAAAATCGGTTTCAGCAAGTACGACAGAACGGTCTTTTCGCCAGTGCGAATCTCAACGTTGCCGGTCATGCCCGGGATGATCGGAAGGTGCTTGCCGGCTGCGACGAGTTCGCTCTTTTCAGTCAGGACTTCCACGCGGTAATAAATGGCATCGGCCTTTCCTGGCGCTGCTTTCTCGTCGGCGAAGGTATCCGGACTCACGTTCAGAACGTGTCCTTTCAAACCACCGTAAATACCAAAGTCATAGGCCGAGATCTTCACCATGGCCGGAAGTCCCGGCTTGAGGAACGCGACATCTGAAGGCTTGACACGCGCTTCCACAATCAACTGATCAGCGTACGGAACAATGCTCATGATTTGCTGACCCGGCTGGATCACGCCGCCAACGGTTGTCACCTTGATGTCCTTGACCGTGCCTTTCACCGGTGCAACCAGCGTCGTACGTTTCAACACGTCGGCACGACCTACCAGGTTTTCCTTCGTCTGCGAGAGTTCGAGATCGAGTCGCGAGAGTTCGTCGTTAGCGTCGGACTGATACTTGTTTCGGCGATCCACGATCTGCGACTGAAGTTCACTAGCACTGCGCTTCATGCGAAGCACTTCGGTTTCCGAAATAAGACCACGCGCGGCCAGCGGCTCGGTCATGTTGAGCTCGTCCATGGCGAGCGCGTAGCTGTGCTGAAGCGATGCCACCGTGTCGTTCAAAGCCTGACGACGCGCGTTATAAGCCATGGTTTCACTCTGCACGACACCTTTGTCGGCCAGGACCTCCGGCGGAAATACGAGCGCCGTGTGGAACGCTTCGGCTTTCAGGCGTGCAACTTTGCCCTGCAAGCCAATCAACTTCGACAATCCTTCCGCATAGTTCGAATCAGCGCGCTTCGGATCGATGTTGAGCAACAGTTGTCCCTTCTCGACCACGTCGCCTTCACGCACATGCATGTCGGCGAGAATTCCACCTTCCAGTGACTGGATGACCTGCTCACGGCTGACAGGAATTACTTTCCCCTGCCCTTGCGTGACTTCCTCGACGCGGGCGAACTTCGCCCACACCAGACCGCAGACGAGAATCGCCGCAACCAGATACAGAACGACCAGCGTGCCGGGAATGGTTTGCGCAAGCTGCGACTCGCGCAGGTCGTTCATGTAAGCGGCGTGCGCCGGATGCATGCGGGGTTGGGCATTCTTGCGGCGTCCGGCCGGCGTCAGTCCGCGGATCCAGCGGCCCAGTTTAGTCAGTGAGTTCATGCTTGTTCCTTCGTAGCGCTGGCCGCTTGAACGTCTGGCTGCGCCGTTTGTGTGACGGCCGGCGTACGCAACGCGGCGAGCACGGCTTCCTTGGGACCGTCGGTGGCGACTTTGCCGTCATCGATGATGATGATTCGATCGACCAGTTGCAGCAGCGACGGCCTGTGGGTAACAACAACCAGCGTTGTGCCAACGGTTGCCGCTGCCATGTCGCGAATAAACGCAGCTTCGGTTTGTGTGTCCATGGCGCTGGTCGGTTCGTCCATCAGCAGCAGCTTGGGACTAGCGAGCAGGGTTCGGGCAAGCGCTACGAGCTGGCGTTGACCGCCGGACAAGCCGTCGCCATTTTCGCCAATCTGCATGTTCCAGCCTTGCGGATTGCTCGCTGCGAGGGCATCGATTCCCGTGACCTTTGCAACGCGCAGCAATTCGTGAATCGATGCTTCCGGACGGCCGATCATGACGTTCTGGCGCAGCGAACCGTAGAACAGGCGGCTGTCCTGGGCGACATAACCCACTGAGGCGCGCCAGTCGGAAGGATCGATTTGCGAGAGATCAATGCCATCGCTGAACACCTGACCGCTCGTCGGACGATAAAGATTCGACATCACACGCAGCAGCGAAGACTTGCCACTTCCCACGCGACCGAGAATAGCCACGCGCTCGCCTGCTGCAATCTTGATGTTGATGTTCTTGAGAAACTCGGGCGGCTTCATGCCATTCGGCGACGGGTAATGAAAACCAACGCCCTTCAGTTCAATCGCACCAGTGACAACCGGGCCGTCGAGGTAATCCACTTCCGGATCACGTTCAACCGGCTTCTTCATCAGACCGCTCAGTGAATCGAGCGCTGCTTTTGCCTGCTGAAAACGCACGGCCAGACCGGTCACTTGAGCAAGCGGGGCGAGCGCGCGGCTTGCCAGAATTACGGAACCGATCAATGCACCTTGGGTGAGCTTGCCATCGGCAATCAGGTACACGCCGGCTACCACGATCAGCACCGTCTCGAACTGCGTGATCCATGACACAAAGTTTGTTGCCAACGCTGAAAGGCGCTTCGACTTCATTGAGGTATCGGAAGCTTTTGCGGAAAACAGTTCCCACCGTTCCTGCATGTAGCGTTCGCCACCGGTTGCCTTGAGCGTTTCAATCCCTTCGACGGTTTCAATCAGGACACCTTGCTTCAGCGAAGATTCGCGCAGGTTTTCCTTCATGGTCTTCTTGAGCGGCCACTGAATGAACAGACTCACACCAATGATCACCGGAATCAGTCCCAGCGGAATAAAGCCCAGCGGACCGGCAATCATGAAGATCACCGCGATATACAAGAACGTGAACGGCAAGTCGGAGATGGTCGCAAGCGTGGCGGAGGCCACGAAATCGCGTACTGATTCGAACTCTCGCAACTGATTGGCGAACGATCCTGACGACGCCGGCTTGTGCTCCATGCGGATCGCCAGCGCCTGCTTGAAGAGCATTGCGCCCATGATCAAGTCGGCCTTCTTGCCCGCGACATCCAGCACGTGAGCCCGGACGTTTCGCGAGATGAACTCGAACAACATGGCAATGGCCACGCCAATCGCGAGCGACCACAAGGTCACGAACGCCTGATTTGGAACCACGCGGTCGTACACATTCATGGTGAAGAATGTACCGGCCAGCGCGAGCACGTTGATCAGCAGAGCGGCGAGAGCAGCGCTCCAGTAGTACTTCCGGTACCGCCACAGCGTGCTCAGCAACCAGTGGCCGTTTTCCTTGGGCGCTGGCTTTCCGGCGCGCGCGTCGACGCGTCCGACCGGCTTCACAAGCATTGCAAAGCCGGTGTAGTTCGCCTTCAACTGACTCACGCCAATAGCCACGACTTTCGAGCCCGCTTCCGGCAGCACCACGAGGTACGCGGCTTCCATCTCATCTGGCGGCTGTACGCCTTCCTTGATCTCCGAAGCCGGCTTGATGAGCTTGACATCGTTTGGCGAGCGGCCGATCAATATGCAGCCGCCATGATCCTTGCGGAACAATACGACGGGTAACAGCATGGGCGAAACTTCATTCGGCTGACGTTCGATCACACCGACTTCAAAACCGGATTGCTCCATTGCGAGCTGAGCCTGCTTCGGTGAAATAAATCGTCCCGCGGGCAGTCCTGACAACATCGCCGCTTCGCTGGTCGGCTTGCCGTGATAGGCCGCCATCCAGATGAGGCTTTGCAGCAGGGTGTCGTCAACCTTTTTCGAAAGCGTCAATGCGTCGCCGCCGTCCGGTTGCATGGGCGTTATCGCGCCCGGTACTTCATTTTTCATGGCATTTGACTGTTGAGCGTCCGGTGGGGAGGCTGAGCCTCCGGACCGGCCGGGGTGGATACGTCGCTCTGGACGACGCGAAAAGATTCATCGCGGGATGCATTTATTTCAGCCGGTGCATTATCTGCACGGGCTCGGACGCGGAAAATCGGAAACGTCTTAAATACAAACAGGGAAAGGAATCCGTAATTACTGCTCTGCGCACTGACTTAATGCGATGAGTTGATTCTCGGCGTCGAGGCCTCGGACAGCCATGAGAAAGGTCCTAATTAAACGGATGCCGGACATCGAAAATCGAGGTGTTTTGAGGAGTAGAACCGGGGACTTATGCGGAGGAATGCGAGCAACGACGGGGGCTGACGCGCGGAAACCAGACGTGACAATGCCAGCGCTGGCGGCTGGTGTGTCGTCAATTGCAAGATACTGCGGTGGATTAGAACGACTTTGCAGCGACCCATGGCGCCGCTCGAAGCAGGCCGGGGACCATCAATTCGTTGAGCACGGGAGGCTACTGATCTGAACGTTACGTTTCGCCGCGTGCAAATGGCTTGAACGCGCGCCGAAATACAGTCACGCATGCTTTAAGCTGCAACGCTACGCCTTAACCAGGAAAATCCCTTCATGCCCAAGCCCGCTGTTCTGCTGGAAATCTGTGCCGGTTCTGTTACTTCGTCCTGGCGGCGCAAGAAGGCGGCGCGGCCCGTGTGGAGTTCTGCGACAACCTGCTGGAAGGCGGCACCACGCCCTCTTACGGCGCCATCGCCAGCGCGCGGGGCAAGCTGCGCATAGCGTTGAACGTGATCATCCGCCCGCGCGGCGGCGATTTTCTGTATTCCGATGTCGAATTTGAAGTGATGGAACGGGATATCCTCGCCTGCAAAAAGCTTGGCGTGGACGGCGTGGTGATAGGACTGCTAACCGCCGACGGCGACATCGACGCGGTCCGCACCAAAGCGCTCGTTGATCTGGCCGCGCCGCTGCCGGTCACCTTCCACCGGGCGTTTGACGTAGCGCGTGATCCGTTCAAAGCGCTGGAGGACATCATCGAGGCGGGTTGCAACCGCCTCCTCACCTCCGGCCAGGAAGCCAGCGCACCGGAAGGCGCCGCGTTGATCAGCAGGCTGCGTGAGACCGCTGGCGAGCGGCTGGTCGTCATGCCCGGCGCGGGAGTACGGTTGAACAACATCGCACGGCTGGTCGCTGACACCGGCTGCGTTGAATATCACACGTCAGGCCGCGCGCCTTTTGCGAGCGGCATGCGCTATCGCAATGAACGCGTGAAAATGGGCGGCCCGGGGCAGGATGAGTACGCGATCGTGGAGACTTCGGCCGACTTGGTGAAACAGATCGTCGCCGAGGCGAATGCAGGCTGGGAAAACCTGCCCCGCGTCGGTTAAGAGCGCAGCGCTCTACAGTCGTCGCCCCGGCTGCAGCGTGGCGAGATCCCCGCTACGAGCGGTTAAGTCGAAGGATCATCAAATGCAAAAACGCCGGCGCTTTTGGCGGCCGGCGTTTCATTTGCTGCAACATCCTTGCGTTGCTTAGAACGGCTTGACTACGACCAGCAGCGTCGCGCCGAGCAACCCGAGCACGGGCAATTCATTGAACATGCGATACCACTTGTCCGAGCGCTTGTTCTCACCGCGCGCGAACGTCCGCAGCAGCACGCCGCAATACGCGTGATAGATGATGATCAGGACTACGATTCCCAGCTTGGCGTGCATCCAGCCCTGACCCTGACCAATACCCACCACTAGCAACAGCCACAAACCGCAAGCAATCGCCGGCACCGCGATGAACGTCATGAAGCGGAACAACTTGCGCGCCATTGTCAGCAAGCGGGCGATAGCCGCCGGCTCGGTTTCCATCGCCAAGTTGACGAAAATGCGTGGCAGGTAGAACAGGCCTGCAAACCACGAGGCCACTAATACTATATGCAGCGATTTGATCCAGAGCATCGAAGGTGTTTTCTCGCTGTTATGTTCGTACTTCGCCGTGACCTAAAACCACGTATTTCAGCGATGTCAATCCGTCCAGTCCGACCGGGCCGCGCGCATGCAGCTTGTCGTTCGAAATACCGATTTCAGCGCCGAGGCCGAACTCGAAGCCATCGGCGAAACGGGTGGATGCATTGACCATCACACTGGCCGAATCCACTTCGCGCAGGAAACGCATGGCGCGGTCGTGGTCTTCGGTGACAATGGCGTCGGTGTGATTCGAGCTATACGTGTTGATGTGATCGATGGCTTCGTCCAGGTCCTTCACCAGCTTGATCGACAAAATGGGGGCGAGATATTCCGTGCTCCAGTCGGCTTCAGTGGCGTCAATCAGCGGGCCGTCAAAGTTCGCTTTTTCAAGGACAGCGCGCGCTGCGGGGTCCACGCGTAGCTCCACGTCCTTCTCCTTGAACGCCTTCGCCAGCACAGGCAGCGCTTCTGCCGCAATGCTTCGGGCGATCAGCAGCGTTTCCATGGTGTTGCAGGTGCCGTATCTGTGCGTTTTGGCGTTATCGCAGACGTTGAGCGCCTTCGCCATATTCGCGCGATCGTCCACGTAGACGTGGCAGATGCCGTCGAGGTGCTTGATCATCGGCACGCGTGCTTCGGCCATCAGGCGGGCGATCAGGCCCTTGCCTCCGCGCGGCACGATGACATCGACGTACTCGGTCATCGTGATCAGCTTGCCCACGGCCGCGCGATCCGCCGTCGCCACGACCTGCACCGCGTCCTGCGGCAAACCGGCCGTTTCCAGCCCTTCGCCAATCAACTTTGCCAACACCGTGTTGCATTCCAGCGCCTCGGAACCGCCGCGCAGAATGGTGGCGTTGCCCGATTTGAGACACAGGGCGGCGGCATCGATAGTCACGTTCGGCCGCGATTCGTAAATGATCCCGATCACGCCCAGCGGCACGCGCATCTGGCCGACCTGAATGCCGCTTGGACGATATTTAAGACCACTGATTTCACCGATAGGATCTGCCAGCCCGGCCACCTGCCGCAGGCCTTCGATCATCGTGTTCATGGCTTTATCGGAGAGCGTCAGGCGGTCGATGAACGCCGCGTCATAGCCTTTATCGCGAGCGCGGGTGAGATCTCGCGCGTTCGCTTCCTTCAGCGCGGCGCGCTCGCGTTCAATCGCATCCGCGACCGCTTCGAGCGCGGCGTTCTTCGCCGCCGTCGATGCACGCGCCATGGCGCGTGAAGCCCGGCGCGCGCGGCGGCCGAGGTCGGTCATATATTCGTCGATGTCGGTCATCGTCATTCTCTTGGGTTTGTTCGACGCTCGATGTGGAGCGGGTTTCGGCTTTAGTAACCGAAGAACATCGATTTTATGCTGTTGTCAGACCGGGCGCTTCGCCGACGCCGGCGCTGCCGTGTTGCGTTGCAGCGGACTGCCCGACGACGCAACGGTCATCGCGAGTTCGAACATGCCGTCCCACGGATCGGGTGGCGGATCGCCCGGGTTCGCGCTGCCTCGTGGACCCGTGCCGCCTGACAGGCCTTTCACCTGCCGATCCAGCTTCGCCGCCAGCGACAGAGCCTTCTCCAGCGCCGCTTCCGTCACTCGCGTGAGGGCAGGGCCGATCAACCGTTCGCGCGGCCCCCAGACGCGGTTCTCGCGCAGCAGCGTGGCAAGCGGCTTGCCCGCCGCGACACCGCGTTTCATCCGTAGCAGCGTGCGGATTTCTTCAACCAGCGCCCAGATCACGAGCGTCCCGGCTTCGCCCTCGCCTTTCAGGCCGTCGAGCATGCGCGTCAACCGGCCGACATCGCCGGTCAACATGGCCTCATTGAGCTTGAATACGTCGTATCGCGCGACGTTCATCACGGCTTCGTGGATCTGTTCGAACGTCAGCACGCCCGCCGGATAAAGCAAACCCAGCTTCAGGATTTCCTGATGCGCCGCGAGCAGATTGCCCTCCACCCGTTCCGCGATAAACACCAGCGCTCGCCGCCCGTCTTCGCCCGGTGCGACGCGCTGGTTTTGCAAAGTCAGACGCTGGCCGATCCACATAGGCAGCTGGGCACGCTCTACCGGATCGATCTTCATCATCACGCCCGGGCCGCTCAGCGCCGTGAACCACGCTGACTTCTGCGTGGCGGCGTCGAGCCTTGGCAAGGTGATGAGCGTGAGGACATCAGGGTTATCGGCGGCGAGGGTTTTCAGCGCCTCCCCCCCTTCCTTGCCCGGCTTGCCGGTGGGAATGCGCAACTCGACCAGTTGGCGGTCGCCGAAGAGCGACATCGACTGGCTCGCACCCAATAACGAACTCCAGTCGAAGTAACGGTCGACCACGAACACCGAGCGGTCCGTGAAACCCTGCGCCCGGGCGCTCGCGCGAATCTTGTCGCACGCTTCCTGCGCGAGCAGATGCTCGTCGCCATAGACGACGTACAAGCCTTTCAGCCCTTTCGCGAGGTGCGCGTCGAGCGCGTCGAGTCGAAGTTGCATGTTTCGATACGTTCCGCGCTTACAGCGGCGGCACAGGCAACGGCGCACGCGGCGCAATGCCCGGCGCTGCTTCGCTAGCAGTTGGATGCAGCGAACGCACGACAGCAAGTCGGCGCGTCAACTGATCCACGGCGTCGAACTGCATGTCGCGGAACAACGTCTGCGCTTCAATACCCTTCGCCAGCGTGAACTGATCGCTGTAAGTCAGCGCCCGGTTCAGCGAAATCACGCTCGGTGGAATCAGCAAGGTACCGTCGGCGCCCACCATCGAGTAATTCAGGTTGTAGTCGAGTTCGTACTCCTGCACGACACCTTGCGCATTCAGACTCAGCGTCTTCATGCCGTTTCCACCGCTCAGCGAGAGGACAGCGTCGGGTTTTTCCGACACCTTGACGATCACGGTGTCGCTGCCGCCTTCCACTACGCGCTGGAGGCGTCCAAGCATTTCCGGCGTGCCGCCGCTGATGGCGAGCCGCTTGAACGCGTAGTCCTGCTGCCCGCGCAACTGGAAACCGCATGCCGACAGCAGCATCGCGCTGCACGCCAGCGTCAGGATTGAACGCCGGCTGATCACGCGCTTCGTCTTCGTGTTGGTCGAACTCAAGCTGACAGCTTTCCCGCTCACAACGTCCTCCAGGATTTTCATGGCGCGCGATTTCCGGCTCATACGACCACGTTCACCAACCGGCCCGGCACCACGACGACTTTCTTCGGCGTGCGCCCTTCCGAAAACTTCTCGAACATCTCATGCGCGACCGCTGCCTTTTCGATGTCCTCGCGCGACGCGTCCTTCGCCATGGTAAGCGTTCCGCGCACCTTGCCGTTGACCTGCAGCACGAGCTCAATTTCAGCCTGTTCGAGCGCGGCTTCGTCCACTTTCGGCCAGGACGCATCGAGCAAACCGCCGTGCAGATCGGCGTAACCGAGTTCCTGCCACAACTGGAATGTGATGTGCGGCACGACCGGATACAGAACGCGCAACAACACACCGAAGGTCTCGTTGAGAACAG
>Ga0302226_10002897_pt1 | contig 11940 bp, 20 predicted proteins | sample II_Palsa_E3_3_FD_193524 | JGI IMG/M metagenome (GOLD analysis project Ga0302226, IMG submission 193524) | Peat permafrost microbial communities from Stordalen Mire near Abisko, Sweden - II_Palsa_E3_3 | ecosystem: Environmental > Terrestrial > Soil > Palsa > Peat permafrost | place: Sweden...
CGTCAGCATCCACGCCAGCAGCTCGTTCTTGCCCTTGGCGCCCAGGACGACCGCAAAGGCCTCGTGAAACCTGTTTTAAATTGTCTTAGAATTACTGTGTTTTTATTTATTTTTCTATTTTTTTATTTACTTGTGGCAGTGGATCAACGCACGCGCGCGGACAAAGGCCAGGTGCTCGTTGTAGGAGAATATCCGGGCGCCCACCTCTGCCGCCTTGACGAGGGCGGGCAGGGCAGCGGTGACGTTGATCACCGCCAGAGCGTTGAAAAAGGCGGGCTCGATGGCCTCCTGCGGGACCGTGTCCTTGATCGTCTTGAGCCACAGCACGGCGTCGAGCACGGCTGCGGTCTGCGGCTTGAACTCGTCGTGCTCTTCGGGCTTGCGGGGCTTGCCCTTGAGCTCTGCAAAGGCGGGCGACTGAGCCACCAGCAGGCTGTAGTTGGACAGGGCAAACAGGCGCTTGGCGGGGTCGGACACGTGTGGCAGCTCGAGCAGGCTCAGCAGGGCTGCCTCTGCGCCCGTGCTGTTGTTGCTGCCCCCCTCGAGGACGGCCAGGTGCACAAGGGCCTGCTCCACCGCCGCCGTCGAGGCAGAGCCCGCCAGCAGGTTGGTCTTGTTGGCCGCGGCAAACACCTGCACAGCCTTGAGCGTGGCAATGGCCTCGCCGGCCTGCCCGTTCTTGGCCTGGAGGGCTGCCTTGGCCACGTGTGCCTCCAGGGCGATGACCGTGGCACCGTTGCCGACCACGGGGGGCGTGGAGGTGACCTTGGTCAGTGCGCCCTCGACGTTGGCGTCGCTTTGGAGGAGCGACAGGACCACCTTTGCGTCCTGTTGCGGGTTTTTATTTCATTTAAAAAAGGCCCTGGTTAAAGCACGGTTACGTCAAGGTGGCAGCCCTCGAGCATCTTGAGTGCGTTGGCCGGGATCTTGTCGGCGGGGATCGGAGGGGGGAACGACACAAACGGCGCACCCAGCACTGTCGAGGTGTACTCCACCAAGAGCTTGTTGTTTGGGGAGATCTCGCTGTGCCACTGGGCGAGGGCCTTGCGCACGGCGGTCTCGCCGGTGAAGAGGGCGTCGTACAGTGCACCTTTTTATTTTGGTTGTTTTTTTTGTGTGTGTGTGTGTGTTTGGTGGGGTGGGATGAGGCCCTACTGTTGCTTACCTGTCTCTGGCGTGGTCGTCTTGAGAATCTTCTTCGCCAGGGGAGGGAGTGCGTCCCACTGGCGCAGGTCGCGCGCCTTGTCGGCCTCGGCCAGCAGCGCCGCAAACTTTGGGTTGGTGTGAGCAACACTTGCCGCAGGAGACGCCATCACTTGAGCCAATGGAAATGAGCCACGTCACGACCGGGCAAAAAAAAAAAGCACGGAACCAAAGTACACGTGAAGGAAGCCACATAAAAGAGCGTAAGCACATGCTCAAAAGAAGGCACCGAGGAGAGTAAAAGCTACATTAATACTAGGGGGGTTCTAGAGGATCTTGTGAAAAGAAACAGAAAATTAAATCCAATAAGTAAGACATCAACTTGAGGCACCATCCGCCCGTCCCCCAGTTGCCCGATCTGACCCTCGTAAAAGAAGGAAAAGAAGGATCCGAAGGACACACACAAGAAAAAACACCAATCCAACAGCTAATTTTGGCCCACGTGTCGTTGATGAAAAAGTACGCGCACGTCGACGACGACGACGAGGTGGACGACGAGGCAGCCGCCTTCGACGTGCTGGACAGCGAGGCGGCCTCGCACCGCAAGCACACCGGGGGTCCTGGGCCCGACATGCCTGAGGCTGAGCAGCAGCAAGGGGGGCAACAACAGCAGCAGCACAGCCTGACCTCGTTTGACGAGCTGGATGAGGAGCTGGAGCGTGTGCCGCTTGCCGCCGACCGCAAGCCGTGGCTGTGCAAGGGCGTGCAGCACCGCGTGGTGGTGGCCGTGCTGACGGCCGTGCTGCTGGTCATCGTCGTGGTGGCGAGCTGGGCGGCGATGGCAAACAACGTGGCCCTGGCACAACGGCTGGGCGAGCTGACCGCAGGCACGCCCTCACCGACACCAGCCACGCAACAGCAGCAGCCCATCGTCGTGCTCGTGTCCATCGACGGGTTCCGTGCCGACTACCTCGCCCGTGGGCTCACGCCCAACCTGTCGCGCATGGCCGCAGGCGGTGCACGTGCGCCCGCGATGCAGCCCGTGTTCCCTTCGGCCACGTTCCCCAACCACTATGCGCTCGTGACGGGGCTGTACGCCGAGACGCACGGGATCGTCGCCAACACGTTCTACGACCCTGTGTTCAACGCCACGTTCCGGTACACGCTGCCGGCCGACGCGACCGACGCGCGCTGGTGGGCCGGCGAGCCCATCTGGAACACGGTCGTCAAGGCGGGCAAGCGGGCCTACTGTGCGTTCTGGCCCGGGTCGGAGGCGGCCGTCCAGGGCATCCATCCCTCGGTGTACCTGAGCTACGTCCCGCTGGCCGCCGAGCTCAGCAACACGAAGCGGATGCAGCTGGTCCTGGAGTGGCTGGGCGAGGACGTGGCCACTCGCCCTTCGCTCGTGACGGCGTACATGTCCAGTGTCGACTCGGCTGGCCACTCGTACGGGACAGAGGGGCCGCAGATCGACCTGGCCATCCAGCAGGCCGATGCGGCGATCGGCGTGCTGCTCGACGGCATCGCCGCTCTGTCCGTACCGATCAACGTCGTTGTCGTGTCGGACCACGGCATGACCGACCTCAGCCCTCAGCGCGTGGTGTTCCTCGGTAAAGCCCAAGCAGCTTCGTTGTTACCGGCTAATAAATAGCTGTGCACACTAGACCAACTCGTCGACCTGGCCGACCTCGTCTTTTACCAGACTGGCTCGGTGGCGGCGATCGTCCCCATCCCCGGTCGTGAGGCCGCCGTGCTCGCCCAGGTGACGGCCGCCGTGCTGGCGCAGAACCTGACGTCGGCGGTGCTGAGCGTGTACACCAACGAGACCGTGCCTGCGCGGCTGCACTACTCGCACAACAGGAGGATCCCGCCCATCGTCGTGCTGATGAGCGAGGGCTGGACCATGGTCGTGTCGGCGAGCAGCAGCGGCGTGCAGGCGGGTGGGCATGGGTACGACAACACGCTCGACAGCATGCAGGCACTGTTCCTGGCAGAGGGGCCCGCTTTCAAGCGCGGGGTGGTCCTGGATGGTAGACATTAAATAATGACGGTAATTTAATTATTTCTTTGATCTACTGTAGCGTTCAGTGCCGTCGAGGTCTACAACCTGATCGCGCACATCCTCGACGTCCCCGCCGCGCCCAACAACGGCAGCGTGCCATCCGTTCTTGTGCAGCAGGCCCTCCTATAGTATAGACCGCCACCATTTTGCTCTCTCCACAGTTTGTCAAAAGACAGAGACCATGATGATATCCAGACCAGAGGCCAGCCAGGATGGCATCTGGACAAGAGACCAGGATGGCATCCAGGATGAAAAACACCCAAGACCTCCACGTGGCCACCATTTCGCACTGTCTGGGAGCATGAGCAGTGGCAAGATGGCCAACGTGAGGTACGACAGAGTTGGCGCTGTGGTGTGTGTGTGTGTGGTAGTCTGGTGGTGCTCGGGTGTGGGCTGGCTCAAACTGGGTGAACGAGGAGCGAGAGAGAGAATGTAAACACGCGTACCAAAATCATTAAGGCAACCACCGACGTACAACAACAGAGACCGACGAGCGCTCGTGGGCGAGGGCACCAGCGGCAACCGGTACACGGCCGTGGCCCTGTCGTATGTCCCCTGTGCTGTTTGTGTGTGCAATTAAGCACTGTCTTCGTTCGTAGGGAGGACCAACTGGAACGCCAGAATGACGAGCACACGGAACAGCTGGGCGCAAAGATATCTGCCCTCCGTTCGGTACGTTTGGTGTCGCAGTGCGTGTACGTGTGTGCTAACTAAGAGAGTGCTGCTGCTGCTGCTGCTGCTGCTGCTGCTGCTAGATGACGATCGAGATTGGCAACGAGGTGCGCGACAGCAACCGCATGCTGGACGGAATGGTAAAACAAGCACGCTACACCGACCCTAACCGGTAACACAACCAACAGGAGGACCAGTTCAACCGGGCGGGTGGCGTGCTGGGCGACACCATGAAGAAGCTGCAGGTGTTTGCGTCGACCAAGCACGGGATGCAGATGATGTACCTCATCGCCTTTGTCGTCTTCGTGTTTTTCGTGACCTACTTTGTCATCTCGTTCCGCGGCAGCAGTGCGCCCGCCGACCAGGGCAGCAGTACCACGACCACCACAAGATAATAGTAGTAGCTGTATGTTCAGGCCGTTTATTTTATTCTTGCGCCACGCACACAACGGAACAGAATGGTCGTGATCAGTGAGGTGCCCGAGGACGAGCCCAAGGCCGCCGCGGAGCCGACCCCGGCCACGCTCAAGGCCCAGGGCAACCAGCTGTTTGCCTCGGGGGACTACGAGGGCGCAGTGACGTGCTACCTGGAGGCCGTTGAGCTGAGCGGCACAACAGAACGGCAAGAGCAGCAGAACAAGGAGATCGCCGTGTTCAAGGCCAACGTGGCTGCGTGCTACATGAAGACGGGCCGGTACGCCGACGCCGTCCAGTTCTGCACCGAGGCGCTCGAGGTGGACGGTGGCTACGTCAAGGCGCTGGTCAGGAGGGCGCAGGCGAGGGAGAAGCAGCAACCCGCCAACGACAAGGGCCTGGAGGTGCTGACGTTGATCCACGACGGTAACCAACGAACGCACTCGGGAAAAGCCGCTAAAGCACGCGTCCAGACTACAAGAAGGCGGCAGAGCTGGAGCCCAGCAACACCGTGGCCGTCAAGGGCGCCAAGGAGTACGGCGTGCTGGTCGAGGCCGAGCGGGAAAAGCAAAAGGCAGAGATGTTTGGTAAAAAGGCCCCACACAACCTTCGCAGGCTAACACCCCCCTCCCCCCCGGGGACACAAAACGCTGGCAGGCAAGCTAAAGGACCTGGGCAACATGGTGCTGGGCAAGTTTGGCATGTCGGTCGACAACTTCAAGTTTGAAAAGGACCCCAGCACGGGCTCGTACTCGGTCAACTTTGTCCAAGGCGGGCAGCAGCAAGCACAGGGCGGGCAGGCACACCAAGCCAGTGAGGCGGTGGAGGAGGAGGAGGACAGCTGAAAAACCCCGGACAGAGATCAATGATGCTGTAATCTACCAAGAGACGGGGGAAAACAAAAAAAAACAGACGACAAATAGGATAAAATATAGCTATGCTCTTGTGCGTTCAAACGACGCTGTACTCTTCGGGGACGAGTGCGACGCTGCTCGAGTAGACGACGGGGCTGCCGTCCTTGACTGCGACAATGTCCTTGATGGTCACGCCCGACATGAGCGTGGACGACGAGAAGGCGAGCGTGACGGGGAAGAAGCCGGCGGGGTCGGCGTTGGCCACGGAAAACTCCTGCAGGACAGAGAGAGAGAGACAATGAGTGCCACCACCACCCCTCCTACTGTTCACTAAAAAACACAAAACATACCAGGGAGCCGCTCTTGTTGGACGCGCTCACTTGGGAGAGCTGCCACTCAAGCACACGTGCCTGCTTGTTGTAGTTGTAGTCGCCGTCCAGGTTGCCGATGATGGGGTTGCCCGCGCCCGGCGGGATCGGGATCGAGATGGTCACGTCGTTGAGCTCGAGGTCGTCGCGCTCGAGCTCGTACTCAATGTTGACGTCGCACGAGCCGTTGTTGGCGGGCGTGGGCCAGCAGTTGATCGACAGCGGGATCGAGCCCTCGTCCTTGGTCTGGTACCGCCACTTGAGAACACCAAGGGCCTGGCCAACGGGGTACGGCCGCGACGGGTCCTTCAGGCCGATCTTTTGCTCTGCGGAAAACAGGCGCTTGTCCACGTTGGGGTGCGTCTAATGGATAGAATAGATAAACGAGGGGCAGCATGGAAACATTGGTTTTACCTTGAACTGGTAGGCCTTCTCGTCCACACCGTCGAGCTGTAGCCGCACAAACGCCTTGTCGTTTTCGCTAATTTTGAGAAACATTTCACCTGTTGTCGTAATTTTTTTTTAAATATCGATTTCATTTCTTTGTGTTTTTTACCCTTGACTTCGAGGTTCTCGAGTCCTCCGTCGCGATTGCTGATCACGATCAGCTTCTCCTCCACTACCACGTGCACAGCCTCGGTCTTCTCGACGGGTGCCTGGACGGCAGAGGCCTTGGACGATGACGCGGCCGACTGGGCCGATTGGGGCGACTCGATTTCAATGCCTTTTTTTTTTTGCTTATTATTATTTCATATCTTCTTTCTCCTTTACCCTCTTCGAGCTTCATCGCCTCAAGGAAGTCGTTGGTCGTGTTCTTTTTGGCACCAAGCTGCATGCCGCGTGCGGGTGCTGCGGCAACGGGGGCTGCGGCCGCATAGGACGAGGAGGACCCACGGCTGAGGCTGCCAGAGCCGTAGCCACCACCGGCCGACGAGTCGAGCGACGGGGTCACGGACGAGGGCGAGTACGAACCGCTGCCTCCGCCCGAGGCAAACTTGGGTCCGCTGACGCCGGTGATGCCGCGTTTAGCGTTCTCCTTCCGTTGGACCTCCATCTGCTTGATGTGCAGCTTGGCCTTTTCCTTGGCCTCCATCTCCTTGTTCTAATACGTAAGGGTTGAGTGCCTGTTCTTGTAGAGGAAGAGAGAGACGCTCGTTTACCTTGGAAATCATCTCTTGGATCTTCTCCTCGTGGCTCTCCATCTCAATGTAGGTCCGAATCTAACCACATGATTTTATTATTTATTTATGGACGCTGAATGCTTTTCGTACCTGGGACACCTGGACGTTTTCGTTATAGCCGAGCGACACGATCTCGTCAAAGGCAAAGAGCAGCTCGAACGAGTGCTGGACGACCTCCTCCTCCTCGGCGACGCGGCAGTACTCTGGGACGACGCGGGAGAAGAGGTGCAGGGTCTGTGTCAGTGGTGTGGTGTTCAGTGTCCCCTGCTGGCTGACTGGACCTGGTACGTACAGAGAGATCCTCGAGGATGTTGCTCGTCTTGGTGGTGATGAGCACCATGTACAGCTCCTCCAGCATTTGGTAGACGTAGCGCACGTTCTCCGTCTCCACAAACGTGTGCTGCTGCTGACCAGACCCCACCAGCTTGGGGAACGCGGCGAGCAGGCCCTCCACGCGCGAGCGGCTCATCTCCACGAACGAGCGAGCGAGCAGGGCTGGGTGGGGGGATTGTCACCACGAACCGATCAGCAAAGGGGGAAAAAACATGAGCGAAAAAAAGACATACGCTTGCCAGACTTGTTGAGGACAGCGACCGAAAGCACGACCTAAAGCGGGGGGGGGGCGGACAGGTGTGTTAGCTACCCCCCGGGGGTGAAGGGGACGGCCAAACGTACCATTTCGTGTGTGTGTGTGCGTGTGTGGTGAAGTGGGTATGACACTGGGTCAAAGATGGCGAGTGATGTAGTTTTTGCCAGCAGGACACACACAGGCGATCTTCAAGCAGGACGTCGATTCCGTCAAGGCCGCGTCCTCGTCCTCCCCCCAACAACGCCACTCTGGCCCTCGTACGTCTGCGACCAATACAACAGCCGCATTCTTGTTTATTAGCTGTATTTGAAGCGACTTGACAAGACGAATGGCACACAAACGACAACTGACACTTCCGCTTCTTTTCCTCTCACGATTTTATGCTGATTTTTTAATAGATTATTTGTAGTCTGAGCAGCAATCCATAGGAGTCCTATTATGAGGATGCCGAGACCGAGTCGTCGGCGCCGACGAGGTACGAGATGTCGTCCCACGGGTGGCGGTAGAGCCCCTGCTTGAGCCGCTTCTGGTCAATGTAATGTCCGACAAAGCCGATGCTGCGTCCCACGACAAAGAGCGCGTTGAGCGTGCCGATCTTGACGTACTCGTCGGCCTCGTCGCGTGTGAATGCGCCGCATGTGCGCATGAGGTCGACAAAGGCCACGCCGATGGCGCCGTCCACGTTGAGGATCAGGTTGTCCTTCTTGCTCGTCGTCACGTTCTCCACGGCGATGGCGTAGTCGAGGCAGGGCGTGCTGGGGAAGTGCTTCTTGACAAACTCCTTGATGATGACGACGCGCAGATCGGGGTTGGTTTTGGACTTGATGCGGTGGCCGATGCCCTATCCAGAATAATAACAGGAGGATTGTTGATAAATACAAAGAAGTAGTACGCGGCCGTACGAGGATGAGCTTGTTGCTCTTGCGCATGTGCTCGACAAACTCGTGCGGCGTCAGTCCCTTGTCGTAGCCCATGGAGAACTGGTCTGCTGCGCCGTCGAGTGCGCCACCAAAGCGGTCGCCGATGGTGAGCAGGCCGGAGCAGAGCGACGAGATCAAGTCCTTGCCCGCACGCGCCGTCACGATCGTGTTGTGGGCGCCCGACACGGCTGGTCCGTGGTCGGCTGTGAGCATGAGCACCATCTCGATAAACCTAAGTAATATACATATTTGTTATCATGTTTATGAATAAAAAACATACTTGCAGCAATAATCGGGCAGCCGGCGGCGGAACCAGAGCAGCGACACGACACCGCCAATGCCAATGTTCTCCTTGAACACCTGCGAGATGGGCATGCCAGCGTACAGCAGCTCCTGTCCTCGGTCGTCGACGATGGTGGAGACAAAGTTGGCCGGCTTGCGGATGATGCCCAGCTCCTGCGCCCAAGCGTAGTCGATGGGCACCTTGGGCACCTCGGGCTCGGCCTTGACCACGACCACGCCCGAGCTGACCAGCTTGGCAAAGGTCTCGCTCAGCAGCACAGGCATCTCCTCAAAGCTCTGGGGCACGAGGGCGCCCGCGTCGCGCAGGCCGTTGTTCTTGGCCTCGGCAGTCTCCAGGTCGCTCTGAGCAAGCGAGCCCGCATGGCCAAACTGCACCTCGGTCGTAAACATCTTGGCGCACGTGCCGATGCACCACGCCACAAGAGGCTTCTTGATCTCGCCGTTCTTGATGGCCTTGGCAATCTTCCACTCTTCTGCTCCGCCCACCTTTTTTGATAAAAATATTAATAAAACGTGTTTCAGTATGTCTCACAAATTGTTTTTGTACCTCGCCCAAAAGCACAATCATCTTGCAGTTCGGGTCGGCCTCGTAGCGCAGGATGTGGTCGATGAACGTGGTGCCGGGGTAGCGGTCGCCACCAATGGCCACGCCCTCGTACACGCCGTCGGTGTGGCGCGAGATAATGTTGTTGAGCTCGTTGGACATGCCGCCAGACTTGGACACGTACGCAACGCTGCCGGGGCGGTACAGCTTGGAGTCGATGATGTTGTCCATCATGCCGCCCGTGTTGCCCACCTTGAAGCAGCCGGGCTTGATGCCTCCCACCTAAAAATAAAAATAAAAATAAATAAAATATTTTTGTTTCAACTTTGTTTTTGTTTTGCGTACAGTGGCCGGGCCAATGATCGTGACGCCCACGGCCTTGGCCAGCTTGATCAGCTGCTTGGTGCGCTGCTCAGGCACACCCTCGGCGATGATGGCAATGGTCTTGAACTGGGGGAACTTGAGCAGCTCGACTGTGCTCTCGTAGACCGAGCGGAACGAGGCAAAGTTGACCACGACATCGACGTCGGGGAACTTGGTCACGGCATCTTGCACCTGTTTTTCATTATTAGTATTATTATTGTTATTAACAAAAGCAGAGAGACGGTCGTGTTATTGCCTTGGTAAAGACGGGGACCAGCGTCTCGTTGGTGCCCCAGTAGAACTTTTGCACGTGGCTGCCACCAAAGGGGTAGATCATGCCGGCGACCGAGGCACGCTTGCGGCCACACACGTGGTCAAAGTCGAGCATGCCCTGGACGGCGCGGGGCTGCATGCCGTACACAAACGCGCGCGTCTCGTTGGAGAAGAGCGAGAACTTGGGCTTGTCCACGGGCGCGGCAGACGTGTCAAAGCTGGTGAAGCTGGGCGGCTGTTCGGCAGCAGCCACAAGAGCAGCCGTGGAGGGTGCCTGGCCGTTGAGCTGCTGCGAGGACGACGACGACACAGAGGAGGACTCGCTGTACACCTTTTCGTTCAGATCGAGGTTGCTGGTGCGGTGCACGAGCGCGGGCTTGATGCCAAGGGCGATGGGCACTACATAGGACAAGTAATCAATACGTTGTATGTTTTTTTTTTTTTTTTTACCGATGCCCGTGATAAACATCTCTGGGCCGTGGACAAAGATGGGAACGCCCAGGTTCTCGCCCAGCTGGCGCATGGCGCGGAGGCCCTCCTGGTAGTTGGGTCCTGCGCGGCGCACGTAGATCTTGACCTTGGACTGGATGAGGCGGTGGCGGTACTGAGAAAGATGGAAGAATAAAAATGTAATAATATTAAGACAATGGTGGTGGTTTGCTGTATTTTATTTCTACCTCCTTGAGGGCGCGAATGATGCCCTTGAACGTCGAGGCGACATTGGTAAAGTTTGCGATGCCGCCTCCGACGATGAGGACCTTTCCCTCGGGGTGGACGTCGCGGGTCATGAGGTCGAGGATGGTCTTGGAGTACTCGTACGTCTGCTCCTCGTTGGGCGCGCCAGAGTACTCGCCATAGTTGGCCAGCTCGTGTGCGTAGCCAGCCGCGGCGATGGCGTCCGAGTACACGACGGATGCGCCACCGCCGGCCACCATGGTCCAGATGCGGCCCTTGGGGTTGAGGATGGTCAGCTTGAGGGAGGCGCCGGTCTTGGCGTCGAGGTCGGCGATGTATGCCTCTGTGTTTGTGTGTGTGTGTGTGTGTTGAAAAGGGCCCAGTTAATGGTCAATGGCAAAACAGTAAGTGTTACCCTCGGGGAAGCTCTCACGGCCAAAGGGCGCGGGGAACTCGACGGGCCCCCACATCTTTCCGCACTCAAACTCTGCGGTCTGGTCCAGCTTTGCGGCCAGGTCGAGGTAGTAGACCTGGTCGGCGACGACGACGAGCGGGTTGATCTCGAGGTAGGTAAAGTTGAGCTGGACGTACACCTTGAAGAGCGACTGGATGAACGAGGCGAGGAGGGGCTGTCTGCTCGCCGGGACCTGGCAAACACAACGGCAATCAATCAGACACCGCACATTTTGTTTGCATGTCGCAGTACCTTGGACAAGAGGTGCTTCTGCGCATCGGCAAGGGACAGCGACTCGTTGATGGGCACAAAGAAGCGGTCGGCCTTGCTGTCGACGTCGCCAATGTCGACGCCGCCCTCGTGGTAGAAGAGGATCTCGTCTCCCTCGCGCTCCGAGTGGATGCAGACATAGTACTCGTCCGCGGGCTGGTGCGGCACAAAGGGCTCGACGATGAACGTCTTGAGCACGCCGCTGACGTTGCCGGCGGCCACGGGCTTGTTGAGTCGCTCGCTGATCCACTGCTTGGCGTCGTTCCAGGTGGCGTTGAGCAGGAGGAGGCCCGACTTGCCGCGGCGTTTGATGAGCTGGCCGTTGCAATGGATGGTGAGCCCACTAGGTAGCCGTGGGTTTTAGTTTTAGTTACCTGGTCGGGCTTGGCCACCAGCTTCTCTGTCAGCAGCCACGGGTTCTCGCTGACAAGGGCGTCCCAGTTGGTGGCAGAGTCGACCTGCACGTTGCGGTTGGTCGTGACAAACTTTGCGGCGCCCTCGGCCTCCTTGAGCCACTTGGCCAGGATGCGCTTGCCGTCGTACTCGCGAATGGCCTTGGCAGACATGCTGACGACTGCTTTGTTTGTGCGTGTTTTTTGAGTGATCAACGAGGGAACTGGACGCACAGAGGGAAAGAGGACGGGGGAAGAGAAGAGGGGCAAAGGAAAGGGAAGAGGAGCAATGAGAGAGCCGGTAAAGAGGAGAGGGGAGAGCCAGAGACAGACAAAGACAAAAAAAAAAAAAAAAGACAAAGAGAGTGATCTGCGCGTCATGCCATGCACCGGTTCACACGGCTTTCCTCGGAATAAAACGCAAAAAAACGACGACTTTACACGCGACCCCAACACGGCATCG
>Ga0302226_10002898_pt1 | contig 11938 bp, 13 predicted proteins | sample II_Palsa_E3_3_FD_193524 | JGI IMG/M metagenome (GOLD analysis project Ga0302226, IMG submission 193524) | Peat permafrost microbial communities from Stordalen Mire near Abisko, Sweden - II_Palsa_E3_3 | ecosystem: Environmental > Terrestrial > Soil > Palsa > Peat permafrost | place: Sweden...
GTGGTGGCCGAGCGGCTCGGCCCGACCTACATAAAGCTGGGGCAGATCATCGCCTCGGGTAACGGCGTCTTCCCGCCGGAGCTGGTCGCCGAATTCAAGTGGTGCCGTGACCAGGTCACCCCAGAACCGTGGCCGGTCGTCGAGCAGGTCCTGCGCGAGGAGCTCGGCGGGCCGCTCTCCTCCGTGTTCGCCGCGGTCGAGCACACCCCGCTCGCCGCCGCCTCCATCGCCCAGGTGCACGCCGCCACACTGCGCGACGGCACTCCCGTCGTGGTCAAGGTGCAGCGCCCGTCGGTGTCGGAGCGGGTGCACCAGGATCTCGCCGTCATGGCCTGGCTGGCGCCCCACCTGGTGGGCCGCATCCCTGTTGCCGCGCTGGCCAACCCTCCTGCGCTCGTCGAACTGTTCGCCGAGACCATCGTCGAGGAACTCGACTTCCGCCTCGAGGCCGAGAACATGCTCGATGTCGCCATGACGTTCGCCGCGCTCGACCAGCGCGAGTTCGTCGTGCCCCGCCCCCACCCGGCACTCGTCACGCGCCGCATGCTCGTCATGGAACGGCTCAGCGGCTTCCATTTCGGCGACGTGGAGGGGATGCGGGCCGCCGGCATCGATACGGAGGCGGTCGTGCGGGCCGGCATGATCGGGTTCCTGGAAGGCGCGCTGTTCTACGGCATCTTCCACGGCGACCTGCACGGCGGGAACCTCTTCGTGCTGCCGTCGGGCAAGACCGCGTTGCTGGACTTCGGTATCACGGGCCGCCTGACCGAGGCCAAGCGCCTGGCCCTGCTGGGGCTGGTGGTCGGGGCGTCGAACGCCGACATCCCGGCCCAGGTGGCCGCGCTACGCGACCTCGGCGCCTTCCCGGGCGAGCTCGACGTGCAGCACGTGATCGACGTGCTGGGGTTGGACCGGCCCCCGATCGACCCGACGGCGCTGACGGCGGACGAACTGGTCGCAGAGATGCAGCACTCCATGAAGACGTTGCTGGGCATCGGCGCCCGGCTGCCCAAGGAGCTCATGCTCTTCGTGAAGAACCTGATGTTCCTCGACGGCGCCATCGCCACGCTGGCGCCCGACCTGGACCTCTTCGCGGAGGTCGAGGCCATCGCCCTGCTCTTCGCCGCCAAGCACGGGGAGCGGATCATGGCCCAGCTCGGGCTCGCGCCGGATCAGAACTGGGCGCCGGACATGTCGGGGATCAAGTCGGGGTTCGGCGTCGATGCCTCGACCGAGGGCCTTACCCACCGCGAGATCCAGGCCCGGCGCGCCGAGGTCCGCGAGAAGTTCGACGGGCGGGGGCGTCCGGGTCGGAGGCGGCGCAGCCCGAAATAGCCCTGGGCCACGCTATCCAGCCGAACGGTGCGAAGCCTGCTGCCGCGCCAGGCCTACCAACTGCGCCGTGGTCAACGTGCGTGGTGGCCCGACGGCGTAGAGGAAGAACCCGATCGTCCCTCTTGTGAAGATGATCCAGTAGCCCGTGGCGCGGCCGATTTGGACCGGCGGTGAGGTGCGAAATCCGGTCGCTCCGGTGACACCCGTGACGGCGATCGACCTCGGCCCGGTCTGCTTGGCGACGAACGCCTCCATGGTCGAAGTGAACTGTGAGGCATATGAGGTGTCCGGCAAGCGGAGGGCTGACCAATAGACGAAGGCGAGGCCGCGCTGGTACTGGTGGCTCCAGGCCCGAATGAATCCGGTGAGCTGCCCGTCGGCCACGTCCTGCTGCCACGCCGCGTCGTCCGAGTACTTGTCGAGATCCGACTTGGGAATAGGCCCGTTGTATGCAGTCCCCGGCACCAGTGTGAATCCCGCCAGGCTCTGCTCCAAGACCACATGCGACAGCGAAGGCGTGGGAGACGCCGCCGCCACCCCGGGACCCACGGCGAGACACGCACTGACGAAGAAGGCGAAGCCGACTGTGGCGGCCCCCCGCCGCGCCTGCGAGAGCCAGTTCACCGGCGAAGCATAACGAGGAGGGCCCCGGGGAAAGGGTGATACCGGTGCCCGATCCGCCCCCCGGCGACGCTCGGTGCAAGGCTGCGGTGATGGGAACGATCCGGGCACTCTGCAACGACGACTGGGACGACTGGCGGGCCCTCTGGGGTGGCTACCTCGCCTTCTATCGCGAAGAGCTGCCTGAGGAGACCTCTGGTGCCACCTTCGACCGCCTCTGTACCGGCGCGGACGGCCTGTTCGGCCTCCTGGCGCTCGACGACCTCGGGCAGGGCGTAGGGATGGCCAACTGCGTCGTGCATGCCTCGACCTGGTCCCGGCAGCCCACTTGCTACCTGCAGGACCTCTTCGTGGACCCGGTCGCCCGCGGGCTGGACGTCGGGCGCGCCCTGCTCGAGGCTGTGCGGGCGGCCGCCACCGCCCGCGGGGCCGAGCCCGTCTATTGGCACACCCAGCAGTACAACGGCCGGGCCCGCTCCCTCTATGACCAGGTCGGGCGCCCGACCTCCTTCGTCGTCTACGAAATGTAGGGCGGGCGTCACACCGGTTCCGTAGGGTGTCGCCCATGCCCCGCCCGCTCCCTTTGGTCCCGGCTCCGTCGCGGGCCGGCCGGTAGGGTTCGAGCGATCCCAATGCCGCCTCGCCGTCGCACCGCGACCTCCAATTTCGGTGTCGGGCGCCGCGAGTCACATGTGGCCGACGCCTTCTACGCCCGCTTCGAAGCGCCCGAGCTGAGCGCCGACGAGCACGTCAACCCCCACGAGCCCGGCGTCTCCTGCCGCCACGGCGATGCCCGCCGGATGGACGCGGTGGCGGACGACTCGGTGGCCCTCGTCGTGACCTCACCCCCGTACTTCGCCGGGAAGCAGTACGAGGAGGAGCTCGACCGCGAGGGCGTGCCGGGCTCCTACATCGAGTACCTGGCGTTGCTGCGTGACGTCTTCGCCGAGTGCAAGCGGGTGCTCGAGCCGGGCGGGCGCATAGCGGTCAACGTGGCCAACCTCGGCCGCAAGCCCTACCGCAGCCTGGCCGCCGACGTCATGACCATCCTGCAGGACGACCTGCACCTCCTCCCCCGGGGCGAGATCGTGTGGCAGAAGGGTGAGGGCGCGAGCGGCTCGTGCGCCTGGGGCTCCTTCCGCTCCCCCGCCAATCCGGTGCTACGCGACGTCACCGAACGCGTCATCGTTGCCAGCAAGGGACGGTTCGGACGGGCGCGCAGCCCGAAGGAGCGCCGCCGCGAGGGCCTGCCCCACGAGAGCAGCGTCGGGGCCGACGACTTCATGGCGCTGACGCTCGACGTCTGGGACATCCCGCCCGAGAGCGCTGTGCGCGTGCGGCACCCCGCGCCCTTTCCCGTGGAGCTGCCACAGCGATTGATGGAGCTCTACACCTACCGCGGCGATCTCGTCGTCGACCCGTTCGCCGGCTCGGGGTCGACCCTCGTGGCGGCGCTGCGCAGCGGACGCGACGCCGTGGGCTACGACCTGGACCCCACCTACGTCGAGCTCTCGCTGGCCCGCCTGGTCGACGAGGCGACGGGAGACGGTGTCAGCGGCGCCGGCGCTGCGGCGAGCGACGGCGCGTCCGCCGGCACGCTGGCCCGGGCCGCGCTCGAAGCAGCCGGATTCGCCGACGTGCGACCCAACCGCCGCCTGCGCGGTCTGGGCCTGGCCGTCGACTTCACCGGCACCGATGCGCTGGGCCGCACGTGGTACTTCGACGTCGCCGGGCCGAACTCCGCCTATCGCGGCGGCATGGCCCGCTCCGAGACGGTGTGGCGTGCCCTCGGCCGGGCCCACGTGCTGGCGGCCGGCGGCCATGCGCCCTTCGTCGTGCTCACGACCCAGCTCCCCCGTCCGGGCACCGAGGCCGACCGCGCGCTGCGGGCGCCCGGACCGGGAGGGATCTTCGACGCGGTGGACCTCCTGTCGGCGGACGCCCGCCAGCGCCTCGCCACTTACGCCAACGGTCGTGGCGGCTCGCCGCGGGTGGGGTTCTGGTCGGCCGCCGACCTGGCACCGGGAGCAGTCTGACCGTGGGCAGTCTGACCGTGGGCGGTCTGACCGTGGGCACTGCCTGATCATGGGTTCGGTCGTCGCCTGCGCGGTCGTGCGCGACGACCCGCCGCGCCTGTTCGTGGCCGAAGATCTCGACACGCTCAACTGGGTGCTGGCCTGCCAGCTCGTGGCCAAGACGCCCGGCCGTGACCTGCCACCCGGCGAGCGCGCCGCGCTGCGGCAGGCCTTGCGTGAGGAGCGCTGGGGCGACGCCGTGTTCGCCTTCATCGCCCGCACGGGGACGGCAGTCGACGTGTACGAGAGCACCGAGTTGCACCTCGCGGCCGACGCCGCCGTGGGGCCACTGGAGCTGCAGCTCACCCCTCTCTTCGCGGAGTAGGGATCGGCGATCCGCCGCCGGTCGAGGGCGCAACCGTCCGGGCCGTGAGTGGGAGGATGCGTGCATGCCGAGCGACCGGACCACGGTGACCGAGCTCGGCACCGGCCTCGGCATGTTGGGGTTGGGGGCCGTCGACGACGCCCTGCGCTCGCGCACGCCGGTGATGCGCAGCCTGTCGCCGGAGATGTGGGAGCGACTCGACGGCCTGCGCGCCGGCGGTGCCTACGACGCCGAGTTCCACGCCGCCTGGGCCAACGGGCAGGCCTTCCTCACCGCCGCCGACGGCCTGCGGGGGCGCCTGCCCCAGGTGGTCGAGTGGAAGGGGACGGGCCGCGCCCCGGGTGACGAGGTCGCGCCCATCGACCTCCGCGTCGATCACGTCTACCTGGTGAGCTGCAAATACCTCTCGAAGATCCTCTTCAACGTGTCCCCGGCCAGCATCTTCGACTCGCTCCTCTACGGCGGCCCGGGCCGCGGCAGCCGGGCCGGGCGCGAGGTCCTGCCCGGTGGCGGCGACTGGTTCGCCGAAGTGGCGCCGGGCGAGTACCAGGCTCTCTACGAGTCCGTCCGCCTGGCGGCTGGTGGAGCCGCCCGCCTCGCGCCATCGCTCTCGCCGAGGCCCCCGCTTCGACCGGCGGGACCGGGCCGCTCACCTACCGCCGTTGCGTTGCCCGGCCTGGACGGCGCCGACGCCGCGGCCCGGCCCGGCGCCGATGGCCCACGCGATCCGATGGCGCCGCCGGCCGTGCCCGAGCTGCCTCCCCGCGCCGTCGACCTCACAGTGCCCCAACGCGAGGCGCTGCGGCGGTGGCTCGGGACGGGCTGGCCGCCGGGAGCCAAGGAGCTCTACGCCGAGCTGTCGGGCGCCGTGGCCCGGGCGTCGACCCGCCGCTGGGAGGCGGCGCTGGAGGAGCGGGGCGGGGCGGGTGAAGCCATGCTGTGGCGGCTCCTGCGCATTGGGAGCGCTCCCTACTTCGTGCTCGGGTCCGCGGCGGAGCGCTCGCTCCGCCTCCGCATCGCCACCTCCTGGGACTGGCGTCAGCAGTTCGAGCTGGTCGCGCTCACCATGGAGGGCCAGGTGGGTGGCCAGCCCCGGGTGGGCTGGGAAGCCGTCGTGCGCCAACGGACCTCCCGGGCGATGCACTCCGTGCTGGGGCACATCGAGGTGCGGTGGAGTCACGGCCGTTTCGGCGGCCTGCCCGAGGCCAAGGGCTACCTCGACACGCCGCACCACCTCGTGCCGGGGTATTTCCCCCTGCGATGAGCACCTTCGACCCCGCGTTCTTCGCTCCTCCCTTGCGGGTGCCCGAGCTCGCCGCTCCGCCGCTCGTGCTCCGGGCCTACGGCATCTCCGACCTCGCCCTGGTGCGCCGGGCGGCGGCCGATCCGTTCATCCCCTCCATCTCGTCCGTGCCGCGGACGTACACGGACGACGCCGGCCGGGCCTTCATTGAGCGACAGCACGCACGCGGTGCCGAGGGCGACGGCTACTCCTTCGTCATCGCGCCTGCATCCGATCCCGAGGCGGGCCTCGGGTCGATCGGGCTCTGGCTGCAAGAGATCGAGAGTGGACGCGCCTCCATCGGCTATTGGCTCGTCGAAGGCGCACGCGGGCGGGGCCTGGCGGCGTGCGCGTTACGAGCCGTGGTCTCGTTCGCGTTCAGCGCGCTGTCCATCCCGCGGCTGCACCTCTTCGTCGAACCGTGGAACGTGGCGTCGGCCCGGACGGCCCAGGCGGCGGGGTTCCGCCGCGAGGCAACGCTGCGCGGGTGGGAGCGGATCGACGGTGCGCAGCACGACGCCGATTGCTTCGCGCTCCTGCAGACCGAGTGGACTCCCTCGAGCTGACGGGGGCCTCCGCCCACGCGCTCTGCGAGACTGCCCGGGTGTGCGGGCGTGTTGACGCCCGGGGTCGTGCCGTGCGCGTGATTGGTGCCCGAGGCGCCGAAGGCCGATTATGGGGGCTCGAAACATGGGGAGGGATTGCTGATGCTGGTGCTCGTCGAGGTCGATGACCGGGTGGCCACGGTCACCCTCAACCGTCCGGAGGCACGCAACGCGATCTCGGGCGAGCTGCACGCGCTGCTGGACGAGACCATCACCGGCCTCGATGTCCGGGACGACATCGGCTGCATAGTGCTCACCGGGGCCGATCCGGCCTTCTGCGCCGGCATGGACCTCAAGTCACTGGCCACTGAGCTACGCGAAGTGCAGAAGGAACGACAACGCGGGCCGGCGCAACGCTCCGGCATGATGCCGCCCCACGACACCCCCGTCATCGGCGCCATCAACGGGGCGACGGTGACCGGCGGGCTCGAGCTGGCCATGTGCTGCGACTTCCTCATCGCTTCGGAACGAGCTCGCTTCGCCGACACGCACGCCCGGGTCGGCGTCATGCCGGGAGGTGGCATGACGATCCGCCTGCCCCAGCTCGTCGGCCTCGATCGCGCCCGCCGCATGAGCCTGACCGGTGACTACATCGACGCGGAGACGGCCCGCGACTGGGGTCTCGTCGTTGAGGTGGTCCCGCACGAGGCGCTGCTGGCACGCGCCCGGGAGGTCGCCGCCACCATCGCGGGCATTCCCGCCGAGTACCTCACCGAGCTCCGCCGCGGCTACGACGAGATCGGTGCGCTCAGCGGTCGCGCCGCGTTCGTCGCCGAGGCCAAGTGGTCGCGCGCCTGGATGGCGGAGCGCTTCGACCAGTCGCGCCTGACCACCGAGCGCGAGAAGATCGTGGCCCGCGGCCGCGCCCAGACCGCGGGACCCGGCGGCGGCGGCCCGGGGTGAAGGTCTACGCAGGCATGGACCCGCGCCTGAGCCTCCACGATGCCGTCGCCCACGCGCAGCGGGTGGAGCGACTCGGCTACGACGGACTGCACGTGGCCGAGACAGTGCATGACTCCATGGCGGTGGCGCTACTCGCCGCCGAGCACACCGAGCGGATCACCGTGCGCACCAGCGTCACGCTGGCCTTCGCCCGCAGCCCGACGCTCCTCGCCTATGCGGCATGGGACATCGCCAAAATCAGCGGCGGGCGGTTCGAGCTCGGTCTGGGGACACAGGTCCGCCAGAACATCGAGGACCGCTACGCCGTGCCCTTCGGCCAGGACCCGGTCGGCCGCCTGGGTGACTACGTCGGTGCGGTGCGGGCCGCCTTCGCCTCGTTCGCCTCGGGCGCCGCACCCGCCTACGAAAGCCCGCACTACAGCGTCACGCGGATGCAGCCCTACTTCAACCCGGGACCGGACGCGGTCACGCAGCCACCGCGGATCTACCTCGGTGGGGTTCAGCGCAAGGCCTGCGCTTTGGCCGGCGCAGTGGGAGACGGCTTCGTCAGCCACCCGACCAATTCGAATCCGCGCTACTTGGGCGAGACCTGCCTCCCCGCCCTGACGGAGGGCGCCCGCGCCGCGGGGCGGGACCTGACCTCGGCCGGGTTCGAGACCGTCATCGGGACGTCGGTGATCACCGGGGCGAGCACCGACGAGGTCATCGTCGAACGGGAGCGCCAGCGCCGGCTGTTGGCCTTCTTGTACTCGACGCCCGCCTACGCCCCGACCCTCGAGCTCTACGGCTGGACCGAAATCGGTCCCCGCCTGCGGGAGCTGATCCGTCACGACCGCTGGGACGACCTGGCCGCGGTGCTGTCCGACGAGGTGCTCGACACCCTGGTCCCCAGCGGCACCTTCGACGAGCTCCCCGGCGTGCTGCGAGACCGCTTCACCGGCTTGGGCCAGGGCATCGTCGTCTCGCCGCCTCCCGACCAGCACGACGACGATGCCTTCCGTGCCGTCGTGGCCTCGTTGCAAGCCGCCTGAGCCGGCGTCGCCTCAGCGCGGCATGGGAAAGATGAGCTCCTCGGCCGCCATGGCCTCGACGGCGCTGCGGCGCTCCTCCTCGCTCATCGGCACGTAGCTCTCGGCGGACGTCAGCACGCGCGGCAGGAGCCCGATGTCGCCCGGCGTGCAGAAGGCGTGCACGCCGGGCGTGGAGAGGGCGAAACGAATGCCGCGATCGAGTTCGTCGTCGCTCGCCTGCGGCTCGTACCACGAGTCGGCCCAGCGCTCCGAGGTGGCGTCGCTCCCGGCGATGGCGTCAGCCAGCGGGCGGCCGTCGGCCCACGGCCGGCGCGCCACGGCCTTGATCACCATGACGCCCACGTCGCGCTCGGCGCACAGCGCAAGGAGCTCCTCGGCCGGTTCCCGGTACTCGGGTCGGGACCACAGCGCGGGGTAGACCGGGAACATCACGGTGTCCAGGTCGAAGCGACGCAGCGCCTCGAGGTGCGCCAGCGGCACCCCCATGTCGTGCCCGGTGATCCCGGCGAACCGTGTGTGGCCGGCATCCCGCAACGCCAGGATGCGTTCGAGCGCCGCCGACCGCCGGTCGAGCTCCTCCAGCGAGGTAACGGCGTGGGCCTGGTAGAGGTCCAGGACGTCCGCGTTGAGCAGCCGGCGCGTGGCGTCGAACTGGTCGCTGACGCCGTCGGGATTGGCCCGCAGCGTCTTGCCTGCGATGAACAGCTCCGTGCGGTGCTCCGCCAGGTGCGGTCCGACCACCGACTCGGCCGCCCCGTACTGCGGCGCGATGTCGAGGTGGTTCACCCCGTGGGCGAGAGCCAGCCGGAGCCACTCTCCCGCTTCCTCGACGGTGGCGGCCCAGCAGGCCGCACCGCCCAGCACCGCCACGCTGCTCTCGTGGCCGGTCCGCCCGAGGCGTCGGCGTTCCACCGTCCGCCGCCGCTAGCTCTTGAGCTGCAGGACGTTGAAGACCGCACCGACGTTGTCGGCCAGGACGGCGAAGCGTCCCGGCTCGATGTCGGCCGGTCCCATGAACACGCTGGCGCCGAGCTCCTGGGCCTTCGCCACCGTGGCGTCGGTGTCGGCCACCGCGAAGTAGACGCCCCAGGCCGGTGGCATCTCCGCCGGCATATCGGGCGTCTTCGCCATCATGCCGCCGATCGACTTCCCGCTGAGCTTCCACTCCGTGTAGGCGGGCGGGCCACCAGGAGGGCCCTGGTCCTCGAAGCCCCATCCGAAGACGGCGGCGTAGAAGGTCTTGGACGCGTCGACGTCCGTCGTCACCAGCTCGCTCCAGCAGTACGTGTCGGGATCGTTGACGAGCTGGGCCCCCGTGTGCTGGTTGGGCTGCCAGAGGCCCATGACGGCACCGCGGGAATCGGCGAACACGGCCAGCCGGCCGGCGTCGAGGACGTCCATCGGGGGGGCGAACACCGTTCCCCCGGCGGCGGCCACCTTGGCCGCCGCGGCGTCGACGCTGTCGACGTTGACGTAGGTCAACCACATCGGTGGCATGCCGGGATTCATCTGCGGGCCGAGACCCGCCACCGTCTTCCCACCCAGGTCGCAGACCGTGTAGCCACCCGCCTCCGGCGGCCCCTCAGGGCAGTTCCAGCCGAAGAGGGCCCCGTAGAACTCCCTCGACTTCGTCAGGTCGGTGCTTCCCAGGTCCACCCACGACGGCACTCCGTCTTCGTAGCGCTCGAACTCCACCGTGCCTCCTCTTTCGTCTGCTTGCCCCGGCCGTTCGACGGTACCCGATCGATGTCACACCTGCACTGGCCGGGGGTGAGAAGATCACTGAAATGTCACGGAGACGGCGCGCCTCATGAGCCCCAACCCGATCGGGAACAGGGTGGAGCAGCTGGCCCAGTCCCTGGCCGAACACATCGTCCCGATGATCGTCGATGCGATCGACATCGACTCCATCATCGACAAGGTGGACGTGGAGAAGATCATCGAGCGGGTCGACGTGGACGAGATCGTCGAACGGGTCGACGTGCAGAAGATCATCGAGCGGGTCGATGTGCAGAAGATCATCGAGCGGGTCGACATCAACGCCATCGTCAACCAGATCGACATCGACTCCCTGGTGGAACAGACGGAGCTCGGGTCCATCATCGCCCGGTCCACCACGGGCATCCTGACGGAGGTCCTGGACGTCATTCGGGCGCAGGGGGTCGGGCTCGACGACTTCATTCTGCGCTGGGGCAACCGTCTCATCGGCCGGGGCAAGAAGGTCCGGAAGTGGCCCAAGGGCCCGCCGCTCCTCGTGGCACCCCAGGCGGTCACGTCGATATGACCACCGTTCCCGTGCCCTCGGCGGCGCTCACCGTCGGCCGCCAGGGAAACTATGCCGGCGCGGTCAGTCGGCTCGCCGCGTTCGCCGCTGACGTCGGGGCCTCGTGGGGCCTGTACACCCTCGGTGTCGCCCTCCTCAACGCCGCGCTCAAGCTGGTGAGCGGGCACTCGTTCACGCTCAGCAATCACCAGCTGCCGGCCTTCATCGTGCTGACGCTCTGGGAGTTCCTCTACTTCACCTACCAGTGGGCTGTGAGCGGGAAGACGCTCGGCATGGCCATCCTCGGGCTGCAGGTCGTCACCCGCGAGGGCGCCCCCATCAGCGGCCGCCAGGCGGTCTTCCGGACGGTTGGTCTGGGGCTCACCCTCTTGACGGCGGGCATCGGGTTTCTCGGCATCGTCTACCAGCGTGACCGTCGCGCGTTGAACGACTTCATCGCCGGCACCGCCGTGGTCTACGACTGGGATGCCCGCGCCGCCCGTCTCCGCTGGATCGCCCGCAAAGAGGGGCCCGCCGGCATCCCTCCGCCCCAAGAACGACGCGTCTGAGCAGTCTCCCTGCCGCAGGGTCAGGCCGGTCCACTCGGACGGGACGCAGCGGGCTGAAGGTCGCCGGGCTCTACCATGCCGCGCATGTCCTTCACTGAGATCAGCCGGCCCCATCCCCACGTCGCGGTCGTGACGCTCAACCGGCCGGAGCGTATGAACGCCATGGCCTTCGACGTCATGATCCCCTTCCGCGACGCGTTGCGGGACATCGGCAACGACAACGACGTCAGGATCGTCGTCATCACCGGAGCTGGGCGTGGCTTCTGCTCGGGGGCGGACCACGAGAATCCGGGCACCATGCCCAACATGGACGGGCTGACCCTGCCGACCATCGCGCTGCGCTCCATGGAGCTGCTGGACGACGTCATCTCCACCATCCGCCGGCTGCACCAGCCGGTGATCGCTGCCGTGAACGGCGCCGCGATCGGCGGCGGCTTCTGCCTCGCCTTGGCGGCCGACATCCGGATCGCCTCCCAGGAGGCCTACTTCCGGGCGGCCGGGATCAACAACGGCCTGACGGCGGCCGAGCTCGGGTTGAGCTTCCTCCTCCCGAGGTCGGTGGGGCACTCGCGGGCAGCGGAGATCATGCTGACCGGCCGCGACGTGGACGCCGACGAGGCGGATCGGATCGGCCTGGTGTCGCGGGTGGTGCCCACGCCAGAGCTGCTGCCGACCTGCTTCGAGCTGGCCGACCGCGTAAACGGCTGGGGCCGGGCCGGGGTCGAACTGACCAAGCGCCAATTGTGGAACAGCCTCGACGCCAGCAGCCTGCAGTCGCACATGGACGCCGAGGGGACGTCCCAGCTGTTCGTCCGCATCACGACGCGCAACTTCGAAGAGTCGGTGGCCGCCCGCAAGGAGGGCCGCGTCCCCGACTTCAGGGACTGACCGGCTCAGGCGATCAGGGTGCGTTGACGAGGGAGTTGGCC
>Ga0302226_10002899_pt1 | contig 11934 bp, 4 predicted proteins | sample II_Palsa_E3_3_FD_193524 | JGI IMG/M metagenome (GOLD analysis project Ga0302226, IMG submission 193524) | Peat permafrost microbial communities from Stordalen Mire near Abisko, Sweden - II_Palsa_E3_3 | ecosystem: Environmental > Terrestrial > Soil > Palsa > Peat permafrost | place: Sweden...
CACCCTCACCGCCAGCCCCAACGACTGGACGATGTCGCTAACAGTCACCGGCGGCGGCCTCTTCATGCCCACCGCTCTAGGTGTGGATAGCCAGAACAACATCTGGGTCGCCAACCAGGACGGCCCGCTCTCGGCCTTCACCGCGCAAGGAACCCCGTTCTCCTCCACCGGCTACGGCGGCGGCGCCATCGCCCAGGTCTACGGCCTGGCCATCGACACCTCCAACAACGTCTGGGTCACCAACTACAACGGTGGCGGCGGCACCGGCAGCGTCACCAAGTTCTTCGGCGTCAACGACCCATCCACCCTCGGCACCTCCATCTCCACCACCGACTCCATCTGCTATCCGTCCGCGGCCGCTGCCGACACCAACGGCAACATCTTCATCGCCAACGAAGAATGCTCCTCCGCCACTATCCTCAACCCCTCCGGCACCGCCGTCACGCCCTACCTCGGCGCCTCCTTCAACCTCGCCGCTACACCTCTCTTCCTCGCCGTCGATACTGCGCACGGCCTCTGGCTCTCCGACAACGACAACACCATCGCGCACATCTCCGCACCCACCACCGCGTATCCCAGCGGCCAGCTCCTCAGCCACCCCGACTGCTGCTACGACTCCCACGGCCTCGCCCTCGACGCCCAGGGCAACGTCTGGGTCGCCAACTACCTCAACAGCAGCTTCAGCGAAGTCGCCCCTGACGACACCGTCCTCATCAGCCAGCAAGGCCTCGACAGCAACCGCGCGACTCCCTACGCCGCCGCCATCGACGCCGCCCAGAACGTCTGGTTCACCTCGCTCGACAGCTCCTCCATCCTCGAGGTCGCCGGTTCCTCCGCCATCCAACCCGGCACCGAGCTTTCCCCCTCCACCGGCGTCCACGGCAAAGGCGGCTTCGGCCTCGATTCCTCGCTCACCGAACCCTTCAGCCTCGCCCCCGATCGCTCCGGAAACCTCTGGGTCTCATGCGAAGGCCAGAACACCCTCGTCATGTTCTTCGGCCTCGCCACCCCCACGGTCACCCCCCTCCAGCCCACCCCCACTGCTCCCTGATTTGCCCAAATCCTTGTGCAAGAACGAATAGCGCCCGTTTTTCTAATTAGAAATTGCACACGTAACTGCTCAGACCAGTTACCATGTAGGTTCCCCCGACTGTTGAGCACCACCCGTCGAAGGCCATCTTTCGGAGCATCCCATGAAGCCATTTCTCTGTTTCTGCGGCCCTAACCGTAGTGTTTCGTCGGCGATGTTTTCAGCCTCCCTTCTGCTCGGCGCCCTCGCCCTTACCGGCTGCGGCGGCACGGCCTCCATGCCGGACACCATCATCTCCCCTCCCTCGGCCACGCCTAACCCCATTCAGGGCAGCGTGTTCGGTGGTCACGCGCCTATTGTGGGTGCGCACGTCTATATCCTGCAGGCCGGCACCGGCGGCTACGCCAGCGCGCCCACCAATCTCATGACCAGTGGCAGCGCCGGCTCCGACGCCAACGGCAATTACGCCCTCACCGCAGCCGACGGCTCCTTCAACATCACCGGTGACTACACCTGCACCACCGGCATGCCCGTCTATCTTGCCTCGATCGCTGGACAGACCGCCACCAACATCGGTGGCTCAAATTACTCCACCACGCCGCTCACCATTGCCTCCGCGACCGCCACCAGCCTTGCGCCCGGCCTGTGGGAACTCATCTTTACAGCTAACAATCTCCTCTATCCCGGCCAGAGCGTCAGCTTCTCTGGCTTGACCGGGAGCGGATGGACCGCACTCAACCTTGGCGACCACCAAATCAGCTCCGCCTCCACCACCACCTTCACGATCGTCCTCAACTCCGGCGCCAGCTTCACCCCAAGCACCACCGGCGGCACTGCAACGCCCCTGTCCGCCGTCAACCCTGCAATCGCCAACCTGGCTGTACTTGGCAACTGCCCCTCCACCGGCAACTTCTCTACCTCCGGCACTGGCAGCGACGTCATCTCGTACGTCTACATCAACGAGGTCTCGACCGCCGCGCTCGCTTACGCGTTCTCCGGCTTCGGATCAGGACCCTTCAACATCGGCTATCCCTCCGGCGACGCATTGGCCAAGACCGGCATCGAAAACGCCGCCAACAATGCTGCGGCACTTTACAACATCGAGGGCGCATATCTAAGCACCACCTTCGCGGGTGAGGGCCACATCGCCAATCCCACCACCCCGGCGGGCAATGGAATCGCCCCGCAGAGTACGCTGGACACTCTCGGCAATATCCTCGCCTCCTGCGTCGACTCCCCGAACCTCACCAACAGCGCCAGCAATCCGGGCGTCTCCGGTTCCTCCGACAACTGCTCCGTCCTCTTCACCTACGCCACCAGCAATGGCATCCCTTATGGCGCGGCGGGCGTTGGCACCATTCCCACCGATACCGCAACGGCCGCCTTCAACATTGCCCACAACCCCGCCGGCAATTCCGCGTCTACTTATTCTGCGGACTTCATGACCGCCGTCTATTCCCTCCAGGGTGCCCAGATCACGCCGTTCAGCCCCAACCTCGGCACCCAGCCCAACGACTTCACCGTTGCCATCCAGTTCCCGGCCGCGTCGAACCCCGGACCCAGTGGGGACCCATCCCTCATTGAAGGCCCAGAGGCGGTGGCAGCCGATGCCTCCGGAAATTTCTGGTTCACCACCAAGCCCACAATTTCTTTCACCAGCGGCTACCTGGTTGAGGACTCACCCGTTGGAGTCAATTTGTACGACCACTACAACGTCTTCTATCCTTACGGCGATGTCGCCATCGACAGCACTGGAAATGCCTGGACCGGTAACCAGGCTAACTACGTCTTAGAAACAGAAGTCCTGCCTCCACACGGATCCACCACCACCTACACCCTTTTGCTTCAAGGCAGCCTTTACACCTACGCGCAGGGAGTCGCCGCCGACGGCTCGGGCAACGTCTTTGTTCCTCACGGACCTACCAACGTGACGAACAACAACGATCAGACACTCACCGAGCTGGACTCATCCGGTGTCGTCACTCCGGGCACCACCGGCAATATGGCTGCATCCTTCCCCCCCGGCGCCTATATGACCCACGCTGCCATCGATAGCAGCCACGATATCTGGTTTACCAGTAACAATGGCAACGTCATCGCCCGAGTCAACAGTGCCACTGGAGCCCGGATCACTGGCTTCCCCGTCAATACGTCCACCGCAACCGCCGGCTGCCCCTCAGGCACCGCGAGCACCATCCTGAGCCCTGAACAGCCAGCCATCGATGCATCTGGTAATGCGTGGGTTCCCCTCTATAACGGCGGATCCGGAAGCACCGTCCTGAAGGTCACCGCCGCTGGCGCCTGTACCGCCTTTACGGTCGGTACCGGCCCCTACGGCGCTACCATCGACGGCGCAAACAACCTCTGGGTCACGAACAATGCAGGCAACAGCGTCACGGAGATCAGCACCGCCACCGGTACCGCCGTCTCGCCGTCCACCAACTACACCATCGGCGGCCTGCTCTCCGGCCCACAAGGTCTCGCCGTCGATCCCTCCGGCGACCTCATCATTACCAACTTCACCGGCGACTCTGTCGTCGAGGTCATTGGTGCCGCAACCCCAACCTACCTTCCACTCGGTGTCGCCGCAGCCAACGGCAAGCTAGGCGCCAAGCCCTAACTTCTACCGCTAAACCCTCAGCCCTCGGCGAACCTCTACGCCGAGGGCTTTTTATTGCCGGCCCTGTACACTACCCCTATCTCAAGCAATAAAGGGGCCAGCCCGTTGAAGACTACTGTCCGCAAGCGCGCCTTCCTGATCAAGGGCTATTCAGTTCTAGCGGTGGGCATTCTGCCCTCTCTTCTCCTGGCGCTAGGGCTAAGCGCGCTCACCGGCTGCGGCGGAGGTGGTACCCCACCCCCCTCCGCGATCACCATCACCGGGCCGGCCAGCGATACCATCGATCCCGGCAACTCAGCCACCTTCACCGCCACCGTGACCGGAGGTCCAGCCGCGGCTGGCGTCTCCTGGAGCCTGACCGGCTGCGCTGGAACCAGTTGCGGCTCGCTCTCGAACTTCACCGCCACCGGCGTCACCTTCATCGCGCCCGCCACGGTCACGACCGCCTTCACCGTAACCCTCAAAGCGACTTCGGCGGCCCTGTCCACCGTCACCCAAACAGTCACGCTAAACGTCCCGATCAACCCTGCGATCACCACGCCAGCGGGCGCATTACCCGGCGCCACGTTCGGCGCTGCGTATACCGCGAGCCTGGCTGCAACCGGCGGCATCACGCCTTACACCTGGTCGATCTCGCAAGGAGCTCTCCCCACCGGCCTGGCCATCTCGAGCACCACCGGCGCCATCAGTGGAGCACCCACCTCGGCAGGCACGGCCAGCTTCACCGTAACTCTCACCGACTCCGGCAGCCCCGCCCTTACCGCCGCCGCCGCCTTCACCATCACCACCCTCTATCCGCCGCTGACCATCACCACCACCGCCCTCCCCAACGGCGTCGAAGGCACGGCCTACTCCGCGACCCTGGCGGCCACCGGCGGCAGCAGCACCGGCTACACCTGGAGCGTAGTCTCCGGCACCGGCCTGAGCGCCGTAGGCCTGACACTCTCGCCCTCGGGCGCTATCACCGGCACGCCCACCGCAGGCGAGACCGCCGCACCAGTAACCGTGCAGGTCACCGACTCGGCCAGCAACAAGACGACCGCAACGCTCACGCTCACGGTGACGGCCGTAGCCTTCCAGGGCCAGGTCCTAAGCGGCACAACGCCGGTCAACGGAGCCAGCATCCAGCTCTACGCAGCAGGCGCGACCGGCAACGCCTCCGCAGCCACCCCGATGCTCACCCAAACCGTGATCACCGACGCTCTAGGCATGTTCCAACTCACCGGCAACTACACCTGCGGCCAGAGCAACACAGGCCAAACGATCCCCGCAACGGCCCAGCTCTATCTCGTAGCGACCGGCGGCACCACAAGCACCACCTCGACCACCAGCAACCCAGCCCTGACGATGGTCACGGCCGTAGGTCCGTGCACGAACCTCACCGCCACGTCCTTCGACACGCTCAACGAACTCACCACCGCGTCAGCCGCCTGGGCCTTAGCCCCCTTCGCCAGCAGCGCCACCACCGTCGGCGCGAGCTCCACCAACACGCTAGGCCTCACCAACGCCTTCCTCGACGCGGCCCTGCTAGCCAACCCAAGCACCGGCACCCCGGCAACCCTCCCCGCCAACCTCACGGTAGAGTCCGCCAAGCTAGCCGCCTTAGCCGACGCGCTCAGCACCTGCGCAACCACCCCCTGCAGCACCCTCTTCACCGCGGCCACGCCGCCCAGCGGCACCGTGCCCACCGACACCTTCACCGCCGCGCTCAACATAGCGCACAACCCCGGCCAGAACGTAGCGGCCATCTTCGCCACCATCCCGACCACACCCCCGTTCGCCACCACCCTCACCGCCAGCCCCAACGACTGGACGATGTCGCTAACAGTCACCGGCGGCGGCCTCACCGACGTCACGGCCCTCGGCATCGACAGCCAGAACAACATCTGGGTCGCGAATCTGAACGGCCCGCTCTCGGTCTTCAACCCCCAGGGAACCCCGCTCGTCTCCACCGGCCTCACCAACGGCAACATCTCCGAGGTCTACGGTTTAGCCGTCGACACCTCCAACAACGTCTGGGTCACCCACACCGGCGACAACACCAGCGATCACGGCGCCATCGGCCGATTCAACGGCGTCAACGATCCCGCCACGTTCGGCAACTACGGCCCCTTCTTCGACACCTCCATCCAGTTCCCCAACGCCATCGCTGCCGACACCAACGGCAACATGTACATCGCCAACAGCGGCGACTCCTCCGCCACCGTCCTGAACAGCGCCGGTGGCGTCGTTGCTGGTGGCCTCGGCGCCCCCCTGAACCTCGTCGCCTTCCCCCTGGCCATCGCCATCGACTCCACCCACGGCTTCTGGCTCTCCGGCGAAACCAACGTCGTCCACTACGCCGGACCCAACGCCACAACACCCGGCTCCCTCCTCGCCAACGTCACCTGCTGCGGTCAGTCCTACGGCATGGCCACCGACGCCTCCGGTAACCTCTGGGTAGCCGACTTCCTCGGCAACGGCGGCGTCAACGGTGCCGTCGCCGAGATCGTCACCGACAGCTCCGGCAACTCCACCGCTCCCATCAGCGGCCTCAACACCGGCGGCATCAGCTACCCCATCTCCGTCGCCGTCGACGCCGCCCAGAATGTCTGGTTCTCCAACAGCATCGGCGACTCCATCACCGAACTCGCCGGCTCCGCCAACACGCTGCCAGCCGGAACCGCCCTCTCCCCCTCTACCGGCGTCCACGGCAACGGAGGCTTCGGCCTCGATGCCTCCCTCTCCAACCCCTTCACCCTTCTCCCCGATCGCTCCGGCAACCTCTGGGTCTCCAACGAAGGACTCGACGCCATCACCATGTTCTTCGGCCTGGCTGCGCCTACCCTTACCCCCCTCCAACCCCCCCCCACCGCACCCTGATCTCGCAGCCTTGCCCATACCTTTAGTGCCAAGATGTTTACCCTTTGGGTACGCGCCCTATGGCATCTTTGTTAATACCTTAGTTATTACAACAACTGGGTCCCTCAGTCGGTACGCGACTCAAATAAAATCTAAGAGACCCAGAAAGTTTGAGATTATAGTTTTCTAATCTAATACCTGCGTTTAGCGGCTGCCCCCGTTGGTAATCGCAAAAGGCAGTCGAAGTACCTGACCCTGTATCACGTACATCGGAGACCCCACATGAAGCACTCGGCCCTGTCCAGCTTGTCTGTTCTCTCTCTCTTGATCGGAACCCTCAGTCTGGTAGGTTGTGGCGGATCCTTCAACATGCCCGATTCCACACTCAGCTCCCAGGGAGCCGCCCCGCCCATTGCCGGCGGCGTCTTCGGCGGCCACGCGCCTATCGTAGGCTCTCACGTCTACCTCCTCTCGCCCAGCACCGTGAACTATGGTGGCGCCGGAACCGGAGCCACGCTTGGCGTCGCCACGTCCCTCCTCGGCACCGGCACCACCACCACGCCCGGCGGTTACGCGCTCCATACCAACACGGCCACCGGCGGCGATCCCAACATCCCCGCGGGATGGCAGTACGTCATTACCGATACCAACGGCCAGTTCAACCTTACCGGGGCCTACACCTGCACAGCCGGCGAGCCCGTATATGTCTACGCCTATGGCGGCAACGCTACCGGCGGCTCGCCCACCACGGCCAACAACCCCGGCATCGTCTTGCTCGGGATCCTCGGCAACTGCCCCGCCAATCTCACCAGCACCACCGGTAACTTCTCCTCTGGTAGCACCGCCCTCCAGTACCTCTACGTAAATGAGGTCTCTACAGTCTCCGCCGCCTATGTCTTCCAGCCCTTTACGACCGTAGGGACTTCCGCGGCCTTGAGCAGCGCCATCTACGTCGGCACCTCGGGCACCACGCAGGCGCAGCTTGGTATTCAAAATGCCGCGCTTACCGCTGGCCAGCTATACGACATCCAGGGCGGCGGCACCTTGTCCACCACCCCAGTTGGCGAAGGCCACGTCGCTAACTACCAAACCCAGGTCGAATCGATCGAAATCGTCAATGGTCTCCCCGTTATCGTTACCACGCCCAACGTCGGCAATGGCATCGTTCCCCAAGCCACCATCGACACCCTCGCCAACATCCTCGCGGATTGTGTCGATTCCAACAACACCGCTACCGCACCGGCTACCGTGTGCACCAATCTGTTCAACAACACTAGAGAGACCGGGGATAGCGCTGGCACAGCACCCACCGATATTGCCCGCGCGGCCATGAACCTCGCACGCTATCCGGCCGGCAACAACAGCACAGCCAACACACCCAGCAACCTCACCACCATTTATTCGATGGGACAGGGCACTGTACCCTACACCCCCCATCTCCTCGCGCAGCCGAATGACTTCACTATCGCCATCAACTATCCCTATCTCGCGGTGGCCGGCTATACCGCGACGAACGACGACGTTGAGAAGGCCGAAAGCGTACAGGTCGATCAAAATAGCGAGCTCTGGATCACCGCGCAGGGCGGCGGAGACGGCTCGACCGATCAATACCCTAGCGCGGATCGGTGGACCAACCTGGGCGTCCCGGACGTGAAAAATCCAAGAATATCCGCGGGCCACTATATGTATGGGTACGTCTCGGTCGACGGAGGCAACAACGCCTGGACGGGTAACGTCGACCAATCCACCGGCATCTTCTATGCTGGCGCCAATGGCTCCTTCAACACCACCTTTGGTTCCGGCTATACCGACGCCTATGTAGTCATAGCCGATAAGGCGACCGACCTCTATTTCTTCGCCCAGTACCAAGGCAACTTCCGGATGCTCGAGTATCCGGCCGGGTCGACGACAACGACCACCCCTACCGTATACAACATCAGCACCAGCATCACGGCTGGCAATAACGTTGCTCATGGTGCGATCGACGCCAGCAGCGATCTTTGGATAACCTCGGAGTCGTCGCATCAAATTGCGAGAGTGACCAACACCGGAACCAAGGTCTTCAGCTATACCGCTACCGCACAGCCTGAGTTCCCCGCGATTGATAGCAACGGTACCGGCTGGATTGCGCTTCAGGCTGAGCCCTCGACGATCCAAAAGGTAGTCCCATCGGCAACCACCCCCTTCTACACCGCAACTAGCCTTACAAACGCAAACACGGGTGCCCGGATGGCTGGGACCTTCGGTGCGGCCGTGGATGGTAACGGCAATGTATGGTTCACCAACCGTTGCGGAGAAACTGGCAACGGCGGAACCGCTTGCACGAACAATAGTGACCCGGACGTCGGCAGCAACTCTATCTTCGTGCTGAATGGCACGAATAACCAGGCAATCTCACCTACTACAAACTACATCCCCCAGACCCTGTATTCGGGTGTACGTACTCCCGCAAATACGAACCTGTTGGATGACTCCCTCAATCTTGCCATCGATCCTTCCGGTAACGTCTGGATAACGAATTACCTTGGCGGGGCCGTTGTGGAGCTTGTCGGTGCTGCGGCTCCGGTCGTCACCCCGCTTTCGGTTGCCGCGGCGAACGGCCAACTCGGCACCAAGCCCTAACGTTTACCGCAAACCCTCAGCCCTCGGCGCAGCCTCTGCGCCGGGGGCTTTTCATTGAGCCCGCACTCGACGCGTACACTGCCCTATCTCAAGAGCAAGCCGCCAATCCCACCTCGACCCCGTCGCAAGCTAGAAGCTGGGTGCCCCATCCGTACGCGCACTTGCGGACGGGTGGGGTAGCAAGCAGCGGCTTCTGGACAGGCGGCGGGACTCCGAGGGCTATACAGGTAAAATCATCCTGCATGCCCCACGATCTTCCATCGCCGCTCACCAGTCCGCAAGCCCCCAAACTTGACAGGTTCGTACCCCCGCCGAGCCGCCAGATCGTCACAAATTCCACCCCGCAAAATCGCCAACTGGGTCATATGACCCAACTCCGCGCGCAGCCTCGTTATTTCTCATTTTGCGCGTCCCCAAACAGGGCTAAAGCACTCGATTTGCACCCCGAAACCCACCTGAGGCGCGCCCAAACGACGCGAAGTTTCGCTAAAATGACCGGAAATCCGAACCTCCCGCGACAGGCGGCCGCCTGATGTCCACCCGCGTCCGCTCCTTCTGCAAAATAAACTTAGGCCTCGCCGTAGGCCCCTCCCGCGCGGACGGATTCCACTCCCTCTCCACCGTCTACCAGACCCTCCAACTGCATGATTTCGTGACAGTTACCGCAACCAGCGCAGCCCACACGACGATCGAAATCACCTCCAACCACCGCGGCGTTCCCCGCTCCGAAGCCGGCAGTGCCGAGCGCAATACCGCCTGGCGCATCGTCCAAAAGACCCTCGACCGCCTCAAAATCACCGCCAACGTCCAAATCCACATCGAAAAGACCCTCCCCATCCAAGGCGGCCTGGGTGCCGGCTCGGCCAACGCGGCAGCTGCAACTCTAGGATTAGAAAGGGAGTTAGGCGTCGCACTCCCCGGCCCCGCACGCCTCGAAGTAGCTGCCGAGGTAGGCTCCGACGTCCCCCTCTTCCTCATCGGCGGCACCGTCCTGGGCCTCAACCGCGGAGAAGAAGTCTACCCCCTCCCCGAATCCCCGCCCCTATCTTGCGTCGTCGCTTTACCCGAGATCGGCGTCTCTACAGCTCTTGCGTTTCAACAACTTGACGCAGAAGAATTGACTTCCGGGGCGTCTGTGGATAAACTAAAGCAGTTGAGCCGCGCTCTAGCCTCTGTCTGGTCGACAACTGGCGTCGAGTCTGGCCCCTCCGGTATCGCTTTTATGGACCGTTCTGGACTGATTCCAGGCGACTTACCTTCGGGTAGGACCTCAGAGATGAGGGACGTATCAGGCGATCTGGCCGAGAATCCCCTTCTCGCGCTTGTCCGCACCGGGATTGAGAACGACTTTGAAGAAGTCGTCTTCTCGCAGCATCCCTCCTTGCGTTCAACCAAGCGTGATTTAGTGGGAAGTTCAAGCGAATCTGCGATTTACGCAGCTCTCTCGGGTTCTGGTTCGGCGTTGTTTGGACTCTATAAGTCACAAACAGACGCTCTCGCCGCTCAACATCGTGTCCAACAAAACGGCACGCGGGCAATCTTAACCGAAACCCTGCCTCGCCGGAAATATTGGAATACGATGTTCGCAGAGTAACTTTCCCGGCAACAAGCGCGCCGGCAGTACTGGGCGATCGACTAATGGTAGGTCAAGTGCCTTTGACGCACTTTGTCTAGGTTCGAATCCTAGTCGCCCAGCCATTCAGTCGTTCGCTGGATTTACAGAGTGAGTGATCTGTAAGTTCTGCGCACAGATGAAGTTAGGGAACTTTTGATTTTTCGCGATGGAACCGATATCGCCCAAGATTCGCAAGGCCCGCACATGTATCTCGGCACAAAGCCGATGCGCGGGAGTAGCAAGAAGTTTGCAGTTGGCCAAGGGATGAACCAATCCCAAGGCAATACAGAAGGAACCAAGCTCTCGCACCATGCACACGACCGGTGATGAAACAGTGCCGGCCGCATAGCAGTAAGGCAAGCAGTATGGAATAACCCAAAGGTCAACCAGCCTGGAGGATTTCAACGTGAGCGAACAAGACACGACTGTGGTTCCTTTCCCGAGTTCTATTAAAGAAGTCTCCACCGCAACGGCCACATCGGCCTCACCTGCGGTGGAGCAACCGAAGCAAGTCCCCGAGCCACTTGTAACGCCGGCGACCTCTGCCACGGGCACAAAGGCGGTAGACCCGAAAGCAGGAGAGAAAAAACGCTCCTCACGCCTGAGTGAAGACAAGCGCTTCAAGATCTTCTCCGGCTCGGCGAACCGGCCGTTGGCGGAGGAGATTGGTAAGTTTCTGGGTGTACCTGTCGGGGAGACGCGGTTACAACGCTTCTCCGATGGCGAAACCCACTTTCAGCTCATTGAAAATGTGCGTGGCGCGGACGTATTCCTGATCCAGCCCACATGTCGTCCAGTGGACCAACACCTGGTTGAACTGTTGATTATGATGGACGCGCTGAAGCGGGCCTCAGCAGGGCGAATCACGGTGGTGGTTCCGTACTACGGCTATGCACGGCAGGATCGTAAGGATCGCCCCCGCGTAGCAATTACCTCCAAGCTGGTAGCGGATCTTCTTACTACCGCCGGAGCGAATCGGGCATTGTTTGTAGATTTGCATGCGGCGCAGATCCAGGGCTTTTTCAATATCCCGGTGGATCATCTGTTCGCCAGCCCGGTGCTGGTTGGATACTTCCGAGACTTGAAGCTGCCGAATCTTACGGTGGTGAGTCCGGATGCAGGCGGTGTAGAGCGCGCGAGATTTTTTGCGCAGAGATTAGAAGTGCCTTTGGCGATCGTTGATAAACGCAGGACTGATATCAACGT
>Ga0302226_10002904_pt1 | contig 11928 bp, 7 predicted proteins | sample II_Palsa_E3_3_FD_193524 | JGI IMG/M metagenome (GOLD analysis project Ga0302226, IMG submission 193524) | Peat permafrost microbial communities from Stordalen Mire near Abisko, Sweden - II_Palsa_E3_3 | ecosystem: Environmental > Terrestrial > Soil > Palsa > Peat permafrost | place: Sweden...
ACCGCCTCGTGCAGTTCTTTATACCGCAAGATGATCTCTTCGTGGCCTCCATGTCGCTGGCCCCGAAGGATAAAACGACCCCCAACCACGACATCCCGGATCGCAGACCGGCTCATCGAAAACACCAGCGTCGAAAGGAGATCGTCAGCCGAGCTTCCTGCTATCGAACTGTCCTCAAGGTCGATCGTGATGAAATCAGCGAGCCTGCCCGGCTCAAGCGTTCCCGCCGACACCGCTAACGCCCGCGCCCCATTCGCCGTCGCAGAATCGAAAAGGTGCGCCGCCAACGTCTTCCCACCAACCTGGTCCAAAATCGCTCGCTTCTGCTGCAGCAGGCGCAAGTGATACTCCAGCTCCCGAGCGTCCTCAAGCGGATCAATCTGCGCCTGGCTGTCAGATCCCAATGCAAAACGAATTCCTGCCGCGAGCATCTCGTCCGCGCGCACAAATCCATCGCCGAGATTGCGCTCCGTCGTAGGACACGAGCAGATCGTCGTCTCTGCGCTCGCCAGCATAGCTATCTCCTCCGCCGTCACATGCACCCCATGCACAGCAGTAAGGTCAGGCCCAAGAAGCTTCTCTCCCGCGAGCAGGTCAACCGGCGTCGATCCGTACTCCCGAACACAAGCCGCATTCTCCGCCACCTGCTCCGCAACGTGCATGTGCAGCGGAAGCCGGTGTGCCCTGGCCCACCCCGCAAGTTCGTGGAGTTCCCGGAGCGGCACAGCCCGAACACTATGGGGAGCCACCCCGAAGTGAACGCTCGAACTGCCTGTTGGGGCCTCCTTCACAAGCGCCGCCATATTTTCAAGAAACGCCTTCGCGGATTCGTAAAAGCGACTCTGCCCGGGATCAGGCGGCAACTCAAAGCCCGCGCGAAGATACGCCGTCCGCAGCAACACGATCCTAATACCCACCGACTCCGCCGCGGCGATCACCTGCTTGCCCAACAGGTTGGGATCGTCATAAGGTTTTCCATCCACCGCATTATGCAGATAATGAAACTCACCCACCGTCGTCGTGCCCGCGAGCACCATCTCGAGGAACGCCATGCGCGCAACGTCATACACCTGCTGCGGACCAAGCTTGCTGGCCGCGTAATACATCGTTCCGCGCCACGACCAGAAGTCGCGTCCACTCACAACCCGCGACTCCGATTTCCCCCGAATCAATCGTTGGAACGAGTGGGAATGAGCATTAACAAATCCCGGCATCAACGCCTTGCCCGGCATTTCGACAACCGTTACCGACGAGCGATCCAGATCGTCGTCACACTTCAAAACAAAGCCTTCGGGGCTAACCAGCAGCTCCCCACCCGCAACGAACCTGCCGTTGACATACAGCAGTTCTGGCCGATACAGAGTATTCATCCCACCACCCGCTTCCCACCCACCCACACTTCGCGAACAGGATTCGCGCCCAGCACGTACACCAACTCGCGCCAATCCTTCTCATGCATCACAACGAAGTCAGCGACACACCCAGCCTCCAGCCGTCCTCGATCGCTCACCCCCAGCGCACACGCCGAATTCAGCGTTCCGGCAACGATCGCCTCTGGCGCCGTCAGGCCATTCATCCGAACCGCTAGCCCCAACGCCGCAGCGGTCGAAAACAGCGGGCTCGAACCAGGATTAAGGTCCGTACCGACAGCTACCGCCGCACCTGCATCGATCAGCCGCCGTCCCGGAGCCGCAGGAATTCCCAAATGCAATGACACTCCCGGAAGAATCGTCGCGATCGTCTCGCTCGCCGCAATGGCCGCGATCTGCGCCTCACCGGCGGCCTCCAGATGATCCACACTCAGCGCGCCCACCCGCACACCAAGTTCAACGCCGCCGATGCTGTGGAATTGATCGCTGTGCAGCTTTACCGCTAGACGCTGCTCCTTCGCGCGATCAAACATCTGCTCGGCTTCCGCGACGTGCCAAGCCTCTCGCTCCACGAAAACGTCCACGGCTACTGCCAGGCCACGCCGCGCAACCTCCGGAATCATCTCCACGCACACCTGCTCAACGTACCGCGACCGCTCGGCAGACTCGACTGGCGGGAGATGAATCAAGAGAGTCGCGAGAATCCGTGCCGGCGAGTCAGCAGCCACTTTTGCAATCGCATCCAACATCGCAATCTCAGCAGAGATCGCGAACCCATATCCTGACTTCACCTCAATCGTCGTCGCACCGGAGCGCAGCAGCGCGTCCATCCTCGGCTTCGCCAGCGCGACCAGCTCCTCGATCGAAGCCGCCGCCGTCGCTCGCACCGTGCTCCGAATCCCGCCGCCTGCCAGCAGAATCTGCTCATAGGTCGCGCCCGCAACCCGCGCCTCAAAATCACCTAGCCGATCACCCGCCCACACCGCATGCGTATGCGGGTCGATCAACCCCGGCAAAACTGCCACGCCCCCCAAATCAAGCGTCGCTTCCGCATCGCCCGTCCAATCGCTCCTCGCACCTACCCAATCGATTGAGCCCCCTGAGATCGCCAACGCCGCATCCTTCACGACCTTGAGCTCGCTCATCCTGCGGCCATGCTTTGCCGACGCGCCCTCAGCGGTGGCCAGCTGTGAGATCCCCGTTATGAGCAACTCAGTCTTCATCGCACGCTCGGCAAATCAAGCCCTCGTTTCGCAGCCGTCTCTTTCGCCAATGCATAGCCCGCATCGGCGTGGCGAATCACACCCATCGCCGGATCGTTGGTGAGGCACATCTTCAACCGCTCATCGGCCTCATCACTTCCATCCGCAACCGCAACAAGGCCCGCATGCTGGCTATATCCCATCCCCACGCCGCCTCCATGATGAAAACTCATCCATCCAGCTCCGCTCGCAACGCCCGTCGCAAAATTCAGCAGCGCCCAATCGGAAACTGCATCGGATCCGTCCAGCATCCCCTCCGTCTCGCGGTAAGGGCTAGCCACCGATCCGGCATCCAAATGATCCCGCCCAATCACAATCGGCGCACTCAACCGCCCATCCCGCACCATCTGATTGAACAACAATCCCGCCCGATCGCGCTCCTTGTAACCCAGCCAACAGATGCGCGCCGGCAGTCCCTGAAATGCAATTTGCTTCGACGCGAACGTAAGCCACTCCACCAACCGCTTGTCCTCCGGAAATAATTCCAGCAGCGCCTGATCCGTGGCATATATGTCAGCAGGATCACCCGACAGCGCCACCCAGCGAAACGGGCCGCGCCCCTCGCAAAACGAATCGCGAATAAACGCAGGCACAAATCCCGGATATGAAAACGCATCCGTTACTCCCGCAATCTTCGCCTGCGTCCGCAAGTTATTTCCATAATCGAATGCTACGGCGCCGCGCCGCTGCATCTCGAGGATCGCCCTCACATGCTGCGCAATCGCCGCCTGCACCCGCGCCACATATTCCTTCGGCTGCATCGACCGCAGTGCATTCAAATCTTCATCCGCCTTCGCCGGTGGCAGGTATCCCCACAACGGATCATGCGAGCTCGTCTGATCCGTCACCAGGCCAGGAATAAACCCCAACTCCACCATCCTCGGCAGCGCCTCCGCCGCATTACCCAGTAAGCCGATCGACACCGCTTCCCGCGCCCGTTTCGCCGCTTGCGCCCACTGAATCGCTTCGTCCAGCGAGCTCGTCGCCTTGTCCAGGTAGCGTGTCTCCAACCGGCGCTCAATCCGTTTTGCATCCACTTCAACGCAGATACTCACGCCGCCCGCAAGCTTCACCGCCAGCGGTTGCGCCCCACCCATACCGCCGAGCCCCGCGGTCACCGTGATCGTCCCCGCCAGCGTGTCGTTGAAGTGCAGCTTCGCCGCGCCACGAAACGTCTCGTACGTTCCCTGCAAAATTCCTTGCGTGCCGATATAAATCCACGACCCCGCCGTCATCTGCCCGTACATCATCAACCCCGCAGCATCCAGCTTGTCGAACTCCTCCCACGTCGCCCAATGCGGCACCAAATTCGAATTCGCAATCAATACTCGCGGTGCCAGTCGATGAGTATTCAGCACCGCCACCGCTTTCCCGGATTGCACCAACAGCGTCTGGTCATTCTCCAGCCGGTCCAGCGTTTCGACAATCGTGTGAAAGCACTCCCAATTGCGCGCCGCCTTCCCTCGCCCGCCATACACGATCAGCTCTTCGGGCTTCTCTGCCACTTCAGGATCGAGGTTGTTCATCAGCATTCGCTTAGCTGCTTCTTGAATCCAGCCCTTCGCTGTCCTGGTGCTGCCGCGCGCTGCACGAACCGGAGAATAACCCTCGCTCATCGAACCGCCTCCTCAATCGCAACCTGTCCAGCTGTCTGGTCTCTCCATCCATCATCCGCTAAAAACTTCGCTGCCTCTTCCATCCATACTGACAACACGCAATCTTCCTTCCACGCCGGCACCCGCTTGCGGAAGCGACTCCGCGCTTCCTCCAGAGCCGGCGTACTCGTATCTCCACGTAGATCCAGCGCCCGCGAGGCCGCCAACAACTCAATCGCAATCACCATCCGCGCCAGGTCCGCCGACTGCTCCAGCTTCAGCCCCGACGTCATACCCATACTTACAAAATCTTCCTGGTTGCCGCTCGTAGGAATCGACCCCGTCGATGCCGGTGAGGCCAGCACGCGCATCTCCGCCACCAGCGCCGCCGAAGTCACCTGTGCCATCATCATCCCCGACTCAATTCCCGGTTGCGACGCAAGAAATGCCGGCAGTCCCTCATTCAAGCTCGGATTCATCAGCCGCTCGGTCCGCCGCTCCGAGATCCCTGCAAGCTGGCAAACCGCGATCGCCAGGTAATCCAGCGCCAACGCCAGTGGAGCTCCATGAAAGTTTCCGCCCGACACAATGGCGTCCTCGAACACCAGTGGATTATCCGTCGCACTGTTCAGCTCAATCTCGAACACTCCGCGCGCAAACTGCAGCGTATCCCAAGCTGCACCATGCACCTGCGGAATACACCGCAGGCAATACGCATCCTGAATCCTGCTGCCTTCACCATGTGTCCGCGGAATCTCACTCCCCTCGAGCAACTGCAGCAGATGCTGTGCACTCAACATCTGGCCCGCGTGCGCCCGCGCTTCATGCAACCGCGCATCGAACGCTGCAGCGGTCCCACGCAATGCCTCGATACTCAGAGCAGACGTAGTTTGCGCAGCAAAGAAAAGTCCCTCCAACTCATTGAGTTGCAGACATCCAATCGACAGCATTGCCTGCGTCCCATTCAGCAGCGAAATGCCCTCCTTCCCCTCCAGCTTCAGCGGCTCCAATCCCGCACGCTCCATGCAGATCGCCGTGTCCACCACCTCACCCTGATACTCCGCTTGCCCCTCGCCAATCAGCACCAGCGCCATATGCGCCAGCGGCGCCAGGTCGCCACTAGCGCCCACGCTACCACGCGACGGCACCACCGGCGTAATCCCGCAATTTAACAAATCACAGATGCGTTCCGCCACCACCGCACGTATTCCCGACAAGCCTTTCGCCAGCACATTCGCGCGGATCAACATCATGCCCCGCACCACCTTCACCTGCAGCGGCGCGCCAATCCCGCAGCAGTGCGACCGGATGAGGTTCACCTGCATCACCTCAATTTCGTGATCCTCCAGACGGATATTCGCAAGCAATCCAACGCCCGTGTTCAACGCATAGACTGGCTTCGTACCGCGCATCGCGCTCTCAACGCGGTCCCGCGACCGCTGCATGCGCTCCAAAGCATCAACACCAATTCCAACTCGCTCGCGGCCTTCAGCAACCGCAACAACATTGTCGATCGTAAGCGACGCACCATCCAAAGTAATCATGCTGTAATCCTAGGCAGTCGCCCAGGCGAAGGGAACCGACCTGCTACGGTAATATGGCGGGTACACCGTTGATTCAATGGTCGATGTCAATAATCCAGCCACAATCAACGGCTGAGCGCCCGTCAACCACTCGTCGCGTTCACCGGATCGAACGAACCCAAGGAGCGCCGCATGCTTCTCCACAATGGAATTGACCAGATTGACCGCAAAATTCTGCGAGAACTTACCACCGACGCGCGCCTCTCCGTAGCGGAGCTCGGTCGACGCATCGGACTCTCCCCCTCCGCCACCGCCGAGCGCCTCCGGCGCCTCGAAAGCCTTGAGTTCATTCGCGGCTACCGCGCCGACATCAACATGCAGGCCCTCGGCTTTACCATCACGGCCTTCGTGCGCCTCACCTGCGAGGGCACGCGCTACAAACCCTTCCTCAAGTTCCTTCCCACGCTCGACGCGGTCCAGGAGTGCCATCACCTCACCGGCAACGACGCCTTCCTCCTCAAACTCGTTCTCGCCTCCATGACAGAACTCGAAGACCTCATCGAAAAGCTCTTACCCTATGGCAGTCCGACCACCAGCATGGTTCTCTCTACGCCACTCGAGAGAAAACGCCCTCTTCGCTTCTGAGCAACGCATCATCGGCCAGCTTCTCCGAATCCCCAGCCAGCACAAACTCGATCTGCTCAAGTCCCCAATCCAAATCTTCGCGGAGAATCACCAGCGGCGGCGCAATCCGGATCACCGTCTCATGCGTCTCCTTGCACAGCACCCCGCGATCGCGCAACGCCTCACAGATCGGCCGCGCCGGCACATTCAACTCAATCGCAAGCCACAATCCTCGTCCTCGAATCTCGCGCACCGTCTCGCTGCGCATTCTCTGCAGCCTCGCCAGCGCATACGCGCCAAGCTCCGCTGACCGCTCCGCAAGCTTCTCATCCACGATCACCCGCAGCGCAGCACGCGCGACTGCGCACGCCAAAGGGTTTCCACCAAATGTACTGCCATGATCTCCTGGCCGAAAAACTCCCAGCACCTCTCGCGAACTCATCACAACCGACACCGGATAAAACCCACCCGAGAGCGCCTTGCCGGCAATCACAACGTCGGGTGTAATCCCGTCATGCATATAGGCGAATAGCTTTCCGGTACGTCCAAGCCCGGACTGAATCTCATCGGCAATCAGCAGCACATTGTTCGCCTTGCAAATCTCGGCCACCGCCCTCAAATATCCATCAGGCGGAACAATCACTCCCGCCTCTCCCTGAATCGGCTCGACCAGAAACGCCACCGTCTCCGGCGTAATCGCGCGCCGAAGCGCCTTTACATCGCCGAACGGAACATGCCGAAATCCCGCCGGAAATGGTCCGAAACCCGCGCGATACTGTTCATCAGTAGAGAAGCCAACAATCGAAATCGTGCGCCCATGAAAGTTGTTCGAGCAGACGATAATCTCCGTCCGATTCGCCTCGACTCCCTTGACCGCCTCACCCCACTTCCTCGCCGCCTTCAGCGCCGTCTCCACAGCCTCTGCTCCCGAGTTCATCGGCAACGCCATCTCGAATCCCGTCAACTCATGCAAGTCTCTCAGCAGTAAGGGCAGCTGATCATTTCGAAATGCGCGCGAAGTCAGGGTCACCTTCTGCGCCTGCTCGACCATCGCCGCAAGGATTTCCGGATGGCAATGTCCCTGGTTCACCGCGGAGTAAGCTGCCAGGAAATCCAAGTAACGCCGCCCATTCACATCGGTCACCCACGCTCCCTGCGCGCGATCAATCACCACGTCCAACGGATGATAGTTGTGCGCACCATACTCCTCTTCCATCGCAATCAGCTTCGTCTCCACACCGCCTCCTTGCACGGCCGCATCACGAGCCTCACTCTTAGCGTGGATCTCTGGAGTCAGCTTCATGACTAAACACTTTGCCGCACCTCCAGCTTTCAAAAACTCATCCAGCCGCACCTGGATCACCTCAAACCCGCGCTCTCGAAGCTCTTGCTTCAGGTCCGCACTGATACAGTTCAGCACGATCGTCTTACCCAGATTCACTGCATTGCAGGCGAACGCCAAAGCGTCTTCTTCACCAACCGCGATCCGTTTCTCAGCCGTATACACCGCTTCAATCTTCTTCAACGACTCTTCATCGAATGCCGGCGGATAGTAGAGAAGTGAACCATCCTCAAGCGGAGCAAAGCACGTATCCAGGTGGTAGAAGCGTGGATCCATCAGCCGAAGGCTAACCACCTCGACATCCCACAACCTCCGCAGTGCAACATGACTCGCTTCCAGCGTTCGCGTTCCGTGACCGGCCCACAGGATCGACCCGTCCGCCGAGAACAGCGCATCTCCCTCGCCCTCAAACGGCGTCTCACGCGGCAGGTCGACCACCGCGTATCCAGCCTTGTGGAACCACTCACGAAAGTGCGGCTCCTCACCTTGGCGTTCCGGATGATAGAAACTGCTGATGGCCACCACCCCATCACGCGCCAATCCGGCATTCGCTGTGAAGACCATATCCGGAGATCCTGCGATCGGCTCGACCAAATGTATATCCGTCAATCCCGAAAGAACTTCATAGAGATCTTCCCACTGCTGCAACGCACGGCGCCGCGAGGAATTCCCTAAATTGTCTTTCATCCAGGGATTAATGACGTAACTCACTTCATACAATTTTGGGACACACATTAAAAGTGCCGGTCTACCAAAAGTATGAGTGCCAGATAAGATAGGCTTCGATGTTACACGCGCATTGGCGTTGATATTGTTGGACGTCTGCATAGCTTGGAGCATCGCAGGCTAACTATGAGTCGTCAACAGGAATGATTATTCATAACTCGCTGCATAGATATGCGCGTAATTTACGCGCATATCTTCGTCGAAAAGCAGCGTAATTGCTGAACAAAATAATAGTCGCAGCCCTCTCTCTGGCCACAAATATTCCGCTTAGGCTAAGCCGTAATGTCAAAGCTCACACCTTGTGCCAGCGGCAAATCCGTTCCGTAATTAATGGTGTTGGTCGCGCGCCGCATGTACTGTTTCCATGCGTCCGATCCCGATTCGCGGCCGCCGCCCGTCTCCTTTTCTCCGCCAAACGCCCCACCGATCTCGGCGCCCGACGTGCCAATGTTCACGTTCGCAATCCCGCAATCGGACCCAGCTGATGACACAAATCGCTCTGCCTCGCGCACATTCAAGGTAAAAATCGAAGACGACAGGCCTTGAGGCACATCATTCTGCATCCGAATCGCCTCTTCGAGTTCGCCATACTTCAGGACATACAGAATCGGCGCGAACGTCTCGCGTTTCACCACATCTGATTGCTGCGCGACCTCCACCAACGCAGGCCGAACATACAAAGCTTCCTCCGTTCCCTCGACGCTAACTGGATCGCCCCCAGTAATCCTTGCCCCGCCGGTTCTCGCTTCGTCGAGAGCAGCGCGCATCCCCGCGAATGACCGCTTGTCGATCAACGGCCCTACCAGCGTTCCTTCCGCCCGCGGATCGCCCACCACTACGGACAGATATACCTGCTTCAATCGCGCAACCAGGTCGTCGTAGATCGTCTCTTGCACAATCAGTCGCCGTAGCGACGTACAGCGCTGGCCCGCCGTCCCCATCGCAGAAAATGCGATCGCGCGCAAGGCAAGATCAAGGTCCGCGCTCGGGCACACAATCGCCGCATTGTTCCCCCCCAGCTCCAGAATTGCCCGAGCAAATCGCTTCGCCAATTTCGGCGCGACCGCTCGCCCCATGGCAGTCGACCCTGTTGCAGACACCAGCGGTATCCTCGCATCGTCCACCAGCATCTCGCCAATCTTCACGTCTCCGACCAGCAGCGCCGAGAGCCCCTTCGGTACATTGCCAACCTTCGCCGCTGCTCGCTCAAACAACGCATGCGTCGCCAGGGCCGTCAGCGGCGTCTTCTCCGAAGGCTTCCACACCACCGCATTGCCACACACCAATGCCAGCGCCGCATTCCACGACCACACCGCAGCCGGAAAATTAAATGCCGAGATCACACCCACCACGCCTAGCGGATGCCAGGTCTCCATCATTCGATGGTTCGCGCGCTCCGACGCGATCGTCAATCCCGCAAGCTGTCGCGATAGCCCCGCAGCGAAGCCGCAGATATCGATCATCTCCTGCACCTCGCCAAACCCCTCCGACAAAAGCTTTCCCGTCTCGATCGTTACCAGCCGTCCAAGCGTTTCGATCTCCGCGCGCAGCTCCTCACCAAGGACCCGCACCAACTCGCCACGGCGCGGAGCCGGAATATTGCGCCATTCCAAAAACGCTTTGTGCGCTGCTGCAATCGCCTCAGTCGCTGCCTCCTCCGTCGTTGTCGCTACGTGCGCAATCACCTGCCCCGTGATCGGCGTCCGCACGATCAGCTCGCCCTGGGAATACCTGCTCTCAGGCACACCCAGTCGCGACAGCAACTCATGAACCTCCTGCTCCAACGCAACCGTATCCGTCGTCATGCAAATCTCCCTTGATCTCTCAAGCACCAGCGCTTCGCTACTGCATCACCTGAACGATGCACTCTTCCAACAGGTCGAGCGCAACGTCCGTCTCCTGCTGATTAACCACCAATGGCGGGCAGAGGCGAACCGTATTCGACCCACATCCCAGCAGCAGCAAACCCTTCTCAAATGCCAGGTCGACGATCTTATCGCGAAGTTCGCCGGCCATCGCGCGTGTCTTCTTGTTCTCGACGATCTCCACGCCGATCATCAGGCCGCGCCCGCGCACCTCGCCAACAATCTCATGCTTCTCAACCCACGTCCCCAGGCGCTCGAGCGCTGCGGCGCCAACCGTCGCTGCATTGGCCATCGCCTCGCGCTCAATAATTTCAATCGTCGCCAGCGCCGCCGCAAGGCATAGCGGATTTCCGCCAAACGTACTCGCGTGCGACCCCGGCACCCAATCCATCACCTCGGCCTTCGACAAGCACACGCCCAGCGGCATGCCCGACGCAATGCCCTTCGCCATGCAGACAATATCCGGCTGCACCCCCGAGTGTTCAATCGCCCACCACTTACCGGTACGCCCGGCGCCTGACTGAATCTCGTCCACCACCATCAGAATTCCATGCCGATCGCAGATTCTCCGAATCTCCTGCAGGAAAATATCGGGCGCCACGACATATCCGCCCTCACCTTGAATGGGCTCGACAAAAATCGCCGCAACTTCTTCCGGCGCGAGCAGGGTCTTGAATAGCTTCTCCTCGATATACCGAGCGCACCCCAGCGCAAACGCTTCCTGCTCCTGCGGTCCGCCGCTACAGCCGCGATACGCATACGGATAGCGCACATGTGTAATTCCAGGCACAAACGGCGCAAACCGCCGCTTCTGTTGCACCTTCGACGCAGTCAGCGACAGCGCCCCCATCGTGCGTCCATGGAAACTCCCCAGAAAGCTGATAATGTTCTGCCGCCCCGTGTGATAGCGCGCCAGCTTCATCGCGCACTCCACCGCCTCCGCGCCAGAGTTGCCGTAGTAAATCCGATGCGGCCCAGGCATCGGCGCAATCGCCGAAAGCTTCGCTGCGACCTTCGGCATCAAGTCATAATAGAAATCCGTTCCCGACATGTGAATCAACTGAGCCGCCTGATCCTGGATCGCCTTCACCACTTCCGGATGGCAATGCCCCGTCGACGTCACCGCAATGCCCGCCGTGAAATCCAGAAACTCGTTCCCGTCCGGATCTTCGATACGACAGCCATACCCGCGCTTCACCACCAGCGGATATCCGCGCGTATAGCTAGGGGAAAGGTAGAGGTCGTCTTCCGCGACAATCTTCTTCGCCCACTCGCCCGGAATCGCCGTAACGAACTTCGGTCCGAAACGCTCATGCGTTTCGGGGCTTGCCACGCGTACAAACTCCTGCGTTTGTGTGCTCATCGAATCTCTCCTTGTGTTGCAGCGGATAGAAGGCCACGCCTTCATGCGGCATGAACGCATCGCTCAGCTCGAAGAACTCGAGCGAACGTACGACAACATTGCGCTACAGGAAAGGAAAGCTAATCGCCAGAAAAAAGATTGGGTCGCAGGCTGCTCGGCAACGCACGCGAGGGCACGGCCACACTCTCGTGCGTCTTCGCATTCCCCCACAGCGCTCGTAGGTCCATCGTCGAATTGCGTCGCGTCGACATAGTGCAC
>Ga0302226_10002908_pt1 | contig 11924 bp, 18 predicted proteins | sample II_Palsa_E3_3_FD_193524 | JGI IMG/M metagenome (GOLD analysis project Ga0302226, IMG submission 193524) | Peat permafrost microbial communities from Stordalen Mire near Abisko, Sweden - II_Palsa_E3_3 | ecosystem: Environmental > Terrestrial > Soil > Palsa > Peat permafrost | place: Sweden...
TTTTTATTTATTATTTTTTTTTTTTCGTGTTTTATTCGTGACTTACGGAGGTGACAAAAATTAATAGCTCACGTACTTCAACATAAAGAAGACTGACATTGGCGCGCAAACACGTGCACGTTACATTGCGGAGACATGCTTCATCCTGGCTGGAACGTTTACTGTTGGCCTCCTCACCGATCAACTTGATAAAGTTCTCTCGTTCATTGGCGCAATCGGCAGCACGACCATGTGCTACATTCTTCCAGTAAGATTAAAAAAAAAAAACGTTTTGTCTTTCTAAGAACTTTTCCTTTTGTCAGGGCCTCTTCTATCTCAAGCTCAACTATCACGAAAAGTGGACTTTTATGCACTACATTTGCTGCGTCCTTGTTGGAGTCGGCTGTTTTGTCATGCCCACGGCTCTCGCATTTGTTTTCATTCCAGAATAATTTTGCTTTCAATTTTTTTTTTTTTGGTAATAAACGTAGATGACAATAGACGATAACCATAAATAAATAAAATAAAATAAAAACAGTGTGCGATAAGGTGATGAAACAGAGGGCTAAATAATCGGGGGGAAAAAAACAGCGCGAAAAAAAAATTTTTTTTTATGTCACAAGCGACTTAACGAGACGTATTGCCTAGTCGGGGAGCGGCCGATGTGCCTGTACCAGACTGTCCTGAGGAGGGAAGTATTGAACTGCCGTGGGATGTTGGGCTTGCAGGCACTGTCAAAGGCTCGATCGCGCCAATCAACTCGAGTTCATTTTCCTTTTTGCTGTGCTTTACGAGATAACGGATGAGGAGACCAGCGTCAATTCCCTTTATTACAAAAGAGCATTAGCAACAAAATAGTTTGTTTTTTGCGTTATTACCCAGGGGACAATCGAGAGCCAAATGAACACGACAACGGCGAGGGTTGCGCCTTGGTTCGGGAAAATGCCATCATTTTGAGACATGCCGCATCGGTTGTTTGTGCAAGTGGTGACATAACCAAGGACATCGACAACCGCCAAAGCTGTCCACAGGCAGGCGACGCTAAACGTGATAAAGGTGTGCTGTTGACAAAATTTAATTTTTTTTAAAAAAAATTAATCAAAAAAGTTACCACGATAGAAACCGACTTCTTGCGCTCGGTGACATAGTATTCCATGACGATAAGGATGTGGTCGACAAAGAAGATAATGCCAAAGAAGAGGGCAATCGCCGCCGTAGCAATCGTAAAATCGCACGCGGGAACACTTCCGTCTGTGGTAGCTCCGTCGCTGTAGACAACTGTGAGACCGTCCGAGGGGTAGGTCAACTGCATAAACAAGTTGCACTTTGCAGGCACGTCGCCGTTAGCAGGGGTGAAGAGATACGCAGTCGCAAGTGAGAGGACAACGACGGAAAAGGCCTGTTCGTGTTCGTTTTTAATTATTTGTTAGAGTTTTTAGTCAATCACCCAGCAAATACCGTTTGGATAAGGCGCATGAAGAGCAGGAGAATTGGCCAGCCCGACTTGCGCTTGCGAACAACTATGTAGTTCTTCTTGCTTCCATGGTGGTCTACTATCGACAAAGTCGCCTCCGCAAAGTGTGGCTGTCCGTCCTTTGTCGACCGCAATGTAGCGTTCCTAAATAAAAAAAAAGATTACAAAGGTGCCGTCAGCATTCTATCCCCGGCCTCTCCTTTCATACTTTGACGAGTAACTCGGCAGTGGTTCGGCCGGCGGCACCTCAGGGCTCAGTGCCCGCGCCGTCCAGAACGACATGCTTCTAGTCGACCTTCCAAATTGGGAAAAAAACGTGCTAGAATCACGGTGGCACGAGTCAGTGACATATTATTTGCCGGGTTTTCTCAGGATTGAGTACACAAAATTCGATTAGGGTCTGGGCGACATGCAGCAGTCAGGCTGGGCTCGGCGATCACATCCGGCCATCGTAACTATTTTTTTTGTTTTTGTCAGTTTGTTGAAAAAATACCAATTTGGGAAGAGTGTATTCTTACCCGCCAGTACTACGCTGACCAGGAAGAGCCTTGCCAGCTTGGCCTTGGAGGCCGAGCACTTTTGTCTTGTACCACACAGGGTTGAAATCGTCGGCATTGTTGAGCTCGACCTGTTTGGAGAATTTCTGAAAGAAAAAGGAGTTGGGGTTTTAGTAATCAGCTGTCAACATGAATATTTAGGGTACACACCTTGAGCTCGGTGTACTTGTCGAGAACGAGATCTCGGGCAGATGCATAAAGTCGCTTCATGTCAGCGGGGCAGTCAAACGGGTTGTAGTGGATGTAAAACAGGAAATCGCGGGGTGCAACACCCGCCTCGATCTCGACGGCGTGACGATGAAGAATGAGCCGAGGCATCGCCTCCGGAAGCTCGTCGGCGACATCCTTGGGTGACGCGTCCTTCATCTGTTCGACCAACACAACTTGCTGTGTTTTCTTGTCGCACGACACTGCCGCAAGAAACGTTATTGTCGACAAACACAAAATCGGTGTGTACGCAAAAGAGCCTGCCCGCTGATCTTGGATGTGCAGAACAACTCGATGGCCTCGTGCGCCTCTGGTGCAATGCCCGCCGCGCTCTGCCGTATTTTTTTTTTTTTTTTCAAGACGAACCCCAGGTGACAAACCATACCATTTCAGAACAAGAGAAAAAGATGGACCTGTCAGGGCTCACTGGTACGTCGGACCACGTTGCCTTCCGCCTTCTAATTGCCTCGTACCACCAATAGAGCAGGACCGCATGAAGATGCTGCGTCTGCTAGAGGAGAAGCAGATGAAGGACACGATGCGCTTGTACAACACGCTCGTGGAGCGGTGCTTTGCAGACTGCGCGTATGACTTCACCACCAAGGCGCTCACAAGCAAAGAGGTAAGGTGTTTGCCACTCACCGCCGCCTCCTCCTCATAGCCGTCTTTACAGGACACTTGCATTGGCAAGTGCGCAGACAAGTTTTTCCGCCACTCTGCCCGCGTGGGACAACGTTTCCAGGAGCAACAGACACTCATGATGCAACAACAGTCCGAGCAAGTGCCGCCCACTCAACAGACAACGCAGTAAAACACACACACCCATGTTCTTTCTTTGTACAGGCTTGCGGTCACTTTGCAACGACAGTGTCTCTCGATTCTTTTTTTTTTTTTTTTTTGCTGGTGGGAGGTGCTATATCTGGCAGGTTGCTAGAGATGGCTTTCAAAAGCACAGCGTTTCTGTCCTTTCTTTTGATGCTGGCATGCGCTACCTTTTTCTTTTCTTTCAACACTGCCCCTCAGCCTCCCAAGCAATCCGTCGACTGTTTTTGTGACCTTGCGAGAACTCGTTTCTGGCTCAAAGAGCTTTTGGTTGATTCCGCTGCCCTCGATCGATCCGTCGCAAACCCGAGCTCGGCATCCCGTCTGCGCCGCTTCTTTGGCAAGGTGCTTGCCCGCGAGCCCGTCAAGGTTGCCGTCCTTGGCGGATCCATTAGCGCGCCGCCATCGGATGGAAGAGCTACCTACGCCGATCTTTTCTTCAACTGGTTTCTCCAGCGTGCCCCTCGTCCCATCAACGGCACCCATACAATTGTCAATGGCGCCATCCCGGCGACTGGCTCGTCCTTTTTCAGGTAATTTATCTTTTTCGATAAGAAAGACCCTGATTAATTTCGGTTAAAAGGTACTGCTTCGAGCAGCAGATCGGATCCGATGCCGACCTCGTTTTTGTGGACTTTGCCGCAAACGATGTCTTGGGCGACGTTAATTCGAGCGGGTCCCACAGCAGCATTGTCGACAACGAAGAAGCCTTGCTGCGGCATCTGATGCACCTGCCCTCTCAGCCTGCGATCATCCTTGTCCACTTTGGTTGGCTCCGCGAGTACCACAACGCGCAAGAGTCTCTAAATTCGCTTGCCGCTTATTACGACATCCCCGCCATCAGCTACAAAAACATGCTCTACGCGTGGCTCTACGAGCACCCACGTAAAGGAGACCCTCTCGATGTCGTCAACATGGCCAAAGGCCCAATCATGAAGGAGCGGCTACACCCGTCGTCACGCGGTCACGCCCAGCTCGCTTGGGCCGTTATCCATTATTTTCAATCGCACGTTCTGCGCTGCGACCGCGATCCTCAAGGAACAACCACACGCACCCTGGAGCATGTTCTTCCTCCGGCACTTTCGGCTGGCCTACGAGATGTCGCACCGGCCTGTCTGAGCATCCAGGGTGTCCGTCCAGATCTCGAGCCAGTCAGCATGGATTTCGACGGATGGCGTCTGCACACCTCTGGGTCCAAATCGTACTGGCAGGGCTTTCGACCTGGGTCGCGCATCTCTTTTTTGATCGACGTGGTGCACGCAAACAGCACCGTCTATCTTTATTCACTCGTCGCTCCCTATCTCTCGAGCCAGGCCGCCTGCTGGCTCGGGCGACCCAACTTCAAGAGCCAGCATCGAATCGGCATACGGACTCAAATCAACGCCTTGAACGACAACCCGTCTCCGTTCCTTTCGACTGTTGCCGTTGGTGTCAAGCACTCTCTCGGCCTCGTCCCTAACCCTGCTCAGCTTTCTGTCACCTGCGAACTCATGACGGGGGACGATTTCCGCATTATAGCAATATTGTACGGTTGAAGCAGTGTACAGGACAGATAAATTACAAAAATGTATGCTTGTACTCCACAAAGCTCTGTGCCAGCGAGTTGAGCAACCCGACAACGTCGCTGATGAGCATGCGAACACCGTTTCGGAAGACAAGGATTAAGATTTCACGCATCAAAAATAGCAGCAACACAATCATCACCGTCAACGTCGCGAAAAACACCATGCGCTCCCTCCGTGTTAAATCAGCCTCGCGCGCAGACAGTTGCTGTTCAATTTTTTGCAGTTTCTAATTGAAAAAAAAAATTTTTTTTTAAGAAAACATAAAACGCAGCATGCTTACTGCGGCATGCTCTGCCAACTCTGACTTGAGCGCATTGACGTTGGCCATGGAGAGCTCGGCGGCGATACGCATCTGTTGGCTCTGGACCCGATGTGATATCTCCTCTTTCCAGACTTGTTGGTTGCCGGCAAATTGTGCATCTATGAGTGGGTCAGAAAAGAAGGTTTTATTGACACGGGTCCATACATCGAACTCCACACATGTGGTCCAGACTCTGGGAGAAATCACGAAACAGATGCAAAAACTGCGGACGCTCCTTGGGATCCCGTTTCCAGCACTCGAGCATGACATTTCGAAAAAGTTCAGGGCAATTCTCCGGAATTGGCAACTACGACACGGCATCCGCGGGAAAAGCAAAAAAAAAAAAAAAAAAAAAAAAGTTAAAACGAGTAGCACGAAACAACTATACCTCTAGGAGCGGGGGTTCGCGGCCAACGCCAAACAGGATCGAGTGTGCGTGTAGTCCATCATAGGGCAGTTGTGCAGTTACCATTTCCCAGAGAACCACGCCAAAGCTCCACACGTCCATCGTTTCCGAGTATTGCTCTCCGCGAATGACTTCCGGGGCCATCCACTGTGCCATAATAGAGCAGTCAGCCAGTTTCTTGCTTGTTTGGGGACAGAACTTACTGCACACGTGCCCACGGTGTTGGTCATTGCACGATTCTGAACGCTACCGTCGTTGGTGCGCGACCACCCAAAGTCTGATATTTTGACATCCCAGTTCTTGTCGAGTAGAATGTTTCTGTTTTTTGAGGAGAAGTGAACCAAAAAAATTAGCCTCGCAAATATTAGGCCACTTTTTACTTGGATTTGAGATCACGGTGCAAAATCTTCTGGGGCGCGCCAGAGTGCAGATACGTCATCCCTTGAGTGATCTGTTGGATCCACCGCTTGATCTTGTCAAAGGGCACGGCCTCGTCTTTGCTTCGCTGTTGCACGAGAAACTTTTTTTTTCCTGGTGTCAGTGGCGTCTCTTTGAAATGATCGTTGATACATCGTAGAGCGATCCATTTTCTGCAAACTCGAGGATGAGAAAGATGTCGTGCGGGACTCGATACGATATCCCCTTTAGCCTCGTGATGTGTTTGTGGCTCAAGATACTAAGGGGGTTATAATTTTTTTAATAAATCAAAAACAAAAAACCACCCGAAACCTCAGAATGTCGGCTTCTTGGATGGAGAAATTGGACTCGGTGATTTTTTTTACTGCGACGTCCTCGTTCTAGTAAAATTTCGTGCGTGAGCCATATTCTCGTACAGCTGCGGGTGGTATACCTGAAAGCGACAGCGGTACACATTGCCAAAGGTCCCTCTTCCGACCAGGTTGCTTTCCTCGAGATTGAGGCTCTCGTACTCGATCGTGAATCGCCCTATTTTTTATTTTTTTTTATTTTTGCTGTGAGCATTCAAAAACACAACACAGGCATACCGAGAGCACCACCAGATATCGACCGAACAACTGCACTTTCACTCTGAGATTGATGTTGCAGCTGTTGTTGTTGTTGTTGTTGCTGCTGCTGCTGCTGCTGCTGCAATTGCAGTTGCTGCTGCTCTTGACCAAGCTGCTCTCTCAGCAGCAACGCCGTCGAAATGCTGTCAGCCACAAGATGAGGTAACCATTGGTTGAGAGTTTCCTTGGTAATACAATTTGTCCTCGTGGCTCTCCTCTTGAACCCAGAGGGCGGTACTGACAAGGACTGCTGTCAGCATAGACGTGAGCTCGTCTGTGATATTGATCTTTGTGCTCAGCGCGCGGCCGTAGAATGGATGCACTCCGGTGGTGTCGACATAAAATTCTGCGAAAAACGCAATGTTGAAGACTCTTGGCGTTGAGAAAATATGTTACCAAACATGAACCAGACGCAGAGGATGTACAAAATCAAGTAGAGCGTTATTGCAATCTGTTGCAAGGAGGACATATTTTAAAACATCATTGAGAAAGCGAGCATAGTCACCTTGTAGTGCCTTTTCTTGAGAAAACCCGGCTCGATCCGGCGAATGTGCATGGTCAGGGTGATGAAGAGATACATCGTTGGGAGGTAGTTGTGGTTCTCGCGCGAGAAGACGCAGAACATGGGAAAGGGGACAAACGACAGGTAGAGCGACGTAACGTGTGCAGCCGAATCTGACATCAATCCGTGTGCTATCCTTGTCAGCTGGATGCTGACCCACGACACGACAGCATAAGGCACGATTGTCTTGAACTGTCTCAGATAGCTGTCGGTCGCGTTGTACTTTGTGACAATCTCGAGCAAGCTCATCACCACAAACATGAACAAGAGCGCAAACGAGTCGCCCCAGACTGCCTATCGATGCAGAGCGCATCGGTCGGTCAGTAAACACAATGTTTATCCACGCGGTTACTCGTCGAAATGCGCGGAGCTGCCGTTTCAGCGCCTTGCGCAGCCTCCCCCTTTCTCGTTTGGGAAAGGCAGGGCGCTGCGCTACTTGTTGTCCGTCGCTCGACGTCGCCCTGCTGAGCAGGCCAGTGCTGGTACTGTTGCCGGCGCTCAAGCTGGTCGCGCTCATCCGAGTGTGGAGGCAGTTCACCTGGGAATAACACACTGCGGAAATGATGGCGGTCGACGTCAGCCATAGTTACCCGGGTAAATTGAGCAGTGGCAGACCCGTTTTACCATTGCGACCACCACCTAATCACCACCATAAGGGGAGTGGCGTCTCAAATTGTAAGGAGGAGCCAGCCGGAGACAATGTCACCAGCCGGTGTGCGGCCCCACCCCCTGATAGAGATCACCGTCGTCTGCGAGGCATGGAAACAATATTTATAAGGGGTGGACAAACGTCGTCTTCGCACACCTACGCGAACGGCAGTGCCCTCCTGAAGGTGATCAAGGCAATACGCAGTTTCGTGGCCTCCTCAAAAAACACGCGGCAGCACATATAAAGACGCCCGCCCGGCCGCGTTCTGCCCTTCAATTGATCACTTGTTTTTTTTGTTTTTCCCTGTCCTGACGACGTCGGCTGCCCGTTCATAATACAAGCAAGATGCGCGGCGGAATTATCTTCCTTGCCCTTATTGTGGCTGTCTTTGTTGCTGGTAAGGACTGTGTGTGCCTACAAACGCTGATGGATTATATTTGGTTTGGAATCAGGCACGTACGCCCAGTGTCCCGGTGTCAGCTGCCCTCCCGGCCCCGCTGGCCCCCAGGGCACAAACGGCACAGACGGTATCGATGGCACTGCTGGTCCCCAAGGCCCCAACGGCACGGTCGGACCTACGGGCCCTGCTGGTCCCCAAGGTCCCAATGGCACTACTGGTCTCCCTGGTACCGATGGTCTCAACGGCACAAACGGCTACAACGGCGGCATCACCGTGATTCCCTTCTCTGGCGAGGCTGCCCTTGTCAGCATCATCCCCGCCTCGCTCGGCTTTGGTTCACTCTCGGCTGCCATCACCATCCCCGTTGTCAACATCGACGTCTACATCAACGGCTGGGTTGCTCCTCGCGCCGGAACAATCGTCGCGCTCTCCAGCAGCTTGGCTGTTACCGCCGAACTTGCCATCGCCCTCGGATCATCCGGTGACCTCACCGTCACGGTTTACACCTCGCCTGCTGGCTCTGGAGGCAACCCCAGCTGGGCCGCAACCTCGGTTTCCTCGACTATCTCTCTCGGTGGCGGCCTCTCCCTCAACATTGGCGACGGCATCGCCGGCACCAACGTGGCCGCTTCCCTCGCTGTCAACCAGGGTGATAAGATCGCCCTGGTCTTGACCTCCTCCTCCCTCCTCAGCGCTGTCACTGGCATCGTCGGTGCTGGCCTCGCCTTCTCGTCGTAATCCGCTTTCTTTTTCCTTTTTCTGTTATTTTCAAGAACGTATATATTTTTCTCTTTATTTTCTTCCATCACACTCATATAATCCTTTCTTTCTTTTCTTTCTTATTGCTGGCCCTCTTTGCAATAGAGTTCCTTCGGTGTGAAAACTAAACTTTTCAAAAAACTTGAAAAAAGAATGTACCAAATCGAGGGGTCGGAGGACCGTTCACAGGCATGGCGCCCTTGCTCATGTCGAAAGTTATTGATGGGCAACCTGGAGTGGAGGGTTTTTTTTAAAAAAAATTTTCAAACGATTTTTGCAATTCGTGAACGATGCAGCAACCTCCTCCTCCTCAGCAGCCCATCATCGCCGCAAAACTACTCCAAGACACGGGCTGGTGTCGTTCTCTGCTCTCCGAGTCGTCTGCGCTTGCAAAGTGCAGCCGGCTGCGCTGTACGCTGAATTTCGTCGTTTTTTTTTTCGTTTTTTTTTTTTATTCAACAAAACGATTGCAGATGCAGCGGAAATGGACGCAGACTTCCTCTTGCCCAAACAAGGTCTTGCCGCTTTGGCGATTGATGGCACGCCCGACCCGGAGAGTGTCGCTTACCGGTGCAGTTGCGTATTTTACGCCTTTTTGGCGCTCATAGTCTGCTTGCACACGCAGTGCTCAAAAACTGTCCACTCGACATCGCCAAGTGTGTGTGTTTGTAGCCATGACCAACCCAAGCGCATGGCAAATGAATCCACCTGCCGTAGCAACAGCGGCAGCACCCTCGGCTGACGTCGATCGCCTCAACTTTATCTGGTCAATTCAAGAGAGCCTGCTAAAGCTGCACCTTACGAAGACACAAGTGCTCCCTGTGAACTCGGGCGCAGAGTGGACCAATGCACTGCACATCCTCGCCAAGACGGGCGATCCGGTTGCTCGACAAACTGTTTGCGAGCGCCTTTCACAGGTACGCACATCAATCGTTTTGCTTAATTGCCTCTTTTATTATTTTCTCTGGAAGGCGTCCGGTGTAATCCGCACCTCCCGCTTCCTGTCTGACTGCGAGCGTATCACCGAGAGCATCATGGTCAGTAAACATCGCTTGCCCGCCCATGGTAATTATAAAAAAACCATATTAATTGTCGTCCTTATACACCTCATTAGATTGTCTTGTTCTGCAAGAACTGCCTTCGGTGCGATCGCTCGTCAGTGCCACGATTACTGATTTGCAAGAGTGCTCGCTCGATCGCTCGACCTGTGAGCTCGTCGTGTCGTTCTTTGAAGAAGACCGTCGTTTGACTTGATTTTTTTAATGTGTTCTTATATTTCTGCCAAAGTGTTATTGTTGATGCTGCGGTAACAGTGAGCCGGTGTTTCTACAGTGGCGGACGGAGATGCGAGGCCCGACGAAAAACGAATTTTCGGCTGGAACAAAAAAAATTAATTTTTTTCTGTGTGACATTGTCCATCGAGCCCATGTCAGCAGTCCAGGTGCGACGAGGGACGCCAGCTCACGCGAGCATGATGAGCAGTCAACTGCATCATCCACACTACCAACTGCGAGCCCCAGCGTCCAGGCGGCATGCAACGGCGACGGTGGCCTCAACAGTAACGACCTTCCTTTGACACGTTCATCTGTGCTGTCTCGTTTTCCCCTCCGTCCCAGTCCTTCTCTCGTTCCTTCCTGTCTTCTTCTCTCTCTTTGTGTGTGTGTGTGTGTGTGTGCAGTGCGGGTACTGCTGGTCTGTGTTGCACTGCGCACGTACAACAACCTTCCACTCAACAACAGCGATATTTTTAGGCAAAATCGTCACCAGCAACGACAACGACGACAACCACTGGCGCGACTCGCCGGTCCATTTCGACACTAGAAGACGAGGAGCGTATCCTCGAGGGAATGGAGAGGCTGCGCTTGGACAAGCGACCTGCTACGTGCATGACGACAACCACGATGCCGATGACGACGACGTCGGCACAACGCTCCATTGTAAACATGCCAGCAACGACCTCCTCGCCAGCAGGACGACCAAAAGCAAACACCGTACACTTTGACGACGCAGGCTACATATTTTCTGAGGACGATGATCTCAACGGCAACGACGAAGGGACGGCAGCGGCGACGGATCCCAGGAACGCGGACAACAGCGCCGACATGCTTGTGGCTATTTTGGAACAAGTTCACATGAGCGATCCACCATTAAGGCTGCAGGACGCTGGAGCCTCGTTCATGCCCTACATCTCGTAAAGTGGCTTTCTAAGTTATTTACATAATTAAAAAGAAAGGAAGAAAAGAAAAAACCCTTGTTCTGTAAATCTTGTCTTAACGCTGAGTGCAAAATTTATGAGAATTTTACAATTCACATCGATTTTACAATTCAGGTTAAATTTACAAAACAAGGTTTTATGAAAGGAGTGATTGGACAGAGATGGTCGGAAAGAGAGTGCGTATTCAGATTGTTGTGAAAAGCACAAGAGAGGAGAGAATACAGTGGTTGAAAAGAAAGAAGGAACGAAATATAAAAACAAGGTAGAGGAAGAAAGAATATTATAAATTGTAGAATTTCGCTGAGAACAAAATTCACTTTGCATTCATCGTTCACAATCGACATGAACTCGCCTAGCACTGCGATGGCGGACACACCTCACAGACAACAACTCGAATTAGTATGCCTTGTCCGACAATATGAAAAGGAGAGAAGAAAACATGCGGTTGAATGTGCATGAATAGAGATGTTGATTCTCATCGATTGTGCACACCGGGGTATCAAGCCATACGCCACGTGGCTACAATTTACCCGGGTAACAATGGCTGACGTTGACCTCCAGACGATGTGGGCGTCCGCCAACGCGGACTATGACGAGGCAAAGCAGAAGTGGGAGAAGGCGCTCGATGACAAGGACGAGAAGAGGGAGCAACTCTACAAGGCCGAGATGGACAAGGCCGACGCCCGCCGCACCCAATTGGAGAAGGACCTGGGCAAAGTCAAGCGTACGGTAACGGCTTCTGATTCTTAATTGACTCTTTTCGCCACAGGCGCGCGCGCGGCTTCGCGTGCGGGCAAGAAGGCGTCGAAGACCTTCGAAAAAACCACGGGCACCATCCTGGGCTTCCTCGCCAAGAGCGCGCGCGAGGCTAGGCTTGAGAAACTGGACTGCTGGACCGAGGGCAAGCGCACCAAGTTTGAGCAGACCGCGTTCAAGGACAGCCTCGTGCAGCACTACCAGCGCGGCGTGCCGGGCAACACCAGCCATCTCAAGTGCATGCTCC
>Ga0302226_10002924_pt1 | contig 11877 bp, 11 predicted proteins | sample II_Palsa_E3_3_FD_193524 | JGI IMG/M metagenome (GOLD analysis project Ga0302226, IMG submission 193524) | Peat permafrost microbial communities from Stordalen Mire near Abisko, Sweden - II_Palsa_E3_3 | ecosystem: Environmental > Terrestrial > Soil > Palsa > Peat permafrost | place: Sweden...
CTACCGATGAGGGCTGGTTGTTCCTGGCCGTGGTGATCGACCTGTTCAGCCGTCAGGTCGTGGGTTGGTCAATGCGCGAGGACATGACCCGCGATATCGTCATCGATCCGCTCACGAACCCTTGCCCCTTCGCGGTCGCCACCCTCGCCAGTTACTGTGTCGACGATCAGGATCAAATCGAGGCTACGCCCTCCGCGACCACGCAACGCGGCGGTAAACTCGAACTCAACGGAGGCTACTTTGAAGGGGGTAGTGAGGTTTTCGTAGCCTGCCGACATCAGGCGTTGGACAAGTCCGGTGACGAGAAGTGAAGTGCTCACAGGGTCACCTCATTGATGAATTTCTGCCTTAGGCCATCCACGTCGCTTTCGGAATCGAGCATATTCTCGATACTCACGTGGCGCGTCTGAAGTTTTCCTGTGCGGCCAGGGGCGCTGGTTGGGCTTCGGGCGCTGGTGGTTCCAGCCTGTAGCACCTTTTGCCAGACGTCATCCGCATGAACGACAACCACATTGTCTTTTGAGAACGCGCCCTTCTTCTCCAAATCGAGAACAACCGACACGGAACGTGCAAGAAAGATGGGGCGCGATGTCGCGCCATCCCAAGAGCCGCGGGCCAATATTGCCCCCTCCGGCAGCTCGGTACCGGCTGCGGGACAGAGCGTCCAAAGTCCGGTACCTCGACCATGCTCAAGGAGCGCGAGCGCTATGGCAAGCTCGCCGAAAGATGCTGCCTGAGCGTTATGATCGGCTGCAACCTGACCGAGCGGCGAGGCCGTGATGACTTCATATGCATCAGGCCTTACCTTGGCTGATACTCGATGATCCGGTCCAATCCATGGATGACGTACACATATCGCATTTTGCCGCGCTGCTCCGGACGTTATCCAAACAGCACAATAGGCAGGTGATTCTCGCCGTACACGATCGGCAGTTGTTCGAGTACCTGAGGCTGGAGCTCAGCCCAGCCTTCAGCGGCGATAGTCTCCTTGCACTTGAACTGCTCCGCGGCTCAAACCACGATACTTTGTGCGTCTCTGAGCGGCGTGGCTTTCGGGAAGAGACAACTTTGCAGTTTGCTGCGTAAACCAATCGGTCTCGAATAGCTATTGTCCTTCACTAGACCGCGAAGGCGTCGTCGGTGGTGAGAACAACGTCAACGGCCTAGGTGCCCCAGACCGTATGTGCATCGCCACCAATGAGCCCCGGGTCCCGCGAGCGCGGCATTTTTTCGCCCCTGATGTTCAAACACTTTCCTCGACGGACGCGATCTCCTCCTCGCTCAAGCCGTAAAGCTTGTAGGCCCGACGCCCCCCCCGCTTTCAGTAGCGGAGCGAATTAGAGTCCGGGATTACTTGGAAAGTAGGTCCCGTAAAGCCAAGTGCCGGCTTGCGGGTCGACGTTACGCAACGGTGCCGTGCGCAAACTTCACTGAACAGGGCGCGCAATCTTTAATGGGATGCGTACAAGGCTTTGTGGGGTTTTTTATGCTCGTTCTTGTGACTGAACTTTGAAAGTCTTATGGTCGACGGTGCATATTCGGTGCAACGCTGACAGCTTCGGGTCCAGGCTGTGTGAAAACGCGGAGCTGCCATCAAGCATGCGCCTCTTACGCGAATTCTGGACGACTTACCAAACGTCAGGAGCTTCAGAATCGAATCTACGCGCCCTGATTCGAGCAGATCTTGATCGGCGTAAAACGCACATTTGTGTTTTCAGACGGCCGCGGCCAAAAGCCGCCTATAGCCTTAAATAAAGACCGGACCCGTTGAAGATTCCCGGTCAAGGCTCCGACCCCTTCTTCGGTTGCCCGGCCTGGTCACGCGTCGAAGGCCAGAAACTTTCGTGCAAGGCATAGTCCAGCTGGTCGGCCAGACGATCGAAGCATCGTGCCAGGGCGTGCGGCGAGAGCTGGAGATGGTCCGCTTCGCCGCTGATGCGTGCAGTCAGGTCAGCCAGCAGCCGGATCTCTTCACGTGTATCGCAGAGCCGTTCGTGGGCTGCTTCGGGAAGCTGGTAGCACAGCTCTGAAACCTGATTCTTTTCCATGGCTCATCACTCCTTGTGAGCTGAACAATCGTCGAAACGAAGACATTTGCGAATTCTTCGGACGAACTTGAGGCCGGTTCGCGCAGCATCACCTACCGGCCACTTGGTAGGTTGAACATAGAGCGTTGGATTTTTCTCGTCAAGCACTATCTAACGCTTGGTAGGCAAACATCCTGACTGTTAAGGTACGGAAATGAGCCCAAACTCCAAGGAAGCGATCCTGGCTGCCGCCCGACAGAGCGCGCAGGCACACGGTTACACCGGCCTGAATTTTCGCGATCTCGCCGCCGAAGTCGGCATTAAGGCCGCGAGCATTTACCATCACTTCCCAAGCAAGGCCGACCTCGGCGAAGCGATAGCCAAGCGTTATTGGGAGGACACTGCGGCCGACCTCGACGCCTTGCTGACCGAAGCATCTGATCCTGATCAGGCCCTCCGACAGTACCCTCTGATTTTTCGCCGGTCGCTGGAGAACGACAACAGGCTCTGCCTCTGCAGCTTCATGTCTGCCGAGTTTGACGACCTTCCGGAGCCGGTGAAGAAGGAGGTTCAGGCATTTGCGGACGTAAACGTGGCTTGGCTGAGCAAGGTGCTTTCCGCTGCAGGCGTGGTGGAGCCCAAGAAAAGCGAAGAGCGGGCTCGCGCCATTTTCGCCGCTGTCGCCGGCGCTCAGCTCATGGCGAGGAGCCGCTCGGACATCTCCCTGTTCGACACATTGATCGAAGGCTACCGCGTAGCGGGCCTCCTACCGTCCCAGGCGGAGCAAAGGGGACGAGGTAGTTCAAAGCGCTGAAAGTCTGCGGCGAGCCGCACGCGAGACGACAACAAAAAGAGACGAGGGCTGAGCCCAGCGATCGTCTTAACCACATCAGAGTCATTACTCAATCCGTCAGGACGCCACGCCAGCCACGCGTCGTATCAGATAATGTCTCTCAGCCCTTTGATTGCGGCGATCGCGCGGATGGAGCCGCCAGCTAATCCGATGCCTCAGCGTCGGACCGGCGGCCGCGCATTGGCGGTGGCGACACGGCGACCCCAGGTGATCAGTTGGTGCGTGCAATCGTCGCGCTCGATACTGCATTCGATCAGTGTAGGGCCCTTGCGGTTCTCGGCAGCCTTGGTGATGGCCTCGGCCAGCTCGCCGGTGGTACCGACCTGCAGTCCGAGGCCGGCGCCATCCTCCGCGTTGAATGCCTGCATCAGCGCCGCGTAGTTCCAGTTCTTGATGTTGTTGTAGGGGCCATCGTGGATCTCGACCTCGATGGTGTAGCCGCGATTGTTGATGAGGAAGATCAGTACTGGCAGGCCGCGACGGATCATCTGGGCGACTTCCTGCGCGGTCAGCTGGAACGATCCGTCGCCGCACATGGTATCAGCTTGCGCTGTGGCGCACCCACGGCGTAACCGAAGGCGGCCGGGATGGACCAGCCGATGTGGCCCCACTGCATTTCGATCTCGAAGCGTGCGCCTTCCGGAAGATCCAGATACATGCCGTTGAACCAGGCATCGCCGGTCTCCACCAGCAAGGTGGAATCGGCGCTCAGCAGCTGCTGCACCTGACGAGTGATCTCGGTACGATCCAGCGGCGTATTGGCCGAAGGGGCATGGATCGGCTTCAACGATGGTTTGATGCGCTGAAATTCATGCAGGGTAGTCGGGTTTGCCTTGACCTTTGCGGCCAACGCGATCAGGAATTCCGAGAGCACGATGCCACTGAAATCGAAGCCCGGTCCCTGCACGCGATCGGGCCCGGCCTGTACCGATTGCGATGCGTCCGGCTGGGCGGTCCAGCCAACGGTGCTGTAATCGGTGAACAACGTGCCGACGCAGAGCGTGCCATCGGCCCAGTTGAGGATATCGTTACAGCCAGGACTGCTGACCTCGCCCAGCGCGATGCCCGCAAAACCGGCGTAGGTTTCCGCAAACATGCCCTTTGCTGCCGGCTGCAGGGCTACCGCGCAACCCAGTGCATCGGCCAGCTTTCGGAAAGCGCCCTCGGCATCCGCCGAACGCAGCAAACTGCCTCCCAGCAATATCGGCTTCTTGCGAGCCCCGAGAAACTGAATCGTTGCATCGACAGCCGCCTGCAGTGTGGCCGGGTCGCTCGTCTCCGGCCGAGTCAGCGCACTGACGGGCCCAGGTTCCGTGCAGGGTGCGCCGGCAAGATTGCAGGGAATCTCGATATAGACCGGCTTCTTCTGCAGCAGCGCGGCGCGAATCGCTTTGTCGATCAGGTACGGCGCCTCTTCGGCGTCGTCGATGGCGACCGCGCAGCACGTGACGTGCTCAGCCATCTGCCGGACATAGCTGAAATCGTAGGTACCCGTGGTGTGGTGCAGCAGGTGGTGCGAGCCCGGGTCATTGCTGTTGGGGGAGCCCGACACCAGGATCACCGGAAGGCTTTCGGCATAGGCGCTTCCGATCCCGTCGAGCGCTGACAGCGCGCCGACGCTGAAAGTCACCACGCAGGCCCCGACACCGTGGGCGCGTGCGTATCCTTCGGCCGAAAACGAAGCATTCAGCTCGTTGCACGAGCCCACCTGCTCCATATCCTTCTGCTCGAGCAACTTGTCGAGAAGCACCAGGTTGTAATCGCCTGGCACCACGAAGTGATGCTTGAGTCCGATCTGTGCCAGACGTGTAGCCAGATAATTTCCGACGCTGTAGGCGGACATCGAAGCGGCCTAAGGAGAAGAATGGTTTGGGAGCGTAGTCAAACTGGCGTGTACTTCGAGTGATGCGCGGCGCTCCCGGAAGTTCACGCGTTCCGTGACGGGTCCAGGCCCATCTGTGTCGCCTGGTTGGTGACGCGAACTGCTCCAGGTGGCGCCTGGGCATATGTCTCAGGCTGGTCACTTCAGCAACAGAGAGCTGCGCAATGATCTTGGCCAGTCGGGCACCCGGTGAATGGCTACGTCGGCTCCCAATTTCACTACTCTCCCGTCGCGCACTTCACACCATCACTAACCATCAGGGCGATCGTGTACGGCAACCACACCATCCTCGTCGCAAGTGAACAAAAGTAAGCACGTTTAGTGCGAATGCGGTTCTCAAAGCGTCCGGCGAGTTGTCGAGCTCGGAGGGAGCGCCCGAGCCGTGTGGACTGCCATGGCGTGTCGATATAGCTCACAACGGTTCCGGCCGCACGTGACGGATGGCGTGTTTCCAATTGCCCATCGACCCCGCGCGACCGTCCACGTGCTCTGCCTTGTCTACAACCGCTCCAGGTCAGGAGCGACATAGCAACTGCCGCCTGATCGGCCGATACGCAAGGACCGCTCTCGGCAGTGGTTTCAGCCGGTCGATGCAACAGCTTGTTGATCGATGGTTGAAAGGTCAAACAACGTTGTCTATCTCGAGGCCGGAGACGATGACATCGATGTTGCCGCAGCGGGCTGCGCGGCCGTGGTTGCGCCGGCGGGCTTCGCGGGTTGTGTGTCTGCAGAAGCGTATTGCCCGACCTGCAGGGCGAACTGGGCTTTTTGACCGGCCGGCATCGTCGCTGGATCGACGTACACCTGAATCATGTAATTCGTCGCTGCCGCAACCGACTCGGACCAGGTGTTCGCCCCGGTCGTGCTTGTGTCGACCAGCTTTTTGTCATGGGTCTGGTCATTCACCTTGAAGTGCAACCCGGGATTGCTCGAGACGAGATTGATCTTGACTGTCATGCCTGCCGCGATTGCAACGGTGAAGTTGTGCGCGGTAGCGCCGGAGGCCAGTGTCCCGTCTTGTTCCGCCCATGGTTTGTTAGCTTCGAATGTCACTGCGGTCGTTGGCGGCTGCATGTCTTCGGCCCCGTATTGCCCGATCTGCAACGCGAATTTCGCGGTATCGCCGGACTGTATCGCGGCAGGATCTATGTAGACCTGGATCGCATACGTGGTGGCTGTCGCGTTCGGTGATGACCAGGTGGATTCACCCGTCGTGAGGGTGTCCAGCAGTAGTTTGTCGTGGGTCTGGTCTTTCACTTTGAAATGCACGTTGGGATTGCGGCCGAGGAGGTTGAGCTGCAACGTCTTGCCCGCCGCGATCGCAACCGTGTAATCGAGTGAGCTGGCGGAATGGTTGAGGTTGCCTATTTCCTGCGCCCAGACACTGTTTGCCTCGAAGGTCACTGTGACCGGCGTGCCGGCGAAGGCGGGCAGCGACATGCAGGCAACAGCCAGGCCGAGACTCGCGCCCAGGGCGCTGCGGAGAAAATGAAAACGTGACATGTGTGAAATCCTTGCGTGATATGGAGTTCGCTTGTGAATGCTCGATGATTCCCGGTCTTGCATTGTCGCAGTCGCGTCGATGCTGCCTTCCTTAGGCATGGCAATGCCTCACCCCTGAGTCAGCCCGTGTGCGGACCATACGCCTACTTCGTGTGGCTCGCCATATCGGGAATAAAGCGGAAAGACGTGGGTCTCCCGGTGGATCTCTCGGGTCAGATTCCGTTCGCTCACGCTGTGCGGGACATCTCCACTCGTAGGCTTTTCGAAAATCGCATGGCGCAGCGGTCACGCGGCCTATGCCAGGCTCCGCTCACAGTTGCCAGCGCCGCGCGCCATCAGCTCTCACCTCATGCGTCCAAAACAGATGCGGTCCAGCCTAAATAAAGCGGCGCATGGTGGTCCACGCATTCGATCTGGAAATGGAAGGGCGCCATATCCTCGAACAAGGGCGCGCCCACCAATTCGTCCGGCTCGGAGCCCGCCTCCGCGCAACGCCCGGCCGCCCGATCGCGGAAGCCGACCACCGCGCCCACGGTGTGCAGGTAGCTGGTCACACTGAGGTCATAGAGTGAAGTTGCCATCGCAAATCTCCTGACGATCAGTTCCGGAAGTTACGGAAGATCTACTGACATCGCCGCGCTCCAGTAGGGAGTCTGATCTGAAATGAAGGGAGTCACAAAAGTCAGCTTTCGAACCGACACCAGACACCTTAGGCGGCGACCTGCGCGCTCACCCGCTGGCGTGGGATGGAAGCACAGGCAGGTATAGCCGTGACGACGACAGGACGCTGTTGATCGAGCTCGTACCAATGCTGGCGTGCCGGAACATGAGCGGGGCGGGTTTGCTCGCATCCTGATCGTCGGATGTCAGGTGCAAACTGATCGTGTGTCCTTTCTTGAATCGCCTGGCGTTGGGTACCAGGGGGATGCGATAGCGCACCACGTCGCCGATAGGAACAGCTTCAAATCGGTCGCATGGCAATGTGGGCGCGCCAAGCGTGCTTGCTGCTTGATCGACGGCACGCAAGCCGGCGCGAAGATAGCCGGCCGTGACGTCGGCGGGCTTCCCATTTGCATCGATGTCCTGAAGTACGGCGATGAAGGCGGTCTCGGGTGCCGTGCTGACGACATCCAATTGAAGCTCGATGGGGCCAACGATTTCCAGGTCGTCGGGCAGCGGCTCGGTTTCCCATGTCAGCAAACCTGGTGGATCCGCTTCGCTGGCGCGTGCCCGCACCAGGCCGCCTCCAAGATTCATGTAGTCGCGCTGGCCAGCTTCGCCCGCGTCGGTACTGAGAGTGGCGTCGGCGCGCAAGGCATAGGCGCGGAGAGAAGCCTCGGGAATGGGCCAGGTATCGGACGTACGCCAACCCTCAGCCTCTGGCACGACATATCGGATTCGAGGGCCATCGAGGATGCCGGTGTCCTGCCCTTTCAACCAGTGATCGAACCACGCGATGGCTTCGATGTGCAGGCTCTCCCACGGCCATGCCAGGCCGTGCTCGCCCATCATCGCCACTTGCACGTGCGGGCTGTTGGTGAGTCGCTCGAGCGCCGTGAACGTATGCGGCAGATGCAGTGGCACGTTTTGCCAATCGCAACCGAGATACACCGGCACGTTGATGCGATCAAGCAGTGGCAGGAGGTTGCGATCTTCCCACCAGGCGTCGCGAAGCGGATGCTCGGCGGCGATGGCGCGCCACAGGTCGTCCCACGGGTGCGGGTCGTGATGGAGTTTGAGCAGAGCCTTGATGCCGGCAATCGCCGCCTCGCCGTTGGCGTGCTCAAACTTCTTATGGATGGCTGGGGTGAGCAGCACGCTGCGCAGGGCATCGAACAGCTTGCTGCGCCAGAACTTGCTGCTGCGCGCCGACGTCATGCCGATCATGGCGAGGAACGGCGTGATGAAGCTGCTGCTCATCAGGCCATGGTGTGTCGCCGACTGGTAAAGGTCGTACGTACCGGCGATAGGCATGATCGCTTTTAGATGTGGCGGCTGCTCGACCGCGGCCTCCATCTGGGTGCAGGCGAAATAGCTGATGCCGATCATGCCGACGTTGCCATTCGACCACGGCTGGGCGGCGGCCCACTCGACCAGGTCGTGCATGTCCTGGCGTTCCTGGCCATCGAAGAAACCAAAGGTGCCACCCGATCCGCTCGTGCCGCGACAGTTGGCAATGACGTGGACGTAACCTCGTGGCACGAAGAAATCGCTGGCACCGGCTTCGATGAAACCAGCGGGCGCGCCGAGGTTCTGCATTTGGCGAGGATAGGGCGAGGCCGCTATCAGCACGGGGTAGCGGCCCGGTTCCGCGGGACGATGGACGTCGGCAAGCAAGTGGACGCCATCACGCATCGGCACCTGCACGTCATCGTCGCTGGTTACCGCATGAATGGGTTGCGAGAGGTTGCGATACTCGCGCCCTGTTGTCTGCGGACCATTGAGCCGACGTTGTCCGGGTTCGATGCCCGATATACGACTGGAAGTCACACGTGTTCTCCTATGGTGGGGCGAACGTATCGTGCGTCGCCAGGTGTAGCGGGGATTCAGCGGGGGGTCTTGCTCAACATCCGGACAGCGGTATCGATGGCCGCAACCTTGTGTGCATCGCCGCTGTCGGCGTCGTCAAGCGCCAGTCCAAGCACAGCCAGGCCTACACACAGCGCGTGCAGCAGGTAGGAATCTCGTGGCGGGACCTTGCGCTTCTCTCCGCCAGCCAGAAGCGCGGCCGCCCGCCCCCTCATCTGTTTGGCGAAATCCGTAAACATGACTTGCAGACGAGGCACCTGATCAGCGCCTTGCACCAGCGCAAGCAACACACGCGCGTTTTCCTTGCGCCCTAGCAGCAGGGCAATTTGCGCAGGAGCCCTACCCTTCGGGGTTCCCGCGAGCAAGCCATCGAGCGCCGCCAATTGCTGTTCCATCGCGGCCTCGGCCACGGCTACCAGCAAGTCGTCCTTGGTGGGGTAGTAGTAGGTCAGGTGGCTTTGGCGAAGCCCCGCGCGCTTGGCGACCTTCGTCTGGCTGAAGGCGGCAAAACCGTCTTCGCGCAATTCAGCCAGAGAACATTCGATGATGAGTCGGCGTTTGTCGTCCATAGAGGTCGGTACGTTTGGTTGGTATACCAAACTATACGACGACCGAATGCCGCGGTCAATGCTGTGCGACCGGGTGCGACAGAGTGTCCCGCTTGCAAGCTTTGAGCGGATATGACGGACGGCGACGGCTGTCCGTTCAAGGTGATCGGAGTGCGGCATCAACCGCTTGGGACCGCAAGAGAAAGCGAAAATCGCGAATGTAGCTGGCAGGGATGGCGCTCTACGTAGTTTTACTTATTTGTGCGCCGTAGTTCGCCTATCGCCTTCTGGTCTGATTAGGAAGGACCATAAGAGGCGACGGTCATCCGCAGGCCGGGTTGATTCCTTGTTCTTCTTCCCATTTCTCCGTGCGCGCCGACCTGTCACTCGTAGGCTCCTTCAGCCGCAGCGACTGGGTCGTCGCGAGCTGCATCCATGAGTCCGGTATCGAAACCGAGGTGGTCAATGAACAGCGTACAAGTCGAACAGCAGAGTTATGAGATGCCTCCGCGAGACGGGATCACCGTCGCGCACTTTCTCACGGTCGCTGACATCGACCGATCGGCCAACTTCTACGAAACGGTCTTCGGTGGCCGCACGCTAAGTAGAGGCGACAGCAAGGGCGCACCTGGTTATATACAGATCGCGAATACGTGGCTGCTTGTCAACGTTGGGGGCGGACCGACCCCCGACAAGCCGGCCGTAACGCTCAGCGTCCTCGAAGACCCGAACCGGATCAGCAGCTTTATGAATATCCGCGTCGCGGATATTCAAGCGTGCTACAAATTATGGAAAAGCCGGGGCGCCGAGTTCATCACGGAGCCGAAGGAGAAGTACGGCGAGACGCGCTGCTATATCCGCGATCCTGACGGTTATATTATCGAGGTCGGACAGAGCAAGCCGGACTTCACGTACGGTTAGCACGCGGCCGGAATGGAATACGGATTCAAGCGCTCACAGATCGCCGCGTTGGCGCGGGCGATACAGCACCGCTCGCGCGACGCCCATATTCACCTCGATTGCCTCAGGTCAATCATGTCTGTCTCGGGTCAGGGCAGACCTTGGTAGCGCGCCAGTCGCTCGACCATCGCGCAACTTCCACTTGCGGCATAAAGCGAACCGCAGGTTATTGGTTGCGCTGACAATGTGGCCCGCAGATTTTGCCAAACATTTGTTCTGCGGAGCGTCGGCTCACGCAATTCCGAAGAACCTCGGGGTGGAGGTTTTGTAGCATGGCGAAGCTTATCTTTGAAATGAACCAGTCGCTGGACGGCTACGTCGATCATCTTGAAATGAGGCCAAGCCCTGCGCTCTTTCGTCACTTCATAGAGCGAGTGCGCGATCTGACGGGCATGGTATACGGTCGCCGTATGTACGAGGTCATGCGTTATTGGGACGAAGACTCTCCTGAGTGGGACGCGGAGCAGCGCGACTATGCAGCGGTGTGGCGGAGCCAACCGAAGTGGGTCGTGTCGCACTCGTTGAAGTCCGTCGGGCCCAACGCCACACTTGTCGAGGATGACATCGAGACGGTGATACGTGGGCTGAAGGCTCAGCTCGTTGGGGAGATTGAAGTTGCCGGACCAGACTTGGCAGGAAGCCTAACCGACCTTGGTCTTATTGATGAGTATCGACTCTATATCCACCCCATCGTACTTGGTCGCGGCAAGCCATTCTTCGTCGGCCGCAGGTCGCCGCTCCGCCTTGTGAACAGCGATCTCATTGGCGAGGACGTGATTAGGTTGACGTACGTTCCAGCTTGATCGTGCGACTTGCCCGCGGACTGCTTCGGCTCCGTGGTTGAGGCAGCCGCACCCAATTCCATTGCACGTTGAGTCGAGTAACTGCGCGCAACGTCTAGTTGCGGCAAACCATGCGAGAAATCACCGACAAACTGGGAAAACTCCAACACCTGCGCGTTTCATTGAGGTTAACGCGTTTGCGCAAACTCCGATGAACATCCAAGCCCCGGCATGCGAAAGGTTGACGCGTGCCGTCTGATGCTGGTTGACGACGCCATTGCAGATCACGCATAGGTGACTGCCTTCACAAGTCGACTGCCGTGCTGATGCAGGACAGTCGTGTGCCTTGTTATGCGCTGAGATGCGCTGCGGTCGTCAACACAATCTTGCCAAAGTGCACGCCCGAGTCGATCAGCTCGTGAGCTCCGCGCGCATTTTCGAGCGTAAAGGCTCGATACACTTTCGGCTTGAACTGCCCCGCTTCGATGAGCGGCCAGACATGCGCCTCGAGCTCGGCAATGATCGCGGCTTTCTCTTCGTAGCTACGCGAGCGTAGCGTCGAGCCAACGAGCGTAAGGCGCTTGGCCATCAATGGGAACAAGTCCAGCTCCTTGGCCGGCCCCTTCAGCACACTCACTTGCACAATGCGACCGTTCATCGCCGCGGCCTGGAAGTTTTTCGCCACGTAATCTCCCGCAATGATGTCGAGGATCACGTCCACACCCTTGCCACTCGTGAACTCATCAACCTTCGTCACGAAATCCTCTTCAAGGTAATGGATCGCGTGGTCTGC
>Ga0302226_10002928_pt1 | contig 11869 bp, 15 predicted proteins | sample II_Palsa_E3_3_FD_193524 | JGI IMG/M metagenome (GOLD analysis project Ga0302226, IMG submission 193524) | Peat permafrost microbial communities from Stordalen Mire near Abisko, Sweden - II_Palsa_E3_3 | ecosystem: Environmental > Terrestrial > Soil > Palsa > Peat permafrost | place: Sweden...
AAGCCTGCCAAGCTGATGGAAGAGCACTGTATGTCAAACGTCGCATCGCCACTGATCGTACATGTCCAGACAAGGTTGCGACGAGGATCGACTTGCACAACCAGACCGAGGTCAAGTTGGCGCTGGTTGACTTTCTGCGGCAGGTACAGACAATGGAGCGGCCTCCCCCCCCCCCCCCTCCTCCCTCTTACGATTTGATCGTGATCATAGGTCGCAGAGGACCTGTTTGAGTTCAAGATAGACAACACGTACACCGACATCAAGCTCGTGCTTGGGTTTATTGCGTGCTTTGCCGCCGGGTCGGCTGCGCTCTACGCGCACCTGAACGCGTTTGCCGAGACAAAGGTCATCGTCATTGCCGGCGTCATAGTGTACGCGACCCCTTGGCGGCAACTGAGCAGGCTAAAAAAACAAAACACTGTGGCGAAATAGATACGCCACACTGATGGGCCTGACCGCGTATATCACCTACTACCACGAGAGCCACGCCCTCTTTGCCGGGTCGGTGAAGCAAGGCAAGACCTCCACCGAACTCGAGGTCTTCACCGGGCTTGAGTACTATGGCGTCGAGTACGAGATCATGGTCAAGGTCAAACAGCCCGAAGGCGCCAAGGAGCACAAGGTCGTCTTTGGCGCCAACACAATCATCGACACCAAGGGAAATCTATTTGCCGACGAGTACCTGGCCCTCCTCCAGGACCTCTTTGGCAAGGCGCTCAATCTCCCATCCTCGCACCCTCTGCTGCAAAAAGTCGTTCAGCCACCGTCGCAGCCAGCAATCGCAACCACCACCACCACCGACTCGGTTATCGCTGCTGCCCCCGCGTCCCCCTCGCCCGCTGCTATAGCTGCGTCGCCGAGCGGCAAAAAGGCCAAAAAGTCCTCCAAATGATTCAGTGGTGTTTTATTATTGGAGGAAATTTTATATTTTTTTTTTCTTTTTTTCGCTCAGTGCCGGCTTCAGCTTGACAAAGGGCTTGAGGGGCGGGACGTAGCCTCAGGGGTTCTAAAATCAGCATTTACTTTTTAGTTCCCGAAATAAGCATGACGACACCACGTGGCGCAAGCTTGCCCGAGTCGCCTTGGACGGGCACGTCAGCCGACGTGTTGGCCGACTTCGAGGCCGCATCCAAGTCGATCCCGCTGCTGATGAACGAGCTGCCGGCGGACCAGTCAGACAACGTCGCGCTGCAGGCGCTGCAGTCCCTGATCTACGACGACTCACCCGACGTCGTCGCCGACAACTTTAAGACGCAGGGCAACGAGGCCTTCAAGGCCGGGCGCAAGCGGTACCGCGACGCGATCGAGTTCTACAGCAAGGGCATCGCTGCCAAGCCCACAAACACGACGACGCTGGCCCAGCTGTACACCAACCGTGCCGCGGTCAACCTCGAGCTGGGCAACTACCGCAGCGTCAAGGACGACTGTGCGGCCGCGATAACGGCCGATGAGACAAACGCAAAGGCGTACTACCGCTTGAGCAAGGCGCACGCCGCACTGGGACGCCTGGACGATGCACTGGAGGCGTGCGTGCGGGGGCTGGCCGTGGTCGACATGGCGGCAAACACGGGGCTGACAGAGGAGAAGAAGCGCATCGATGGGTTGATCGAGAGGAAGCGCAAGGAGGAGGAGGACAGGCTGCGCGCCGCAGAGGAGAAGAAACGAGCGGAGGCACAGCTCGAGGACACGATCAAGGCCGCGGGCGTCCGTCATGGCAAGCGAGAGCCGGGGCGTTCAGTGGCCAGCGATGTCGACGTACGTTCAAACGATTTATGCTTGGCTAACCTTGTTCCCCCCTCCCCTCTTTAGGTCCCCGAGCCTTCGCTGGGAGACCATCGTGTGTACATCAATAAGGACGACGGCGAGCTGCACTGGCCCGTGATGCTGCTCTACCCAGAGTTCCAGTACGTCCCAGCCATCTGTGGCTATTTTTCACTTGTTTTTATTCGTAGACAAACCGATATTATCGGCGACATGGCGCAGTCAGACTCGTTCATCGACCACCTCCGCATCATGTTTGAGTACGCGACGCCCGAGGGACGTACGTTGCATTTTTTTAATACAACACATAATTTTTTAAATAAAGAAATAAAAAAAGAAAACCAACCGTCACCTGCCTGGGACGCGAACCGCCTGTACAAGCCCGAGTCGCTCGAGGTCTACTTTGAGGTCAAGCGCAAGGACGGGTCGATGGCCTTGTCGCGCGTGGGCACGCAGGCGACCCTCGGTAAGGTGCTCGCGCATCCGCAGTATTTCGTGGTCGATCGGTTGCCGTCCTTTATCGTTGTCTGCAAGGACACTGCTCATTACCACAATTTCCTGGCATTGTATAAAAAGTAGGCTTTTGTTATAGTACAAAAACTTACAGAACTTGTCAAACTAAAATGGAAATATAGCAAAACCAGATTGAAATCAAGGCATTCTAATCTAATTTGGGCAGGATCCGCTGCCCGATGTCGCACTGCTGCTGCCGCTACCGCTGCTGGCTTGGAAGGAGAGTCCGCCCGTGATGCCCGTCTGGACAAGCATGTAGACGTTGAGGATGGTGAGAGCAACGGCGATTCCGTAGCTGCCCCATTTGACTACGAGGATGTTTTTATTTTAGTCGGATTCTGTAAAAAAAAGGGGGGGGCAGATGGACATCGGTACCGACGAAATGGTTCACATATTCGCCCATCAGCTCCTTGGACGATGTGAAATAAATCAGGGGGAACATGGCAAACGGTAGTAGCAGCGAGAGGATGACCTGGCTGATGACAAGGAGGAAATTGAGAGACTCTGGGCCCGCAGCGAGGACGACGATAAGGGCTGGGATGACGGCCATGAGACGCGTGCAGAGCCGCTGCAGCCACGGGGCGATAGTCCAGTTGAGGAAGCCCTCGGCGACGACCTGGCCAGCAAGGGTGCCGGTGATGGTGGCGCTCTGCCCAGACAGCAAGAGTCCGACCGCGAAAACAGTTGCAACCGCAAAGGACACGTGTTGTGCCAGAAGGTTGTACGCATTGGGGATATCCTCGACGTTCCTCTCGCAGCGCGCGTAAAAGTTGGCTGCAGCGACAATGAGGATGGACGAATTGACGATGAAGGCCAGGAACAGCGTAAAGGAGATGTCGATCGTCGACCAGCGGACGGCCAGACTCTTGAATTTCGGGTGTTGTTTCGCGTGGTCTCTTGACAGCGCACTGTGCAAGTACCTATTATTATAAATTGTGATTATTAAATGAAAATAACTGCAAAGAACAATGTACAGGTTGTGTGGCATGACGGTAGCGCCGATGATTCCGATCCCGATGAAGATTGCGTCTGCGTTTGTAAAGAGGACGGCGGACGGGAGGTAGCCCGTGATGATTGCCGTGTAGTCTACGTTTGGCGACGCGTGGATGAGGAATGCAAAGCACGCAAACAGCGTCATGACGAGCGCCGCGATGATGAGCTCGACCAGCCACATTGCCTTTTGCAGGCCCATGAGGATCAGCACCACGTCGGCTGCGGTGATCACCACGCCCGCCCACAGCGGCAGGCCAAAGAGCAGGTTGAGCGCGAGGGCCCCACCGATAACCTCGGCCAGGTCCGTGGCAATGATGCACGCCTCGGCCAGGACCCACAGGGCGCGGGACGCCCACCGCGGCAGGTGGTCGCGCTGCAACTCGGCCAGGTCGCGCCCCGTGATGATGCCCAGCCGCAACGTGAGCAGCTGCAGCACGACGGCAATGACGCTCGAGACCAGCACGACCATGAGCAGCGAGTACCCAAAGTACGACCCCGCCTGCACGTCCGTGGCCCAGTTGCCCGGGTCCATGTAGCCCACCGCGACCACATGCCCAGGGCCCACAAAGTCGATCGCCGTCCTCCACCACGATCGTTCCTGGTTGGACTGTGGCGCCTCCCCCGTCTCCTCGTCGCTGCCCCCGCCAGCGTCAACGCCCAGGGTCTCGAGCTCGACGTGCTCTTGGTCGTCGTCGTCCCGCAGAACAGGCGTGGTCGACATCGGATTGATTGCCACGTCCACAGTTCCAGCCATATTTACCCGATTCCGATTCCGAAGTGCTCCCTCCATGTCACTCTTTTGTTGCACCTTTTTCCCTATCGTCCTGCTTTCCTTACGCCGCGGCCTCCAAGGCTATCTATTAGCCGGGGTCTTTATTGCCACATCGAGAACGAGAGTTTCTTCCTTTTTTTTTCTCTCACAAAGGATGAATGAAATAGCTACCGAAGCGGTGCCCGTACGACTCGACGACCACGTTAAAGTACGGGGACCACATGATATCGCCCGAGATGTCGGCACGCGCCTCGCGCATGAGCACGGGCTGGTCGTCCTTCTTGGTGCAGTCGAACTTCCACACGCAGGAGGACGCCTGGTCGCTGGTGATGAGCGACTTGGTGCTGATGTCGTAGATAAAGTTTCTCAGGTTGCGCGGGGTACCGCTGGCCGTCGCGGTGAACTGCAGGGGCGCGTGGGTGACGTTGGGATCGTGGGTCGACATGGGTGTGTGTACGTGTGGCCGTCCACCTTGAGCACGACGTCGTCGCTGAGAAAGTAGTACCTGCCCTTGGCGGCTGCGCTCTTCCGCCACACGACCGAGCCGTCACTGGCGTACTTGATCACGACCCACCCCAAGGACCGTCCGTCCCCCTCCTTGTTGGCACACACGATGATGGAGCCGTCGTTGAAGGCGACCATGGTGGTCCCGTACAGGCCGTCCTCCACCTTGGCCGAGAGGACGAGCATGCCGCTGTCGCCGTTGTAGTACTCGATGCGCCCCGCCTTCTCCAGAAAGAGGACGTACTCGCCGTTGCCCAGCACGCCCAACGAGCCGACAATCGCGGACGCGGTGATGTGCAGCACCGGTAATCGCGTGGACACGTCCACAACGCTGAGCTGCTTGCCGCCGCGGGGCACGCTCAGCACGCGGTTGCGCAGCGTGTCGTAGGCCGACTCCAACGGGGACGACGATCTGCCCGTGGGGACTTCGAGATAGTAGCCGGCGCTGTTGCGCGCAAACGTAAAGTTGAACAGGGGGGCGTGCCACGAGAGGTCCAGCGTGTTGGCGCCGTTGACGAGGACGGGGCGGCGCGTGGTCTGGCCAAAGCGGCCGGCCGTGATCTTTTTCTGCGCTTGGACGATAGGTTGGTTCACCGAGAGGCGGCTCTCCTCCACGTCCAGGTCGAGCGTCGACTGGACCACGAGCGTGGGTGACAGCACCAGGGCGAGCAGGTACGACGTCTGGATCTGCAGCGACGCCAGGTCCTTGAGCGACCACACGGCGGGCGCGGCCAGGGCCTCTTGCAGCGCGTGCATCGTCGCCTCGTAACGGCTCTGCACCACGAGCAGGTTGTCGTGCTGGTCCTGGAGCATCTTCATCGCGGCGGAAATGTCCGGCTTGACCTTGGTCTCAAAGATCGTCAGGACCTGCTCCTTGCGCTGGTCGCCACCGCTCTTGTCGATGCGCACACGCTTGAGCACGGCCTTGACGACGGCTGGCGCTGGGACAACGGGGGCAACGGCTGCAGGTGCAGCTGCTGTCGCGGGAGAAGTGGTGGTAGCTGCCGCAGCTGGGGCGGCGGTGGTGGCAGCGGCGGCAGGAGTCACGTCCACTGCGTCCGTTGGTTCGTCTGCGTCGGTCGCGGCACGCTTGTTGGTGCTGCTTGCTGCGGCGGTGGTGACGTCCATTGCCTCCGTCGCATCTACTGCATCGTATACAGCCTGGACGGCAGCAGCAGCAGCAGCAGCAGCCGACGACGACGTCCGGGAAACGGGAGCCTTTACGCTCACATAGACGGGCGGACCCCCGTCCGACTTGGCCGTCTCAAAGTACGAGTCGATGGCCGCAGGCAGCGCCGCGAGCCGGGCCCGCAGCTTGGCGACCGTGTCGTCCAGTCCGGTCACGGCGGCGGTGAGGCCGGGCAGACGGTCGCGGCTGATGGTCACGCTCATGCGCTCGAGAGCCGTTAAAACGGCCATTTTGTACACGTTGTTGCTGTCGTCGTTGTCGTTGCTGCTGCTGCTGCTCCGCTTCTTGACCTGGATAAACGACTGCAGGCGGCGCTCCGTCTCGTCGTCCTCCTCCTTTGCCCCTTGATCCTGCGCACCACCGTCGTCGTCGTCGTCGTCGTCGTCGTCGTCGTCCCAGAACGGCGTGCCACAGTCAAAGCCCGCGTCGCTCAGCTTGAACACACAGCGCGGGGCCCGTCCGCCCTCGGCGTCACGCACCTCGGCCTGCAGACACGGCTCGCAGATGGGGTGGCAGCACGGAAGCAGCACGTACGCGCCAACACTCAGATCGTCGCCACAGGCAGAACACTCGAGCGCAACGTCCATTTTGTTGGTTTTCGAAAGTTTTCACTGCATTCGCATCGCCCGATGCCAGTAACGTGATGAGGTCGGTGTTTTTAGTTCAAAATAAATGCCTCAGCTTTGGTTTGTTTGTTTCTTTTCAGCCGTTTTCAGGATGCCCTGTTTTATTTTTGTTTTGTTGTCAGCCCCACACTTTGATGGTGCGATCGGCACAGCCAGAAATAAGGCTCGAGTCGGCGACGGTCATGGCGTGGACGTAGCCCTTGTGCCCGCGCAGCGTCGCCGAGCACGACATTGTGCGCATATCCCATCGCTTGATCGTGTGGTCGAACGAACCCGAAAAGAGCACCGAGTCGGTGTGGACGAGCTGCCAGACCTCCCACTTGTGGCCCGACAGGGTCGCGTGCGGGCTCCAGTCGCGCATGTCGTACGCGACAATGTCAGAGTCGTAGCCGGCCGAGAAGAGGAGACCGTTGCCCAGCGTCATGTTGAGCACCTCGGACGACGGCGAGCTGATTGTCTTGGAGCACTGGCCCGTTTCGAGATCCCAGATCTAAAAATAAAAAATAATAAAAAGAAGCACAGAAAAAAAAAAGCACACCTTGATCGTTTTGTCGTGCGATCCAGAGGCCAGGGCTGTGCCCTCGTTCAGCGAGACCATCGTGTTGACACCGTCCGTGTGGCCCGACAGCGTCGATATGCACTCGAGCGTCTCCAGGTTCCACACTTTGATTGTCCGGTCGGACGAGGCCGAAAACATCCGGTCGCCACGGATCAGAAGCGAGTATATCCTGCCTTTGTGCGACGTGAGCGTGTCCACGCACACGGTGGAGTTGTCGGCCGTGTTCCACGCCTTGATCGTGCCTTTGAATAAGGGTTTTTCATTTTAAAATATGAAAACAGAAAAATACGACCATACCGTCAGAAGACGCCGAGTACAGTCGGTCCCGAGGAGGATCGGTGGCGAGCGACCAGACAGTGTAGTGGTGGCCAACGAGAGTTCGCTTGACCGTGCCCGACGCAAAGTCCCAGGACTTGGTCGAGCCATCGTGTCCCCCAGAATACAGCGTGCCACGGTCATAGCACACCGACGTTACACCGCACGAGTGCTCTGCCATCGTTGAAATGCACTGCAGTTCTCCTCTGGGCCAGTTTGACTGCACACATAAATATCAGTATTTTTCTACTTTTTCAGTGGTCGGTACAAGTCCCAGGTCAGATTCGCCCGAGGTTGAGTTGGCGCCCCCACCGCCCATGTCGTATACCTGGGCGGAAGCAGCGTCCGACACCCCTGCGGCACCCTTGAGCACGAGGCGCTTGACATAGGCGCGCAACTCCTCGATCTCACGTGCCTGCGACTGCAACTGCGTGTTGAGCATTGAAATCTGCCGCTCGTTGCGCTCGATGTAGCCCTTCATCTTTTGCAGGACGCAGTCGTTCAAGTGCTGCTTGACGGTGTACTCTCCCCCTGATCATAAAATTTAACAACCCGTGAACTGAACGACTACCTTGGAAGTTGCATCCGTGAATGTAATTGGGGCATCGCGAGGGCGCAAAGCCGCAGTTCTTCCTGTGTGACTCGCGCGAGTCCAGCCGGATGGTCGCCGTGCAGCCGTACGGCTTGTACGGGCAGTACACTAGCATTTCCTGGATGAGACCGGCCAAAGCAAGGTTCGGGTGCAAATCTGGTGTTTTATTGTAAGCAAAAGCAAACAAAAAGGGGGAAAAGGACACCTTTCTGGCTCAACTGATGACGGCACAAGGGGCACACACTCTCCCGGTCCAACGCCTGAAAGATGCTGCCTCGATAGATTAGGTAACAGATTAAATAAAACAGGCGCCGGGGTTACCATGCCGTGCAGTACGAGTGGTTGCAGACATGGGTGATGAGCGGGTCGCGGCACACGTCGTAGCACACGGGACACAGAATGCTGCCCCATCGCTGGCATTCAGCATCCCAGCACCCCCACAAAAAAAAAAACAATTGCTTTACCTCTGTGACGGGGGATAGACATACTCGACCGTGTCTGTCGACGTCAGGCTCTCTGGGGTCGTCATCACGGCCGATGCCACTGCCGCAGCGCCTGCTGCTCCTGCCGCCGGCGACGGCGACGGTGACGGCAGCGAGGACGACGACGAGGACGGCACCGGTGCCAGCAGCGCATTGTGTCGGTTGTTTGCCGCCATGATTTTCAAAGTGTGTTGCCCGCATGGACGAGGGAGTCTTCTCGTCGTGGTCGCGTGCCGAGCTCATTGCGGCCCTTGTCAGGGCGACGACCGATCGTCCTGCTGCTCCTGCTCCTGCTCCTGCTCCTGCTCCTGCTCCTCCTGCGCCGCAAGAGGGCGGCGGCAAGAAGAAGCGCAAGGCACGGGAGATGGACTTTGACAAGTACACCGAGGTCAAGATCGCGCTCAAGCTGGCCTACTTTGGGTGGCCGTACCGCGGTCTGGCTGTGCAGGACGATGGGGACGACACGGTCGAGGGGCAGCTGTTCAGGGCCCTGGTCACGGCAAAGCTCATCCGTGACAGGCAGTCGTGCGATTTCACGCGCTGTGGGCGGACGGACAAGGGCGTGAGCTCGTTTGGGCAGGTCGTGTCGCTCAATGTGCGCACAAACGAGCTCAAGAACAGCAAGGAAGGGGGAGATGACAACCAAGCGCAGGATGGGTTGGACGATGCCGATGAGGAGATGGACATGGACCAACAGCCACAAGCAAGCAGCAAGAGGCACAACCACAGCGCATCGCCGTCCAGCTCCGCATCGTCGTCCAGCAACAACGCCAACAGCAAGAGCAACAGCAAGGGCAAGAGCCCCGCGATCGCCAAGAAACCAGACCCGCTAAACTATGTGACGATCCTCAATCGACTCTTGCCCGAGAACATCCGCATCCTGTCGTGTGTGCCGGTCGACAGGGCGTTCCATGCGCGATTCAGCTGCCTCTCGCGCACGTACCACTACTACTTTTGGCCGCAAAACAAGGACGTCGAGGTATTTTTTTTTTCTCTTCTCTTCTTTCTAGATTCTTTTTTTATCATCAGAAAATGCGGGAGGCGGCTCAACACTACCTCGGCCTGCACGACTTTCGCAACTTTTGCAAGGTCGATCTGTCGCAAAAGATCCCTAATTTCATGCGACGGATCTTTCACATTGACATTGTCCCCGTGAGGTGACAACTATCTCAAAATCTCGACTCACCCCCTTTTTTTTTCAGGGCCTCGAATCCACCTTCCCCATACGACCTGTATGCCGTGGTCATCGTCGGACGCGCGTTCCTGTGGCACCAGATCCGGTGCATGATGGCCGTTCTGTTTGCCGTGGGTGACGGTCTTGAGCCCCCATCTGTAAAAACATTTGATTTTCCTTTATTTCTCGTTCTCAATACGCGCGTTTAGATCGTCCAGGATATGCTCGACGTGACAAGGGTCTCTGCAAAGCCGGTCTACGACATGGCATCCGACCTGCCGCTAATCCTGTACGACTGCTCGTTCGAAGACGTGCACTTTTTGGTGGATCCGCACGAGCAGCAAAAGGTCTCCAACCACCTCGTCAAACTCTGGCACGACCGCCAAGTCGTGGCAAAGATGACCGAGTCGCTCATGCTCGATGTCGTCGGCGCGCAGTACGCCTACGAGCGCGACGCGGCCACAGACAGGCCCACAGACAAGATCGTGCGGTCCGTGCCCTCGACGTCCTACTCGCTCACCGTGTCCACGACCAAAGTATACGTGCCGCTGCTGCAACGTGCACGCGAGAGAGCCTTCCCCACGAGCACGCCAGCGACCGAGACCTCCGAGATGGACGAGTAGCCGGCTGAGAAAAACACCCAATGTAGATGTAGATGTATATCATAAGACGGTAACTGTACAGGGAACAATCGTGCAAAAGAATGGAAGAAAAGGAAATTTTTATTTTTTGATTTGATTTCTGAAAACGCAGAAAAGACGTCGTGCAGCCGATGCTAAGACGACTGAGAAACCGGAGAGACCTTTTCAGACACGAGGTCTTGGAGGCTCTCGATCTTGGCTTTGCAAAAGAAGCAGACGTTGGCCTCGAGGAGCTGTCGCTGGATGCAAGGGTTGCAGGAAAGGTGGCCGCAGGGAAGGAATTTTGTCGACACCACATCCGTGTAGCAGATCGGGCACAGGTTCTCATTGTCCAGATCAGCAGCCCCTGCGGACAAGGGCACTTCCCGGAGCTTGAGCACCGCCCCAAAGGACTGCAGGAGCTCGTTCTTGGCTTGGTCAGACACGGATTCGTCTGCATGATGTTTTTAGAGCCCTATTTTTATCATTTCAACATACATATGGAAAGGTCGACGCCGCCGTCCAGGACAAACTTTAGCGCCTCGTCTGCGAGTGCGCCCTGGTTTGCGAGCATCTGCTCAGCGACGTTGACTCCCTGATTTTCGATGTTTAATACATTTTATGAAATACGCGCCTAACCTTTTCGTAGGTAGACTGGGAAACAATCGCGTGGATGATGCCAAAAACGGGGGCCAAGACAGTGTACCGTTGGTCTAACCGGCAAAGAAGAGACATCGTGAGAAATTTACTTTTTTTTTTTTTTGTGGTTGTACTAGGGACGTGCTGGGAGGCGACGATGCTGTTAAAATGTTTGCTGTTGTTTCCAGTCGTGAAGCGTCCAAGGAAGGTCAGGACGAGCTGGATGACACGGAGGAGCATCACCTCCTTTTCCTCAAAGAACACTGCAGGGCAGACTTGACAGGTAAACTCCATCGACTGTATTTTTGCATTATTAGCAAGAGCAAATTAAAAAAAATACAGAACCTTGAGCAGAGAAACGGTCACGTCCGAGAGGAGGGCGTAGCGATTGAAAATCTGCACGGTCGGGACCCCTTGTGGGCGCTCGACGACATTGTTCATGGCGACGGTAAACTCGGTGAGGCACCAGTTCAGGTTGTTGAACAGACGGTTGACAAAGCGGCGGGCGAGCTCGCGGTTGCCGTTGAGGGCCTCGCGGTACTTTTGCACAAACAACTCGGAGCCGTCGGTCATGTCGGGCTTGAGGACGTTATCGATGAGCTTATCGCGCGCAATCTTTGTAATCTCGGGGATGCGGCCCCACGCGTGCGACTTATTCACGCGCATGAGGATCTTCATGATCGACAGCCACGTGCGCTCCTCGTAATTGTTGACAATCTCCAGCATAAACTTCTCCCGTGCGATCGGGTTTTGCTCTAGCAGCTTGACGAGCGACGCCTCCTGGAAGAGCATTGTAACTGCGTTCAGGTAATAGTCCCTCGTTTCTAGCAGTCGTTTTAGCCACAAGAACCAAACCAAAAAAAAAAAAAAAGCAGTACCTGGATTCACAACGCGCTTGTCAAACCAGTGCACAGAAAGGAACGACATCACATGGTCAAAGAGGCTGATAAACTCGGCTGCAGGGAGAAAAAAAAAAAAGAACACATTAAAAAAGACTCGCTTGCTTGCCCCTCGTACCTGACTGGTATTTGTTGTCGTGCTCAAACTTGCTGATGGCAAGGGTGCTGTCGACGAGTGTCTCGACGTAGTACTCGGGAATGAAGCTAAAGAAGTCTGTGGGGCTGGCGCGG
>Ga0302226_10002932_pt1 | contig 11863 bp, 12 predicted proteins | sample II_Palsa_E3_3_FD_193524 | JGI IMG/M metagenome (GOLD analysis project Ga0302226, IMG submission 193524) | Peat permafrost microbial communities from Stordalen Mire near Abisko, Sweden - II_Palsa_E3_3 | ecosystem: Environmental > Terrestrial > Soil > Palsa > Peat permafrost | place: Sweden...
AAGAAAGATCAATATTTAATTTAGAAAAAACAATACCTTCAAAGCCCTCCTTGAGTGTGAGGATGGCGGTGTGCACGGCGTCTTCAAGCTCCATGTCGTCGTTGTATCTGCAAGCAGGCACGTTAGCTCGTTTCCGCAGTGTTCAGTTACCGCTTCTCAAGGAAGGTCTTCCCGTTGATCATGTTCTTGCCGATGGCCGTGGCCTTCCATCCAAAGAATGACCCAGAGGGATCGACCTGGAAGAGCGCAGGTCCCTCCTCGTCGTAGCCGGCGATGAGCAGCGACACGCCGAAAGGTCGCACACCACCCGACTAACAAACCACAGCCATTTGAGGATCACCAACTCCAAAAAAAAAATATACCTGTGTAAACTCTTGCATGACGTTGGCAATCTCCGACACGAGAATCTTGGTCGGCGGGTACTCGTTGTACACGGCGCGGTACTTCTGGGCCGACTTGCGCGCCTTGTTGACGAGCACGCGCGAGTCGGGTCCGAGGCCGCTGTAGACCGCCCCGATGCCCTGCGTCAGGTTGGCGACCTTGTCCAGCGTCGCGTCGTCGATCAGCGTCGACTGCATCTTCTTCTCCGTGGCAATGACGACGCCGTTCTTGGCTGTTTTGGGGGGGGGGGAGGGAGGGTGTACGTGCGTGAGACGGCCAAGGAGCAATGATCATGCGTTACCCTTGATGCCAACAGACGTCGAGCCGCCAGACACGGCCGCGAGGGCGTACTCGATCTGCACGAGCTTGCCCGACGGACTGAACGTCGTCAGCGAGAAGCTGTAGTTGTCCGCCATTTGACTGCACTATTTACTGCCAAGGGGAAGGAGGGAAGAAGGTCAGTCGTTTCGTGCTGACGCGGTGCCACTGATGATGGGGCAGAGCGTTGTTAAAAATGGCCATTGCGGTGAAAATTTTCTTCACGTAGGTCCTAGTGGACCTACCAAGAACTGAACTGTAATGAACTGTAATCTTGGAGAGAGACCTGTAGTATCCTCGTTATATTTAAAGCTATTTTACACATTTTGTCAAAAAAAAAAAAAAGTTCAAAATATCGGCTTGGCCTTCTGCTTGTTCTTGAGCTGGGCACGGACGTTGGCGAGGGTCTGCTGCATCTTGTTGGACGGCCCGCTGGGCTTGGCGTCGCTGGAACCAGCTGCCGATGCGGCGGATGCGGAGGAGGACGATGCGGCGCTCTGGTCGCCCTCATCGTCGTCGTGAACGCTGGGATATTTGCGCTTGTGCCCGCCGGACGACGACTGGATCGACTGCATCCTGTAGAATAGATCAGCTCCTCCCCTTGTTTGACTGGACCGTACTGGTTGGCCATCTCGACGTCGGCAGCCTTCTGCACCTGCTTCTCCTCGCGCAGCTCCTTGTCCTGCTGCGTCCCCTGGTTCCGCCGTGCCAGCCGCTCGATCTCGGCATTGAAATTCTTGAACGAGCGTCTCCCCGATGCGGGCACGCTGGCCGAATCAAGCTCCACAAACGAGTCCACCACCTCGACCTCGCTGGTGTTTCGACAATAAGTACCAAAAGAGAAAAAGCAAACGCACGACGAGGTCGACGCCGATGCCCCAAGACCCGCCACGGCCGCCATCGGCAGCACCCAGTGCGCCTCGTCCTCCAACCGCTGCTGCTCGTCCTGCAACTCCTTGAGCCTTGTCGTCTCGTTGCTCCTTTGCATAAACTGTGCCCCAATAAAAAGCGAGCGCATCAGACGACGGGGCGCATCCATTTGCACGCACCTTCATCCCCATCAGCTTGCCCGACAGGGCCGACTTGGGCCCGTTTTCGCGCGCCATGTCCCCCCACGCAGTCTCCCTGGGAAGCAAACTGTGCGCGATCGCCATCTTTAGTGCACGTGACATGCACGTTTTTTTCTCCTCTCTTTCGCCTCAGTATGGCGTCGCCCCCAAAGCCCTGGGAGCGAGCGGGCGTGCCCCTTGCGTCCGGTCCTCTCCCCTCTGTCGCCGGCCAGACACCGCCGCTGACGCTGGGCCCGACGTCGCCGCTGCCCTCGTCAACGTCATCGCCGTCTCGCCCATCGCCACAGGCAGCAACGACGACAACAACGGCCTCGTCCGTGGCTGTCCCGCCCCGTCCCAACTTTGGCGGTGCTGCCGGTGCCGGTGCGGGTGCGCTCGTGCCCGGTGCTGCAGGCCTCCCTCCCTACGACACGGCCAGCGCGGGCTACGGCGGCTACGGGTCGTCCTCGCCCTACGGAGGGACACCCTACTCGCGCTACGGCGGCTACGGCGGCTCGTACGGCGCGTCCCGGTACGGCGGCTACGGCAGCTCGTACGGCGGGTACGGCAGCTCGTACGGCGGGGGCTACGGAGGCAGCTATGGCGGCGGCGGATATGGAGGGTACGGGAGGCCCTACGGAGGAGGGTACGGCGGGCTGCCACCGGGCCCTGGGGGGCAGCCGGGGTTTGCGCAGGCAATGGAGCAGTCGTCCATGTCGGCGTTCCAGCTGCTGGACTCGATCGTGCAGGCCTTTGGCGGCTTTGCCCAAATGGTACGCTCCTTTTCCTTCTTTTTAGCAATTATTGTTTTACTCTGTTTTATTTAGCTCGAGTCGACCGTCCACGCCACGCACTCGTCCTTTTTCGCAATGGTCTCGGTCATCGACCAGTTTAGCATCCTGCGCGAGTACTTTGGCCAGATCCTCGGGGCGATCTCGCTCTACCGCTTTGTGCGCGACCTGTACTACCGTCTCACTGGCCGCGCGCCCCCCGCGCCCGCGCCCGGCGCCATCTCGGTCGACGGCTTCCGCGACTTTGACCAGAAGGGCGCGGCGGCCGCCCCCAACGGCAGCAGCGGGCCCTTGGTCCCCGGCAGCGCACCGCCGATGTCGCGCACGCCGCTCCTCCTCTTCCTGGCCGCCGTCGTGGGCATCCCGTATCTCCTGACCAAGCTCTTCCAGTGGGCCAAGAACAACCAGCCGCTCGGCCCCGACGGCCGCCCGCTGTACCCCGTTGCCGGCGGCGCCCCCGGCGAGCCGCCCAAGGCCAAGGAGTTTGCCACGGCCCTGTTTGACTTCCAGGCACAGAACGGGATGGAGATCGCCTTCCAGCGCGGCGACCGCATCGGCGTCCTCTCCAGGACCGACCCCAAGGGCAACCCGTCGACCTGGTGGAAGGGCTACGTCGTTCCGCAGCCGCCCCAGCCCCTGCCACCGCGTGTGGGCATGTTCCCGGGCAACCACGTCGAACCCGACACTCCATCACCCGCTCCTTCATCGGTGTCGTCCTCATCATCACCATCATCATCAGCATCAACTGGGGAGCAGCAGCGCGATCCCAAACCTGTCGACAGCTAGGAAAAAAAGAGCCCAGAACGGCCAATTGTGTATTTTTAGCCGTCAGATCTGTTTGCCCCGATCTCATTTGGCCAAAGTTCTATTTCACGCGACCGACACAAATAGAATGAGGTCGCCGCTGCAGCCGCTGCTGCTGCTGGCCCTCTGCCTGACAGTCGCTGTTGTCCTCGCCCCTCGCGGCGCCGTCGCACAGCTGAGCACCCGCCTAAACACGGTGCCTTGTACGTTTTTTTTTTTGAAATTATGAAAAAGAAGCACCTTCACACGTTTCACCTTTCTTACCCCCACTCTTGTTTTCCCTCTTTTTCCCCGCGAAACGTATGTACAGCGTGCTGCGTCGACCAGTACCTCAACTATGACGAGACGGCGACCCAGCTCAACAACGGCTCGTACTACAAGCTGACGTGCACCAACTGCGGGAGCACCCTCACGGCCCTCGCCTCGTTCGTCAACCTGGCCTACATGACGAGCACCGCGGGCGTGACCGTGGGCCTGGAGGTGAGCTGCTCCAACTGCACGGCGCTCACGTCCTTTGGCCTCTTCCCCGACATGGTCAACACGCTGGGAGCGGGCACGGTCACCGGCGCCTCCACGTCCATCGTGTTCACGTGCACCGACTGCCCCGTCCTCACGTCCTTTGGCTCGTTCGCCGGCCTCAACGTCATGGCCACGTCGAGCACATCGTCGTCCCTGGCCCAGGGCTCGATTTCACTCACGTGCACCAACTGCCCCGCCCTGTCCATCCTGGGCTCGTTCCCGGACCTGACGACGCTGTCCAGCTATGACCACGACGCGGCCACGATCAGCCTCAACTGCAACAACTGCGGCACCAGCACGAGCCCCCCGAGCGCGTGGCAGATGGGCTACTTTCCCGTGCTCGACTCGATCAGCTACCGCAGCAACGTGCCCACGTCCGGCTCCAGCTACCTGCCCTCGGCCGAGCTGTCGATGCAGTGCTCGCAGTGCTACGGCCTGACCGACCTGGGCTCGCTGGGGCTGTACTCGATCGGGCTCTACAACGGCACGGGCCAGCTCTCGGTGGTGTGCTACACGTGCCCCGACCTGCTCACGATGGGCCTGCTCAACCACCTGGACGAGATCATGTACGGCGACGTGCTGGGCCCGCTCGCCAGCGGCGTGTCGTACTACTGCAGCGACTGCCCGTCGCTCGTCAGCCTGGGCGAGTTCAACGCGCTCACGTACCTGGCCGTGATGGAGGTCAACCCCTCGGCCCCGCTGGCCCCGGTCCGTGCCTCGCTCGAGCTCTCGTGCAGCCAGTGCGACTCGCTCACGACCCTGGGCAGCTTCCCGCAGCTGATCTCCCTGGGCTACTACCACGGCTCGGGGTCGCTCGACCTGTGGTGCAGCGAGTGCGCCGCCCTGCCCCAGCTGGCCGTGTTTGGCTCCACGTTCAACTACCTGGGCAACACGTTTGCAGACTTCCCCGAGTACCCCAACGCGCTCTCGGCCGAGTGCGACTACTGCGGCTCGCTGGGGTCGCTGGGCGTGTTCCCCAACGTCTACTACCTGGCGTACCTGGACAGCCAGGTCACCGTGGACCTGTACTGCACCGACTGCACGGCGCTGGTCGAGATGGGCGTGTTTGACGCGATGACCCTGTTCATGAGCCAGTACTCGACGTGCACCACCTACAACAGCGTCTACATGTCGTGCTCGGGCTGCGGCAACCTCACCAACGTGGCCTCGTTCCAGTCGCTCAACGAGATTGCCTACGACGCCTGCCCGCTCCAGATCGAGGTCGACTGCACCGACTGCCCCGCGCTGCTCTCCATGGGCAACTACGACTCGCTGTTCTACCTCGTCACCAACGACGCCGCGTCCGTGTCCTCTGGCGTCACGCTCACGCTCACGTGCACGAACTGCGACGCCATCGAGCAGTTCATCAGCATGCCCAACATGGGCACGATGGTGCAGCTCAGCAACCAGGCCGTCACCACGGTCGACGTCGTGCTCACGTGCTCCAACTGCTCCTCGCTCACGTCCTTTGGCACGTTTACCTCGCTCGTCTCGCCCTACACCGACAACACCGACTCGCCCTCGCCCGCCTTCTCGCCCTCGGCCGATCTGGCCTGGTTGATGCAGTGCATCAACTGCTCCTCCTTTGTCGGCATGGAGACGGCCTCCTTCCCGGCCCTGGACGCGTCCAGCACCTACCTCGACGTGTTCACGCTCGAGTGCAACAACTGCGGCGGCAGCGGCTACGACAGCGACGACATCATCTACGACACCACGCAGCCCGCCTTCAACGCGAGCGTGCCCATCACCTACCAGTTTGACTACTACCTGCCCGTGTTTGGCTCGATCGTCAACGGCGCCGGGTTCATCTTCAACAAGATCGGCAACCCGCCCGCCAACGGCGGCCACATCAGCCGCAAGCGATCGGCAAGCAGCAGCAGCAGCCCAGACCCGGCGGTGGCCCTGGCCGCGTTCACGTCGGTCGTGCGCCTCAACCTGCTCCAGATCGACGACTTTGGCGGCCTGACGGACCTGGACATGATGCGCTCGCTGGAGCGCGTCGACAACCAGCTGGAGATCAGCGGTTGCAACAACCTCACCAACGTGGACGGGCTCACGATCACGCTGCAGTACGCCGGCTCGGTGTCGATCACGGCCAACCCCGTGCTGTGCAACATCTTCGCCAACGTGTTCCTGCTGCACTCGCAGACCAACCCCGTGCTCGCCGACAACGGCTACGCGACCGACTGCGTCGTGCCCGTGCCCGTCGCGCCCTCGTCCATCGACGTGACCCAGCTGACCGACTCGCTCGTGGCCCTGACCTGGGACACGTCCATCGTCCAGCCGTCCATCGCCACAGTCCTGACCCTGACCATGAACGGCATCCCCATCCTGACCTATCCCACCTACAGCCCGCCGGCCCTCCCGCTCACCATCTCGCCCCTCAGCGCAGACACCCGCTACGGCTTCATCGTCACCGCATCGCTCAACGGCGGCCAGCAGGTCCTCTCGCCCCAGCTGACCATCACGACCCTCCCGCTGCCCTCGACCGTCTGCCCCGCCGGGTCCCTCGGCGTCGTGCCCAACTGCACCGCCTGCCCCGCCGGGTCCTACGTCGCCCCCGACGGCGGCCACTGCGCCCTCTGCGTCGCAGGCACGTTCTCGCCGGCCAGCTCCACGTCCAGCGCCGCGTGCACCCCGTGCGCCGAGACCACCGTCGCATCAACCCCTGGCCAATCGTCGTGCGGAGCATGCCCTGCAGATCACTACTGCCCCTATGGATCTGCCTCTGCGCTCCAGTCTGCGCCGGTGGCCGTCTCGCCCACGGCCAACAACCACACGACGACCACGACGGCATCGGCCGCGGACGACACGTCCGGCAGTGGCAGCAACGGGCCCTTTGCCGTGCTCAACATGGGCTACATCCTGCTCATTGTCTTTGGCGTGGGCGTGATGCTGGTGACGATCCTGGCCGCGATCGCCCGCAAGCAGCTGCGCCGCGTCGTGGTCAAGTTCTCCGCCGTCATGCGCACGCCGCGCTGGATGATGCGCGCCGACCAGGCCCGTGGCGGCATGCTGGAGGAGACGCCCTCGTTTGTGCGTGGGCTGATCGGTGTGTGGGTGCTGCTGGGCGTGGTGCTCGTCACGATCTACCAGATCGACAACTTTGTCCAGCACCGCTACGACACGAGCACGTCGCTGCAGCCCGGCACCACGTTCACCAACCGTGCGCTCATCACCACGGCCGTGACGCAGCTCAACGTGACGGCGGTGCTCATGGCATCGCCCGTCCACTGCAACGACGACACGTTCACCTTCCAGGCCACGCTCGCATCGGTGGCCCTGCCCAGCCCCGTGGTCTGCACCGAGTCGGCCGATGGCACCGCCGTCACGCTCGGCTTTGGCACGCTGCCCAACACGCAGCTGCAGCTCTCGTCCAGCTCGATCGCCGAGCTGAGCCTGACCATCACCGCGGCCGACAGCAACGTCGTCTTTGCCCCCGTGCTCTCCTACGCCCTGGCCCTGGCCCAGTACGACGGCTCGGTCCTGTCGATCAACGAGACCATCGTCCCCGAGGGATCCGCCGTCATCTCGGGCGCGTCAACCGTCACCATCGCCGGTGTTGCCGTCGAGCACCTCACGATCGACGGCGTCATGACCAAGGCGGGCTACACGTTCTCCTACCTGAGCACGGTCGCGGCCGAGCCGAGCCTGCCCTCGCCGGCCTTGGTGCTCACGTTCCAAATCACCGTGCCGTCCTACTACATGCTCGAGCAGCAGGTCGAGGTCATCAGCGTGCTCATGTTCCTCTCGGGCATCCTCGCCATCGGCGGCGGCGTCGTCACCGTGGGCACCCTCGTCGCCTTTGCTCAGTCGTACTACCACGTCCATAACCAGGGCGCCTTCGACGTCGAGGCCGAGGAGAAGAACAGCATTCCCATGCAGGAGACCCCAGAGTCGGCCAGCAAGGACATCGTCATCTACGGTTCCACCGACATATAACTAAAAAGAGCTTAAAATTTATCAAAATTGAAATCAGAAATTGCTCGATCCTATTGTTGGATTGTAATGATTGTTTCCTCGTCTCCACTGAAACAAAACATAAATTTATTTTTATTTTTTATTTTTTATTTCGTGGCACCCGTGTTGGCTGCAGTCTCACGACGCTCCTTGCCAGCCGCACCGACGCGGTTCGCCTTTTGCGAGGCCGTCTTGGCCTGGCCCTTGGTCTTGCGCGACTCGTTGTGGGCCATCTTGGACGGATCGCGGCAGCCCTCGCCGCCTTCCCAGTAGGCGCTGCCACGGGTGCCGGTCATGTCGTGCTCGCACGCGACGCAGATGCCCGACTTGCTCAGGTTTTGCTCGACAGAGCAGAAGCCGCAGATCTGGCGGGTGGCGAGTTGCATCAAATGCCTACATTTTATTTAATTCTATTTTTCACCCGGATTTAGTTGTAATTACCCATCGCTCTGCTCGTCGTGGCACGTATCGCAGGGGTAGGTGCGGTTGCAGCACGGGAAGCGGAACCAGCGGTGCGATCGGTGGTAGTGTTTGCATGTTCCCCTACACCATACGAGTAAATAAATCGACATAATTTACTGCTGTTTACTTTTCGGGGAGGGGATGGCCAACGTGCACGCCAGCGATCTTGAGCTTGGCCGCGGGATCGGACGTGTTTGCCTGCAGGATCGTTGCCTCGTCAAACTCGAGCGCGCCCAGGCCGAGCCTGACAAACGCAACACTGCCATAGGCAAAGCGGAGTGGCTGGTGGCACTTGTGACAGGCTCGCTCGGCCGCGTCGTTGGCGTCAAAGGCGGTGCCGCAGTTGCCGCAGTGGACGGTGACGTTGCTGCGGACGAGATCGACTGGGTTGGTGCCCGACGCGTCCACGTAGCCCAGAGCCGCGGCGTTGGAATGGCACGTCGACGCACGGAATCGCAGCAGGTGCGGGTGCTTGCAGCGCACACACGGCTCGCCCATGGCCACATCGGGCAGCAGCACATGCTCGCCCTCGACGTGGCAGCGCTCGCACTTGGCCAGCACCTTGACCTCATTCGGACGCACGTAGCCGACGTTGAGGAAAATGGGTGCGGCCAGACGCAGCTGGATCCCGCGGTGAACGGCCTCGGTGAAGGGCTTGCTGGTTGCCTTGTTGTTTTCCTCCTCCTCGTCTTCCTCCTTCTGCTCGTTCTCGTCATCGTCGACCGGCGTGGGCTCGTACTTGACAGGCAGGTCCCGGGCGGGCTTGCGTCTGAGCTGGATCTGCGCGTGCTCTGCCTCCACAAGCCGTCGCTCTGTTGTCGCCGTCGTGGACTGGCCGCTGTTGCTGTTGCTGTTGGCCACAAACACGAGCTGCGTCGGCGGCACCACGGGCTCTGGCGTGAGCAACGCCTCCAGGTTCTTGTCCAGCCACAGCAGCGTGGGCCGCACCATGAGCTGGAAGCGCCTGAGTCGCATGTTGTCGCCCAGGGCGCGCTCGATCTTGCGCGCAAACGACGGCGGCAGCGACTCGCTGTCGTTGAGGACCTGGACCGTGGGCGGCTCGCACGGGTACCGCGGCGGCAGGCAGAACTGGAGGGCCACATGCGACAGCTCAAAGGGGAAGTCGACGTCGCTGGGCGCGAGGGCCACCTGGACGTGCAGCGTCGGCCGCTCCTGCACGATCGCCACGCTCGAGGGGAAGTGGCGCAGCAGGTGCTTGAGCTCGTTGTGCTGCAGCTCGTACAGGCGCTCGCTGCTGGCGCCCTTGAGGGACGCGGGCGTCAGGTCAACGAGCTTGCTGGGCTTGGGCACGGCGCGACGCGACGTGAACTTTCTTGTTGATTCGGTCGCGTCGACGTGGACGACAACCGATGGCGGCGGCCCCACGGGCACGGGCTCGCTTGCGGGTGCGCCGGGCGAGTGCGAGAACCGGCAGTGGTCGCCGTGGCGGCAGTGGCCGCGGGCAAAGTAGGCACAGACGCCGCCCTTTCGCTTGGCAGGCTGAGCAGCGGCCGGTGACGTCGTCGTCGTTGCCGTCGTCGTTGTTGTTGCTTGTTGTGTGTGCATCTCCGTTCTGTCCCAAAGTGCTTTTCCGTTTGGCTTTTTGAGCCTTTGCTGGTTCTGTTGCGCAACTCGGGCCGAGTACCAACGTCAATTGCGCAACGACTCGGGGGGGATCTGACGAGTCCGGATCACCACTGTTGTCGCGAGGAAATTTCTAGTTCACTTCCCATACCTTGGCGCCTCTTTCGAAGCACAAAGCTCGGAGGTGTGCGACACGACGAAAACGTACGTCAACGACAGCCACAGCAGCAGCAGCAGCGGCGGCAGCAGTAGCAGCGGGGGCAACAAGCAGCAGCAGCAGCAGCACAGCAGCAGCAACCGAGACGACTTTCGTGCCCAGCGGCAAGAAGAGTCGTATTTTGACACGGAGGCTGACGACGGCGTCGACGTGGACCACGAAAACAAGCAGCAGCAGCAGCAGCAGGACCAGCGGCACCAAATAGAAAGCGAGGGCGAGGAGGACGAGTTCCCCACTGTCCCGTGGATTGTAAAGGTCGGCAACAAAAAGTCTGCGGCAGAACGCGAGCAGCACCGGAGGAGGCCGTTCAGCGCACTTGACGGCGACAAGGACGCCAACACAGAAGAGGAGGAGGACTCGAGCAGCAGCAGCAACAACAGCGGCGGCGGCGGCCTCTGGCAATTCAAGCAAAAGCAAAAGCAGCATCAGCCTCTAAAGTACTACGGCAAGCGTCGAAACATGGTAACCTCCCCCCCCACACACACACACCGACATGGCTTGACCCGTATTAAAATGCATGGTTATCCATAGGGAGCCGAGAGCGCAGACAGCAACCTCTTTGGCAGCGGCTACGCCAACGAGAGCAGCACGTACGCCGACTCGAACAACGGGAGCAGTATGGACGTTGACAAGGTCATTCCATCGCCTCCCAAGCAACGCGAGCTGATCAACGGCGACCACCATGTGTTGGTCAAGGTACGCGGGCACAGCCATCAGGAAATTGGCTAATGCCTTAACTTCTTTTTCTTAGGGTGAGTACTGGTACGTTGTCGACAAAAAGTGGCACGACAAGTGGAAGTCGTACTGCTCTGAGGCCCAGGAGACGAATGTGGAAGACCCCAGCTTTCCTGGTGGGTTGGATGGCACGTACCTGGTCGGCTCTGATGGCGAACTCGAGCTGTCGATCAGTGAAGGCGTTGACTTCATCTTTGTCCACGAGGCGCACTTCAACTACTTCAAAGACTGGTATGGCCTGAAGGACAACTATATCATCAAGCGCCAGGTGATAGAGTCTTCGTTCAACAACCTCATGGTAAAAAAAATGCCTGCCCCCCCTACTGGTACTTTTTTCCCCTTGTTTTCTAAAAAGTGTATCAATCAAAATAGCTCGAGACCAGGTACAAGACAATCAATGTCCACAACTCGGGCAGCATCAAAAAGCTCCACATGAGCAAGACCAGCACCCTCGCCGAGCTCGTCGAAAAAGCCCGCAACGATCTGTCCATTCGGATTGAGGTGCCTGTCAAGCTCCACGAGATGAACGGCACGACCAAGTCGCACGAGTTTCTTGACCTCGACAAGCGCATCGACGCCCTGCCGTACTTTGCCACCGAGCCAACCGACGTCTGGTTGGAGGCAGACGAGGACGATGTCAGCAAGGCCGCAAAGTCCATCCAAGAGGACAAAAAGTTCCCCGGCTCTGGCACCCGCCTGGGCACCTCAGGCTACACTAGCCAGTTCAACGGTAACTCGGGCTCCTTTGGCACTTTCGGAGACAAGCCGTCCTACTCGTCGCCGTCATCGTATAACAGCTACTACAACAACAGCTATTCCAGCTACGAGCGAAAGAGTAATCCATTTGTTACCAAAAAAATACTGCTGTGTTCACCTTTCTTTTCTTTTTCCCCCCCTTGCAGCCTACACCAAGGGTGTTTGCGGCCTCGGAAACCTGGGCAACACGTGCTTTATGAACTCGGCCCTTCAGTGCCTGAGCAACACTGAGCCGCTCACCGACTATTTCCTCAGTACGTCCCCAAAACCGAAAATTATGATAGTAA